>TARA_R110002072_G_scaffold228234_6_pt1 | contig 51986 bp, 43 predicted proteins | sample TARA_R110002072 | Tara Oceans TARA_R110002072 (sample SAMEA4397118) | marine metagenome | biome: Polar Biome; feature: [SRF] surface water layer (ENVO:00010504); material: water (ENVO:00002006), including particulate matter (ENVO:01000060) such as... | depth 5 m | reverse complement strand
CACCCGGTACGTCGGGTGGTTAAGGCGACCAAATCGTTTCAGACGTAGCGTGACTGCCAATGGAAATTGTCTCCGTGTCGTCGGGGGTGCCGCGAAAGGGGCGAACAATGAAGCAGAACCCCCCCATCGTTGCCAGTTGTTTCTGGCCAGTAAACCCAGCGATCTAGCGTCGCCGGCCGCCTGGGAAGCCGCCGCGGCCCTTCCCTTTGCCCTTGCCCTTGCCGCCACCGAGGCCCGGGAAGCCTCCCATGCCCCCCATCCCGCCGAGGCCGCCCATGCCACCGAGGCCGCCGCCGCCCATGCCGCCCATTCCGCCCATGCCGCCCATGCCGCCCATGCCGCCGGGGCCACCGGGGCCACCACCGCCGAGCATGCCGGCCAGGCCGCCCATGCCGCCCTTGCCAAGCTTCTTCATCATGTCCTGCATGCCCTTGAACTGCTTGATCAGGCCGTGAACGGCGTCTAGCGGGTTGCCAGAGCCCTGCGCAATCCGCCGGCGCCGCGGCAGGTCAATGATGGCTGGATGACGACGTTCACGGACGGTCATCGACTTGATCATCGCCTCGAGCCGCTTGAAGTGATTGTCGTCGAGATCGACGTTCTTCAGGGCCGCCCCGACACCCGGCAGCATGCCGAGCACCTTCTTGAGCGGGCCCATCTTGCGGATCATGTTCAACTGCGACAGGAAGTCCTCAAAGTTGAAGCTGCCCTTCTGAAGTTTTTTTGCCTGCTTCTCGGCTTCGCGCTGATCGATGACCTGCTCGGCCTTCTCGACCAGACCAACGACGTCACCCATGCCGAGGATGCGGCCGGCCATGCGGCTCGGATCGAAGACCTCGAAGTCTTCCGGCTTCTCGCCAACACCAGCGAACAAGATCGGACGACCGGTGATCTTGACGATCGACAGCGCCGCGCCGCCGCGCGCATCGCCATCGGTCTTGGTCAAGATCAACCCGTGCAGCGGCAAACGCGCATGGAACTCCTTGGCGGAGTTGACGGCGTCCTGACCGAGCATCGAGTCACTGACCAGCAAGACACCGTGCGGATTGGTCGCCGAGTGGATGTCCTGCACCTCTTGCATCAACGATTCGTCGATGTGCAGGCGCCCGGCGGTATCGAGAATCACGACGTCATGGCCGTGCTTCTGCGCGTATGCCAAACTCGCTTTGCAGACGTCTGGCGGCCGTTTCGCCGTGTCTTCGGCATAGACGTCGATGCCGAGTTGCTTGCCGAGACTCTGTAGCTGCTGGACTGCGGCCGGTCGTTGCAAGTCCGCCGCGACCAGCAACACCTTCTTCTTCTTCACCTTGCGCAGGTGCAGCGCGAGCTTGGCGCAGGTCGTCGTCTTACCACTGCCCTGCAGACCACACATCATCAGGATCAACGGCCCCTTGTCGGCAACCGGCAAGCCAACAGCCTGGCCACCGAGCAGGTCGGTCAAGGCATCGTGGAAGCACTTGACGAACTGCTGGCCGGGGTCGACCGAATCGATCACGTTCTGGCCGACGACGCGCTGCCGGACATCGGCAACGAAGTCCTTGGCGACCTGGAAGTTGACGTCAGCTTCCAACAGTGCCTGACGAACGGCGCGGATGCCGTCGTCGACGTTGGCCTCAGTCAGCTTCTTCTGACCGACGATGCTTTTGTAGGCAGTGCCTAGAGCGGTGGCGAGCGAATCGAACATGTGGCAAGAAGGATGGTTGCCACGACCGGGGCGGTCAAAGGAAAACGCCCCGCGACACGCCAAAGGAAGACCCGAGGCGGAACACCGTCGTAAGATGTGGCCACCAGAGCATGTCGGACTTCGGTCTGGACTCAAGGTGGCTGAGCTTGGCACCAAGATCTTGGCTCGAGGGATTTCTGGGCTGCCAAGCTCTGGGTCCCGTAACAGCTCTGGTCCCACAGAATGGCGCCCGACTCCTACTCGAGACATTTGGCCCACAACTTGCTTACAGGCACATCATGAACTCACGCCGCACCCTGACAGCGCTCCCCATGCTCCTTGCCGCCGCGTGCGCAACTCCTGTAGGCGTCGAACGTCCCGACCACGTCCTGCAGACCGAACTGCAGGATTTTCAGGTCGCGCAACAGGTGTTTCGCGAACAGAACATGGGGGTCCACAAGTTCGACTTTGAAGGACACGGTCGCGTCACGGTGCGCGAAATCACCCTCGACGGCTTTCCGGGTAGCACCTACCTGAAGTGCCGCTTCCACTACCAGAACCGGACCGAGAAGCCGGTGGTGCAGAGCTGGGTCAGCCTCGACGTTCTCGATGCCGAAGGCCGCATCGTCTCGACCCAAAGTTGCCACCTGATCGTGCCAGTGCCGATCCCGATCGCCCGCGGCAGCTACTACTCCGATGAGCTGCGCACGCCAACCTACGACGCCTACATGAAGGAAGGCTGGTCGTGGCGGATTCGCTGCGTTGCGGATCTTGAGGAAGAGGAAGAGCCGCTCAACCCGCCGGTCGAACGACCGGCCGGTGTGCAACACCTGCCGCCACCGGTCATCATCAAGGACCGCCGGGCTCGCGATCGTCAGCGCGGCTGGAACTGGTAGCCGCGCAGCAAATCGGGCCGACAGCAAACTGAGCCACCTGCACAGTGAGCCAACAGCAACGCGCGGCCCGCTCAGCGCCGCAGCCGCTTCAAGATCTCTTCGCCCTTCTGGTTCCAGGCCGGCGCCTCGTCACGCTCCGTAAACTCGCGCGTGACATCCAGCAACCGGCGGATGATCTGCGTCATGTGCGGGATGTTGAGTTTCTCGACTTCGTCACCGGGCTGGTGGTAGTCCGGGTGAAGCGAGCCAGCGCTCAGCGAATGCGCGACGAGGCCCTTGCGCACGAACGAGAAGTTGTCGCTCGCCATGAACAGTTGGTTCGCCATCCGGAACTCGACCAGACCGCTGCCGGTCTTCTTGAACGCTTCATCACAGATCGAGGCGAAATCGCTGTAGCCGCTACCCGTGACCCAAGCCTTGCCCTCATTGCCAACCTCAGGGCGACCGATCATCTCGATGTTCAGCACGGCAACAATCTGATCGAGCGGCACCGGCGGTTGCTCGCAAAACGCCTTTGAGCCGAGCAAGCCGCGTTCTTCGGCGGCGAAGCAAACGAACAGGATGTTGCGCCGCGGCGCCGGCATCTTGGCCATCGCTTCGGCCAACAACACGACCGCCGTCGTGCCGGTGGCGTCATCGTCCGCACCGTTGTTGATCGCATCGCCGTTCTTCGCCGGGCCGATGCCGATGTGGTCATAGTGGGCGCTGACCACAACGTATTCTTTGTTGCGGTCACTGTCCTTGCGCGCCGGCAGCAAGGCCATCACGTTGCGCTGGGGCACGTCCGCGCGCTCAGCCGCAGCGACCGACCAATCGGCGGACCACTCGATATCTTGGTTGCCGTGCGGTGGCAACAACCCCGTACGCACCAGGAAGACCGGCCGTGAGGCTTTGCGACGACCTTCGAGCACGGTGTGCTGTCCTGCCGACTGCTGCCAGTAGGCGTGCGTTTCGGGCAGTTCGATGATGATCGGCCGCCGCGCCGACCTGGCCCGCAGCAAACGTTGCAACACGGGGTCGTCGACCGGGGCGACGGTGCAACTCTCGGCACCCTTGAGACCATCGGATGGCCGCCATTGCCGCACGTCGCGACCGCCGACGAACACGAAATCAGCGCTCTCGTTGTCGACGCGCCGCGTCAAGGTCAACTTCGCAGCGTCCGAGTCAATGCGCAGACCAGGCAGCGTGAACTCGTGGAACCACGAACCTTCGCGAAGCTGCTTGAGGCCACCCTTGGCAAATCGATTCGCCAGCCAATCGCCGGCCGCGGCGAGCTCCGGAGTGCCCGAGCCCCGGCCTTTGCGTTCATCGGCGGCGAGCCAGCCGACCGTCTCACGCACGCTCTCCTCGGTAATCTTGGCTGCCTGGGCAGCAGCAACAGTCGTCAGAAGACTCAGGCAAGCCAGTCGGCAGAGGTCACGCATCATCAATTCCAGGTCAGGGGGGAAGCTGGCAGCGTAGTGGTCGGCGATAGCAGATCGCAGTCACGATCTCGTCGCGTGAGGAATCTTGCCGCGACGCTACTGGCCACGCTACTCAGGGCCACTCTGCTCGAGCCCACTCCTCTCAGGCCCACTCTGCTCGAGCAGAGTATTCATCGCACCCGCGCGGTAGCCAAACGCATCAATCGCGACAAACTTGTAGCCCGTCGCTTGCAGATCCCGGCCGAGCACTTGGCGCATCGCGAAGGCACGCTCGATCTCGTCTGGCGCCACTTCGATGCGCGCCAGATTGTCGTGGTGACGCACCCGGAACTGGCGGAACTCGTGCGCCCGCAACACGGCTTCGGCTCGCTCGATCTTGCCGAGCAACTCGCGATCGATCGCCGTGCCATAGGGAACCCGTGACGACAGGCAGGCGAAGCTCGGCTTTTCGGCGTTGCTCAGCCCCACATCGCGACTGTAGCGGCGCACGTCTTCTTTGCAGAATCCGGCGTCCAACAGCGGCGCAAGCACCTGGTGCTCGGCCGCCGCGACCTGCCCCGGTCGATGGTCCCCGAGGTCATCGGTGATCGCCCCGTAGACAACCACCCAGTCCGCCGGCGCGATGTCGGCACGACGCTCGGCAACGGTCACGAACAGTTCCTTCTTGCAGTGGTAGCAACGATCGCCGGCGTTCTCACGATAGCCGGCACGCGACAATTCGTCGGTGGGTAGCACCACGTGGCGCGAGCCGATGCTGAGCGCCAGATCCTGAGCTTCCTGCAGCTCGCTGCGCGGCAGCGACGGCGAGTCGGCAGTCACCGCCACGGCCCGATCACCGAGCACAGCCTGGCAAGCGTGCAGCAGCGCCGTCGAATCCACCCCGGCCGAAAACGCCACCACCGCCCCGGGCAACGAACCCAACTCCCGATGCAGGTGCGCGAGCTTCTGTTCGTAGGGAAGGGAGGCAGTCGCCGGCAACATGAGCAAGGTTCTACGCTTGCTGCGGCCAGCTTGCCAGGGGTGTGGCACCGGAAGGGGACCCCCGCCGCGAATGGCAACTTGCCGGCACACCGGGCGGCTCCAGCACAGCCATAAGAACAGGGAGCAAGGACCCCATGGTATCGTCGTGGACGTCATGAGAATCCTGACGCCGCTGGTGCTCTCCCTCGCGCTAGCGCCAGACGCAACGTCACAGGCCACGCCGCGGGCGAGCAACCTGCTTGCGACCGCACAGCAGTTGCGCAACGTGCGGCTCCAGGCATCGGCGATGCATGACCTGATGCAAGCCAAAGGCGACGGCGCCACAGCTGTATGGCAGTCGTTCGTCACCGCGAGCGCAGCCAACGACTCGGCCGCAGAAACCTTCGCGAAGGCGCTCGCCGATCTCGGACCAAACACCAGCCACATCCTCGACGCACTCGTTGCGCAACTTGCCCAACATGACGAGCCACTGCGTAGCCACCTGCTGCGCGCACTGAGCAATGGCGCCCTGTTTTCGACTACCGCACAACGGGATCAGATCCGAGCGGCAGCCAAGACGTGGGCGGCTGCGGGCCATCTCTATAGCCCGACTGCCGAGCAACCAACGTTCGCCTGGTACGAGTATGTGCGCCTGGTGCGCCGGTTGTCGCTAGCCGACCGTGGCCACGACAAGACAGCGATCCACAACGCATTGGCGAGGCTGCGGCAAGAACGCGGCGCCGCCCCCATCTTTGGGCAACGACCGGCGGCCAACGCCAAGCATCCGCATTGCGCCATCGAATCGTTCGGTGCCCACGGGCAACGCGAACTGCTCGAAGGCATTGCCGAACTTGCGACGCGGTGCACAGACGTCAGCGACGAAGTTCTCGACGAGCTGGCCTCGTATTTGACCTACTCACCACCGCGTTCCCCGCGCATGCGAACGGAGCACTGTGCCGGCATCGGCGAGAACGCCCCCAACGCGCTGCCGGGCGCCAAGTGGCCGACCAACTGGCTCTACGACGACTGGCACTTCGCCTGCGCCGAAGCCGTGCTGTTGCGCAGTTCTGACCAGAAGGCGCGCTCACTGGCTCTGCGACACCTGCTCTACGCCAGCAACACGACGATGAGGCTGCACGCCATTGAGACCGTGCGGCAATGGCCAAAGCCATGGACTGCGTTTGCGCCAGATCTCAAGCAATGCCTGGCAGCGGACGATCGCACGATCGTGCGCGCCACGCTGCTGACCATTGGCCAGGACAAGCAACTCGTGCTGGCGACACGAGCGGAACTGCAGCGTTTGCAGGCCGGCACCGATCGCGAGCTAGCGGTCATGGCCAAGCAAGCGCTGCGCACGAGCAACTAGCTGGGCGCCGGGGTCTAGCGCCAATGAACCTGGTTCCCCGTCAACCTGGCTGGCCGTCAACCTGGCTCGCGGGGACCTGGCTCGCGGGGACCTGGCTCGCCGTCAACCTGGCTCGCTGGGACCTGGCTCGCTGGGACCTGGCTCGCTGGGACACTTGGCACTCTGGACACCTGGCACTCTGGGCACCTGGACTCTGGGCACCTGGCACTCTGGGAAGCCAGCTCAGAGGCACAAACCTCTAGGCCTCTGGTTCGCAGCGGATCTCGCTGTCGGCAGTGAAGATCGTGCGTCGACGCACGCGTCCTGCCGGCACCTTGGCGCCGGGGAACAACAGGCACTCTTCGAGCTGGGCGCCGGCGCCGATCTCGGCTCCGTCCATCACGACGGAGCGCTTGATGGACACATTCTCGCCGCGGATGACGTCAGCGCCAATCGCTTCGCCCTGGCCACTCTGCTCTAGCAACAACAGATTCAGGTGCAGCAAGTCCTTCGGATAGCTGACGTTCATGTCGGCTTTGACGACCTTGGCCGCTTCCACCTGGTAGCCATCGTCGAGGAAGATCTGGATCGAGTCCGTGATCTCGTATTCGTCGCGCAACGCGGTTCGAGGCGTACGGCGCACGGCATCGAAGAACGACTGATCGAACAGGTAGATGCCACAACCCTTGAGGTCGGTGCGCGGGTGCCGTGGCTTTTCGACCACGCGACTGACCACGCCATCCTCGCCTGCAATCACCGCAAAGTTGCGCTTCATCGCCTCGAGATCCGGCTCGTGCTTGCATGCGAGCACGCCACCGAGCTTGCCCTTCTGAAAGCGCGTCAGCATCTCGTCGAGGTTCTCGGTAACGAAGAAGATGTCGCCCAGGAACAAGAAGAACGAACGGTCGACGTGCGCCTCGAGTCGCGACACCGCGTGGGCGATGCCAAGCATCTGCTCTTGCTCGACGTATTGGATCGACACGCCGTAGTCGCTGCCATCCCCGAGCACGCGCACCACTTCGTGGCCCAGGTGGCCAATCACGATCACCACCTTGGTGATGCCCATGCCAGCCATCATCTCAAGCTGGTAGGCCATCAACGGCTTGTTGAGCACTGGCAGAATCGGCTTCGGCCAATGCTCAGAGAATGGGCGCATTCGGGTGCCCTTGCCCGCGGCAAGGATCACCCCCATCAGTTCTTCAGTCACGAGTTAGTCCGGAGGGTTCGAGGTTGGTGGCTCAGGTTGCCCCGAGGCCACGCCCGTTCCGACATCCTTCGCGATTGATCTTGAGAAAACCAGGCGGGTGGCCGCGGCGCGGCCCGCGCCGCTAGTTGGCCCCGCTAGCTGGCCGGCCGCTAGTTCTCGGTGATGTTGCGCACCAAGGAAATGCGATCCGAGATCAAACTCGAGACCATCAGCTCCGGCTGGCCATCGCCATTCATGTCTTGCAGCACGGCATCGCTTGCTCCGAGCGTGCCCGGGAACGTTGGCACGAGCGGGAAGCCGCCAGCACCGTCACCGACCAGAACCCGGAAGTCACCGCTCTGCAGCGAAGCCACCAGGATATCGATCAGGCCGTCACCGGTCAGGTCTCGCGCCATCAATGCCGTCGGCGACGCGCCGGCAAAGAAGTCATTACCGGTGAAGCCAGTGCTCGTGCCAAACAGCACCGACACCGTTCCCGACGTCGCGTTGCTGACCACCAGGTCGGCGCGGCCATCGTTGTTGAAATCGGCCGTCACCAGGTAGTTCGGCGACACGCCAACCGGCACGGCGAGCGACTCGACGTATTGATTGTTGCCTTCGTTGCGAAGGATCGCGATGTCCGACTGGTTGACGCGCGACACCGCAAAGTCTTGCAGGCCGTCACCGGTGAAGTCCGCAGCAACGATGTCGACCGGGCCACCGCCAACGTTGATGACCACTTCCGGATCGTAGGCAAACGGGACGGCAGTGCCTGGGATCAGGTGCACGCCACCACCGCTGTAGTCGCAGACCGCGATATCCATGTCTGCGTCGCGGTCGAAGTCGCCGATGGCAATACCGAACGGGTAGGCGCCGGAACCAATCGTTGTCGGCGTGACCGGCATGACGTCGAAGCTGTAACTGCCGGGAGTCGACGTGTTGCGCAGGATCTTGATGCCGCCGTCCACGCCAACAACCAGGTCCGGCTTGCCGTCGAGGTCCAGGTCACCAACCTTGAGTTGGAACACGGCGTGACCGACATCGACACTGCCTTCCGCCACCAGGGAACCTTCGCCACCGAGGATCGAGAGCAAGGTGTCCGCGTTGCTGCCAGTGATGACTTCAAAGTCACCATCGCCATCAAAGTCGGCACCTTCAAGCCACGACGACTCGGGCAGGCCCGACGCGTAGCTACGCGCACCGGCCAGGCGACCAGTCGAGTTGCTCAGCCAGAGGTTGACGCGGTTGCCGAGGCCAGACAGAGCGAACACGTCGTTCTGGCCGTTGCCGTTGAAGTCGCCAATGAACGGACGCAGCGGCATGCCGGTGGAGTCGAGCAAGAACTGATCGCCAACTCCGCCACCGCTGACGCCAGGCGCAATGCACATGCTGGCGCTGAAGCCGAGGCACGCAACGAGGTCGTTGATGCCATCGCCGGTCACATCACCGATCTTGGCCAGCGAAGGCCTCGCCGGCACCAGGATGTCAAACGAGTTGTATTCGCAAACCGGGACGCCACCACCAACGAGGGGTTCTTGGGACGGCTCGAAGATCTCGGTCACGACGACATAGCGGTTGGCGCTGAAGGCCGACACGACAAGATCGTCCAGGCCATCACCCGAGAGGTCGCCAAACACCACAGCGCCCGGCGTCCCGGGGATCTGCAGCTCGCAAAGCACGTTGCCGAAATCGACCGATGAGGAACCGGGGAACAGCACCAGGCGCGAGCCGCCGGTATCTGCCACCACGAGGTCGTTCAAGCCGTCGCGAGTGGCATCACCAATCGAGAGGTTGAAGGCCGTGCCACCGCCGGGCAACGCCAGCTGATCCACCGACAAGAAGTCGCCGGCACCATCACCGAAGCCAACCAGAATCTCTGGAGCCGACGGACGAGAAACCGACACATCGAGATTACCGTCGTTGTTCAAGTCGCCAACGGCAACGGCAAGCGCCCCCGCACCGGCGTTGATCGTGCCGCCCATCGAGAAACCGGCCGCACCATCATTGAGCCACAGGTTGGTCTGATTCGCATTGCTGCGAACGATCACCAAGTCTTCGTCACCATCGCCATCGAAGTCGCCGCCGGCCATCCAGATCGGCAAGCCATCGATTTGCAGTTGCTGACCAAGAACAAAACTAGCGCCGTTGCCGAGCATCACGCGCAGTTCACCAGTCAGGCTGATGACGGCCATGTCGAGCACATTGTCGCCGTCGAAATCTGCGACCCGGTAGTCGGAGTGAGTGTCCGATCCAGTCTCGATTTCAACACGGGTTTCAAACGCCGGTGGGGTCCCTGGCGTCAAACTTGCGACGTCACCGGAGTGGCGCGCGCAGGCAGCAGCAACCGCGACCAAGACGATGGCAGAAGTACGTGAGACGAGCTTGTTCATGATCAATGTCTGGAGGAGCCACAAGGTGACCCGTCCTAAAACAATAGCACACCGGGCCGTTTTCGCGCTGCGCCGCAATCCCAGCATGAGACTAGCAATTCTTCAACATGGAATCGGCAATGCCACGGGGACGAGCGAACGCACTCGCGCCCTACGGACATGGAGGGGCTTCGAAGACGCCCTACGTGGTGACGATCTCCGGACTCGACACGATGGTGCCGGACACTGCATGGCAAGTGCCAAACGCGCAACCAGGGCGACATCGCCAGCCCCAGACATCGCCAGCCCCAATGGCCCGGCGATCAGCCCGCTAGATAGGTCTTGGCGCGCTCCACGTAGTGCTCCGCGCGCCAGCGCATGCCAACCATTTCTTCTTCTGTGACCTGCCGCACGATCTTGCCAGGCATGCCGAGCACGACCGAGCGCGGCGGGATGACGGCGTTTTCCCTGACGAGCGCACCGGCGCCGATCAATGAATACTCTCCGATCTTGGCGCCGCCAAGAATGATCGACCCCATCCCGACCAGGCTGTAGTCCCCGACTTCCACCCCATGCAGCGTGACGTTGTGGCCAATGGTCACGCCGCGGCCCACGGTCAGTGGCGCGCCGACATCGACATGGATGCAGGAATTGTCCTGCACGTTGGTGCCTTCGCCAATCGTGATCGAACTGTCATCGCCGCGAATCGTCACGCCGAACCAGACGCCCACATCCTTGCCAAGCCGTACATCGCCGACCACCGTCGCATTGTCTGCGACCATGGCTTCGCCACGTCGCACAAGGCGCCCGACCATGTCGGGGTAGATCTTGAACTCGCGGTCTTCGGGATTCTCGGGCGGGTAGCGGCTGGGCTTCTTGTCAGTCATCGGTTGTAGAACAGGTCCAACAGGCCGGGCCACGAATAGACGAGTGCCAGCGTGACACCGTTATGCAGCATGTGGGCTAGGATCGACGGCCAGAGAGAACGGTAGCGTTGGCGCAGGTAGCCGAACAAGAGGGAGAGCACGCCAATCGGCAAAGCGTGGCCAACACCGTGCACCAGCCCGAACAGCGTCGCCGTCAGTAGTTGGGTCGCCCACAGCGGCACGGTCATACTGAGCGCTGCAAACAGGTAGCCACGAAACAGCACCTCTTCGGCGATCGGCGCCAAGATCACGATCAGCACGACCACGCCCCAAAACATCGGCTCCGCAATCTCGCCGTTGGCAAACTTGAGCAACTGCGGTTGCGGGTCGACTCGCTCACCGATGAGCTCCGCGAGCCGCAGGTAGCCGGTCGCAAACGCGACCCAGAGCAGCACGAAGGGCACGTAGATCAGAAGTGCCGTCCACGGCTTGCCCGGCCGCCAGAAGTCCGGACGCATACGAATGCCTTGCGGCGGCGCAACCACCACGAGAAATAGCAGCACTGCGGCGCCGACGTAGGGATCGACCGCCAGAAAGACTGCGAAACCGGCGGTCGCACCGAACAACAAGAGCCAACTGCGCACCGTCGCCATCGACACCGCGAAGTCACTGGCTTGCCCCGATTCCGTCATGGCGATTCCTGCCGCCCGGTCATTCGCCCGCAATCACGCCGCTCGTCGGGGACGACGCGGTTGCATACAGCCGCTTCGGAATGCGCCCGGCCAAGAAGGCGTCGCGCCCCGCCTCGGCAGCCGCCTTCATGGCGCGCGCCATTCGAACCGGTTCTTTGGCGAGAGCGACGCCAGAGTTGAGCAGCACGCCGTGCGCGCCGAGTTCAAACGCGAAGGCCACGTCGCTCGCGGTGCCGACCCCGGCGTCCACGATGATTGGAACGTCGGCGCGTTCGAGAATGATGCGGATGTTGTTGGGGTTCTGGATGCCCTGACCACTGCCGATCGGTGCGCCCGCTGGCATCACCGAGGCGACGCCGACTTCTTCAAGTCGCTTGGCCAGCACCGGATCGTCGCTCGTGTAACAGAGCACCGTGAAGCCTTCCTTGACCAGGATCTTGGCTGCCTCGAGCGTGCCGAGCGGCTCCGGCAACAGCGTCTTCGGATCGGCCAACACTTCGAGTTTGACTAGATCGCCAATGCCCAGTTCCCGACCGAGACGCGCCGTGCGCACGGCGTGGTCGGCATCAAAACAACCGGCCGTGTTCGGCAGCAACACGTATTTGTCGCGCGGCAAGTAGTCGAGCAGCGTCTTACCATCGGGCACACCGAGCTGCATGCGCCGCACCGCGACCGTCACGCACTGCACGCCGGAAATTTCCAGCGACTCGACCATCGACTCCATCGATGGATACTTGCCCGTGCCGAGGATGAGACGGGAAGAGAAGGAATGCGATCCGATTACTAGCGGTTGGTCAACGAGCGTCACGACAGGATCGTGCGCCGTCAGCCGGAGCGAGACAAGAGCAGTGTTAGCCCCCGCCGAAGAACGTCACGACTTCCAGATCGTCGCCGTCCTCAAGGAACGTGGCGGCGTGATCTGGCCGCCGCACGATCAGCTTGTTGCGTTCGACCGCGACCTGCTGGGGCTTCAACCCCAGGGCGGCCACCAGATCGGCCACAGTCGTGCCGGCCCCGACCTCGCGAGGCTCCCCATTGACGGCGATCTGCAGGATTTCGTTCATGGCAATGCTGGCAACTCGATGACTGGCAGCTACCCGTCGATTCGCTGCATCAGCAACACCTTCAAATACTCGGATTCCGGGTGCGTGATCAACGCCGGATGATCCTCGCCGGCGCCGAGGCGCTTTCGTGTCGCCACCCGGAACGGCAAACCGGCCGCCGACTGACGCACCAGTTCTTCGAACCTCGGGCCATCGACGTGATGGCTGCAACTACACGTCACCAGGAAACCATTGGGCGCCAACAGCCGCAGCGCAATGCGATTCAGATCGCGGTAGCCACGTTCGGCACCGGGAGTCTCGCGGCGCGATTTCGCAAACGCCGGCGGATCGAGCACGATCAGATCGAACTGCTCGTTCTTGTCGCGCAACTCGCGCACCACGTCAAACACGTTGCCCGATCGAGTATCGAGGCCCGCGAGCTGGTTCAAGCCAGCGTCGTGCGTAGCTTGCGCCAACGCCTCTTCAGACTGATCGATCGCCAACGCCGACGTCGCGCCACCACGCAGAGCGTGCAGCGCAAAGGCGCCCTGGTAGGCGAACAGGTCCAGCACGCGCCGTCCCTTCGCCAGGGATTGCACCAAGGCCCGCGCCGGTCGCTGGTCGAGATAGAAGCCAGTCTTGTGACCGGTCAATGGCCGCACCGTGTGCGTCACCGAGCCTTCCACGATGGTGACCTCTTCCTGGCGACTGCCGTGCACGACTTCGATGTTCTGCTCGAGGCCTTCGCGTTTGCGCGTCGGCACGTCGTTGCGCAGCACAACGGTGCTAGCCGACAGCCGATCGGCCAGATGCGGAACGATCGCGTCGAGCGATTCCTGCACGAACGTGCTCGTCACCTGCACGACCAGCACGTCGCCATATCGATCGACGATCAGTCCAGGCAACCAATCACTCTCGGCGTGCACGATGCGGGCCCCATCTTCGGGACCCAGCATGCCCGCGCGGGTGGCAATCGCGGTCTCGAGGCGCGCATGGAAGAACGCTTCTCGATCCGGCGCCTCCGTACCTTGCCATGGTCCGCACATCCTCAGCGCAAGCTTGCTGGCACCGGTGATGCCCAGTCCGAGGTCGCGACCGCCTTCGTCGAGCACACGCACCAAACGAGCCGGCATCGATTCGCCCGAGACCATATCGTCGCGGAACAACCACGGCCGACCGCGCCGTGCAAAGCCGCTGGCCTTGGGCGTCAGCTGGACCGTGTTGGTTGCCGGGGCGGCATCTGGTTCATCCGCGCTACTCAATTCGTTGGTGCTCACTTTTTGGGGATCTCGATCAGAACGCGAGCGAGCATCGTGTCAAAACGCACGTCGAGGAACAGCTTCGTGTTGTCCTTGTCGCCGCCCGGCTGGATATCGCAGTTGAGGTGCTCGAACAACAAGGTGTCGGCGGTGAACTCGGTCTTCAGCGCAATCACGGTCACCTTCTTGCTCGGACGACTAAAGCCCTTGCCTTCGTGCAACGTCAGCTCCCACCCCTCCTTGGCCTTCCGGGCACTGAGCGCGTACTTGCCGGCCTTGACCTGCTCGCCGCCGATGACCAAGTCACCAGTCGATTCAAACGTCGCGCCGGCAAGGTGCCACGCGCCCCCCACTGGCATCTTCTTGGCGCCTTCCTTGTTGAACGTCACCGTCAAGTGGCTGACCGTGATCTCCAGCCCCTTCGGCAGCTTGCAGTTGAGGGTCTTCGGGAAATGCGGATGCGGTAGCGGGGCCGGCGCGTAATCGCCAGGCGCGATCGCAAAGCCAGTATCCGTCTCCGTCATGAACGCGACGGAGAAGGGCAGGACGCAAAGAATCGCTACGGCGGCGAGACGGGATCGGATCGAACGCATGGTGAACTCGGATTGGGGCCAGAAAGCCGGAGACTTCTAGGAGGAAGATGCTAACAGCTGGTTCAGCGTGGCTCAGCGGGCTGGCTATCTTGCACAGCAAAGCCCTGAGCACCAAACAGCTTGTGCAACGTCTCTACATTCTGCCGGTTCGGGTCGTGTCGCACGATGACCTTGCCATTCTTCTGATCCAGGCTTTCGACCCGCGCCCCATCCAAGCCGTCAATGCTCTCGGTCAACCGCACTGCGCACCACACCGGGCAATCCAGGCCTTCGATCGTGAATTCCACGCGCGGCGCGTCTTGCGCCGGCTGCCGTAACGCGTCGCGGTACGCCAAGCTGCCCGCGATCGCTGCGAACGCCAGCACGCCGACGATCGTCAGGCGGCCCCACAGCGGGATCTTGTTGGCGGCGGGACTACGCGAGGTTCGCACGCCATGATGCTGGGCCACGAGCACGCGACCGACAACCCCGCGCGTCCGGCAATCGTGAGATTCAAAGATTTCGGGGCATTTGTGCCCGGCCAGTTGCCACTACTCGCGTGGTCCTCAGCATCGCTCCGCACGACACCCTGTTTCGATTCGCGTTCCGCGACGTGCAGCACGCGAAGTCGTGGCTGATGTCGATGCTGCCAGCCAGCATCCTTGCTGCGATTCGATGGGCAACCTTGCAGCGAGCGCCAGAACGCCTACACGGTGTGCAGCTGCGCAACCACACTGCCGACGTCGTGCTGTTGGCCAAGGCAAAGTGCGGCGCCAACGTCGTATTCCTGATCGAGCACAAGAGCCATTCAGACCCGCGCCTCGCCAATCAGATCCTGCGCTACGCCGTGCACCTCAGACATAGCGATCACGGCAAGCATGGCCCGCCGTTCGTCGTCGCGACCGTGCTGCAACATGGTGTCGCACAACATGGTGTCGCAAGCAGTGCCGCGAGCACGAGCACTGCACCAACCTCGCTGCCACTATTGGCGATGCAGCCAGCCTGCCCGTTCGAAATCGATGACCTGCGTGGCGACGACGAACGATCGCTCATGGCGCGGCCGCTGACCTCTCAGGCCAAGCTAACGCTGCTGTGCCTTCGGTTTGTGCCGCGCGCCTCCACCTCCGAAGTGTGCGGCATGCTACGCCGCTGGCAGGGGCTGCTACAGGCTATCGACCTCGACGGCCACAGGGACGCCATCGCGACACTATGTTGGTATGCTGTGGCGGTCACGGAAGCCGAACCGGCGGACCTGGAAACCACCCTGTCGGACATTCTGCAACGCAAGGACCACGAACTCATGAGCACGCTAGAGCGCTACTACAACAACGGCGTCGCCGCCGGTAAGGCAGAGGGCATGGCGGCAGGCAAAGCCGAAGGTAAAGCCGAAGGTAAAGCCGAAGGCGAACGCCAAGGCTTGGCGAACGCCATCGCTCGCATCCTCGCAAAACGCTTCGGGGCAGCTACCGCAATACACCTGGAACGGTTGCAAGCCGCCGACCGTGTCCAGCTAGATCGCTGGATGGATCGCGCTTTGGATGCATCCAACAGCGAAGACGTCTTCGCCGACTGATGGCCGGGGGCTAGCCCTACTTCCAGCGAACCGCCAACCCGTGCACCGTGCGGTCGACATCGACGCCGAGTCGGTGCCCTTGAGCAGCAGCAGCCCACCACCGGTCAACACCAACGCATCGCCACCGAGTTCGCGCGCCCGTTGCTGCATCTCGGCGACGATCGATTCGAACGAGACCACGTCCGGTCCTTCGCCAACGATACGGCCGACCTTGACGAACTTACGTGGCAACTCCGCCATCGATTCGAACACCGGGATCTCGTGATCGGTCGGGCGCGCAGCGTAGCGGTCGAGGCCGAGTCGCACTCCCGAAGCCGTCGCGCACGACGACACCGCGAATAGTAGCAAGGCAGCGAATGGCGCACCGTCACGCCAACGAGACAGAGACGTTGTCATGCGCCCCCGCTGAGCAACCGGCATGCCAATGGGCAACCGGCATGCCCCCAGAGCTACCTGGCGCCGCTCGCTTCCGCCGTGTTGGACTTCTTCTTCGGATCGTTGATGAGCACGACTTCAACCGGTACCTGACTGCGCCCGACGTTGCTGCCATCGAGGCCCGCCAGCGCTTTTGACATCGTCAACTGGATTGCGCGGCCGATCAGGCGATACGGACTGACCGGCTTGACCTGGAACTCGGACATCTGCCGGTTGCCGTAGGCGCAATCGTGCCACAGCGGCCGCGCGCCGGTTTCGTCGGCCGGGCCGAGCACCTGAATGCGAAGGCCCACTTCGGCAAACGTCGCCGAACCGGAGATCGCTTCCTTCGACCCGACGGTGAACGAAACCAGCGTCGGCTTGAGGATCAGGTCTTTGGCAGTCGCCTGGGGCGTGACCGCAGGAAACAGCTCGCTGTTGGTCAAATGCCGCTCGAGCACCTCGGTGAACATCGCGGTGACCGGGCGTTCCCAGAAGTCGTCGTTGCCGTAGCTGATCGGGAAGCCGCGCTCGTGCAGGGGCAGCACGGTGCCGCCGCGCTCGTCCTTCAACGGCGTCACGAACACGTGGCGATCGCCGGGTGCCTTGGTCCGGAACGGCACGTCGACGAAGAACAGCTCGTTGTTCGAAAAGTCGGCGGTGTAATTCAGCGTGCCGCAGGAGGCGGTCGCAAGAGCCACAAAGCCGAGGGCGAGGGCCCGGAACGGGGCCATTTGGGGGATGCGGGTCATGACGTCGATGCCATCGGCAGGATGGCCCCTGCAGCTCAAGCCGCCTGTGCTTTTGCGTACCCCCAGCCGAACGGGTAGAACGCTCACCCCAGACTTGCGGCGAGGTCCCGTCGCAACCCGAATACGACTATGGCCGTCCGCAACCCCTTCTCCTCCCGTTCCAAGCTCAAGGTCGGTCGCAAGACCTACACCTATTTCTCCCTGGCCGCCCTCGAGCAGGCCCCCAAGAACGGAGGCATCGGGGCAAAGCTGAAGAAGCTGCCTTACTCGATCCGCGTGCTCCTGGAGCAAGCGCTGCGCAACCTCGACGAGTACGTGGTCACGACCGAGCACGTCAAGAACATCGCCAAGTGGGGTCCGAAGACCGCTGGCCAGGTCGAGGTTCCGTTCTTGCCGGGACGCGTGGTGCTGCAGGACTTCACCGGCGTGCCATGCGTCGTCGACCTCGCGGCAATGCGCGCTGCGATGAAGCGACTCGGCGGCGACCCGAACTTGATCAACCCGCTGGTGCCGTGTGACCTCGTCATCGACCACTCGGTGCAAGTCGACGCGTTCAACAGCAAGGCCGCCGAACAACACAACCTCAAGCTCGAGTTCAAGCGCAACAAGGAGCGCTACGAGTTCTTGAAGTGGGGCCAGAAGTCGCTGACCAACTTCCGCGTCGTGCCGCCCGGCATGGGCATCGTGCACCAGGTCAACCTCGAGTATCTCGCGGGCTGCGCACTGACCAAGGAAGTCGGTCGCGACACCTACGTCTACCCGGACACCGTGGTCGGTACCGATTCGCACACGACGATGATCAACGGCCTCGGCGTGCTCGGCTGGGGTGTCGGTGGCATCGAAGCCGAAGCCGTCATGCTCGGCCAGGCGACCTACATGTTGTTGCCGGAAGTTGTCGGCATGGAACTGACCGGTGTGCTGCCGGACGGTGCGACCGCGACCGACCTCGTGTTGACCGTGACCGAAGCGCTGCGGGCGCACGGTTGCGTCGGCAAGTTCGTCGAGTTCTACGGTGACGGCATCGCGCAGATGTCCCTTGCGGATCGCGCGACGCTCGCCAACATGGCGCCGGAGTATGGCGCGACGATGGGCTTCTTCCCCGTCGATGCCGAGACCTGCCGCTACATGGAGCGCAGCGGTCGCAGCAAGGACCACATCGAACTGGTAGAAGCGTACTACCGCGCCCAGGGCTTGTTCTGGACGCCGGAAGCGCCGACGCCAAACTTCTCGTCGACGGTGAGCCTCGACATGTCGACGATCGTGCCGAGCCTCGCCGGCCCGAAGCGCCCGCAAGACCGCGTGACCCTGGCCGACATGCAGGGTCAGTTCCAGATCTCGCTACGCAACAGCCCAGCCGAGCGCGGCTTTGGCCTGTCCGGCCAGAAGCTGACCACGACCGCCAAGATCGACGACAAGTCGCAAGCGACGATCACCCACGGCGCCGTCACGATCGCCGCGATCACGTCGTGCACCAACACGTCCAACCCGTCGGTCATGCTCGGCGCCGGACTGGTCGCCAAGAAGGCGGCCGCCCGCGGCCTGACCCGCAAGCCATGGGTCAAGACGTCCCTGGCACCGGGTTCGCGTGTGGTTACTGACTACCTGGACAAGGCCGACCTGTTGAAGCCGCTCGCCAAGCTCGGCTTCCACATCGTTGGCTACGGCTGCACGACCTGCATCGGCAACAGTGGCCCGCTGCCGGCACCAGTAGCTGCCGCCGTGCGCTCCGGCGACCTGGTCGCGGCATCGGTGCTCAGTGGCAACCGCAACTTCGAAGGCCGCGTCAATCCCGACGTCAAGGCCAACTACCTGGCGTCGCCGCCACTGGTAGTCGCCTACGCGATCGCCGGCACCGTCGACATCGACCTCGACAACGATCCGATCGGTACCGACAAAAAGGGCCAGCCGGTGTTCCTGCGCGAACTGTGGCCGACGCAACAAGAGATCGCCGACACGATCGCTTCGAGCATGTCGCCAAAGGCATTCGTGCAGCAATACAAGGCAGCCAATCAGGGCCCGCCGCCGTGGCGCATCATCGCCGCCAAGAAGAGCGCGCTGTTCGCCTTCCAACCGAAGTCGAGCTACATCCAAGAACCGCCGTTCTTCCAGACGATGACGTCCGAAGTGTCGACGATCCAACCGATCGCCGGCACGCGCGCGCTGGCCATCCTCGGTCACTCGACGACGACCGACCACATTTCGCCTGCTGGCAACATCAAGGCCGACAGCCCGGCGGGTCGTTTCCTGCTCGCCAGCAAGGTCAAGCAAGCCGACTTCAACAGCTACGGCGCCCGCCGCGGCAACGACCGCGTGATGGCGCGTGGCACGTTCGCCAACATCCGCCTGCGCAACCTGATGGTCGACCAAGAAGGTGGCATGACCAAGCACCTGCCGACTGGCGACACGATGGCGATCTACGACGCCGCGATGCGCTACAAGGAAGAAGGTACGCCGCTGTGCGTGCTCGCTGGCAAGGAATACGGCACAGGTAGTTCGCGTGACTGGGCCGCCAAGGGCACGCTGATGCTCGGCGTCAAGTTCGTGCTCGCCGAAACCTTCGAACGCATCCACCGCAGCAACCTGGTGTTCATGGGCGTGCTGCCGCTGCAGTTCAAGGACGGCGACACCCGCGAGTCGCTCGGCCTGACCGGAGCCGAGAGCTTTGACGTCGCCGTCAATGACAAGTTGAAGGCGCGCCAGATGCTGACCGTGACCGCGACGGACCTCGACACGGGCAAGGTGACGAATTTCCAAGCCCACTGCCGCATCGACACGCCGGTCGAAGTCGACTACTACCGCAACGGCGGCATCCTTCAGACCGTGCTACGCAAGCTGCTGAAGACAAAGTCGAAGAAGACCGCCAAGAAGGCTGCGAAGAAGTAGGGGCGCCCATGAGCTTCGTCCCGGGGTCCATGCAACCGTCGACCGAGTTTGGTCGACCCGAAAAGGGTTTCCGGCGACGGCTCTACGACGTCATCTTCGGCATCCACACGACCGACGGCCGCGGCTTCGACGTCGCCCTGATCTCGATCATCGCGCTCAGTGTGCTGCTGGTCATGTTGGACAGCGTGAACACGATTCACGACGCCTACGGCGACTGGATTGACATCGGCGAGTGGCTGTTCACGATCGTGTTTAGCGTCGAATACCTCGCCCGCCTCTACTGCGTGCAACATCGCGTTCGCTATGCCCGCAGCTTCTTTGGCATCGTCGACCTGCTGGCAGTGCTGCCGAGCTACCTGGAGCTGATCCTGCCCGGGGTCAACGTGCTGGTCGATGTTCGCGTGCTGCGACTGCTGCGAGTATTCCGCGTCTTGCGATTAGGCAAGTTCGTCGCCGAGTTCGGCACACTGGGGCGCGCACTCAGCGCCTCCAAGCACAAGATCTTCGTGTTCTTGTTCTTCGTCATACTCGTCGTGCTAGTCATGGGCACATTGATGTATGTGATCGAAGGCGAGGACAACGGCTTCACCAGTATCCCGATGAGCGTCTACTGGGCGATCACGACGATGACCACAGTCGGCTTCGGCGACATCACGCCGCAGACCGATGCCGGCCGCTTCATCGCCGCGATGATGATGTTGCTCGGTTGGGGCACGCTAGCTGTCCCGACCGGCATCGTCGGCGCGGAGTTCACTGCCGAACGCATTGCGAATCGCGGCCCAACCCGATTGTGCGTCGACTGTGGCCACAAGGAACCAGATCAAGAAGCCAAGTACTGTCGCAAATGCGGTACGGCCTTCGCTACGCCGATCACGCTGCCATGAGCTATTCACTCAAAACGGGCTTATTCATGGCGGGCATACTGTTCGCAAGTAGCTGCACGACCGCGCCATCGGAGCCAAGGGCATCGCAGCCAGAGGGATCGCAGCCAGGGGCATCGCAACCTGAGGCATCGCAGCTGCACGAGCAACTCCGCAAGCTGGCTCTGGCCCTCCCTGGCGACGTCGGCATCTACGTTCGCCACCTCGACAGCGGCGAAGAAGTGCGCATTGCCGCCGACACGCTGTTTCCGACCGCCAGCATGATCAAGGCACCGATCCTCGGCGCGTTGTTTGACAAGATCGAACGCGGCGAACTCAGCTACCGACAGAAGCTGACCTACACGATCGATCGCCTCTACGCAGGCGAAGACTTGCTCGGTTCGTTCCAAGCGGATCAAGTCGTCACGCTCGACAAGGTGGCGATGCTGATGATCACGACGAGCGACAACACGGCGGCGCTGTGGTGCCAAGAGCTCGCGGGCAAGGGCACGCAGATCAATCAGTGGCTCGCCGACAATGGCTTCGCCAAGACCCGGGTCAACTCGCGCACCCAAGGCCGCAAAGACAACTGGAAACAGTTTGGTTGGGGCCAGACGACGCCGCGCGAAATGGCGGACCTGCTGGTCGCGATCCGTGATCGGCGACTGGTCTCACCAGCCGCGAGCGAAGAGATGCAGCGCTGCCTGTCACGAATCTACTGGGATGGCGAAGCGCTGTCGATGATCCCACCCAACGTGCAGACGATCAGCAAACAAGGTGCCGTCAGCCAGTCGCGCAGTGAAGCCGTGTTGGTGCACGCACCGCATGGCGACTACGTGTTCTGCGTCATCACCAATAATCAGCAGGACAAGAGCTGGGGCCGCGACAACCAGGGGTACGTGCTTCTTCGCGAAGTCTCGGCATTGCTGTGGCAACACTTCGAGCCTACTTCGCCGTACACCCCCCCACCCGGCAGCGAACGATACCGATGAAGACCTCCGTCCTAGCGACCCTGTGCATGTTGGCATTGAGTCTCGCCAACACCTGCACACTCCTGATTGGCCAACAGCCGGATGGTGTAGAGAGCAAGCAAACATCGCGCATCACCCGACTCGTCTACGAGCTGCCGGTCGACGCGTTGCAGCGCACGCTGCAGCGCGATGCCCGCAACACCATGGAGTCACTGCTGAAGCAAGCCGTGGACGCCGTGGCGATACGGCTCAGCACCGCCGTGGTGACGCGGCTCGGGGCAGCGTCGTTCTCAGTCGACCTGGCAACGGTTCGGGACGAAGACATTGCGATGGCTCGCCAACGCATCGAGTCCATTGGCACTCTGGAGATGCGCATGCTGGCGCGGGGCGACTACGCAGAAGCCGATCTCGGTCTGGAACTAGAGCGCAAACGCCTCGAAGCATGGCTAGACAAGGGCGGCCGTGCAAAGCTTCAAGAGAACCTCGGCGCCATGGACAAATACCGCCCCGCGGCGCCAAGCAAGATTCGCTGGGTACCGCGCAAAGTTCGAGCCAACCAAGGCCAATGGAGTTACTCCCTGTCGCAACTCCCGGCGACTCGCGAAGCAACCGTTCGCGCGTTCACGGACGAGCAATGGAACAACCAGCGCGTGCCGGCGGCGATGCTCAACGACGAAGACGCATTCCTGGTTGAACTGATCGCGATCAACCTGCACGAGACGAGCTTCTCGCACCGTGACCTCCAGCGCGACAAGATCCGCCTGACCGTCGGCCAGAACGGCGACCCTGGCGTGTGCTACGAGTTCGTCGAAGAACGCCGGAAGGCGTATGCAGCCTGGAGCCACAAACACATCCGCCATTCGAGCGCCATCATCGTGAACGGCGAACTGCTGTCCGCCCCCATCTTCGTTGCCAAGATTACCGGGCCGGGAATGATCAGCGGCAACTTCGACCTGCCCCAAGCCGAGGCACTGGTCGCCGCGCTGCAATCCGGAGCGCTTCCCGCCAAGCCTCAGCTCATCAGCCAAGAGGTGCTACCAGCGGACCAGCCGACGCGCGCGCACAAAGCAGCTAGCCCATCAGCACAGGGAAAGTAGCCCACCCCGCTGTCGCCCGCCTCGCTGTGGCCCGCCCCGCAGCAGCGCAATCGGCAGCAGCCAACCCCGCTGTCGCCCGCATCGCGGCCGAACGCTACGCAAGCCGCTTCTTGACGAGTGTGCGGCGCTTCACCCGCTCGCCTCCAATCGTCATCGCCTCGAGCACCGCTTGGGCCGCATCGCGCGCGGCGAGATCGGTGCTGGCGTGCACGAACGCGATCACGTCACCGGTATGCACTTCGTCGCCGAGCGTCTTGCGCAACACGATGCCGACCAGCGGGTCGATTTCATCCGTGGGCTGTCGACGCCCCCCGCCAAGATCGACAACACAGTGGCCCAAAGCCAACGGATCGACGTCGCAGACAAAGCCACTGCGCAGCGCTTCGACCGGCACGACGTGCGGCGCGCGGCCGAGTAGCGACGGCTCATCGATGACGCGAACGTCGCCGCCTTGCAGCTCGAGGTTGTCGCGAAACACCTGACGCACCACGCCGTCATCCCACAACCGCGTCAGCGTCGCTTCGGCAGCCTCGGCATCGGGTGCGACACCGGCGAGCAACAGCATCTCAACTGCAAGCGCCATCGTGACGTCACGCAAATCCCCGGGACAGTTGCCTTCGAGCGCCTGGATCACCTCTAGCACTTCCAGCGAGTTGCCGATCGCCAGACCAAGTGGATGGTCCATGTCGGTCAACAAGGCGCTCATCTCAATGCCAGCGGCGCGCCCCGTCGAGACGAGCCCCTCCATCAATGCCGTCGCATCGTGTTCTTCCTTCATGAACGACGCGCGCCCGAACTTGACGTCCATGACCAGCCCGTCGATGCCTTCGGCAAGCTTCTTCGACAGGATCGAACTAGTGATCAGCGGGATGCTTTCGACGGTGCCGCTGATGTCACGCGTTGCGTACATGCGCGCATCGGCCGGCGCGATCTCGCCACTCGGCGACAACATCGCATAACCGCACTGTTCCAACACTTCGCCAAAGCGCGTCAGCGACAAGTCGGTGCGGTAGCCAGGCAACGACGCCAACTTATCGATCGTGCCACCGGTGTGACCCAAGCCACGACCACTGACCATCGGCACCGCGACTCCCGCCGCCGCAACCAACGGAGCCAACAGCAAGCTGACCTTGTCGCCAACCCCACCGGTCGAGTGCTTGTCGACCTTCTTCTTCTTGACGTGGTCGTGGTTGAGCACGCGGCCCGAATCCCGCATCGCCAACGTCAACGCCGCCGTCTCCTCGGGGGTCATGCCGTTGCAACACACCGCCATCAAGAACGCTCCCAGTTGCGCGTCGCCAAGGGATCCGTCGACAACGCCCGATACCAGGTCTTGGATTTCTGCGAACGACAGCGTGCCGCCATCGCGCTTCTTGGCAATCAGTCTAGCCGGATGATGTTGCATACTCACTTCCCCTCAACACGGCGCCACAGGCCACCAGATTACTAGCACCCACGTGCAGCACCAACGGCTGCAGCAAGGCTACGAAAACACTTACGGAAGCACCTACTGGGACACCGGGTGCCACAGCGTCTTGGTTTCGACAAACGGTTCGACCCAACTCAGGGCGCGCAGCTTCGCAACGTTGTTCCACGATGCCATCGGCAGATCGCAGAAGCGCACGCGCTTGACGTTGTCCGCGGCAGCCTGGGTCAACTCGGCATCGGGCGCACCAGCGACCAACAAGCCATCGAGATTGCGATGCTTGGCGAACTCGACACCTAATTCGACACGATGGCCGCTCAGCAAGTTGAGCGCCCCGGCGGGCACGTCACTAGCTGCCGCGACTTCCCCCAGAGCCATGCCAACGAATGGCGAGCGTTCGCTGACCAATGCCACGACCGAGTTGCCGCCGACCAGCAATGGCAGCGCCAACGCCAAGGTGCCAAGCAAAGCCGGAGCATCCGGCGCCATCACACCGATGATCCCAGTCGGCTCGATCGTCGAAAAGTTGAAGAACGGCCCCTGCACCGCGTTCTGGCTACCGAGCAGGCTCTGCACCTTGTCGCACAACCCGGCGTACCAGATCGTCAGCGCAATCGCGCTATCGAGTTCCTTCTGCGCAGCCGCCGGCGTGGCGCCCCCGAGCCGCAATTCGGCCACCATCGCATCGCGTCGCGACTCAAGCATCTCGGCCAGGCGATAGAGAATCTGTCCGCGCAGGTACGCGGAACTGCCACTCCACTGAAGCAGCCCCGCACGCGCCGCAACAATCGCATCGCGAAGGTCCTTGCGCGACCCGCGGGCAACATTGATCGCGCCATTCCCAGCCGGCTGGAACACGCGGCCAGACTCACTACGCGGAAACTTACCGCCAACATAGAGTTTGTAGGTCTTGCGCACGGGAACACTCATGCCCGCAACCGTGCCCAAGAAGTGCGTACGGTGCCAGGACAAAAAAGCACATCCTCGCGCGGCTCGCAGTCACTCCCCGGTCCATTGCCCAGGCCCTAAGGTAGTTGCTCTCCAGCTCGATGAACTGTCCCTGATTCTGGCGTAGTCGAGCAGTCCACAAGAACGGGCGTTTACCTGTCCACCCGCCCGGCATCGACGACATCGTCTTCGGTGCCCAGCTCGCCATCACTAGCCGTGCTGCGCACCTCAAACCCGCCATCGATCGGCAGCAAAACGTATTCGCGCCCCCACGGATCCTTGCCGTCGGCCCGCCCCGGCAGCTTGCCATTGCTGCTCGCCGCCCGAAGTTGCCCCCAACTTGGCAGCTCCCCCTCGTGCTCCGCACACCAAGACTTCACTGCCTTGACCAACTTGCCGAGGTCGCGGCGCGCCCGGTAGCGCTTCTGCTTCAAGCCTCTCTCGACCTTCGGGAACGAACTGTGTCGGCAATCCCACGCGTTCACCCACTCTTCTTTGACGCGCTTCCAGCCGAGGTCCTTCAGCAAGCGCTGCTCCATGTGTTCCATGTGCGCCGCGCCATAGAAGATGCCGAGGGTCTTCTTGCCCGCATCGACTTGCTCCTCGAGCACTTCGAGGCAACGCTCGTTGCGGCCATGGATGATCACTGTCGGTTGATCGGGCACCTGATCTGGGGAACACATCAGCCGCCCCATCACGATGCGAAGTTGTGAGATACCCTGGCCACTGCGGAACGCCTTGACCAGGTCAATCGGCTTTTGCTTCGCCTCAGCTTCGCGGTCGACGTCACCGAGACCGCCGCTGATCAGCTCGCCGAGCTCGCTCTTGCCGACTTCGTCGAGCGCATCCAGCCACTCTTCGCCCGTCATGTCGGCATGCACGAAGTTCTTGTGGCGGTAGTCCATGCACGAGAACTGCGCCTGCAACGCGAGCCCGGCACCCATGCCATCCTGCACCATCGAGATCCAATGGTCGCCGTCCTGTTCCATCTCCGGGAACGGCCGCACGTCCGGCTCGGCAATCAACTCGTAGAGCAGAGCATCGTGCTTGGTAAAGCGCTTCTGCATGTTTTCGTAGAACGAACGATCCGCGATGTGCACGCAACCGTAGAGCGTCAGCATGCGATCGCCGGACTTGTAGGTCGCGACCAGAACCTGCATGAAGCCGCCTTGGTCGTTCTCGACAAACCGCATGAACGGACGCGGCGCGTTCTTCTCCGTCTTCGTTGGCGGGGCCGGATCGACCGGTTTCTGCGCGGGCACGGACGAGGCCAGCAAAGCGAGCAACGAGGTAAGTAGCAGGGTTCTCATGCGGACCTCATGCTAGCCAATGCAAACGTATCGCGCCCGTCGCTAGACTCTGGCAACCATGAAACCCTTGCCACGACTCACGGCTGGACTGTCGCTGCTAGCGGCGCTGGCCGGCACCAACCTCGCCAGCGCGCAAAACGCCAGCTTCACCAACTACGGATCCGGCTGCACATCGGGCGGTCCCCCGCCGCTCATCCAAGCCCTGTCGCTACCGGTCCTCGGCAGCACGATGACCGTGCGATACGTCGCGTTGCCGGCGGGCCAAACTCCGGTCAGCATCGACTGGCCGATGCTGATCATGGGGCTGCAACAAACCAACACGCCGGTGCCACCATTGTCGTCGTTTCAGCCGCCCAGCTGCACGATCCTGGTTAGCCCCGACGTCGTCATCCCGATGGTTTGGTCGGGCTCGTCCTACCCCAATACGTATGCACTCGCGATTCCGAACAACAACGCGCTCGCCGGCTACGTGCTGCACTTGCAGTTCTTGGACATCTACTTCCGCTGCCAACCAACCTGCGACTTGCAGATGATCCGCGCGACCAATGCTGGCACCGCGGTGCTTGGCTTCTAGCGATTATTGCTAAAGCTGACGGTTCGCACGAACCGCGTAACGACTAGCCCGGCAACAACCCCGAACGCAGTTTCACGTACGCGCGCAGCCCTTGGCGGCCGCCTTCGCGGCCAAAGCCACTCTCCTGGTAGCCGCCAAACGGCGACGCGGCGTCAAACTGGTTGAACGTGTTATTCCAAACGACGCCGGCGCGAATGCGCGAGGCCAGCCACAGAATGCGCGCGCCCTTATCGGTCCAGATACCGGCCGACAAGCCGTAGTTGGTGTCGTTCGCTTTGGTGACGGCTTCTTCCGGCGTGCGGAACGTCGACACTGACAACACCGGCCCAAAGATCTCTTCGCGCGCGATACGGTGGCACTGCGCAACCCCGGTGAACATCGAGGGCGCGAACCAAAAGCCCTTCTTCGGCATCGCCGACTTCGCCCGGAAGGCCGGTGGCTGGAACAGCACAGCGCCTTCATCGACACCGGCCTGCACCAAACCCTGGATGCGATGCAGTTGCTCAGCGCTGTGGATTGCGCCCATGTCGGTGTTCTTGTCGAGAGGATCGCCGACGCGAATGCGCGCCATGCGTCGCTGAAGCTTGCGCACGAACAAGTCGTGCACGCTCTCCTGCACCAACAGCCGCGAACCCGCGCAGCAGACGTGACCTTGGTTGAAGAAGATGCCGCGCACGACCCCTTCGACCGCCTGATCGATCGCCGCGTCTTCAAACACCAGGTGCGCCGCCTTACCACCGAGTTCGAGCGTCAAGTCCACCTTGCGGCCAGCAACGGCCTTTTGGATTTCCTTGCCGACCTCGGTGCTGCCGGTGAACGCGACCTTGTTGAGGTCCGGGTGCTTCACCAACGCTTGTCCCGTCGAGCCATCGCCGGTGATGACGTTGACGACACCCGCGGGCAACTCGGCCTGCGCGAAGACTTCGCACAACCGCAGCGCCGTCAGCGGCGACGTTTCCGCCGGCTTGATAATGACCGTGTTACCAGCGGCGAGCGCCGGCGCAATCTTCCACGCGGCCATCAGCAGCGGGAAGTTCCACGGGATGATCTGCCCGACGACGCCGACCGGCTCTGGTTGCTCGCCAGGGAACAGCAACTCCAGTTTGTCGGCCCAACCCGCGTGGTAGAAGAAGTGCTGCGCCGCGAGCGGCACGTCGACGTCGCGCGTTTCCTTGATCGGCTTGCCGTTATCGAGCGTCTCAAGCACGGCAAACTCGCGCGCGCGCTCCAGCAAGATGCGCGCGATCCGGAACAGGTAACGCGCACGATCATCCCCCGACAGCTTGCGCCAGCCGGGCAACGCCTTCTTCGCGGCTTGCACCGCGAGGTCGACATCCTTGCTGTTGGCCTGCGCGACGTCGGCGATCTTCTTCTCGGTGGCCGGATTGACGGTCGCAAAGTATTTGCCCGACTTCGGCCGCACAAAGCCGCCGTTGATGAACAAACCGTAGCGATCCTCGATAGCCACGTGATCGGTGCCTTCCGGAGCGGGCGCATACTGCCACGCTTCGCCAAACTGCAATTCCGGCTGCTTGGATGCCCGCTTGCGGATGGCGGGTTTCTTGTTCTCAATCTTCGCCATGATCAATCCGTGCTGAAGTCGGTGCTGCGCTGGTAGCTGCCCGTGCGTTGTTTCTCTAGCTGCATCAACACATCGTTGAGCAACGAACTCGCGCCAAAACGAAACCACTGCGGCGTCAGCCATGCATCGCCGCAGGTCTCTGCAACCAAGACCAGGTAGCGCAACGCATCCTTCGCCGAGCGAATCCCACCGGCGGCTTTGACCCCAACCATCTTGCCGGTCTCGAGGTAGTGATCGCGCACCGTTTCCAGCATCAGCAGAGCAACCGGTCGGGTGCTGGCCGGGGACACCTTGCCGGTGCTGGTCTTGATGAAGTCGGCACCACCAAGGATCGCAATGCGGCTGGCGCGACGCACGTTGTCGTAGGTCTTCAGTTCCCCGGTCTCGAGGATGACCTTGAGGTGCGCGTCCCCGCACGCGGCCTTGACCGCGCACACTTCGTCATAGACAAACCCGTAGCGACCGGACAAGAACGCACCGCGATCAATCACCATGTCGATCTCGGTCGCCCCAGCCTTTACGGCCAGTTCGACTTCGCGCAACTTGGTGCGGCGATCGGTGCGGCCCGACGGAAAGCCAGCCGCCACCGAAGCGACCTGCACGCCACTGCCAGCGACGGCGGCCACGGCAACTTGGACCAGGTCCGGGTAGACGCAGACGGCAGCACAGCTCGGCACGTCGGGCCGCTGCGGCAACGGCCGCATCGCCTTCTGGCACAGCTGCCGAACCTTGCCGGGCGAGTCCATGCCTTCCAGCGTCGTCAGGTCCATCATCGCAATGGCGAGTTTGAGTCCCTGCACCTTGGCGTGCTTCTTGATGGAACGCGTCGCCAAATCAGCGCAGCGCGTTTCGAGAGCGACCGCGTCGACTGGCGGCACGCGGAACTCGGTTGCGGAAAGTGATCCAGACATGGTTTGCGTCCGGATCGTGCCCGGATTGGCGCCGGAAGTCGATGCCGATCACCCGAACCCGCCATGACAGGGCTAGTTGCTTCAAGCTATGAGGCAGCCGAACCGATCAGAGTAGTGGCATGTTCGAAACCCGCTACGACGTCACCGATCACGACACGGGTCGCAAAGGCTACCTGCGCATCGCTGGCGGCATTTGGAGCGGCGACGCCTGCGTGTTCGAGTTTTGCGAGACCGTGCATGGCGTCGCCGGCACCGTGACGTGCGATTGGCGCCGGGAACTGCCATTCGTCGACATCGTCGAAGGCGATGTCGCGTCGCCACGAACGCAAGAGCTGATCACACAGATCCACCACCTGATGCGTGCGTTCCATCGCGGCAGCTTTGCCGGCATGAGCGATGCAGAACTGTCGGATCTCTACAGCGGCGACTACCACAAGCGCATGAACCTCGCCGTCGACAGCGACCGAGAGACGCGCTTCAAGCAGCACATGCTCGATCAGGTGCTGCACCTGGTCGAACCCGGCAAAGTGCTCGATGCTGGCTGCTCCGCCGGAGAATGCGTGCGGCAACTGCGTGCGCGCGGCATAGATGCCTGGGGCTTCGACTTGTGCCGCGATCTGCGCGAGATCGCCTACCCCGAAGTTCGCAACGTGCTGCGCATCGGCTCGGTAACCGACATGCCGTTCGCTGCCAGCGACAACTTCGACACGCTGCTCGCGCTCGATCTATTCGAACACATCCCCGAACACCGCGTGCCCGCAATGGTCACCGAGATCGAACGCCTCAACGTCACGCACGTCGTGGCCCACATCGCCTTGTGTGAGTTCCAGTATCCCGGCCACCTGACCCTGCGACCGCTCTCGTGGTGGGACCGCCAAATGGGATCGAACTTCCGCCGCATCACCCCACGGACATGGGGCCAGGCCGCCGCTGCATTCCATGCGGATCCATCGCGCAACCTGCGTATCTACGAACGCGTGACGGCTCCCGCACGAACCTGATTTGCGGTAACCTCCGAACGAAGGATGTTGCCCCGCTCGATCGCATGGTTGCTTGTAGTTGTAGCTGCGGCCTGTTCGGCTCCCGATCCGCGCCCAAGCGCGGCACTATCGACAACTCCCGCGGCGACAACTCTCGCGGCAGCAACTCCCGCTGCTGCAATTCCAGCCGAAGGGCGGCGCGGTTCGCCGTGGCTTGAAGCCCAACCGCAGCTGCGTGCATGGCAGCAGGCACAGCAAGGCAAGAACCTGCTCGACGGCATAGAGGGTCTGGTCGCGCTCGAATGCATATTCGCGCGGCTGTATCCCGGAGACTACGACGCGAAGGCCCGCGCCTACCGCCAACAACACGCCGCGCGCTGGGCCGACCAGTTCGAACGAGTTGCGCGTGAGTTGCCACAAACCACAACCACGTTTTTCCCGGACGTTCGCGACTACGTGCTGGCCAACAGCAACCTGCCGTCGGGCCCCGCAGTGCTAGCCGCAGGCATGCCACTGCTCCAGATGCGCGGCAGGCTCGCGTTCTGCGATGGCTTCGTCGCGACCTCACAACCAGACGATGTGTTCCTGACATCGTGGACACGAGCCAACTGGGTTGCGGATCTCTTCAAGGCGAATCCCAATGGCGTGCCACAAGACCTGCTGTTCTTGGGGCTCTGGGAGGCGCGGGAACAGTGGCTGCGAGAGCTCGAAACCGAACCCTACGATGAGTTCCGAGACGCGTGGGGTCACATCCTATCCGAGCTCCTGCATGAGCCGGTGACTCGTAGTAACTCGACGTTTCAGACGTTGCAGAAGGTCGCGTTGCTGCGTCGCCACCAACAGAGCCGGTTCCGCGAGCCCGCGCCGTTTACCGACGAGTTCGTCGATCTACTCGTGACGATCCAAGCACTCGCAACATCCGACAATCCGCGCACGGCAGCATCGGGCGCCGATGCCTGGTGGAACGCCAAGCGCGGCATCAACCTCGTCTGGTCACGCGAGGCCGACCCGATTCGGCGAGTCCTGCTCGGTGCCATGCGCGACGAGTGCATCGATGCGGGCCAAGCGCTGTCGCCTGGCTGGGAGCGAGTCGACGCCGGGGTAATCGCAAGCGCCAAGAACTGGCAACAGATCGTGCGGATCGCTCGCGAGTTTGACAGCAGTCCAGGCGTCCCGCTGCAGTCGCGCATTCGCAGCTTCACCCAACTCATGCAACGCAGCGAGCAACTTGGCCGCCCCTACGTAGCAGTGTTGCGGCACGTAGCCAAACCAATGCAACGGCAGTTGGAGCAAGAAGCGTCCGACCTGCATGCGGACGGCTGCACGGTGCTGGCCTCGATGCGCTGGCTGGAAGCGCAACAACTCTGCGAACCCGAAACCCTGCGACTCGACGATCCGAAAACCCCGTTCGGAGATCTACGACAACAACTGATCCAACACCTGCCGAGTGTCGATCGCACGGCGAGCTACTACAGCCAGTTCCAAGATTACCTGGCAACACAGATGCTCGGACAATCCAGACTGGCGCGCATGTACGGCATTCGCCTGCGCCGCTCGGATTCGCCCAACACCGACGCGCGCATGCGACTACTGCGCAAACAGCCAGAGTTGATGCGTTGGAGCAGCCACCACCATTGGGCTGCCAAGCTCAATCGCCCGCGCGTCGTCACCCCACCGGTCATCTATAGCGAGGAGCTGACGAAGCGGCGGCAAGTACTCGAGCAAGCGGTCCACGGCACTTCTATTGGTGCGAAGCAGGCAGAGTTCGCGAGCAATCTCGACCAGTACGACGCACTGCATGACAACGTGCTGGCCGAACTGCGGTCTACATGCCAGCAATGGATTGGGGCCCCAACCACGCACTACATCGAAACGAGCGTGAGCAACGCGAGGCTCCCGCCGCGCGAGCGCGAAGCCCGTCGCTGGCTACTCGGCCTGTCGGCACACCCACCGCAGCGCCTCAAGCCACGGCCGCTGCATCCCGAAACGCTCGCGCAATTGATCTTGGATTGCAGTGACGCGGCGACCGCGACCAAGTGGATTCACGAGCAGATCCACCTTCGCAGCCTCGCCGCAACCGCGGACTCGCGCACGTCCCTTCGCCATCACATCACCCGCCTGCAACCCGTGTGGGCGGCGTATTTGATGCTCTACGGTCGCAAGACGATGCACGAGCAGTTGCTGAAGCCGCTGTTCGCCGGCAACCGCGACGCCCTGCGCATCGTGCTGGATGCTGCGCCAGTGTCGCGTCGAGAGTTGCTGCGGCAACAACTCGGCCTCTGAGCAACTTCACGCGCGCGGCACGTCGCCGCCATCGAACGTGAACGGCTCGGGCAGCAACTTGGCCAACGTCGTCGTCGCCACGTCCTCGCCACGACCAACCAGAAGGACTTCCATGTCGACGCCGAACTCGGCGAGCACCTGGCGGCAGGCACCACATGGGCGCGCCGGTTCTTCGAGGTCGGTCGCAACGGCGACGGCCACTACATCGCGCGCCCCGGCCGCAACGGCAGCGCAGATTGCCGAACGCTCGGCACAGATGGTCAAGCCGTAGCTGGCGTTCTCGACGTTGCAACCGACGAACACCCGGCCATCCACCGTCAACAATGCGGCTCCAACCAAGAACTTCGAAGCCGGCGCATACGCGTTTTTACGAACGTCGCGGGCTTTGTGCACCAACAGGTCTCGTTGCTCGTGCGTCAGCGTCATGCCAACAGTCTCGCCGATTCGAACGGCAACTGCTACCGCCGCACGCTGCTACCAGCGCCGACAATCAATAGCAGCAACGTCGCGCCATAGCTGCCTAACTGCAGCGAGCAGATCAAGAATGCCCAGAAGCTGCCGTGCCGAGCGAACGCAGCATCAAGATCGGTGTAGCCTTGCAGCAGGAGATAGCCAGCCACGCCGGCGACGACCAGCGCCGCCGTAAACCACAACCGCAAGTCAGTACCGAGCCGATCGAGCAGGCGGCCTAGCAACCAGACAACCGGCACGCCCACGACCAGCGTCGGGACCAACCAGCCGATCATGCTTTCGTCGGCACCAACCAAGAACGCGGCCCAGACGCCGGGCAGGGCGCCAATACTGAACAGTTGCCAATTGAAGCCGGGTGCCATCGCGCCAAGCACGCATCCGACCGCGAACCAGAGTGGTAGCAACCAGGGCAACGCCGAGGCATGCACTCGGCGTTCGATTGTGACGATTTCCGTCATGGCATGGATCGCGGTGGAGCGTGGCACTCACCGCAGCATAGATCATGACACTGGATGCACGTCTCGGAAAGCACTCTGGGTATCATGCGGCCGTGCTGGACCCCATAGTCGAAAAAAACCTGAGCCGCGCCCTTGCCGAACTGGGTTGCGAGGCAGCTGAGCAACTGGCCATCGACGGCGTTGCCGCCGCAGCGCTGGCCGAGAGCTACGGCACGCCGCTCTACGTGTTTTCCGCAGATGTGTTGCGACGTCGTGTCGAATGCATTCAGACCGCGCTGGGCCCGCGGTTCGAATTGTTGTGGTCAGTAAAGGCCAATCCATCGGTGGCCGTCACTGAGTGCCTCAGGATCGCCGGCGCAGGCGCCGAGATCGCCTCGGCGGGCGAGCTCGAAGTCGCGCTGGCCGCCGGGCACCCCGCTGAGTCGCTGCGCTTTGCGGGACCGGGCAAGTCCGGCACCGAATTGGCAACTGCGTTGTCACGCGGACTCGGCACCTTCCATGTTGAGTCGCTCGACGAGTTGCAACAACTCGCCGACCTCGCCGCCGAGCAACAGCGGGCGGCCGGCGTCGCGATCCGCGTCAACCTGCCGCAAGAACTCAAGGGCTCGCGCATGCGCATGGGCGGCCGCAGCAGCCGCTTCGGCATCGACGTCGAGCACGTCCCGGAAGCCGTGCGTATCATCAAGACCAGCGACTCGTTGAGGCTGCGCGGACTGCACGTCTACGGTGGCACCCAATGCTTCGATGCCAACGCGTTTGTCGCCCATGCACGCGCCTTGACCGAGCAAGCGGCACGCTGGGAACAAGAGCTCGACGTGCGCTTCGACGAACTCGATCTCGGCGGTGGCTTTGGCGTCGCGGTGTTCCAAGGCGACCCAACCTTTGACCTCGAACTCGCTGCAACAGGACTGCGGCAATTACTAGCCGAACACGATCGCGACGGTCGCCGCTGGTTTATCGAACTGGGCCGCTACCTGGCGGGTCCTGCCGGCGTGTTCTTGAGTCGCATCGTGCGCCAGAAAACCAGCGGCGACCAGCAGCACGTCGTGCTCGACGGCGGCATGCACCAGGCCGCCGCAGCCGCCGGCCTGGGCACGATCGTGCCGAGGCCACCACTGCTGGTTGCCGCCGAACAACTGCGGAGCGGCACCACGCAGCCGGTCACTGTCGGCGGGCCGCTATGCACCCCAGCCGACCAATTCGCCGAGCAGATCGAGCTGCCCGCGCTCGCGACCGGCGACCTGGTAGCGATCCTCAACGCCGGCGCGTACGGCCTGACCTACAGCCCAACGGGATTTTTGAGCCATGCGACGCCGGCCGAAGTGATGGTCGAAGACGGCCAGCCGCGCGTGGTTCGCAGCCGCGGACAGGCGAAAGATGCCCTGCGTAACCAGAGCAGTTGACCGCCGTCGCGAGAAACTGACATCACCATGCAACACGTCGCGCTGCCAGTTCGGCTATCCTGCCAAGCATGCGTCGTTCGCTGACCCCACTCGTCTTGATGTCGTTGCTGACCTGTGCCCTGGCTCCCTGGGCCCTGGCTCAGGAAGGTGTCCCGCAGCCGCAAGGTTTGGTCCCGGAGCAGATGTGGTACGCACCGACCGCCGCCGATTGGGCGAAGCCGGTGCAGATCCGCTGGCAGCGCACCTGGGCCGACGCCGTGCGATTGTCCCAGCAGACCAAAAAGCCGATTCTCGTCTGCGTCAACATGGACGGCGAGATCGCCAGCGAGCACTACGCCGGCGTGCGCTACCGCGATCCCGAGATCGCCAAGCTATACGAACCCTACGTCTGCGTGATGGCGTCGGTGTACCGGCACAACCCGCGCGACTACGACGACCAAGGCCGGCGCATTCCGTGCCCGCGCCTGGGCTGCGTCACCTGTGGCGAGCACATTGCGATGGAACCGATCGTCTACGAGAAGTTCCTTGATGGCAAACGCATCTCGCCGCGCCACATCATGGTCGAACTGGATGGCACCGAGGTCTACGACGTGTTCTACACGTGGGACACCGACTCCGTCTGGAAGACGCTGAAGGACGGCATCAAGAACCGCAAGATCCAAGCGCCGCCGATCGTCAAGGGTGACCGTTCGCTGCGCGAGCGCATCGCCAGTCCCGACAGTGAAGACCGCGAAGCGGTTGAGAAGGAGTTTGCCGCGGCTGACCCGGCGTTGCGGCAGCGCATGCTCGACCTCGGCCTCGAAGCCGGCGCCGACGTGCCACTCGAACTGCTTCGTCAAGCTGCCTACGGCCTCGACCCGGATCTCGCCAAGAAGGCGCGTTCGGGCATGCAACAGACCAAGGACCCGCTCGCCGTCGAATTGATCGCCGACACGTTGCGCGGCCCGCTGTCGCAAGACGAACGCACCGGCCTGGTCAACGCACTCGACGGCTTCAGTGATGTCTCAACGCACGCCCGCACCCTGGCAACAGCCCACAAGGGCCTCGACAGCAGCAAGTCCGCGATCGACGGCAAGAAGTGGCAGAGCGTCTTGGTCGGCCCGGCCTACACCGGCGCCACCCCGATCGACCGCGCCGCGCAGGCGAGCAAGCGCGATGTGGCGCTGGCCAAGAACCCCGAGAATCCAGAGGCCCGCCTGGACGTCGCCGAGACCAGCTTGCTGCAAGCGCTCGAAACACGCCCGAGTGCCGGCCGCGGCAGCGTGCGCCTGGCGCAACAACAACGCAAGCTGTTGCTCGACGACTGCCAACGCCACCTGGACCGCGCGGACGCAGCCGGCGCCGCCGGTTGGCGACCGACCGCGTTGCGCGCCGTGCTGTTGGCGCAGCAAGGCCGCCACCGTCAAGCCCATGAACTCGCGGCGACCACGATGCCGCAGTTGCCGCCCGACGCCCCCGGACGCCTCGCCAAGGAGCTGCTGACGCTGTTCGCTCACGGTCGCCAGTTCGCGATCCAAAAGGCCGTGCGTGAAAAGCAGAAGTGGCCGAGCGAGTGGATGACGGACGTGCACACCGCCTACAGCTTGCTGTTGCAGCACCCGCTCGGCACCGATGCCAACGTCGCCGACCACTACGATTTCCTCAACTTCTTCCGTTCGCCGGACACCGAGGTCGTGCTCGAGCGCGGCATCAAGCGCTTCCCGGCATCGGCGGCGCTGCACGAACGACTGCGCTCCCAGTTGCTGCGCAAGGGCGGCGTCAAACTGCTCGAAGCCGAGTATGCGCGCATGCTGGCTGCCCAGGATGCGCCGGCAGTGACCCCGTGGTTTGCTGGCTACGCATCGCTGGTCGCGGCCGAGCAACACCGTCGCCGCCAACAGCCCGACAACGCCGTCACCTCCTACCGCACTGCGTTGGCGCACTTCGCCGCCTACAAGGCCGGAACGCAAAGCACCGATGCCGCGCACTACGAAGCGATGGCGCACGGCGGTCTGGCACGACTGGCGCTGCAAACGGGCGACCTCGACCTGACCTTCTCGGAACTACAGCGCGTGTTCGAAATCTGCCCGACGGCGGCGGCGGCCACCGATGGCCTCAGTATCACCGCGATGCAAACGGCCGAGATGCTGCGTGGCCGCGCGATCGACGAACAGAATCAAGACCTGCTCGAACGATTGGCCGAAGCGCTAAAGAAACTGCCGCCGGAAGCCTTCGTGCTGCCGGAGTATGAGCAGAGGTCGCGCGGCCGAGGCCGCTAGCTGTAGATCCGTCGCGCAGCGCAGATCCGTCGCGCAGCGCAGATCCGTCGCGCAGCGCAAGAACGTCGAGCAGACGGACGGAGCCGGCAACGCGGGCGGCAGGCAACGCCTGCCGTCTGACGACGGCCGCGGGCCACTCGGGCGTGCTTGCCAAGTTGCTGGAGGACGTGGGCCAGGCCTTCGCGCGGCGTCGCCTCCTAGCCGTTCCTAGTCATTCCTAGCCATCGAGCAGCATGTCGTCGAGCGAACGCTCGGCGCGCCATGCACTCAGTAGCGACACGTCGCGCGGCCGCAATGGATCCTGACACTCCACCGCGTCCAGCGTGTCGGTCGCGAGGCCTTGTGCGGCACAGAACCGCTGCGCCAACTGCCACCGCGAAACGCGTTCTGGGCCCGGCAGATGAAACATGTTCGGGCCGTCGGGATCGACGACGAATGCCACCAGCGCTCTTGCTGCATCCGCGGCATGAAGCGGCGTGCGGTACTCGTTGGTAAACAACGGCGAACGCGTTCCTGCGGCGATCGCCTGACGCAGCGACGCCGTGGCACCACGCCCCTCGGGGTCGGTGCCGAACAACAACGGCAAGCGCACAACCCGCCCACCATGATCGCGCACGCACTCCTCGCCTTGCGCCTTGCTGGCACCGTAGACCGACAGCGGACTCGGCGAATCGCCTTCATCGTATGGCGCACTGTGGCCATCGAAGACCAGGTCGGTGGATGAGAACAGCAGCCGCGCACCGAAGCGCTTGGCCCACTCTTCGGGCAGCACGGTGTTGACCTGAGCTGCGAGCGCGGGCTCCGCCTGGCAGGCACCGTACCGTGACATCGCCGCGAGGTGCACGACCACATCCGGTTGCAGACCTTCGATCACCGCAGCGACCATGCCCGGCGCCAGCAAATCCACCTGTGCATCGCCACCGCGACGCGACGTCGTCAACGGCGTGTGGCCGGCCGCGCGTGCTGCCTCGACGACGTAGCGACCGAGGAAGCCTTCAGAACCAGTAACCAGAATGCGGAGTGCGGCCATGCCGGTGCGTATGGTTGCACGTTCGGTGGCAGAACAAAAGACTTGGCGCACAGCAACCAAGCCGGAAACCGCTTGCAGAGACCGCTTCCCGCGCCGCTCGCCGCTCCGCATCACAGAGCCACGGCACGGATCACTGATCCCGTCTAGAACGTGCTGATCAAGCTGCGGATGCCGTTGCTGGTCACCGCACCGAAGCTGTTGTGCCCGTTCGGCAAGCTGTTGGGGACCACCAGCGCCACCGATTGCGCGAACAGCAGCACGCCGGCCGGAATGCCTGGCGGCAACGGCAGGGTCGTATTCTGGGTCGATCGGGTGCCGACGAAGGCCAGCGCAAGGTCGATCATGGCCACGTGCAACCGGCACCCAGGCATGCCTAACGAGGTCAGGTCGGCACCCGGCAGCATCGGCGACAACGACAGCATCGTGATGCCGAAGTAGATGCCTGAGTTGATGTCCGCGTCCGGGATGTTGTCGATCTGGTAGACAACCTGGCTGCCCGTTTGCGACGTCGAAACGGGTGGCGGCGACGCCGTCATCGACAACGCAAACACATCGGGCGCGGTCACCAACGGCATCACGGCGGACAAGTCCACTGGCCCCGGATCGAGCGACACGCCCGGTGCGTAGCCCACCACGCTCGGACCGCCAGGGCCGGTTGCCAGCTGGTCCCAGACGATCGCGACTTCGCCGCTGGTCAGGTCGAACTGCATCTGCATGCGTTCGGGGATGGCGCTGCCAAATCGCACGACGTCATGCCAGCTGACATACAGCACGCTACCGATTTCCTCGACGAGCACGGCGCCGCCAGCACCCGGATCAAGATCGGCATTGCTGCGAAACGACGCGACCGGGGATCGCACCATATCGAACACCGACCCAAAGGCTCCAACCACGTTGCTGCCGACCGGGCCGAAGCTGACAAACCCGTTGGAACACGCCGACATCGTGGCGATCGTGCCCCCCATGTGCGGGAACGGCTGCGACGGCGTCAGGCTGGCCTCCGCTTCATCACCCAACAACAGGTCGTTCGCAGTCGCCGTCGGCACGACGTAGGCAACACTGCTGTTGCTGACCACGTAGCCATCGCCGGTCGCCGATGGCGTGAACAGCAACGCCGTGCCTTGTAAGGCAGCGGCCATACTCGACGGCGTCGCAAACTGTTCGTAGACGCACTGTCGCGCGATGTCGTAGCACCCCGTGCCGTAGGCTTGATGGTAAGCCGGCACCGCCGCACAGGTTTGCGCGAAGCTGAAGCCACCGACTCCGTTGGCCGTGAACGTCACCGAACTGTTCTGCAAATCAAACGGCGGCCAGGTGTTCTCATAGACGAGCCCCAAGGTGCCCGAATCGCCACCGACGGCCAGGTTGCTCGGCGCCTCGAACGGCGCACCAACGTCGTTGCCGATCGAGATTCCGACGTAGTCCCACAGATTGAACCCGGTGAAGCCCTGCGAGTAGTCGAAGCGAACCTCGCCGTTGGCGAACAGCGTCACGCTGCAATCCCAATCCTGGTTGGCGTTGAAGCGACTCCAATCGAACCACGTGACTTTGAACTGCGCCGGGACCGACGTGTCGATCAGGATTTGCGACGTCGCCCGCTCGCCCGCGTTGTCGCCGCCCATCGCCATCACGCGCGCCGAGCCACCGATGCCGCCACGCAACGTCGCCAGCGCGGACGTGCCGAAGTTCGACGGGTTGACGACCCCGTTGCCGTTGGTCAGGTAGACCTCGCCGTTGGAATCGACGACGCAGTGCGTGATCGCATAGCCGACCCCCGCCATCGGGAACGTGAATCCGAGCGGCAACTCGGCCGTCTTGCCTTCGTCGTTTGCCGAGTAACTCGGGGCATCGGCGATCAGCGGTTCGGGATTCCCGGTCGCAGCGAAACAGGCGGGGCCCTGGGCGAACACTTCGGGCAGGGCCAAGGTGAGCACGACCATCGACTGGACGGAGCGAATCAGCAGCGTACGGGACCCGAATGTGGCGAACATAGGTTGCGCAGTCTACCAGCCGCAGGCACGGCGATCGGATCAGCTCGGACCGGTCTTTTCGCCGTGCCAACCCAAGCCGTTTGCGCCCCACCCCGAATCGACGGGATTCCCACCACCGGTCGTCGCTACGATGCGGCCAATGAGTGACTCCCCTGTCCGTGAAGTACGTGTAGGCACTGTAGGTTTCGGCGGCGCGAATGGCTTCGGGCTGATCGCCGGGCCGTGCGTCATCGAAAGCCGTGACCACATCCTTCGCCACGCCGAAGCGGTCACCAAGATGGCCCGCGAAGCCAACGTGCCCGTGATCTTCAAGAGCAGCTTCGACAAGGCCAACCGTACGTCGGGCGCAGCCTTCCGCGGCCCGGGCCTGGACGAAGGTCTGGCGATTCTCGCCGAGGTCAAGAAGACGTTCGATGTGCCGGTGTTGACGGACGTTCACGACGCCAGCCAGTGCGCTGCCGTTGGCGAAGTCGTTGACTGCCTGCAGATCCCGGCGTTCTTGTGCCGTCAGACCGACCTGTTGGTTGCGGCCGCCGCAACCGGCCGCGTCGTCAACGTCAAGAAGGGCCAATTCCTCGCACCCGAAGACACCAAGAACATCATCACCAAGGTCCAAGAAGCCGGCAACCCGAACGTCATGCTCACCGAGCGCGGCACCTCGTTCGGCTACCGCACCCTGGTCGTCGACTTTGCCGGGTTCCCGACCATGCGTAGCTTCGGCCAACCGCTGATCTTTGACGCCACCCATTCCGTGCAACGCCCCGGTGGCGCCGGCACATCGACCGGTGGGGATCGCACCAAGGTGCCGTTCTTGGCACGCGCCGCGGTTGCTTGCGGCGTAGATGGACTATTCATGGAAGTGCACGAAGACCCCGACAACGCGCCGAGCGACGGCCCGAACATGCTGCGCCTCGAGCAGCTACCCGGCGTGCTCGCACAGTTGCAACGCGTCCAGGAGGCCGTGCGCAGCTCGTGAGTGGCGAGAGCCCCGACTTCGGCAAGGCGCGTGACTTCTACACGTTCGCGCCCGAAACGCTGGCGGCCGAGCTGCCCGCGTTCGAACTGATCCGTGAAGTTGGCAAGGGCTCGATGGGCATCGTCTTTGAGGCGAAACAGAAGGACAATGGCCAGATCGTGGCGCTCAAGGTGCTACCGCCGAGCTTGACCTTGACCGAGCGCGCGCTCGCTCGATTCATGCGCGAAGGTCGCATCATGTCGCGGGTCAAGCACCCTGACATCGTCGGGTTCATCGACCAAGGACGGCAAGGGCGTCTGCACTGGTTTGCGATGGAGTTCGTCGCCGGCGCGACGCTCGAGCAACGGCTGCAGGTCGGACCAGTGCCGGTGCACCAGGCGTGCGTCATCGCGGCGAAAGTCGGCCGCGCGCTGCAGTTCGCCCACGAACGCGGCGTCGTGCACCGCGACATCAAGCCCGGCAACATCATGCTGCGTGACCCGGTCGAGCCGGTCGCTGGTCCAGTCGCTGATGATGCCGCTGATCCTGCTGCCCCGCAGAGCCGTCCAGAGGGCAATCAGATCGCGATCACCGACTTCGGTCTGGCGCGCGAAACCGGTACCGGCTCGATGACCGAGAGCGGCGCCATCGTCGGCACGCCGATGTACATGGCTCCCGAAATCGTGCTCGGCGGCACCCAAGCCGCGAACACCCTCGCGGACGTCTACGCGCTCGGCGCGACGCTCTATGCGCTGGTGACGGGCAAGCCACCGTTCGACGGACCAACCGCGCAAGGCGTACTGAAAGCCGTCACCGAACAGGATCCCCTGCCGGCTCGTCGCTTGCGCCGCGACCTGCCGTTGGAAGTCGAAGCGATCATCGAGAAGGCCATGTCGCGCGATCCCGCGCATCGCTACGGCTCGGCGCTGGAACTGAGCGAGGACCTCGAGCGGTTCCTGGCCGGCGAACGCGTACTGGCACGGCGCCCATCCATTCTGCGCCGCGGAGCACGATGGTGCGCGCGCCGACCGTTGATCACAGTGCTCGCTTCGGCGGTGCTGATGCTCGGCACCGGTGCCGCGATGCTGGTCCACGAACGCAACCACAACGAGATCCAACGTCAAATCGCGGATGCGGAGCGATTCTTGGCGCTCGCCGCAACCACCGACGATGAGAGTGGCCGAGCGCGCTCTGGCAGCGACCGGCAAGACCTGCTGTCGCGCGCCGTCACCGCCGCCACCAAGACGATCGCCCGAGACGAAAGCCTCGCAATCGCCTGGTTCGTGCGCGCGCGCGCCTACCACCGGCTGGGCCGCTACCGCGATGCCATCTGGGATCTCGACATGGCCGAGCGATTGCGCGGCGTGCCATCGGCCGAAATCCTGCACTTCCGCATCGACGCCCTGCGGCAACTCAACGATCGGGCCTCGATCGAACGCGTCCAGATCGACCTGATGAGCTTGCTAGAGTTGGACCAGAGCGACCAGACCCGAACGCTGATCGCCGAACACCTGCTCGATGTCGCCGAGCACGCCGGCCAACTGGAGCAAGAAGCAGCCGTCGAACGCATCAAGGACATCTTGACCGGTGTCGGCGACGACTATCCGCGCGCGGCAGTGGCGCGTGCCCGCATGCTCGAAACCGACGGCGCAGTCGCCGAGGCGTTGTTGGCGATGAACGCCGCCGTCGAAAAGCACCCGAGCAACATCTACGTGCATCTGCAGGCGGCCAAGATGTTCGCGCGCAACAACCTGCAGGAAGAGAGCCGGCGAGAGCATCGCCTCGCCCAAAGCATGCAGCCCAACGGTGCCAAGCCGGCAGCGGTGGCCGCTCCGACGGTTGACTTCGGCGGGCTCGACAGCTTCCTCGGCGAGGTCGACCGCGCCCTGAAGGTGCTGGATGACGACAAGGAAAAGCCAGCGCCACCTGCCAACCCGTCGCCTCGGAATACACCTCCTCCCAAAGCCCCCCCATCGAAAACACCCCCGCCGAAAACGACCCCGCTGAAAACACCCCCGCCCGAGCACGGCGGCGACCGCGGCCACTGAGTTGACGCCGGCGGCAACCTGGGGGCAGGAATCCGCTCAACTGGACAACCTGATGGTTGGTAGCCCGGCCGGAGCAGCATCGGACGGGCTCGGGCCAAGCAGAACGCGCTTCGGTGCCGTTGTCGGGCCAAATGCATGGTGGCGAGCGCTCCCAACAGCCAAGTGATCCGTTGCAGAGCCCGCCAGCCGGTTGTCGGAATCCCCCACGGCACCGGGGCTGGCGACCAGGAATCCCGTCGATTCCCCCCCCTCTCCGCCTCCCCATCTGAGACCGAACCGCCCTCAGAACAGGTTCCCCAACCTGTTGCCCAACCAGATTGGGTTACTATTCATCGTGTCGAGATCGCTCGGAGGAAACCTCGCTTCTCGGCTCATGAGCATATGAACACCCGCAAGATGTCAGTCCTGATCGGAACGCTTTGCCTCGGCGCGGCCGCTGGCATCGCGTTCTTCAGCCAAGGGGTGCAAGCCGTCGAGATTCCTCCTGGCGATTATTCGAGCGACACCGACGCCACCCCGACACCGGTCACCGCCACCGACGACCAGATCGTACCAGTCGCGGCCCCTGGTAGCTGGCAGAAGAGCAGCGGCACCGGCATCGGCGCCGCGACCGCTGATCGTAAGCAAGAAGACACCGGGGGCTGGACCGAGGGCATCATCCGCGGCGATGTGAAGCTGGCCGTCTCGGTGCTCGACAAGATCGGCTCGATCACCGTGGTCGTCGAGGAGTTGCGCGGTTCCTTCCGCACTAGCGAACAAAAGGCCCCGAAGCGCCTGTATGCGCAGGTCGATCGCGGCGAAGGCACCCCGACGTTCAAGGTCACCGGCGTGCCGTTCTCGGAATACCCCTATCGCGTCACGCTGCACGCATCCGGCCTCAACGGCAGCCAGCAAACACTGTCGGTGACCAAGGAAGAGCCACTGCACGACATCGTGCTGGCGATCACGCCCGGCGCACCGTTCTCCATCTTGCTGCGCGACCAGGACTCGGGCTTCCATACCGACGTCGATCTACTAATGCGTCCCGTCGGCCTGCCCAACGGCCGGCCGCGACTGACCGGCAAGAGTGACAACTTCGGCAGCGTGATTTTCGACAGCGTGCTCGCTGGCAGCTATGAGTTGATCCCAACGCTCGAAAACAAGCCGTTTGGCGATCCGCAGATCGTCACCGTGCAGCCTGGCGCCCACAACTACGGCCGCAAGATCCGAGGCCAGGGCCATACCATGGTCATCCCGCGTGGCGTGCGCGTGGACGTTCGTGTTCATGATCGCAACGGCTACGGCATGGAAGGTGCGACCGTGACCGCCGTCGCCACAGACCGCCGCACATCCAATCCAGTCGAAGGACAAACTGACAGCATTGGCCGACTGCGGTTCAACAACCTGCGCCCCGGCACCTGGCAGTTCACGGTGCAATACAAGGGCTTCCAGCGGGTCGATCAGCAGATCACGCTGCGCAAGAATCAGGAGCCACTGGAGAAGGACATCCGCATCGTGCGGCTGCGTTAGCGACAAGCTGCGCGAGTGCGCTGCGCGGCCCAGTTGGCTTCGGGGCCCAGGTGGCTTCGCGACCCAGTTGGCTTCGGGGCCCAGTTGGCTTCGGGGCCCAGTTCGCGTCGCGGCCGCGACTGCTCGCTAGAGCATCGCGCCCATCACGACCATCTCCATCTTCATCGCGCCTTCGCTGAACACCTGCGCGTTCATGCGGGCGAGACGACGGCCGCTGATCTTCTGGATGCTGCTGACGAAGTAGACGCGACCCGGCGGTACGATCTGGCCACGCACGCGCACATCGTCGATGCCGGCGAGACCGATCATCTGGTCGGTCGCCCACGCGGCCTGTTGCTTGACCAGGAACGTCGCGATCTGCGCGCCACCTTCAATCATCAAGACGCCAGGCATCAACGGTCGGCCGGGGATGTGACCCTTCGCCCACCAAGGGTCCTCACCCCAATCCTTGTAGCCAACAGCGACATTGTTCGCGACGTCCAGATGGCAGATGCCATCGAGCAATTGGAACTTGTCGGCTTGCGGCAGGCAGCGACGAAGCACTTCGTCCGGGACGACATCCTGGCTCAGGTCCAGAGTTGCGAGATCGACAATCGGTTTGCCCATAGCGACGAGCAAGTTACCTGACCACCTGCACCAAGTCCGGCTCGAACTCTGGCATTTGCCACCTACTCGGTGACAACAACGCAAAAACCAGGCGGGCCTGAGAACAGGCCGAGCGGCCACGTGGCCAATGGCAACGACGCTCGGAACCTGGCCGCTCGGAACTCCGACCATGACCGCAGCCCCGTCCGAGGTAGGCTTGCAGCAGTGCGCGAACTGACAGCTATGCCCCGGTGGTTCTGGCTTCTGCCCGTGATGGCGATGGCCATCTGGTGGCCGATCGACGCCTACTGGGCGAGCGATGACTTCCTCGCCGTTGCCTACTCGCAGAACCTCGGCGACGCCGCGTCGGACTTGGTTGGGCCGCAGTACGGCGCGACCGACATCTGGGCGTTCTACCGCCCCCTGATCACGCTGAGCTTCTGGTTTGACCAGACCATCGGCGGTCCGTTCCCACCGTTCGGGCACTGCAGCAACGTCGTCGCGCACGCCATCAGCACCCTGCTCGTGGCCTTGCTGTGGCGCCGATTCCTTGGCAACGGCGCGGCCTTCGGGGCGGCGGTGCTGTGGACCATGATGCCTGGCCACATCGGCTCGATCGCCTGGGGAGTTGGCCGCGTCGACAGCCATACCACGGTGTGGTGTTTGCTTGCGCTGTGGCTGTGCCTGCGCGCCAACGAACAACGGGCGGCGGACAACCAAGCCGCGCGCTGGCCCATGGTGGTCGCCACGGCGCTGGCGTTGATGAGCAAAGAACTGGCGTTCATCGTGCCGCCCTTGTGCAGTCTGCTGACGCTGATGCAGCTGTCGTGCGGGGCCGGCGCAACCAACCCGCTGGGACAACGGTTGCGCACCGCGTGGCAAGCGACCTGGCCGGTGTGGTCATTGTTCGCGGCATACCTGCCGTTCCGCCTGTTGGTGCTCGGCAAATTCGGTGGCTATGACGCCAGTGGACTGCCTGCGGACTACGGGCTCGGCGCCTTCGTCACCGACGCGCTGCTCAAGGTCGAAGGACTGGGCCGCATCCTGCTCGACGTGTTGTTGCCGCTGCGCTGGATCGGCACACCGAGCAGCGACTCGGCCATGCCCGCGTGGTTGTTCTTGTTCGCTGCGGGAACTCCGATCGCGGCAGCTCTGCTCTTGACGCTGGTGCGACGCCCGCGCCTGACCATCATGACGCTGCTGGCGTTCATGCTGGCGATGGCGCCGATGGTCGCCTTTTGGAACGCGGACAGCCCCCACAACTTGCGCTACTACTACCTGCCGGCGATCGCCCTGGTGGGCTTGCTGGCCAGCGCCGGACGGTGGTTCGTTGTCGTCATCGTGTTGGCGTGGCTCAGTCCGTTCGTCACCGTTCGCGCCACGCAGCACGCAGCCGACCAAGAGTCTGCTGCGATGCACGCGGCGATGCTGAAGCAAGCCGACTCCGTGCCCGCAGGCCCGATGTTCGTTGCGGGCCTGCCGCACATGAACCAGGCCAAGACCGCGATCCAATTGCACTTCGGTGTCGACCGCATGTTGCGGCCACCGTTCACGAACGCGACGGTGCCCTTGTATGCGTTGCGGCCGCTGGCGACGGCGCCTCGAACGTTCCGGCTACAACCACCGGCAGCTACCCCGTTCGCGCTGCCCGAAGGATCGACGTGGTGGTTCGACGACGTCGGTTCGCTGGCAAGAGCAACTGCACAGGCACCACTGCCCGAACTGGTCATGACCGGCGACGACGACGGCATCGTCGACTTCGGCTTCGAGCGACTGACTGCGCTGACGGAGCAATACGCCGAAATCAAGGCGACCGGCCGCGACACGTTCGGCCTGAACTTCCCCGGCGTGAAGGGACCGTTCTTCCGCGTGACCGTGTTCACGGCGAACGGCTACCTGTGCTGCATCTGCCAGAATCACAGCAAGCCGAAGGCAACCCACGGGCGCCTCGATGGCGTGCGCATGCTGGCCAGGAACCACGACCGCGAGTTCGACATCGCCCGCATCGCCTTGGGCGACATCTTCCTCGGCGACGCGCTGCCAGTGCCGACCACGATCGACCTGGTGCCGGACTTTCCAACACTGGTCGAAGCTGGCACATTCGACTTCGCAAAGAACACCTTCACGGCAACCCACCGCGCCCGCCGGCTGGTGCGATTCCGGTTCGATCGTAAGTACCCGGAATGGGTTCGGACCGTGCAGGGCCGATAACAACGGCACCCAGGCCAATACGCGCCAAGTCCGCGGGCAGTTCGTGCCGAAAATGAATCCAGACGGCACTAGTGTGCTTCGCCTAAACGATGGGACCCCCCGACAGCAAGCCGACGCCGAACCACGGCACTGAGAACTTCTTCGTCAAGAACAGCGCATGGCTACTGCTCGTCCTGATCGTGGTTGCGACCCTGCTGCGCCTGCCGCTGCTCGATCGATCGATCTGGTATGACGAAGCGTGCATGTCTAGCCAGCGCATCGGCTCGACGCCGCAACTGCTGGCAACGCTCTACACCGACATCCAGCCGCCGCTGTTCGCCGTGTTCATGCACCTGTGGTATCTGCTGTTTGGCGACGGCGAAGTCGTCATGCGGCTGCCGGCGATGATCAGTGGCATCCTGTGCATCCCATTGACCTACTGGGTTGGCTACCGGCTGATCGGCCGCGCGCCCGCGCTGATGGCGGCCGCACTGCTAACCCTGTCCCCTGTGCACGTCTGGTATTCCACGGAAGCGCGACTGTACGCGCCGATGATCCTGACGACCCTGTTCGCATTCGGCTGCATCGACCGACTCACGGACCAGCAGCGAGGACCGCGCCCATGGCTGTTCTGGAGCCACTTGCTCAACGTCGTGGTCATGCTGTCCCTGCACTACTACCTCGCAGTCCTCGTGGTCGTGCTCGCTGGACTGGCGCCGATCTTGATGCGCGGCATGACCGAACGCGCGCGCAGCCTGGTGATGTGGCACGGCATCGGCATCTTGGGCCTCGCCGGTTATGTCATGGCCAAGTTGCAACTCGGCGAGTTCGAAACCAGCCAGGACTACGTGCGCACCTTGAACGGGCGCGAACTGTTCCGCTTCTTGTTTGAGTGGAGTTGGTCGGGCAACACCATGCAGGCATCTGACGCCAGCTTGATGCGCGGGCTGGCAACTGGCTTCGTATGGTTTGGCGTCGGCCTGACTGTGCTGGGCGTGATCCGCCTGGTCGTCCACGCGCGCCGCAAGCCGCGCGCACTGCTGGTCCCTACGGGCGTCGCGGTGCTGCCGTGCTTCCTGTTTGCGTGTGTCTACGCTGGCTACAACAACACCTATCTCGAACGCTCGCTGATCCCAGCGCTGCCGTTCTTGTTCTTGCTGGCTGCTGCCGGCTTGCAAGTGTTTCCTGGCAAACTCCGGATCGTGGCTGGCGGCACCGTCCTGACGCTGGCAGCCACCGCCCTGATCAACCTGTATGCGTCCTTCGACACCAAGTGGACGATCTACATGCCGCACCCGGACTGGCGCAGCGCCGCGCGGTATCTGAGCAACGAAATCCAAACTGGCGCCAGTGGCACGCCCGTGTTCACGTCGATGCCGAACCCGCGTTCGCTGTCCTACTATGACGTGCGCATCCAAGACGCGAAGAATCTCAAGGTCGAACTGTCGCCCGCCGACATCGGCAACAAGGTCCGGGAGCGCCTTGGCGATTGGCTCGGCGACTTCGCAGAGTCATCGTTCTCAGAGTTCGCGGCCTACAACCAAGCGATGTATGCTGGCGCCGAACTGCTCGTGTACCGCTGCAAATCAACCCCCGCAGAGCTGCCAAGGATGGCCAGCCGCACCGATGCCACCTGCTATCTGGTGCGGAACAAATGGCATCCGCACCGCTCGGTGGATGGTTCGGTGGAAGCACTGCTAGCCCACCCACGCACCGAGGTCCTGCACACCGAACGCTGCACCGGCGTGACCGTCTACAAGGTTCGCTTCAAGTGACGGCCGAGACCGACCCCAGCGCGACGCCCGCTCCCGCTCCCGCTCCCGCTCCCGCGTGCGACATCTCGGTCGTGATCGCGTGCTACATGGAAGAAGGGCACTTGGAAGACTCGATCGCGCAGTTGACTGCGACACTTGAGGAGATCGGGCGTAGCTACGAACTGGTGTTTATCGAGGACAAGAGCACCGACAAGACGGCCGACGTCATCAAACGACTGGTCGACGGCCACCCGCACCGCCGCGCGGTCTATCACGAAAAGAACGTCGGCCGCGGCGGCACCGTCACCGAGGGCTTCCTGCTGGCCAAGGGCCGCATCGTCGGGTTCTTGGATATCGACCTGGAAGTACACTGTCGGTTCTTGCCGTCGGTTCTCGACGCCATCGAAGCCGGCGCCGATGGTGCGACGGCCTTTCGCCACTACGCGGTCGGTTGGCGCCCCACGGCGATGGTGCGGCATGTGCTCAGCAGTGGCTACCGGTGGTTGTTCAACAAGATTTTCGACATGCCGTTCCGCGACCCGGAGACCGGCTTCAAGTTCTTCGTGCGCGAGAAGGTCCTCGAGGTCGCCAAGCGCACCAAAGACGTGGGCTGGTTCTGGGACTCGGAGATCATGATCCTGTCACACCAGGCCGGCTTGAAGCTGGTCGAAGTGCCATGCCGCTTCGAACGGCGTGCCGACAAGGCGTCCACGGTGCGCGTCTTCCACGATGTCTGCGGCTACCTGATTGCGATCTGGAAGTTCCGCAAGCGGCAAAAAACCGAGCGCCGTCAACCCTCTAGCAGCCAGTAGCCCCAGCAGCAGCTGACCGCTCACCAGTGCTCTAACAGTTGTCGCGCCAGTCGGCCGGTGGGCCACCCTCAATCTCCGGCGTCAAGATCTCCTCGACGTCGAGCACGCGACACGTGCAGCCAACGCCGAGCAACTTAGCCAGCGATGGCGTCGTGCGTTCTTCATCGCCCGAGATCCACTCCTTGACGTAGGTCCCGTGCTGGCACAGCACCTTGAGGTCGAGGGCCCCATCGTCACGCGGCTGCAGGTCCAGGACCTTCAGCTTGCGCTCCCGCTCGAGGTCGGCGCGACGGTGCGCGACGCGCTGCGGCGTACGCTGGATGATGCCACCCGCGAATGCGCGCACCGCGGCGAGGCGCTCTGGATCGGGAGTATCGTTCAGGGCCACTTCCGCGCGGTAGGTCTTGTCGAAGTGCGTTTCTTTCCAATAGACCACGCGGCGACGTTCGACACGTTCGAACGGCGCCAGTTCAATCGCGCCATCGGCACGTTCTTGGATCTCCAAACGGATTGCTTCGAGGTCGATGTTGGGGTTGCGCGCGCCGACCACTTCGAACACGAACGGTCGCCCCTTGCCGAGCATCAAGACATCGATGTCTTCTCGACCAGCGCCGTGAAACTTGCCCAACTTGCCCTGCATCGCCGGCACCAGGCGGCGCGAGATCAACTCCTGTACCGACTCCTTGGTCAGCTTGCCGAAGCCCTCACAGTGCTTGCAGCCAACCCGCCGGCGGCGGTCGCCTTTGCACTTGGGGCAGTAGAAGATCGTCTGTGGCAGCCCGCGCCGCAGTTTGCGGTAGCGAGACTCCAGGTAAAGCGTGCTCTTGGGGCGACGCGCGGTCGCCGCGTCCTTGGCCGATTGGGACATGCGGCGAGAGCAGACCCCAGAAGGCCTGCCTGAGCAAGAAACTACTGGTGTCCGGCTGGGGCGCCGGAGCGCTCTTGCTTGCGCAAAGCCGAGTTCTTGCGGTCGGTTCGGCGCTCGAGGAAGCGGCCCAGAAGCCCGAAGAACTCCTTCACGGCGATCGGCGTCTGGACGAACGAGTGGATGTCGTACTTCGACTTCTCCTTCGCCATGTCCTTGATGTTGCGCGGGGCCGTCAGCACAAACAGCTCAATCGTCGTATCGAACGACCTCAGGTGCTGCAGCAGCTTCATGGTGTCCTTTTCGCGTGGGTCCACGCCCAGGAACACGCAGTCAAACACCTTGCCGCGCGCCTCACTGACGCCAGCATGACCAGTGCCCACGGTGACGTGGAACTCGTCAAACTGCTGCAATCCGACCTTAACCATGTCCCGGATCAACGGGTCCTTCTCGACAAGCAGCACTTCCATGACTCCCATATCGGCATATTGCGGCAATCCCCGGAGTCCCGGTTCGGATCTCGCGATAACAACGCAGCTTGACGACCGACTGCCCAGGCGGTGTCCTACTGCCACGTGAACTACCTCGCTGGCGTCGACGAAGCTGGGCTTGGGCCAATCCTTGGGCCGCTTGTCGTCGGCGGGGTCACCATGGCAGGCCCGGAAGGCACCGCACCGTGGCGCTTGCTGCAGCGCCACGTCAGCAAGCTCAAATACGTCAAGGGCAAGGTTCGGGTCGCCGACAGCAAAAAGGTCAACCAAGGCAACCACGGCCTGCTGCGCCTCGAAGAGACGGCGCTGGTGTTTTGGACGGCGCTA
>TARA_R110002072_G_scaffold302996_1_pt1 | contig 52128 bp, 56 predicted proteins | sample TARA_R110002072 | Tara Oceans TARA_R110002072 (sample SAMEA4397118) | marine metagenome | biome: Polar Biome; feature: [SRF] surface water layer (ENVO:00010504); material: water (ENVO:00002006), including particulate matter (ENVO:01000060) such as... | depth 5 m | reverse complement strand
ATGTCCGCTCTTCACAACCAACAGCCCCGACTTACCGGATGAGCCAGTAAAGCTCAACGGTGTGCCGGTACAAATAGAGAATCGGGAAGTCCAACTCGTGTGGCTCGTGCTTCGTCAGCGCAAGTCCGACCAGTTCATCTGCGGCCAGTTTGTACGATCTTGCCACTTGTCGTCGGTCACGGAATGCGATCCCGCCAATGACGGCTCCGTGCTGCCACGTTTCGTCGATTTCTTCGGGTATTTCCTGAAAGATCGGAGTGTGTAACTGAGCGTGTTCGATGAAGACTTCACTCTCGTGGTCACCGCTGTTCAGCATCGCATGGATGTGTTCGTAGTCTGGATCGTCTTCCCAATAGTAAAACACGAGGGCCAGCACACGCAGGTCACTCTCGCTGAACTGCCGTGGCTCACCTTTGGGCATTGTCGCCTTTCTGCCCAAATGGTCGGCAAACTTAAAAGTCCAGTGGAGTACGGTATCCCGATCTACGTCGAACATGCGGGCTACTTCGGAGATGGTCGCCATGTGCTACGCCTCTTGCTTCCTCAAGGCGTCCAGCAGTTGAGCCGAATCACCTACCCGTGAGTCCTTCATCGTCCAGACAGAATCCTCCTCCGACGAGTAGAGTTGGTTTGCGTACATCGCCGTCATCGAGTTGACCGCAGCAACTCCTTCTCGGTCGAGAGTGGAAGCGGGCAGTTCTTCTTCGATCATCGATACCATCGCCATGCGTCGGTTGAGCGGGACGCTGACAATCGTGTTCGGTGTCCCAAACGCAGGTGACACTGGCACCGGCATCGGCACGGCCCATGTCGGTGCCACCGGGCTGTCCGAGCAAATGAGATCGGGGGCTGTTTCATCGGCAATCCACAGTTGCCACTTACGCAAGCTGAGCAGCGGCGCAAGTGTGGCCGCCATGTGGATCATCTCTTGCACATGCCATGTCTGCTCGTAATTGACGGCGTAGTCGTCGCTCTGCCCGAACGCAACCAACTGCTCAAAGTCCTCGTCCGACATCTCGTGTCCCAAATCTGCAAGCGTACTTCGGAAATGCTCCTGCCCTTCCTGTGTTGCGAGCATCAACTGAATCTCTGCTTTCGATACTCGGTCGATGAAATCCGATAAGATGTCTCGAACCCTCAACACTCGGACGGCCATGAATGCCACGAACACCATCAAGTCGGCAAAAACTTCGTCCTCGGGCAGCGACCTCTTCTCGATAACGGTTTTGAGAGAAGCACTCCATTGGCCTTCCAATTGCGAGAGAGATTTCTCCACCGACATCGGATCAATGCCCGATTCCCCCTCGATCTTGTGAAAATCTCGCTTGTGAGCAGTTCCCTTGGGAGTGCTAGGCCAAGATTTTCTTTGTTCCTTGTCGAGGACGTAGAGCCTCCCTTCCTTGCTGTCGTCCTTAGTGAAGCCAGCTAGGTAGAACTGCGGGACGTAATGATGTTTCCGAGGCTGGCCCGCCATGCAGAATTCTCCGTCAAGATCATGGATCGCCATCGACGATCCATTCCTTCAATTTCGCTCCGTGTCGATTCTTTTGCGGAATGACCTAGGTGCTTTGAAACACATGTTATGGTTTGGGTTCAGGTATCCTTGGGGGTATCACCTGATTCCGACTCTCCCGCATTGCCACCTTGCTCAGTTGATTTCGACCCCGCCTTCTTTAGGAGGTTGAACACTCGAAACTGTTGCTGAAATGCTATGCCAATAAGATCGAGAAACCCTTTTTCAGAGAGGTCGCCAACTGACCGAAGCGTGAACGCTCCGATAATAAGCAACAGAACTTCCACTCCAACAAGCCCGAGAAGTACCTGCCACCACAAATTGAAACTTTGTAGCAACAAAAAGACAGCGCCGAAGACCACACAAAATGCCAAGAGAAAAAATGCCCCGATCTGCCATAGCTTGACGGCCTTGCTCTCTCGGATGTGCCTCTGGGCTTCGACTTCTTTGAACCTTTCCATGTCTACGTCCTTCATTATCGAGAGAAAGGCGGCATCATCCTCGAATACGACGTAGATGCTCAGCCACTTGTCTTTGTTGTCTTCAAGGAAGTCTTTAATGATCTTCAAAACATGCCCTGAATCTTCCCTGTAGTGGTCCCACTCCGGGTTTGCTTGAAACGCCACCACGCCAATTTGATACGCTCGGAATAGCTGCTCCAACATCATCATCGCAAGGTCTGTCGGAAGCACGTCACCTTCGGCCCGATTCAAATACGCTTGAGCGAGTGCTTGGCTCGCATTGACCTGCATTCCAAAGTAATTTCCGATTGCGATCCTCTTGTAAACGGGGTCCAATTCGGGGTCGCTGGCATCTTCGATTAGCTTTGGAAGCCGGGATAGCATCAATCGATAATGGTCTAACGCACGAATGAGGTCGCCATTGTCCCAAGCCTCTCGTGCCTTGAATGCTGATGATTCAATCTCGTTGACATGCAAATAATGCGTCCAAACCCGTATATTCCCTCGAAGGTGATCGCCGCAGTCCTCGGACACCTTGGGAATCGCCTCTTCTGCTAGGCGAATCGCTGTCTTGAGATGTGCCACACCTTCATTGTGGCAGCGCTCAGCTTGTCCGATGTCGTGTCTCTCGTAAAAGCAAGTTGAAAGACACTCCTGCTCTTCATAGAGGTAATACTCTGCAAAGAGTTCCGCCTGCAATTTTGTTGGTTCCGCCTGCTCCTCGTTTTTTGCAAGCTGGCTAGAAAGCTCTCCAGCGGTATGAAAGCGCTCTGCTGCTTGCTCGTAAACTTCGAGGCCGATTCTCGATTTGCGAGCTTGATCTTTGAGCCTGCACCCTTCTTGAAAAGCCTCGTTTATGGGGTCGGAGTCAGCCACGAAATATCTGCTGCTTTCCACGAAAACTATTGCTGAAAGGAATCATCACTCCACCCCAAGCGCCTTGAACGCTGCGTCTCGTGGGTCTGAGTAGAAACTGGTTTGGAACTTGGCGAACAGTTCGCCGGGAATGGTCGGGATGTCTTCCACACTCTGCAATCGAAAGAGGGCTGAGTTGCGTGCGGGATCGAAGGAAAAGTGTCGTGGCGTCATGCTGTGCTCAACTTGCTGAATCATTATTACAAATCCATACCGGCTCCGTTTGTGCGAAGCCATTCCTTTCGCTCTTGGTAGTCAGGCAGCAGCTTGTCAACTTCGTTCCAAAATGCTTCCGTGTGGTTCGGGTGCAGCAGGTGCGCCAGTTCGTGAACGATGATGTAATCGAGCACGGTGAGTGGGGCCATCATGCACTTCCAGTGGAAGCTCAGGTTTCCGTTCGGCGAACACGATGCCCAACGATTCTGAAGCTCGACGACTTTGATCGTCCCCGGTTCAACACCCAATTCGTTCTGATACAGGGCGACTCGCTCAGGTATCCGTTCACGCCCCTTGCCTCGATAGAACTCTTTGAAGACGTTGAAGCCTTCTTCGCTTTTGCCATCTTCTGATCGAAGGCAGAAGTACCCGTCCTTGAGCTTGAGTGGCACGTCCTGTTCTTCAACGATCTGGAGTCGGTAGGAGCGACCGAGGTACAGGAAGCCTTCGCCATTGACGAACTCTCGCCGCACACGAGTTGAGTTCAGGTCTTGCCATTCAGCCAGCCCCGTGTAAATCCACCGACGCTTGCTCTCGATCAAGTCGTCGATCTGGGCGTCGTCCAGCGACTCCGGTACCAGCACGGACACTTCTCCATCTCGTTCGATGTAGATGCTGGCCGTCTTCCGGTCGCTTCGATGAAGCGTGTACTGAATGTCTTTGTATGTCCTCATGACTCAACAATGTCGCTGTGTCTCACCTTCGCCAGTTGCGTGATGTCGGCAACCAGCTTGTCGGTCTTGTCTATAACTTCGTCGATGCCCGTCAGCAGAATCAGGTCCGATAGATCGCCCTGCAACTGCTCCACGTCCGGGTTGTTGGGACGCCAGAAGTTGGTCATGTAGATCGTCGCCCCCAACTTCTTGATGATAAGATTGGCCAGCGTCTTGACCTGTTCGGCTTGTGTATCGGGAACTCCCGCCTTTCCAAACGCTTCTTGAACGATCACGTCGTAGAAGGGCTCCGCTTTGGCCGTCACGCCGCTGACACTTGCCTTTCTTCCCTGCTCGGCGTCTTTCCGCAAAGTGAACATGTCTTTGTACAGTTCGTCCCAGTTGTCTTTGTGTTTCTTGATGAGTTCTTCGAGCTTGTCGCTCAGGTTTCGGTAGAAAGCTGGGTCTTGTTCGAACTTCACCTTGCAATGCTTGCGGATGGCGTGCTCCATCTCGCTCGCCTTTGCCTTGGAAGACTTGTTCTTTTCGATCTCCGTCACAAACTGCGAAGACAGCAACTCGACAGGAGGAATCTTCGGATTGATGCCGAGGCTGATGAGATGCTGGTCAATGAGCTTCTGAACTTTGCCACCAATGTCGGTGATGCTGAGCGTCTCGTCCTTGTAGCGCTCCCGAACTCGAACCAGCAGATAGCCAAATCGTTTCGCCGGAATCTTGTAGGGATTAGCCGCCGAATGCGGCAGCACGATGTCCATGCTTTGATAAAACTTCTTCAGGTAGACCTCAAAGTTGGAACGGCGTCTAACGTCTTCCATCTTGTCGATAGCGTCTTCCAGCACGGTGAATTCGTCTTTTGGATCGCTGATCTGCTGATTGACGAACTCCTCGATGCGCACGACCCCGCAGTCTTTGAAGAGATTCAGGAGTCGCTGGTAACGAGTTTCAAGTACCGGAAGCTCGACGGCGATGTCTTGAAATGACCCTTCGAGGTCAGCCTGATCCTCACCAGCGTAGATCGAAAGTGCCTGCTTCAAATGATTCGACAAGCCAATGTAGTCGATGATGTAACCTCGACTCTTGCCCTTGGCGACTCGATTCACACGGGCAATTGTTTGAAGCAGGTTGTGGTCTTTGACCTTCTTGTCGATGTACATTACCTGCTCGATGGGAGCGTCGAATCCGGTGAGCAGCATGTCGCAGACAATCAGAAATGCAATTCCGGTGTCTTCCTTGTTTGGATCATCGAGGTCGAATGCTTTCTTAAAGCTCTTGACTGCGTTGACTTCACGGGCGTGCTTGCGTGCTGCTGTGATGACAGCAGGCTCGTTGGTTCCCGCTGAGGAAACGACCACGACAGATTTGAGGAAGGCGATTCGCTTACAGAGATCGTCATCCCGGAACGAGTCTCGGTTGTCGTCCGTCAATCCGGCTGGATCGCCAGTCCAGATTGGCTTTGCCTGCTCTGCGGCCAATCGATCAGACAAGGCGTTGTCGATGTACTTCTTGTACTTCACTGCGGCCATCTTGGAAGCGCAGACAACCTGTGCCTTAAAGCCGTTCGGCAGAATGTTAGCGACGTAATGATCGACAACATCGGCAGCGATTTCCTCGATGCGTTTGTCGGCTTCAAGAATGTCGCCGGTTGTTCCCCACTTCTTTTTCAGTTCAAGAATCTCTTCGTCGGTCTTCTCTTTGACGAGATCGTCGAACTTCTTTCCTTCGGCTGTCGCCATCTTCTTTAATCGATCCACGTTCTCCTGTTTGCGAAGCTGGGACTCGACGTGAGTTCTTGCGAGCGTGTCCACCTTCTGGTCGAACTCGGCTTTACGCTCAATTGCGGAGTCCGCCGTCTTCCCTTCATAGAGAATCTGCACCGTTGCTCCGTCATCAACGGCATCCTGCAACTTGTATTTGTCGATGTATGTGCCGAATCGATCTACCGTCTGCTTCTTGTCCTTGACGACGATCAACGGTGTCCCTGTGAAGGCCAGACGAGTGGCGTTAGGGAAGGCTTCGAACAGATTGTCACCGAGGTCGCCGGATTGCGTTCGGTGCGCCTCATCGATCATCAGCAGGATTCGTTCTGATGAGTTGACGATGCCAAAACTCTCGTAGCGGGGAATCTCCAAAGCGGATTCCAAGTAGTCAGGAACGTCCCGTTGGGCCTCCTGAAACTTGTGAACCATCACCATATTCAAATTGCCGAAGTCCGAAGCGAGCCTCTCCCGCAACTCACCCGTGCTGTTGATGTAGGTGACTTTCTCACCTGCAAGGGCCGCCGTCTTGCCAAGCTGCTCTTCCAGATCGGTACGGTCATTGATGAGACAGACCTTGTAGTCCTTTAGGTCGTCACATCGACGCAGCTTCCGAATCAGAAAGACCATGCTCAGGCTCTTGCCGGAACCCTGCGTGTGCCAGACGACGCCGGATCGTTCCGTCGGTGTTTGCCCCGTGCGCAATCGATCAACGATCTTCAACATGGCCCGGTATTGCTGGTAGCGGCAGACGATCTTGGCTCTGGTGTCACCCACATCCATAAACACCGTGCAGTTGCGCACGATGTCCAGCAACGTCTCCTTCGGCAGCATCCCTTGAACGAGAAGCTCCTGTTGCCGTTCCTTCCCAAGTGGCGGCTCATACTTGCGATACTTCACCGGGTAGATGTCACGCCACGGATAAAAGTATTCCTCATCCGTCGATGTGACCGTTCCGAACTCGCACTGATCCCCACAGGTCCGAATGATGAACTGATTCGTGTGGAACAGCCGAGGCTCACCTTCCTTGAGGCCCGCCTCTTTCGTCTCTTCACGCTGTTCCGAATACCGCATCAACTGCTTGAAGGCTTCGGCCATTGGATTGGCTTCAACCTGATTCCGGTCCTTTGCTTCAACAACAACCAGCGGCAGGCCGTTCACGAACAGCACGATGTCGGGAATGATGAACAGCTTCACGCCGCCCGGTGTGTCGATGCGGAACTGGTTGATGGCGTGGAAGGTGTTTCTCTCAGGATGCTTGAAGTCGATTAGCTTGACGTTTGGGTCTTCCTCGCCGGTCAGTTCGTTCTCGTCGGCCTGAATCCGGTAGAGTAACTCCTGAACGTTCTCGTTGATTTCTCGAAGGCTGTTACCTGTCTGGCCAGTGATGTCGTCAAAGAGTTTGTCGAGTTGCTTATCGGTGAGCCATTCCCGCCCGTCGTCGGTGACGTTAATGCGGCGAACCGCCTTGTTGAACTCGTCTCGAAGAATCACTTCTCGAAAGCTGTTGCGCAGGCTCTTCGACGGATCGGAAGGGATGTCTGGCCCCTGATCGATCACGGTCCAACCGAGTGCTTCCAACTGGTCGAGAAACGGTTTTTCAACGAATTCGTATTCGGACATGCGGCTTTGCCTTGGTTTTCATGCGCCTCATCATTTATCAGTCATGCGCCCTCATTTGGCGATGGCCGCCCGTCCCTTCTCGGTGATTCTGTACTTTTGGTTCCGACTTTGGGGCTTATCTGGCAGGGTTAGTTCGATGTAGCCAATCTCCCGCAGGTGGAAAATTGCTTTGTAGAGGTGGCCGCTTCGACTGTTCAGACCTAAATGACGTGCAATCGCTGGACGGTTTTGCGGGGTGCCTTCGAGGAACCCGAGAATCGTAACCTCCGTCTGATTCAAGTCTTCCAGCGTTTCGTCATGCGCCTCCACATGCGCCTCGTCATGCGCCCTGCCAATTCCGGGCAAATCAGGATGAACCAGTAATTCTGCGAAGAAATACGTCCGATTCTCGTCGGTGGCGAACCTTGGTGGCGGAGAGCCGTTTTCGGCCATGGCTGAACGCATGGTCGGGATACCCGTGCAGCGGCCTTCGGTCAGGTCGAGTTCCTTCAGGAAATCGCCAATCCTCCGATTGCGGTAACGTCGAGCGACAATTCGCTCACCATTCAGGGCCTCAATTCGAATCGACGCATCCGGGCCGGGGTAGCTGACGATTTCCATCCGGTCTGGGTTGACCCGAACTTCGACGGGTTCCGGTTGTTCGTAGCTGCGGTGGTAGACCGCATTAACCAAGGCTTCCTCGATTGCCGGAAACGGATAGTTGAACAACCGGATTGCTTCCGGCTTATCTTTTTGTTTGATGACCTTCTCACGGATGACCTCGTTCTGGATGTAGCGCAAGGCCGAACGAACCTGTTCGTGGATCGGACCTTGGAATGTCTTCTCGATCAGTTCACCACCGCCCGGTCCCTTGGGGAAAATCACCACGTCAATCTGAGCACCGGGAAGGAACTTCTTCGGTTCGTCGTTGAAGAACAGGATGCCCACATTTCGAGGCTTCACGAACTCGTCGCCGCCATCGACGATGTTCATCTGACGGCACAGATCGAGAAACGGCAGGTTCTCAGCATCGGCGAGATTGCTGCCGATCTCTTTCAGATACTCCCTGATGAGCGGCAGCTTCAGGTCGTCGATGCTGGCGTTCGGGCACCGGCGATCATCGAAGGGAATGGTGGCCGTCAGGCTGAGCAGTTCCCGCTGGTCCTCGCTGTTCTCCGTGACCTGCACGGTGCTGGAGTACCGGCGAATGAAGTAGTGATACTCCTTCTTCTTGGCCGTCACGTCCCGAGGTGCTTTGTACGGGCGGTTCTGGCCACCGGGAGCCCACAGCACGATCAGGTTTTTCCCGTCGTACTTCTGCACGCTCAACATCGGGTAGTATTCCGGCTGGATCAGTTTGCAGAAGCCGAGTAGCTGTTGCTGGATCGGATCAAGCTGGTTGTCGTTCAGCCCGGTCGGTGGAAAAACCGGCAGCCCGTTCTCATCGCAGTCCTGCCCGATGACCACGTAGCCGCCGCCGAGATTCTCGAAGTCGTTGGCGAAGGCACACAACGTCCGCATGATGGCAGCCGGGTTCCAGCCTTCCTTGTATTCAATCCGGTCGCCTTCGACCGTGCGTTGCCGCAGCAGGTCTTCAAGGTTGATGGGCAGATCAGCCATTGGCAGCGACCTCCTCGGCTCCGTCCACCGTCACACGGACTTTGCCGGTGAGCAGGTCTTGCATCAGACCGGACTTCATGGATCGCAGCTTTGAAACGTGGCGTTTCTCAATACCAATCTTGCCGTCAATTGCGGCTATTCGTTCGACGATCATGCCTTGCTCTTCCGGTGTTGGGCGGATGAGCGGAAACGACTTGACTTGAGTAGCGTTGATCGAAGCCAAGTTGGTCGTCTGCTTGGCACACATCAGGAAGTAGTGGCGTCCATACGCAGAGCCAGTCAGGTGCGACAGGAATGCGGAGTTCAGTGCCTCGGAATGCGGGCGCACCCGAAATACATGGTTCTGGTGCAGGCACGGAGTGATTTGTCCATCCCAAACCGTACCTCGCCCAAGTTTGTCGAAGTCGCCACCTTCGGTCATGACGACATCGCCGGGCTGAAGCAGGTAACGATCAATCTCAGACTTCAGCACGGGCACTGTCTTCATTTCAGTCAGATCAAGGTATCCGTCTTGAACATTGGCGACTCGGAGGTATGGCAGTTGTACGGTCAGCTTCTCGTCGAGTTTTCGACCAAGCGTGATCCCGCCAGACACATCAGCATATTCCCGGAGTCGGCAACGCTCCCATGATTTCGGATACATCGTGTCACCATCGACTTCGTACAAGTCGGGGGCTTGTTCGTGGGTGGGGCGGAGTTGGCCGTTGGAGTCCACGCCTCGGGTGAACAGGTCGTGCATCATCCCCTGTTTGATCGCCTGATACTTGGCAATCAGGGCTTCGGTCTTCTCGATCAAGTTGTCCAGCGTCGTCAGAATCCGAGCAATCTTCTTCTGCTCTGGTTTAGGTGGGAGTTCAACACTTAGTCTCGCAAGACGGGCCTGCTGAATTCCAATTACGGTTGTGCCAGTCGAGTTGCGGTAAAGCTGCGATTGAAACGACGGGGTTTGGAACAAATGACAGAGATAATCCGACTCAGCCACTTCAGGATTGGCTTTGAGTAGGATGACCCGTTGACTGAGAATGTACCTCTTGTCATCAGGAATCTGTGCGACGTTGCCCAGCGGAGCCTCAGTTGTGAAGAGGATGTCCCCTCTTTCACAATCGCCCTTCGTCATCCATCTTCTATAGAGGGCATCGCTACCGAGGTGCGCATCCTTCTCGAAGTTGACTCGCCCCATTTCAACGTTGTTGGCTGACAACGCTCGGATTTCGCCACCACCCCATTCCATGCCAATCTTGAGTGGCGTTCGACCACGAAAGTCAATGTACTGGCGAACGACTTCATCAATGGTGAAAGGCGACAAGTCACTCATATCCCAACTCCTTCAAAAAGTCGTCGAGTTGGGTCGCTTCCGCATCACGGTCATTCAGAATCGTCTTGGTTGTTACGGCGTACTTGCTCCAAAGATTCTCCACGTCGGCGATCAATTCACGCTGATACTCACGCAAATAGCCGTCGAATCTCTCAGTCAGCACTCGTTGAAGTCGTTCGAGAATTAACTCCTTGGCTTCATAATCGCTGATCTTCTCACGAGCTTTGGCAACCAGTTCGTCTTTCTGTTTCTCGACCTGCTTGATCGCCGCCTTCTTCTCCTTCAGTTCGTCAGCCAGTCCATCGTGCGTGGCCAGTTGCTGATCGATGGCTTCGATCTGCGATGCCAGCTCCACACCCTCCGCCTCGCTGTCGCTGGCTTCGGCCCGCTTCGTGTTGATTTCCTGTTCGCCGTAACCAGCCGACTCCATCCGCTTCGCATCCTGCCGCATCGCCTTGACCAGTTTCCTGATCTCCCGCATCTGAGCACTCAGTTCCTTCTTCTGATCTTTGAGTGACTTCACCAGAGTCTTCGGCAACACGCCGGAGTCGGAGTCTTCTTCATTCTCCACTTCCCCGTCTTCATTCTCCTCCGCTGCGGCAAACAACGCTTCTAAGTCGGCAATGCGAGCCCGGTCCTGTTCGCTCTTCTCCAGCACGTCGGGGAACTGTGATTGCAGGATGTCCTCATCAGGAATCAGTTCCGGCCCCCAACCGCTGGCGGCAATCGACTTGAAGTCGGCTTCCAGCGATTTCATGTAGGCCGCAAATGCTCCACGCACCTGATGACTCGTGAGAATGTTCTGCGGCGTCAGAGCGTCCGAGATGCTGCCGAGCAATGTAGATCGCAGGTCGAACACGTTGCCGGTCTCGGGCAGGGCTTCGATCTCGCTGACGTGCTTCTTCCACCAGCGATTCAAGGCGGCATGAAACTTCTTGTGCTTCTGCCGCACGCCGTCCGCCGCTTCGATCAACGGCTTGATGTCGTCTTTGGCGGCGATGGCGTCAGCAAAGTCGTCGTAGCTGTCGTCTCGATCCTTGAACAACAACTCCCGCAGGCCGGTGTAGTTGTCGAAGAACGCCGACAGAGCATCGATTTCGACTTTGGGAATGCCGCCGTTCAGATGAGCCCTCACATCATGTGGCTCGGGCGGCGGGCTGTTATCGACGTACCGGCGAATGTTCAGATTGAAGTCTTCGCCTTCGATCTCGCTGACCGGCACGATCCGGGAATACTTCTCGACCTCCAGCCGGTTGCGAAAGACGTTGGTGATCTTCTCGATGTCTTCCGGTCGCAGCGAGTTCTGGTTCTTGGCTTCCCGGTATTCCCGATCTGCATTGATGAAGAGCACGTCTTTGCGATTGCTGGCACCTTGCCGGTTGATGACCAGCACGCAGGCCGGAATACCGGTGCCGTAGAACAAGGCAGGCGGCATTCCGATGACCGCTTCCAGAATGCCGTCCTTGATGAACTTCTTGCGGCATTCCCGTTCTTCACCACCACGGAACAGAACACCGTGCGGCATGACGACGGCCATCTTTCCGTCACTCTTGAGCGAGGCGACCATGTGCTGGACGAACATCAGGTCGGCCTTCTTGCCTGATTCCGGCATCCACGTCTGGAACCGCTCCGGGTATTTCAACTCCTTCTTCGTGTAGTTCTTCGCAAACGGAGGATTGGAGAGCACCCGGTCGAAGCGTTTGATCTCGCCATTGGTGTCAAGATGCTGAGGATTCTTGAGAGTATCGGCATGACGAATATCTGCACTGCGGATGCCGTGCAGAATCATGTTCATCTTGCAGATTTTCCACGGCGTGCCTTCGGAGTCCTGCCCGCCTAAGAACAGGTCTCGTGCATCACGGCCCCGCTCCAGCACGTACTGATGCGACTGGATCAACATGCCGCCCGATCCCACACAGGGATCGAGGATGCTCATGCCGGAATCCGGCTCCATCAACTGCACCATCATCCGCACAACTTCGGTCGGCGTGTAGAACTCGCCCGCCTTCTTGCCTGCGCTGTCAGCGAAGTATTTGATGAGATACTCGTAAGCGGCACCGAGCAAATCGGGGAACTCGAAGTCGTCGTTACTGAGCGGGATTGAATTGAAGTGATCGATGAACTCGACCAGTACATCGTCATCCATGGACCGCTTGCCGACCTTGTGGTTGAAGTTGATGCCCTTCAACACGTCTTCCAGTCGGCTGATGTTGGCTTCTTCAATCGCCGCCAACGCTTTGTTCAATCCGTCGCCGACCGACTCCTTCAGATGCTTGAGGCTGCTCCAGTGAGCTTCTGGGGGCACGAAGAAATCGAACTTCTTCGGGTTGGCAAGCTGCTTCTCAATCAGGTCGGCACGCATTCCCTGCGCAGCGAGTTCCTTCCGAATCTTCTCCTTGTCGTCGTCGAACTGGTCGCTCATGCGTTTCAGGAACAGCATCCCGAAGATGTATTCCTTGAACTCGGAAGCATCCATGTTCCCACGAAGAATGTCGCAAGCCTCAAACAGCTTCCGCTCCAACCGAGCCAGCGTCAGCTTCTCGGGCTTCTTCGTGCGTGGTGACGACACCTTGCCGTTCTCGGTTTTTGTTGTCGCCGTTTCTGTCGTCTCTGTCATTTAGTTTGCCTGTACCCAGTTACTTCGTTGTTCGTCTATTTCGGTTGGATTGTTGCCATAACTGCCTGATCGATACGCCGTGCCTGAATGAAGACCTCGCAATCGATCAGCGATCCGCCTTTGGAGAAGGTCCACGAATTCAGATTCTCTTCACCGGATGCGTCGGGCAGTTCTTCCACAAATGCCCTGTAGATGACTGAAGATTCCGGTACTCGCATGTTGTTTCGTGCCGTCAGGTCCATTTCGCTGGCAGGGCCGTTGGGGACAGCCAGTTGAACCCGCAGCTTCTTCTCGGGCTTGTCGTCATCGAACATTCGCATTTGGTTGAGCCCACGACGCTCGTTGGCCGTATATTCCATGCGTGCTTCGACGTAGAGCAGCGGCGTGGTCATTCGTCGGTGACAGGCATAAAGCGTCGATTGAAAGCTGGCATAGGGGCAGAACTGCTGCCTGACAGCCTCCACGATGTCGAACGTCAACCTGCCACCTTGGGAGATGTGCGTATTAAACAGCGGTGAGAAGATCGAGTCGTAGAACCCAACATGGCCAGCAATCTGGTCCATGAGCCGTTCAAGCGGTTCGTCGGTGGATCGGAAAACCTGCCGTTCACAGTCAGGTTCGACCAAGAGGTGAGCGATTTCGTGCCAGCGGGTGAAGAAACGCCGTGCGGCCTTGTCACCACGGCAATCGATGACAGCAACGTGAGTTCCGTCCTTGAGCCGAACCATGGTGCCAAAAGTGTCCGGCGTCAGGTCGTTCTCCACGATATGCGCAAAGACGTGTTCGCCCCTTTGGACATACTTGCGTTTCAGGTTGGCGAGATCACCGTCGTCGTGAATCTCTTCAAAGACGAGATTCAGTCGATTCGCAACGATGGCCTCCAGTTCGTCAACCGACGTGACACCACCGGCTTCACCAACCCAAGTGTCTATCTGGCCCTGACAAAAATTGATGATTGCTGCGACGGGAGAACCATTGAGCCCCAGTTTTTCAGCAAGATCAACAACGTCTTGTTCCTGATCCAATGCGCTCATAGGAATTCCTTCACTGCCTCATAGAACTTCTGCCAATCGACCTTATCCAGATCACCTTTCTTTGTGCTGCTGCGGTGGGCGATGATCTGGTTCTGCATTTCCAGCAGTGCAATCGCCTGCCGAAAACTGATCCCTTCGTCGGCAGCAAACGCCGCCAGCGCCTTTGGTATCTGCACTTCTTCGGCAGACTCTTCCGTTGCCGTCCTTTTGGCGTTCTTGCCTGTCATCAGGTAGTCCAGTGACAGACTCAGCGCACGGGCAATGTCGAGCAGCTTGTCCGCCCCGACGTTGCGTTTCCCGTTTTCAAGGTCTGACAGGAAGCTCTTGCTGATGTTGGCTTTGTTGGCCAGTTCATCCTGCGTCCAGTCAAGCTCATCACGACGAGCCTTAATGCGTTCACCGACAGTGGCCATTCGGCACAACCCTTTTTCCGCAAATGGATAACCGCAAAACGAACATCCTACGATTTCCGTGTGTCCGCTTCAACCAGAGGGACCGGCTCGCCGTCCTCTTGACTTCTTGCATAGCGAACATATAGCATGTAGCGACTAAGGAAGGGTTGACGGTTTTTCCGGCAGGACTGTCGGCTGCAATCCTCCCACACACGACTGATTTGGGAGTTGATTGGCATGGCCGTCACGCAGCAGACCATCCAGCAGGTTTGGCAGAAAACGCAGTACGTTGATCCCCAGAATGAGGCGAACGGTTTCCGCAAAGACCAATGTGGGGCGTGGATTCAGTGGATGCAGTACGGAAATCGAGGCTCCGTCTACGGCCGGGAGATTGACCACATCACGCCCGTATCACGGGGCGGTTCGGACCTTGTATCGAACCTTCGACCGCTTCACTGGGAAAACAATGCTGCTCGCAGCGATGGACGGCTTGTCTGCGTCGTGACTTCCAGCGGAACATCGAATGTCGCCAATCGTGTCCCGTCGTATCGCTAACTCGACCACACCTACCCAACAGGAGTATCACAATGCGCTTTCAAGGAGCGGTAATTAAAGAACAGGGTGTGACCTTTGCAGTGGTCATCGTCAAACGCCACGTCGTGGACAACCGCAGTGAAGCCAATGACGCCATTGCATCATTTCAACCACTCTTCCCCGGCTTGCCCATCGTTCTCATGGCACAGGATTCCAGAGGCACGCCGACGTATTTCGGTCGCACCGACATCGCTCGATTTATGTCGAATGTGCCAGTGTCGGCAGTTCCGTGGAAGGAATTCACGGCAGCGTAGGCCATGACCAACTGACCAAAACCGAAAGGCTTCGGCAACAATGACTCGGCACTTACGACGGCTTGGGAACACGTTTTCCATTCCGATCAACGTGGATCAAGACGGCTACTTGGGGCGGGAATGCCCTGAATGCGAGGAGTATTTCAAGATTACTCCGGGCACCGGCATTACTGAAGGAGAGCCACCGTGCCACTGCCCCTATTGTGGTCACTGCGCCGCCCAAGATCAGTTCTTCACCAAGGCGCAGATCAAGTATGCCGAGTCGGTCGTGATGAAGCAGGTGACTGGTGCCCTCATCAAAGACCTGAAGTCGCTTGAGTTCGACATGAAGCCAAAGGGGGCTTTCGGGATTGGCATGAGCATGAAGGTCAAAGGCCAGCCCATGCGGATTCGTCGGTACTCCGAGATCGAACTTGAAGAGGAAGTGGTCTGCGACAACTGCACGCTCCGCTACACCGTCTTCGGCAGCTTTGCCTATTGCCCGGATTGCGGACTCCACAACTCACGTCAGATTCTCAACAAGAACATCGACCTCGCCTTGAAGATGATTGACCTCGCCGCCGACGTTGATGCGCAAATTGGACGACAATTGATCGACGACGCCCTTGAAAACGGGGTCTCGGCTTTCGACGGTTTTGGGCGAGAGACTTGCTGCGTCAACAAGGACAAGGCCAGCGACCCTGCCAAGGCTGAAAACGTGTCGTTCCAGAATTTGACGAGGGCACAGCAAAAGGTCGTCAATCTGTTTGGAATCGACCTGTGCAGCGCTCTCGCCGCCGCCGAATGGGAATTCGTCGGTCGTTGCTTTCAGAAACGGCACCTTCTTGCTCACAAGATGGGCGTCGTGGATGATGCGTACATGCAGATGACCAACGATCCAAGTGCGGCAGTCGGACGCAAGGTGTCGATTCCGGCCGACGAAGTTCGCATCATGCTGCGGCACCTGACCACTCTTGGTGTGTTCCTCTCAGATGAACTGCGGAAGGTGCCGTGAGAATCCTATTTCTTCACGGCTGGACCTCAGTGCCGGGAGGCAAGAAACCGACCTACCTGAAAGAGCACGGTCACAGGGTGTTGAACCCGGCGCTCCCGGACGAAGATTTTGAGGAGTCCGTCCGCATCGCCGAAGCCGAATACGAGAAGCACCGCCCGGACGTGATCGTTGGTTCGAGTCGTGGCGGCGCAGTTGCCGTCAACATGGAGAGTGGCGACACACCACTGGTTTTGTTGTGCCCCGCATGGAGGAACTGGGGAACGGCCACGACCGTCAAGGCAAACACGATCATCCTTCATTCACGCAAGGACGATGTAATCCCGTTCAGCGACTCTGAGGAACTCGTCGCCAACAGCGGCCTGCCGCCAGAAATGCTGATCGAAATCGGCAACGACCATCGTTTGGCCGATCCTGAGCCGCTGAAGGCGATGCTGGATGCGTGTGATCGATTGGCGGAGATTGTGTAGACTCAATCTGGCTTAAACGTCTTATTCGCCGCACAGACGCAAGGATTGGATCAATGGAAAAAAACACCAGCCGCTATATCAGTTACATCCCCAAAAAAATTCCAGCAGGCAAGATTCTATGTCACGGTGGCGTGATCCCACAGACGCCCGACCAAAAGCCGAATCTCAATGGTTTTCGCCCTTGGCTTGATGACGAATCTCAATCCGAAAAGTACGGTCCATGCAATTGTGGCTGGAGCGGACTAACTCACTACATGCCGTTAGCATGGCTGGAGGGCGAGCGAAAAGAGTACGACGCCAGAAAGTTCCCTCGGGAATGATTCCATTGGTGTTGAGCGCCAGAATCTTCGCACTGGCGATTCGTGAAGTGGCCGTGGCAGGTAAGCCGGGTACGTGGATTCACATCGCAGCCCAGACACCACACAGCATCAAGGCCACCACTCCCGTAGTCATGCTGCTGACGCTGCTGAAAGCGAGTGGCGAATGAAGCTCTTGATCGCCGTTTTCGGCTCGCTGCTCCTCTTGGCCATCGCCGCTTTCTGCATCTTTGGCTTCATGGCGACTTTCGAACCGACTGACAACGCTCTGGCGTTACGGCGTGGTCTGCTTGATTATTGGCTTCGTGTTTGGCAAGGCATTACGCAAATAGCCGATTCAGTTAATCGTCATCGAGCAACTCCACCAATCGTTTGAAGACATCTTTGGGATAGGCGTACTTGCGGCCATCAGAATCGACCAGCGCCGACATCGGAGTTTTATTGAGTCGATACCCGATCTCGCTCGGTGCCATGTCATCTGCCAGCATGAACGTGATCGTTCATAGAACCAGTCACCGAACGACTTAACCCCTTGGCAAAACTGACCGTGCCGCTCGATGGTGCGATGAACTTCCGGTAAATGAATTGCTGGCCGTCGTCTGCCGTGAATTCTCGAATCGTGTCGAGTGCCCGGTCGATGAAGATGCAGTCGTCCGTGATCCCCCTGCCATACATGACGCACGAGTACAGCGAAGCAGTATTCGTCAGGAGGATGTACTGGGTACGGTCAGCCGTGAAGATGTTGCATGACCAGTCCGCATACGGGTTAGCGTCCAGCGACATCTCCGTCAGCTTACCTGCTTTGATCTTCGTGTTCAGCTTTTGGGTTAGTCGCAGGATCATCCGCCCAGATTCCAGAATGTGATCGAAAGTTGCAGCACAGTCGCAATCGAGACCCAGACGAAGTACGGAATCTGAGCCACAGCAACCCAACGGTAGTGCTTCCAGACAGCGATAATCATCCAGATGATCGTGGCCCAGACAATCAGGATGTCCACCGACGCCAGTGGCAGGTTTCGCATCCCGAACAGAATTGGCGTGAAGATAAGGTTCGCTACAAGGTTGATGCCGAACGGCAACGAGACCTGCCATCGGACCTTCTTCCTGAGCGCCTGCACGAAGACGAAACCGAACGTCACAATGATGATCGGATAGAGAATCTGCCAGATCAGCCCGATGGTAGAAGGCGGTGGAGTCCACGATGGCTTCTCAAGTGCGTTGTACCACTCCATCCAAGTCATGAACTTTGCCCGTCATCCAGCAGCCACTCTCTAGCCCGCTCAACCAGCAGCAGGTCTCGTGTGCATTGGCGAATGTCTTCCTTCTTCATGTCTTCGATCTCTTCGGCGTCGAATTCAATCTCTTCTTTGCCGAGTACCGGATGTTCTCTCGGCTCGAATAACTCAGGATCGAACGGCTCGGTCTCCCGTGCTGTTTCGAGGTATTGAGCCAGTTGCCAGCGCTCGAAGATCGTCTTGATCTTGGCGACGAAGGCAGGGATTTCGGCTCGAAAGTCGGCGTCGGTTTCAGCAGCTTCGAGAAAATTCAGGAACTTCTCGCCGACAAGGTACTCAAGTGCCTGCTGCGTGCCGAAGTCATCTTCAATTCCCTCGGCAGCTTCGCACTGCTCGACCCAGATTTTGTGTGGTTCAGTCATCGGCGTTTTCCATCCACGAACGTAAAGCATACTCGTCATCGTCAGCTTCGACGAACCGGGAACGGTCGCCATGCTCGGCGATGTCCTGTTCGAGTGCGGCTCGATCATCGTGCTCGCTGGCACGCCACAACTTTCCCTCCATCATCTGTGATGCGAGCCAGTACGGGCTCTGCGTCTCGCCCTGTTCTTCGAGAATGAATGCTGCGGCATCGAGAATCGTGTCAATCATTTATTCGTCGGCATTCCAACAGTTGGCATCTGCACTTGGCTTCAAAGCACAGTTTGGATTGTAAAGCGCAGAATGCGATTGGCGCTTTCGACACGAAAGTCCGTTTGGACAACAACTGGTACTCTTGTTATACTTCGCCCTGAACTACGACGAATTACCACGACATACATCTCTTAACTGGCACGCCCCTGCGTCCAATCGTCTTGGACCTCTTTGGCGTCCGCTGATTTCGGCTGAGTCAGCATCCCCGATCCAACTGTGCGGCAAGTTCATGCGCCGCCGCTGACCGGATTCTGAAAATTTCAGCCCGAAAATTGTCAGCAGGCTACTACCTAAACACAGCAACATTGCGTGGAGGAAGATGCGAGTCACGGCACATGACAGAAGAACCATTTTGAAATTGTTCAACGTCTCAGAGGCAGCACGCCAACTCGAAGTTGGCGTCCAGCGCCTACACAGAGACGCTCGTGCTGGCCGTGTTCGATCACCGCAGGTTTGGCTCGGAAGAAGGGCGTACTTCACCGAGGCTGACCTACAGGAACTCTCTGCGCACTACCAGAAAGGACCGAAGCGATGAGACAAGTAGATGTAACAGTGAAAACTGGTGGGGATTTCCCACACGTGCGATACCTGTGGCTCGACGTGCCCGACGATGCCACGGACGAAGAGATCGAACGGACAATGGTAGATACGTATTCGTATCAGTGGACCAACACAAAGGCTGCGGTCTCAGTTGTCCATGCAACAGAGGACAAGCAGGCTCATTGTCGGCTTGTTCGTGATGCCGATGGTCATCTTGTCAGGGCAGACGAATAGACGGGAAACCCCATGATCTGACTGAGCACGACAGCCTGTGGCGTGTGGCCACAGGCTGTCTGCTTCGTCGTTACAACTGTTGAAATTATCCGGCTGGTGGTCAGCCGGAGAAGGATTCCTCATGAACTATGTAAGTAGCACAGAACCGATTCTCGCTGACGAAAGGGCGGGAAATTACAGGACGCAGATTGTTTCTCGTCTGTATCACATGGACTTCAATCTTGTCCCAATGAACGGTAAAGACCCATGTTGCAAGTGGAAGCATCTTCAGAACCGTCGAGTAAAACCGGAAGAAATCAAGGGCTGGATGACTGGGAGGTTTCCATCGAAAGATGGACGACGAACGTGGAAGGCAAAGAATCTGAACTTTGCCTTAGTGACCGGCGCTATGCCTTGGTCGGAAACGAACCCCGGAATCATTGTCGTCGATAGCGACGACGAGGAAGCCGAAGAGCTTGTCCTGAATTGCTGTGAACCGACGCCAATGGTTCAGATCACTGGCAGTGGCAACAAGCAGTTCGTGTATCGCCGACCGTCAGTCGGAGATGTCGCACGCATCGGCAATCCAACGAAGCTGAAGATCGACGGTCAGCAGTACAACCTTGACATCCGTGGCGACGGTGGCCTCATCATGTGCCCCGGTTCGATTCATCCCCAGACACACAGGATGTACGAGGAAGTGCAGCCGTGGACGAAGGAGTTGTTGATAAAAGCTCCGGTCTATGACCCGACGTGGCTACCGTATGCGAAAAGCAACCGGTCAAGAAGTTTTGCTTCTGTTCCAGCAGACATCGACTCAGCGGATCACGATTCTGTGATTTCCGAAGTCGAGTTGTCCATTGTTGAAAGGGAAGAACAGGCTCGACTGTATCTTGCGAAAGTTCCCGGAACTCAAGAAGGAAACGGCGCTGACAAGAACTGTGCGGCGCTGACGATGAAGCTGCTGTACGGCTTCGCCCTTCCCGTTGACATTGTTCAGGAGTTACTGAATGAGTGGGGCGAGAAGCCAGACCAGTTGTATGCTGACGATACTTGGTACCCGTGGACCGAAGTAGACATCTCCCGCAAGATTGAATGGTGTCTGGGCCAAGAATACCTTGGTGAAGTCGGCGACAAGCTGAATCCCGTCCGTGAACTCGGCGACGTGGAAGCCAAGGTTGATGAGATCGTTGGAGCATTTGATGTTGGCCCGGTGATTGACGCCAAGAACCACTACGAAATTGCGGAGCGCTTCTTTCGAGATTGTTTTCTTGCCAAGAGCAAGCCAACCCTGATCTTCCACCAGATCACTTGGCACCGCTGGTCGGGCACACGCTACGAAGTAATTGGGGAAGACGAAATCAAAGCAACGCTCTGGAAGTGGCTTGCCACGTGCCGTGTCTGGCAGAAAGACAAGCAAGTTGCCTTCAAGCCGAGTCGCAACGTTGTCAGCGGTGTCATGGATGCGTTGAAGGCCGTAGCGAACAAACCATCGTCGTTGGAAGCACCATGCTGGCTGACCTCCGGGCCTGCAAGCATCATCGCCTTTGACAATGGACTGCTGGATGTCGAACAGAGTTTGGCTGGTGGCAATGAGTTGTTGCCGCATTCGCCGGAATGGTTTTCGCCGAACTGTCTGCCGCACAGGTTCGACGCAGCCGCAGCGTGCCCACAGTGGTTCGATTTCCTGAACGATGTGTTCGATGGAGACGAGGAAAGAATCAGTGCGCTGCAACAGTGGTTCGGGTACAACCTCACGAGCGACAACCGCCAGCACAAGATTGCCATGCTGATTGGCCCTCCTCGCTCCGGGAAGGGCACAACGATGGCCTTGATGGGCGCAATGCTCGGTCGGCACAACATCGCCAGCACGTCACTGGCATCGCTGGGAGGACGGTTTGGGCTCGAACCGCTGGTCGGCAGGATGTCGGCACTGATCGATGAAGGCCATCTCGGGAAATTCAGCGACAACTCTCTTGTCTTGGAACGGCTGAAGGCGATCTCTGGTGGTTCCGAACAGACTGTAGACCGCAAGGGTGTTGCGGCTCTTTCGAGTGTTGATTTGAAAGTCCGATTCACGATGGCGGTGAATGAGTTGCCTCGCTTGTCCGATTCGTCGGCGGCACTGCGATCTCGACTGCTCATCATCCCGTACTTCAAAACCTACGAAGGAAAGGAAGATTTCGACCTCGTGGATCGGTTGTTGAAGGAAGTCTCCGGGATCACGAACTGGGCGCTGGAAGGCTTACGCCAACTGAAGGCAAATGGCAGGTTCAAGAACCCCGGTGCTGGCGAGAAGATCATGCGTGATTTTGTTTATCTGTCTTCTCCAGTGAAAGCGTTCATTGATGAATGTTGCGAGCTTGGACCTGACGGGCGGGTTACACGACAAGACCTGCGGATTGTCTGGCAACACTGGTGCGAAGAGAACGGGCACGTGGCGGGAAGCCGGAATGACTTCGGACGCAAGCTGCGTGCGGTCGTCCCAACCATTGAAGACGAGCGCACCCGGAGTGGTGGCAGTCGGACGTGGTGCTATGTTGGCATCGGCCTGAACCCAGAAAGTCGAGAACTCTTGAAGGTCAGGGAGATGGTGTGTTGACAGCGGGTGTCCCAGATGGGCGCATTTTGTCTGGACCACATTTGGACCGGAACAGCAATTGTTCTGGTCCATTTTCGTTTTCTGGACGTGCCGACTTCTTCATCGTCTCCTGCGGCACCTGCCTCGTGTGGTGGTTGGTCAAAGCGGTCCAGACAGGTCCAGATGCGGTCCAAACGAAGGTCCAGACGAAAGTAGCAAAACACCCAGTAAAAACAGGGGTGGTCCAGATGGTCCAGACAAATCACTCATTCATAAAGAAGTTCGAAGAGAGAATGAGGATAGAACAATAGAGAAGAGAAACATCACTTTTGTCTGGACCATCTGGACCGTTTGGACCACAGCAATACTTCCCTTTCCTCTTGTACCGCAGCAGGTGCCATGGGAGACGATGGGGCAGTGGTGCCGACAGCAGAATTGAGACGTATCGCACTCTGCCGATACCGCCCAAGCCCATGCAGTTAATAACCACGCCGGAAACTTGAAACTTGCGACAGTCCGCCGACACGGCTGGTTTTACGGCGGAATTTGGCTTTCCAGCCAAGATCGTGCGCTCTCAAACATGCCCGTCTCAGTTGCGGCGACCGCTGACCCTGAAACCACCGAAACAGGTTTTCGCAATTCTCAACGCAGCAGGAGTATTCGCCGATTTGTCGTCAGCGACACCCGCAATGAAGCCGTCCAACCAACCACCACTGGAGACGGCGAAATGCCCAACAACGCTCAAATCCGCACCGACATCACGAACCAGATCGTTGCCGCCATCGAATCAGGTGATCTGCCGCCTTGGAGAAAGACATGGCGATGCTGCCCCAACTCAGGCTGGCCAGTCAATGTCGTCAGCCGTAGGCCATACTCCGGCGTGAATCCACTCTTGTGCATGATCTCTTCGTTGAAATACGGCTTCCAGTCGAAACATTGGGCGACTTTTTCTCAATGGAGAAAGCTCAAGGGGCAAGTCATAAAACGTCCCGATGACGTAAAACCCGGAACGTGGGGCACCAAGATCGTGTATGCGTCTGCGATCACCAAGACGAAGACCGACAAGCACGGTGAAGAAATCGAAGACAAGTTCTTCATGCTCAAGCAGTACACGGTCTTCAACATTGACCAAGTTGAAGGCGCTCATCTGGATCATCTTCGTGCTGGCTATTCCGAAGACACCCGCACCGAGTTCGAAGTCCTCGAACACGCTGAAGAAGTCTTCGCTGGTACTGGCGCTGAAGTTCGTCACGGTGGGATTCAGTGTTACTACAGCCCGACACACGATTACATCCAGATGCCGGAGCGGGAACGCTTCGATAGCGAATACTACGAGAGCTTGAGCCATGAGTTTGTCCACTGGAGCCTGAACGAACGACGGCTGAACTGGAAGGCTTCCAACGAGCACAAGTACGCAGAAGAAGAACTGGTTGCCGAGATCGGTGCTTGCTTCCTCGCCAGCGAACTCGGCATCCCCGTAACCGAGAGCCTCGACAACCACAGCGCCTACTTGAGGGGCTGGCTGGAACGAATGAAAGGTGATGCGGGCTTCATCTTTCGTGCAAGTAGCGCCGCCTCAAAGGCGACCGACTTCATTCTGAGCTTCAGTCGTGAAGCCGAAGCCGTTCCAACAGTTGGAACAGACGAAGCCACACCCGCAGTCGCAATGTCCTGATCGGGACACCGAGTTGGGCCGCCCGACTTTGATCGAGCGGAGCCTTCGACTTTGACACAAAGCAATCGTTGAACGGCGACCGTTTGACCGGTCAGCGAAGTCGCCCACTTCAACGACATAAGCAAAGTCTCGAAGTCTCCAACAGATCAATGTCAGCGGTTCACTCGGCTCTTTCCCGACACCCGCAGACAAGCCATCACAACAAATCACTCATTGGAGTCAATCATGGACAACACCACGAAGGCACTGCTCGCCAAAGCGTTCAAGAACGAAGAACTCGACCTCGGTGCTGGCCGTCACTACTTCGATGAAGAATTTGTCGTGCGAATCAGCGGCAGCGTCGAGAAACATGACGATCAACTCGTCGCACCAACCGTCAGCATTCCGCTCGTCACGACTCTGGCACTCTTCTTCGACAAGTGCGGTGTCACCCGTGACGCTGCCTTGAACTTGCTTCGTGAAGCCATCACCGAAGCAATGGCGGAAAACGTCAGCGAAGACAGCAAGATCAAAGAGCGCATCTCCGACGTGGAGAGAAGCATCAAGGCCGTGAAGGACGAACTGATTGCCAAGTTGCCGAAAATGAAACGAGCAGGCCGGGTCATTACCAAAGACCTCGAAGTCACGCTGACGCCAGTGATGGCAGAGGAACTCGTCGCCGCCTGACACCCGCAATCACAATGCCGCTTCGATCACGTCCGTTCTCGGCGGTCTCGACGCCCTAAACGGGGACCACCAGACAGCACGGATCGAAGCGGCCTCATTTCCAACTCTTGGAACAACAACTTATGCCTGAAACACATCAGCAAATCGAAGTCTACTGGTCCGCTGTGGAAGACGTGGCGGAGCACATCGTTGCGGAGTTTAACGATACCAACGACGAGGATCGGGACGAATTACTGACACGACTGGTGAATGAGCACACGGAACAACACGACTACGTGATCGGGACGGAACTCCAGATTCACACTCTCCAGTTCTCGAATCATCCCTGTGCGTCGTTCTTCCACGGGACGTTCAAGAACAAGTACGACATTCACGACAGCTTCCCATTTCAGGTCTTTGCCGCCGACGCCTTCGAAGATGACGTGAAGGACAAAGTTCTGGAACTTCTGGATTGAACGCATGGCAACAGAACAACTCCCCGGCTGGCCCAAGAAGGCGCTAGTCAAACGAGTCCGCAGTCACTTGTGGGTCTTCGGGATTCGACCACGTGGTGAGCCATGGCGGTTGGCTTGGAAGTGGGCCTACGACATCTCGCAAAGTTACTACCACCCACGCTGGCCATTGCCGTCTGAGATCGCCAGTCAGTACGTGTTGCTCCTTCTACATCACATGAAGGCAAGCGTCGGACTGAAGCTGCCGTATCGGGCCGACACCGTGATGCCGAACAGTGTTCACCAGCTTCTCTCGGTGTCGCTGGACCTGACCATGCAATTGAGACTCGAACACAAAGAATGACACCCGCCACTCCGGCAGATTACCCCTCCCACAACCTGCCGGAGACAAACAATGGCGAATCGAATTGGCGAACTCGACCTCGAAGATGCGGCAAAACAGGCCGCTGGCAACTGGCGAGATTTCAAGTGCTTCGTTTGGTATCGAGATGACATTTCTGACGCCGAGGACTGGGCAATCATTTACACCCACAACCGAGATAGCGGGTTGCTCGACCAGAGCAATGCTCAAGTCATCGGCAAGGCGATGGAGCCATTCACTGACGGCGACGATCCCGACGTGGTGATGGAGTCCCACAATCACTGGGCAGTGGGTCACATTGACGGATTCAGCATTCGAGTCTTCAAGGATGGCGAGATCACACCCGCATTTCGGAAGTACCACAAACTTGCCGATGCGATGGACGGCTACCCGATCCTCGACGAAGAGGACTACAGCAATCGGCAATACGAAGCCACCATCGAAAACATCGCCGACAGCGCATGGCGATTGAAAGACGATTACGTCCTGCCGGAAGACTGGCAGTACGAGACCTACTCATGGCTGAGCGGCAACGACTGCTCGGAAATCGAGAACACCGACGACCAAGGGGGGTATCCGTCTGAGGAATCATTGCGAAACGCCTTCACGGCCCTCGGATACGGCAACGCCAAAGCCGTCTCGGTCTGAATCCAACAGTTGGAACGACTGCGTTCAGGGATGATCGCAGCTTTCTGACACCCGCAAATACAGCAACAACGGAGCACGCAATGCCAGCGGACATACCACCAGACATCTGGAACGAGATTCGAAAGAAGCTGGAATCATGGCCTGACAAAGACCTCGTGAAAGCCATCGCATCGGACAAGTTCTCTGATGTGTATCGCAGGTTGTTTGAGCACGCTCAACGTGCTGGAGAAGCGGAGAAAGCCCGCTTGCGGAAGCTGACACGACAACAACTCGTTGAACGCTGTCTGGCCCTCGTGGAGAAGAACCACACATTCTGCGCCTTCGTGGATCAGGGTGGTTACTCATGCGTGTACTTCGCCGAAGACACCCGTAACAAAGCAGACACGAACGACAAACCACCGAAGGAATAGTCAAATGGAACTCGCACGCCCGAAGACACGGCTTGAAGAGAAGCAAGAGACGTTGGCCAACATGGTCCGCATGATTGCTCAGAAGCAATACCACAGTCTGTTCTGCATTTCATCAGGCGGCGCTGGCAAGTCGAGAACCATCACCAAAGTCCTCGACGAAGAAGGACAGGACATGGTTCTTTACAATAGCCACTGTACGACGCTTCAACTCTACCGGGTCTTGTTCGAGAACCGTGAGAACGAAGCGATCTTGTTCTTCGATGATTGTGACTCGCTCTACGCCAGCAGCAACGCACCCGCACTTGGCATCCTCCGCAGCGCTTTGTTTGGTCAGCCAAACCGAGTCGTAACGTACAACAGCAGCCAGTTACCGGATGACCTTCCCGCCCGATTCGAAACAACGTCACGATTCATCTTCTGTGCGAATCAAATCCCGAAGAAGAACCCAATGTTCGATGCCGTTCTGACACGGTGTCTGGTTTGCCGCATGGACTTGAGCAACGCCGAGATTCTTGAGCAGTTCCGAGTTATGAGCGCCAATGGCTATCCGGGATGCCCACCGGAAGCTGCCGCCGAAGTCGTGGACTTCATCGAAGAACATGGCTCGGAAAAGCAGCTTTCGATGCGACTGCTGACGCCAGCGATCCGCATCTACAAGTTCTGCATTGAACAAGGGCAGGACTGGCGACCTGTCGTCTTGGCTCAACTACAGAACCTCGGTCGTCCTGCTTCGGCTTCGAAACGGCTTGTCAACGCAGAGCGAGATGAACGACTGGTTCGTGAATCGCTCCGAAAGTTCCCTGACAGTACCGCCGATGCCTGCCGCCATTTTATGGAGCGTTCAAACAAGAGCAGAGCCTCATTTTATCGTTCATTGAAACGAGTCAAAGGCGACTCAGCATGACACCCGCAACCAGTGCAACAACATTCCAACTTTTGCACTGGAGCATCCATGTCACGGATCAAAGCGAAGGCCAAACTCGGCGATCACGAACTCAATGACATTCCTGTCCTGAACCCGTCAGCGTGGTTCGGAAAAACGTGGTTACTGGAGGTAGGCGGTTCGTACACGCCGCTCTTCCTGATCGTCGAGGCCGATTCCGCCTGCGATGCGATTAACGAATTGGCCGCAAATGAACGCTATGGCCACAACATCGTCGTGGAAGACGACTACCTCGACGATTACCCGGAGGAAGATCGGCACTATTCCGATTCCGGGCAAGTTCTCGATCTTGACCATCTGGCTATTCACGGCGCAGAGGGGACAGCGATCCCGTTTCCTTGCCGATACTTCGGCAACAACCTACCGGTTGAAGGCGTTCTTCCGGCTGAGCTTGATGAATGGGATTGGGATGAAACACCCGCAGAGCAGTCAGGAGATCAACAATGAAAACAAAGAACACTGAAGCCGAACGTCAGGCTGCCGCCGACGCAAATACAATTCAAGACGCCGTGAATCTGGTGGCCATCGTTGGTTGCTTCCATCGCCATCTTTTGGCCATGCACCGAAGCGACATCTATGGGGATAATCTCATCAATCATCCCGTCTCGCTGGCGTTCGTGAGCAAACTGAACAGCTTGTGCCGAATGACGACCGACCGAGAGATGGCGGCACTGCTGGCCGTCCGAGACATCGAACGTGGTGAGGAAGTCGAATACGAAATCATCCCGATCTGACACCCGTTACAACAATTGGAACGGCGAACAGGCATCGAGCGCCTCGTTGGCGGCGTCAAGTAAATGGCTTCGGCAATCAGCATTCATGCCTCGATTGTCGAAGTCGGACATGTACGAGCGGATCATCCTTGCGAACGCCTCGTTGCCGGTCGCTTTGACACCATTGAAGACGCCGAAATGCAGGACATCATTTGATGTGGCCAACGCCGCCATAAGCAACGGCAGTGCGTCTCGGCCACAGAAAGCTGCCGACTCAAGCAGTTCCATCTGGATCATTTCAAGAGTGGTTGGAAGATCAATGGTTCCCTCTTCGATGAACCGCCAGTCGTCTGGCTGAGTGGCGTTCCGGTTGATGGACACCAAGAGATCGAGCATCAATTCTGGTTCACGAGCGTTTCTCAAGCTGGCAACGCCGTTGAACAGAGCCTTGGTGTAAGCCGACTTGAGAGCCTCGACAATTCGTTCGTCGTCAGGTTCACCAATCAAATCAGCGAAGTCATCGGCGACACTCCCGTGTTGAAGTGTTGCTCCGGTCAAAAGGTCAGAACGATTCATGTATTGGGTCTCCATCCCCGTATTTATCCAGCATTCTACCAAACACCCGCAGAAGTGCTGTCAATCACAACTCACTTTTGAAAGGCAGCCATGCGACAGAATACTCCGATATTTTCAGTTGGCCAGACGGTAGCGACTCCAGCAGCATTGGACGCCATTGCCGATGCAGGACAAACACCGGACATCTTCATTCGCCGACATCAAGGCGGAGATTGGGGCGATGTCTGCGAAGACGACGCCGAGGCCAACGAGTTGGCACTCAAAGACAACAGTAGGTTGCTTTCGGTGTATCACACGGCTCGGATGGTGAAGCTCTATGTGATTACGGAATGGGATCGCTCGGCAACGACGATTCTTCTGCCCGAGGAATACTGACCCTGACCGTCTGCATGGCGTAACTCGACAATCCAGACACCCGCCAACACTCCAGTGACTTCCACCAACCACTCACTGGAGACAAACCATGCACAACGAGTTTACTGATGAGGCGACCAACGCAATTGATGACATTCTGGATTTGTTCGAGGGCCTCGACTTCGATCCGAACGACGAGCCGTCCGACGAAGCACTCGAACTGATCGAAGCAGAATCACGGCGATAGTTGCCCCGTCAATTAAACACCCGCAGGCCAGTGAGAACAAACTCACTGGCCTTTCTTTTTGGGAGAACAACATGGGCTGGACCTATCCGTCTGGAGCCACACGCAAAAGTCTGATCGAAGACCGCACCAAACCTTGGGAGCGTGAGTCGAATGGCTGCTCGATCAAGTCAACCTGCCTTGCTCATTGTTTTCGTGGTGGCAGATTCAGCGGAGTGTTGTGGGCTGTCTGGGAACGCACCTTCGAGAAGAACGGACAGCAGACCGAGCCTGAACAACGCTGGATCACGTGCGATCTGATTCGATGTCACGCTGGCGAATGGGGCTACAAGGATATGTCCGAAGCCTGCGGGCCTTTCTACTTCTCTTGTCCGCTGAAGTATCTCGATCTCGTTCCGATTGAAAGCTACGGCGGCAACGCCGAATGGCGTCAGCAGGTCCAAGAGCATCACGCACGTCAGCGAGAGAAACGACGGCGAAAGCGATCTCAACTGGCATCGTAGCAGACACCCGCAGCCGAGACGTTGAGACAACTTTCCCCCTTCACCGGAGAGCGCCATGCACGACCAGACTGAAACAATTCGCCGCAACGAACAACGAGAGATCAATCGGAATCCCAGCCCGAAGGAACTGCTGGAAGAAAAGCACGGCGTCGGAAACGTGTGGACCACTTCAGAACTCCAGCAGGAGTTCACAGTTCTCGCATTTCTTAGCCCCTACTGCGTGGTACAACGCAAAGACGGTGTGAAGGGAAGCGTCAAGTTCCAACATGACCCACGCCTGTATTATTCCTTCGAGCCTGAGTGATGGGTGGTTGGTGAACAGGTCGTGCCACGGACGGCACGGCCTGCATCACGACTTTCCTGCAACGATGCTTTGATGCAACCGCTCATTTACAACCACGTCGATTACCAGATGGATACGGTCACTGTGACCGCCGTTGACCGCTTCATGCGGCTTCCGAGTGTCGAGGAACCAGTATTCGCCAACACGCATTCTGACCCTCATCGGCGTGCCTTCGGCGTCCCAAACGGTAAAGACTGTATTGTCGTTGGACACGATTGGAACGTGAATTCGAGCGACCATTCCAATTGCGCCGCCCGAGTCGGCATCGACTTGATCTGTATGGCGTCCCAAGACTCCGCCAGCCGCCAGCTTCATGAAACGTACTCGGTGGACTTCTCCTCCGAGTTGCATTGCAAAGGCTTTGACATCAGGGAAGCGTCGAAACAGTGGCGTGTCCTGCAACTCGAACAACTCGTGTTCATGTTGCTTCTGCCATGCCTGATTCATCTCAGACGGCTTTGCGATGAAGCTGGGGTCAGGCAAATACCCCCGCAACGAAAGTGCGGTCCACGAACCACTCGTGTTGTAGTTGCTGTAGTGGTTCGTGAATTGGGGGAGCGTGGCGAGTTTCTTAGAGGCAAACTCGGCGATCTTGGTTGTTCCCAGCATCTTGACAGCGATCATCTCAGCCAGATCAACGCCGGGAGAATCCCGTCGCTCGCCCCGGAAGTAGATGCTGGTCAGTTCTCCGAACGTCGAAATCTTGACACCCACCTTGGTGAACCCGCATTTAGAAGCTAACGCTGCCATCGGCTTGTCTTCCGTCCATACTTGAAGCCAGCAGTCGTGCTTTCCATAGCCGTCGATGAACGCAGCCAGAATCGCAGGATCACCAGCGAGTCTTGAGAAAACCACATCGCCTTTCCTGCGACGGGCGATCTCTGTTTGCCCGTGCATTGTTATGGCCGTCCCTCGCTGAGCCGTGACAACCTCGATCAACGTATTGTCCGAGAGGACGTGGAGAGTATCCCGATGCAGACTCGTGGCAATGTCGTTCTTTTTCACCTGCCCGAACGGCGACAGGGCATACCGATTGTATCTCTCGTAGCAACCAGCGAGTCCATTCAGGTAGTCCAGTTCGTATCCGTGCTGCCACGCCTTCATTGTCAGTCCAATGCGACGGTGAAGTTGTAAACTGTCAGTGCTCCCACATCTGAGCAACATGAAACGTTGAAAAGCCCGTGATTCGGCCATTGTACCGTGCGTCACTTCTGTAACGGGTCACGCACAAACGGCACGTTCCGTCAGTTCTCCCTGACCTTGCAGGACATCAGACACCCGCAGGTGACAGAAAGGGTTTCGCCGAATCGAGGCGAAAAAAAATGGCTTTCGTTCGAGCGCCAGTGGTCTCACGAAAGCGCAAAAAACGCTGTGCCCATTTTGTCACCTTCAAGTCTCAGGGGAATATGCCGTGATCGGAATCTATTGCCGAGTGAGTAGTGCCGGTCAGAAGACGGACAGTCAGGAATCCGAGATCACGAAGTGGCTCAAGGCGAACAGCTACGACGAAGAACAAGTCGAGTGGTACAAGGACAAGGAATCAGGGAAGACTTTGAAGCGGCCAGAATTCGAACGTTTGCAGGCCGACATCTTCTCCGGCAAGGTTAAGACCGTCGTGTGCTGGCGGCTCGACCGATTGTCCCGCCGTTTGAAAGACGGCGTGAACCTTCTTGCTGACTGGTGTGAGCGGGGAATCAAAGTTATCGTCATCACCCAGATGATCGAGTTGAACGGAGCGGTCGGACGAATGATTGCCGCCGTGATGCTCGGTCTCGCTGAGATCGAACTTGAATACAAGAAGGCAAGACAAGAAGCAGGGATCGAAGTCGCCAAGAAGCGAGGTGTCTACACAGGGAGGAAGAAAGGCACGTTCAAGGCTGCTCCTGTTCGTGCTCAAGAGCTTCGTGCCCGAGGCTTGAAGATCACCGAGATCGCAACAGCACTGGGCACGAGCAAGCGAACGGTGCTTCGTTACCTCAAGATGTGACGACACCCGCAGACTCTTCATCAACCACTTCACCCCACTGGAGAATCGAATGACAAGAGCCATGATCCCGAACCGAATCCATGTATGGTTTCGGCTTGACGCCGAGGCGACCGTGGCAAAGTTCGATTAGGGGAATTGATCGTGCGGTTGGTTAGAAAGCTGGCACGGGGGATGGCTTATATGGTGACTATGCACCACCCTTTTCTTTATGTGCGTCCGACGCACCGCCGACTCGCCTGCGCTAACTTGGTTGCAAAAGTTTCGAAGGCCGCACCGTAGTCCTCCAAGATGAACGCTCAAAGGAGTTTCCCGGAAGCCGATCCGCAGAAATCGCCGGGCCAAAAATTCTCCGCCCGACAAGGATCGCCTCGCCGTGAGGAATGCTTACACTCCTACGCAGGGAGTTCTGGGACTGCTCGCCGCAGAAGAATCGAACAGCTTGTGAGCCTCGCATGACCGTCTGAGGCTACTAATTGGATAGGTGCTCCAACAGTGCAGCTTCAACGATTTGGATTGTGTCGGGATCACGATGAATCAATGTGTGTTTCGCCGGAATCGTTGATTCGGACACGACGTTTGCAATATGAGCACTTTGCAATGATACGACACCATCGCCGTCGCTGTCGTCTGGGAGCTTATGGCCTGTTCCGATGATGGAATGCAGGCGGACATTAGTGACGAATCGCAATCTCGTTGTGGCCTGAAGAATCGCATTGTCGGGGTCAAGATGATCGACGCTGGTGGGAAGCCGTGACTCGATGGTTGGATTCAGCAGCGACAGATTTGCCGCAACCAATTGCTGATAGCTCTGCTGTACGGGCTTGGGAAATCCTACGAGACGGCGACCAAGCCGCCCGACAGAACGTTCCGTCCATTGCGACCCATGATGCGGGGTGGCGATAAAGATCACTCGACGGACGAACGGTACAGGTTCGAAGAACATCGCCTTCTGTACTTGGGCAAGGGTGGAATCGTCGGCATTGAATTCGGAGAACGGTCGATTCGAAACGGACCGCCAGATTTGATCGTCACTATGAGTGACTTGGAGCTTGGAAATGATTCCTCCCATGCTGTGTCCGACCAGAATCAGATTGTTCAATGCGTGGTCCTGCTGAAAAGGATCAAGGTGAGCCACTGTCTGGTGGAGTTCTCGCCGTAAGTCTGCGGCGGATTGAAGGTAGGACGCTCCGGTCGGATAGTGAAAGACCCAGAATTGAAATCGTTCGCTGATGACTGGACTGGTACGCAAGGCGTGGATCATCTCCCGCCACGTTCCGGGAGCCGAAAGCAAGCCATGAATGAAAACAACCGGAACTTTTCCCGGTTCGTACTCCTCCAGCATTTCGAGCTTCGCTTGTTCAGCCTGTCCCGGTTTGCGAAATCCGCTCCAGCCGGATGTCTTGGCCAGAAATGGTCCGCCGAACGGAGCTTCAACGATGTGTGTTCCGCATACGGAGCAGCCCGACAGGAACACAATTGTGAGCGTACCAATAAGCCAGCTTCGGCAGACAGATTTGGCAACAACTCTATTCGATTGAGAATCCATTCATCGACCCATTAACGGACTGGCCGGAACTCCATGCCGGATTTGGAATCCAGTGTCCTGTTCGTTTCTAACTGTGAGCGACTCCACAACTATTGTCACTCCGCTCAAAATGTCAGTCCGGCACGAACCATGAACGTGTCTGCTGGTTCAAACTGGAATCCGTCGTTCTCAAACTCGATCTCTCGGGAGAACACGTATCCGGCCTCGAAGCGAGCCGACAATCCGTCCGTCGCCTTGCGCTCAAATCCAGCGACGAGTCGGAAATCTCGAATCGTCAGTTCGTCATCACGACCGGCACGGTCCACTGCCCATGTTCCGCCGCCGAGTTCACCGGCAACGTAGAACCAGTCGTCGCCACACGGATCGAACCATTGCACTCGTCGTGCGATTCGGGGGCGGGGAGCAGCAACGTCGATCTGCCAGTCTTCATTAGGCGTCCAAGTCAGCCCCGCCATCGGCAGGATGGGAATGTCTTCCCGGCCCGTAGCCGCTACACCAAATGTCAGTTTCGTTGTCGGCTTCCACTGCCATGCTGCTGCTGCGAATGCCATCAGGCGGAGAGCATTACTGCTGGCTTCGAAGTCGCTGACAAAGCTGGGTGTGATTCCTGCAACGAGTTGTGTGCGGTCGCTAATCGGTTTCATGACCGACAGCGAAAGCGATGCTCGGTAGAGTTCAGACGGCAGGGCAACGGCATCGGGTGAATCGATGAACTGCACATCAAACGCTGGTGTCACTGTAAAGATCGTGTGCCACCAAGGCATCGGTCGAGCGAACGTGGTCGAAACATTCAGGCCCGTCATGCCGAGGCCGTCGCTGTCGCCGCCGCCCAGTAATGTGACGACTGCTGACGATCTTTGAGGCAGAAACGGCTGGCCCTTGCCGGGGCGTCCGTATGACGCATCTTCAACAGCGCCTTCCGAGGAATCCATGATGCGAGACGGCGTTTTCACGTCATCCACTCGACGGCCCTGACCGTTTGCCGTCGCTGGGACAATCAGGCTGACAACAATTACGCAGTTCATCGCCAGCTTCTTCCTTGAGTTAGTCATTTGCAGGCTCCAAGCCTTTCTGAACACGCAGGAAATGTTTGATTGCCAAGTAGGGAAAGAGGAACAGCACGACGTTGAGCGACTTGATGAACGTGAGCGACGCCAGCACGAACAGGTCGAATTGCGGTCGGGAGATTTCGATCATCATGTTGTGCAGGCGGTGGACAGGTTCGCCGAAGGCAATGACGACAAACCACACGAACAGCAGTGCAGCGACGGTGATGCAGAAGCAGCGTCCGAGAATGCTGGCAAGTGCTTCGAGACGCTGGGTGTCTTTGTTGTCGAGTCTGGACGGCATGTTCGGTACTCAATTGGAAACGGCGGCAACGTTGCTTCGATTCGAGGCTTCTGTGCTGCGTTCTGTCGGCTTACCCAGTCTGAGTGGGAATTCGTGGACCGCACGTGTTCCGATCCGCTCAGACCATTGGAGTTCGTTTGACGGCTGAGTCAGATCAAGCTCGGGAAAACGGGTGAAGAGCTTCTCAAAGGCAATGGCTCCCTCCGCCCGTGCCAGTTTCAGGCCGAGGCAGACGTGCATTCCTGTGCCGAAGGCGATGTGAGCGTTCGGAGATCGATCAACGTCGAAGGTTTCGGGGTTTGGAAACTGAGCCGGGTCGCAGTTGGCAGCCGCCAGCATCGGCATCACGAATTCACCTCGACGAATCGTTTGTCCGTACAACTCCACGTCTTTGCTGGCGTAACGTGGCTTTGTCATCTGCACGGTCGAGTTGTAGCGCAGCATTTCATCAACGGCACTGTCAGCCTTCGACCAGTCGGACAACAGCTTGAGTTTCTGATCGGGATGTTGCAGCAGACTGAGCAGGCCGATGGTCAGCAGATGCACGGTCGTTTCGTGACCGGCCAACAGCAGCAGGAACGCCGTCGCCAGAAGCTCCTGTTCATTCAGTCGTGAGCCTTCCTGTTCTTCAGCGACGAGTGCCGACAGCATTCCGGGACGGGGCTCTCGGCGGCAAACCTCAAACTGTCGCCGGAAGTAGGCAGTGATTTTCCAGATGGCAGGAATCGCACGCATAAATCCGAATGCCGAGCCAGCACTTGTGAAACTCGATCCCCAGCGAAGAAACTTGCTGCGGTCTTCCTCCGGGAGCCCCAGCAGTTCCGAGATGACCGCCAGCGGAAACGGACGAGCAAAGTGCTCCATGAAATCCACACGTCCACCGTTTCGATTGGCTTGCTGCTCCAGCACATCAAGCTGCCGCTCAGCAAGTTCTTCAAGCCGAGGTTTCATGGCGTCGATGCTCTGCCGCATGAAGGCCGACTCAACGAGTTGCCGCAACCGTCGATGGTCTGGTTCATCCTTTCCAAGCATATTGTTGGCCAGCGCCCGGAGAGACCGAGGCATCCACCATTGCAAGCCAGCCATTGATTTTCGTCCGGCGTTGCTCGGCTGTACGACGAACGTGGCCTTGTCTCGCAGGATCAACGTGGCGGCTTCGTAAGTAGACGTGACCCACACGTCACCGACCAACGGCTGCTTCGTGCGAATCAACGGCCCGATTTCCCGCATCTTTGCGAATGTCGGGAACGGATCGCTTTTGAACTTTGCGGACGTAAGATCGAGACTTTGATCTGTCACGACGACTCCCTTTCCTTACAAGTTGATCCTAGTGAGATCATCACGCTGACTTCCTCTGGTGTGCCGTCGAGTTATTCGCAGCCATCATCTCAGGTGCGTCGTCATTGATCCGTGTCACTGTTGCCACAACGCTTTCGGGGAGCTTGCTGCGAATGGGGCCGATGCGGAGTGATTTGATCTGGTGCATCGGAATGACGAGCAATTCACCGTCCACAGACAGTGCAACACTTTGCTGGTTGAGAAACCTTTCAATCCGGCTACCGACCGTGTACTCCACGGCACCTTCCTGCGGTGCGGGCATCGAGAAGGCGTGTTTCGTTCCATCAATCGATTCGATGTGAATGGTGGTACTGTTTGACATTGTGCCGTGTACTCCGATCAGTCTTTTGCTGCTGTTGTTGAAATATCAGCCGTTCGCAGCCACTCCCGAGCAGACTCCAGTTCAGATTCGTTGAAGTGTCTCATCTCCGCTTTGAACAGCGGGTTCATCATTCCGACCATCGATGCCGCACCGGTGATGTCGGTCACACCAGCGATGTGTGTGATGTCGGCGAGGTGCTCGTACCCAAACTTCAGGTCATCCCACAGTTTCGACATTGGGATCGGCGGGAAATTGATCGAGCGAACGTGTTTCAACAGCCGAATCCTGCCATGCTCGTCGATAATGGATCGCAAGGTTGTCAGCGTCTCATCGAAGTCTTCGGCGGTGATCTCGCCGTCAATTTCGAGTTCAACGATGTTGGTTTCGGGATCGTGAGTAACTTTTATCATGTCGATGTCTCCAAGATTGAATTGGTTGGGAACCGCATGACTCACAGTGAGTCATGCGACATTGCTTTCTTGTTCGATATGGCTGGCCGATACTTTCATTGGTTCGGCTTCCGTGCTTGGTTTCCCGTTGAGTTTTGCTCGTGATGCTTCCAATACCGGCAGCGAATCCGGTGCATCGGAATTTGGCGATTCCTCAGAATCGCCTCTGCCAAGCAAACGTGGCAACCAGCCTCTAACATCGTCAATGAGACTGTAAACGGCGGGAATGACGACGAGCGTGAGGACGGTCGAAGTCAACATGCCGCCGACCACGCAGGTTCCCATCGGGGCTCGGCTCTCGGCTCCTTCTCCAAGCCCCAGCGTGATCGGAATCATGCCCGCAATTGTAGAGAACGCCGTCATCAGAATCGGGCGCAGACGAGTTGGCCCGGCTTTGCGAAGAGCGTCATCTTTGCTCATGCCTTTGCTGCGAAGCAGGTTCGTGTAGTCAACCAGCAGAATGGCGTTCTTTGTGACAAGGCCCATCAGCATGACCATGCCGATCATGCTGAAGATATTCAGCGTTCGCCCTGTGAGTGCCAGTCCGCCGAGTGCTCCGCCGATAGACAGTGGTAGCGACAGCATGATGGTCAGTGGATGCAGATAACTCTCGAACTGTGCGGCCAGCACCATATAGGTCAGCACAACGGCCAGAATCAGGGCAAAGATGATGCTGGCAAATGATTCGGCCATCATGTCTGCTGTGCCGGTGAATGCTGCGGTGACGTTGGCAGGCATTCCAACATCGGCGGCCATTGCTTCCACTTCCTGCACGGCTTCTCCGAGCGCTTTTGACGCTCCCAGATTCGCCAGCACCGTGACCTGACGTTGGCGATTCTGGCGTTCAATTGATACCGGGCCGAACGTGCTTTCCACCGAGGCGATGGTGCGAAGCTCTGTTAAGGTTCCGCCCTCCATCGGCACCGGCAGCAGTTCGAGTGCCTCGGCCCGTTCCCGATCCGTTCCGACCAGTCGAACACGCACGTCGATGTTGTCGCCGCCATCTTCGAACGTCGAAACCCGTTGCCCGCCAACCAGCGTGCTGACGGCTTTCCCCAAATCCTCGATGTTGACGCCCAAGTCGGCGGCCCGGTTACGGTTGATGTCGATAGACAATTCCGGCTTGCCGGACTGGCTGGTCGTGTTGACATCGACGAAGCCGCCCGACTGCTTCATCTTCCCGACTAGGTTTGATGCAAGTGCGTCGAGTTCTTCAAGGTCATCGCCACGCAGGTTGTACTGGATCGGAGCCGACCGCATTCCGCCGCCGCCCAGCCGAGCAACGGCATCCACACTGATTCGAAGGTGCGAGAAACGTCCCATCCGGTCACGAGCCATCTGCATCACATCGTCCTGCGTGACAGTCCGCTGCGGTTTATCAACCAGCTTGACCATGACCTGAGCCACGGTCGTCTGGCCTTCGTACTGGCCACCAACCGTCGTATAGATGTCTTTGATCGCAGGCAGCGTCGTCATGATCTCTTCGATCTGCCGAGCGATCTTGGATGTCTGCTGAATTGACGAGCCGACCGGAGCTTCAACCTGAACCTGAAACTGGCCTTCGTCGGCGGTCGGTGTAAATTCCTGCCCGATCAGCGGAAGCAACATCACGCTGCCGATGAACACGCCAATGGCGGCAACGACAACGACCAGCCGTCGCTTGAGTGCGAATCCGAGTATGGCACCGTAGAACACTTCGATGCCGTTGAGGATGGCTTCTGAGAACTTGTAGAACCGACCGTTCTCGTTGCTCAGCTTCAAAACCTTGGAGCAGAGCATCGGCGACAGGAATAGTGCGATCAGTGTCGAAACAATGACCGCAAACGTGACCGTCATGCCGAACTCGTAGAAGAACTGGCCAACCAGCCCTTCCATGAACGCCACCGGCACAAACACCGCTGCGATGGACAGCGATGTGGCAATCACGGCGAAGCCAATCTCGTTCATGGCGGCGATGGCCGCTTCAAAACGGGTCTTCCCTTCCTGCATGTGCCGCCAAGTGTTTTCCAGCACGACGATGGAGTCGTCGATAATCATGCCGACTGAAATCGTCAATGCGAGCAGCGTCATCGTGTTCAGCGTGAAGCCCATCGCCAGCATGAAGGCGTAGGTTGAGATGATGGTGGCCGGGATTGTCACAGCCGCAATGAATGATCCCCTGAAGCTGCGAAGGAACAGCAGAATGACGAGCACGGCAAGCCCGCCGCCTCGCAGGAGTTCGCCCTGAGCTTCGTTGACGCTGGCTTCGACAAATTCCGAGTTGTCCTGAACGATGAGTAGCTCGTAACCGTCAGGCATGTCCGTCGAAAGTGCCGCCAGTTGTTCTTTCACTTCTTTGGCAACGGCCACCATGTTGGTTCCCGATTGCTGCCTCACGGAAAGCGCAATCGCCGGACGACCATTCAGGCGAGCCAGACTGCGTTGATCTTTCAGACCGTCTTCAATGTTGGCCACTTGTTCCAAGCGGACAACACTTCCATCCTGCTCGGATACAACCAACTGCCGGAATTCATCTATCGTTCGCAGTTTGCCACGAGTCTTCACAACCAGTTCCCGTGAACCGGTTTCAACTCGGCCACCGGGAAACTCGACGTTGCCCTTCTTCAGCGTGTCGATCACGTCCTGAGCCGACACGTTGTGAGCCACGAGGTCATCGACTCGCAACCAGACACGAACTTCCCGTTCCCGGTCGCCCGTCAACTGCACACCGCCGACTCCGTTGATGGATTCGATACGTGGCTTGACCACATCGTCGGCATAGATCGTCAGGTTCCGAATCGTTGTCTTGCCGGACAAGACGATGCCGAGGATGGGAGCCGCATCGGGATCGAACTTTTCAACGACGGGTGCTTCGGCATCGGTCGGCAACTCGCCCCGAACGGAAGCGATCTTGTCACGCACATCCTGAGCGGCCACATCGACATCACGCTTCAACTCAAACTCAAGGAAGACCTGAGCCACACCCTCGCTGGTGTCGCTCCGCATTGATTTGATGCCGCTGATTGTGCTGAGCGATTCCTCCAGCACTTCCGTCACTTCGGTTTCAACAGTCTTGGGCGAAGCTCCTTCGTACTGCACGGTCACCGTGACCATTGGCATGTCCACGTCGGGATACAGCGCCATGCCGAGCGTGCCGTATGCCACCAATCCGAAAACGACCAGTGCGGCAAACGCCATCGTGGTCAGGACCGGTCGTCGAACTGCGGTTTCGGAAAGTTTCATCGTTTGGCTCACGGCAGGAAACGGACTCGTCCGTCCGATAGTGTCGAAATAAAAAACTACAGGGACGCTACATTTGAAGCTGGTGCTGATTGACACGCACCTTCATTCCGTCTGCGAGTAACGTGGGATCGTCGATCACGACGACATCACCTTCATTCACGCCGCTGAGAACCTCCGTCACTGCTTGGTTCTCAATCCCAACTTCTACCGGTCGCTGGTTGACTCGTTCGCCATTCACCACGAAGACGGTGGGCTGGCCTTCGAGGAAAACGATGCTGCCTTTCGGCACTGACAATGTTTCCCCCAGTGCCGCAGACATCGGCAGAGTGACCGAAGCAAACTGTCCCGCCTTGAACTGTCTCTGCTCATTATCAATGGCGATACGAACTTTGAAGGTACGAGACTGCGGGTCCACCATTTCGTTGATGGCGATTACGAGACCGGGCACGGGCTGAGCCTGTCCCACCGCCTGCACCTTCGACTGGTCACTGACTCTAAAGCTGCCGATGTACTTCTCCGGCACGCTAATTTCAGCGATCAGGTATCGCAGGTCCATCAGATCAATGATGGCACCGTTGCTGGCCGAGACTCGATCTCCAATCTCAACATTGATTGCCGTTATGATGCCGTCATACGGTGCTCGAATTGTTGTTTTGTCGAGTTCTCTTTGCGCCTGTCGCATTTCAACCTCGGCTTGAGTGACAAGGGCCTGTTGAACGGCAATCTCTTCTTTCGTCGGCCCGGCCTTGGCAGACGTGAGCGTTGCTTCGGCACTATCGAGTACCGCACGTGTCGTGTTGACTGACATGGCAACCTGCTCGTAATCACTACGAGACGTTGCATTCTGACGGAGTAACTGCTGCAACCTCTCTTCGTCTCGCACCGCCTGTTCGTGTCGAGCTTTCGCTTCATCTCTCATCGCCGTGAGCTTTTGAATTGCCTCGGCACGTTCCCATGACACCAGTTTCGCCAGATCGGCGTTCGCCTTGGCGAGCTTGGCCTGCGCCATCAACAGCGAAATTCTGAAGTCCTCGGCGTCAAGCTGAACAAGGACATCGCCTTTTCGAACTGCCTGCCCGAACGTGATCCCAAGTTGCTCGCTGTAACGTTTTCCATTCATCACAACATCGAACTTTGCCCCCACCTGTGGAATCTCAATGACAATGCCATCGACTTCCGAGGTGATGCGAGTGACCCGCTTTGGTAACAGGTTGCCCGTAAACTCAACTTCGCTTGAGAGCGTCGTGCGCTCGACGGCAGCAACATCGACCTGAACGTCTTCCAGTTCCAGACCGCCGTAGGAGTCAACAGGATTACTCGTGGCATTCGAGCAACCGGCCACGAACAACAATGTGGCTATGAGCAGCATCGAGTACGCAGGCGATATGGTTTTGTGATTCGACGAAAACTTGAAAAGCGTGTTCACTTGGTTTGTCCCTTCGTTGATCGGCTGCTCTCGGGAACGACAAGTCCGGTCAGAAATAGCTCGACGGCACTATCGACTCGTTCGACGAGTCGATTCTTTCCACCTTCCAGACAACCGTTGACGACGCTCCCGTAAATCAAGTCGCCGTAAGCGTTCGTGACCTGCGTGACATCAAATTCCCGCAGTTCGCCGTTCGCCATCGCCTCCCGAATCACGTCATCAAGACCACCACGGGTTTCCGCCCGATACATCAGATGGGACGGAAAGACCGACTCCCGAAACTCGGAACGCTCCTGAATCATGATTTCAACGGCCTGCGGATTCTTCTGGTAATACTCCGCACAAGACCGGGCGATCCGCCGCAATAGCTCGGTTGTGCCGATCTCTTCAATCAACGATGGCAGTTGCTCCTCTCCACCAATCTGCTTCTCGACGAACTGCCCAAGCTGTTCGAGGCAGAATTTCGCCGTCGCAAGGAACAACTGCTCCTTGTTTCCGAAGTGCCGGTAGACAGTCCCTTTTCCGACTTTGGCGAGGTCCGCAATGACCTGCACATCGGTATTTCGGAATCCCTCCTTGGCGAAGACCTTGAGTGAGATCGTGAGAATATCCCGGCGTTTCTTGGCTACTTTTGGTGATAATTCGGCGTTTTCCATGCTTATCGGCTCCCGGCCCAGATATAGAACGGACTCGTCCGTCCGTTTTGTTAGTATAGCATCGGCACAATTCGGGTCAAGACTGAACTGCAAGGCTTCATTCAGGCAGAATTGGCGGCGACAGAGGTGCTATTGCATAGGGGACCGTGCTGCTGGCAACACGAACTCGACACTCACAGCGGATCAGCACCGGAGCTACCTCCAAAGCACGCTGTGGCAGTTCGGACAGACTACGCCAGTCGATTCAAATGCCCCTTCCTGCGGTTGAACCACTTCGAGGCCACATGGGCAGACCATTTCATTCTTGCCGAACCCGCATGAGGGGCACACTCCATTGATCGACAACATACCGCCGCTGCATCGAAGGCACTGATAAGGAGCATGTTGATTGTCCGGGACTCCAAATGGAGGTGGAAGAGTGTCGAACCACGGGTCGCTCCTACGGCACCACTCTTGGTACGTCGGGTCGTTGCCGAGAAAGAGTTGGCCGAGAAGCCGACTCCCACCCCAGCAAACAAGCACGAGCATTCCCACGCCGACGAGGCTGCCAAGAAGAATCGGCAACAGAAGTCCCGATATTCCCATGATGGCGAGGAAGCCAATAATTAGACCGGCAAAGCCGAGAGCGAACACGCCGAATCGTAAGAGTGAATTCGTAACTTGATTCATCTGAGCCTCCTGTTGGTTTCAAGGAGGAGGCGATGCGGGTGTCGTCATTCTTGGAGAAGCGGCATCATGATTTCGGATCGAGTCATCGTCCTCTGGCCGTTCTCGACAATCCATGCGTCCTCTCGAATTCGTCCGACGCCCTCCGCATAAACAGATTCAACAATCGTCTCGGGACCAATCGGGGCTGTCATCCTCATTTCAATGACCACGCATTCGACACTGCCGCCACCATCAATGCTCTCGTTGACCTCACGAGTATCAAAAGCGTCTACCCGATAGCTCTGCACGACGCCGTTCTGGTATCTGCGCTCCCACTCATCGCCCTGAGATACACCAAGTTTCAGAACTGGCGACCAGACGATGCCATTGCTGTATTCGGATGATTCGCCTGTTTCGATGAACCCGTTGTCTGTTCGAAAATGGATGGTCCTGTCACTGCCCAAGCTGGCTGGGAGATTTCCACCACCAACGACGAACTCGTTTATCGTTGTTGTCCGAATCGTGTTGTCATTTTGGAACTGCCATTCAACTCGACTTTGGATTTCCGGGCCGAATGCGTAGGTGTTTGTTGCATAGTGACGCTTGGTCCCGGCATTGAATGGAAAGAAATCGGCAGTGATCTGACCTGCCATCCACGTTTCAACCAGTTGTCTGCCTAAATCAGTTTGCGGCTCTAATTCTGCGGGGTTGATCGTGCGTTCAAAGACTGATTTTGCTTTTTGCTCATCGCCGTTGGTCGCATAGTGGTCAATGAGGCGACTGTACACTCTGCTTCGGCGCTCGCTTGATACCAAAGGCAAATGATCGTCAACGACTTTTTGGTATTCAGAGATCGCTGCGGTCTCATTGCCCTCGTCCCACAGCCGATCACCTTCGTTAACGACAGCATTTGCCCCCCGCAGGGAAACAATCGTGGCGACTGTGGAGATGCCGATAGCGATCACGACGAACGATGCTCCTCCAAGCAACAGTCGCTTGACTACAGGTGCCCCCGATGCACGCTGGTTGTCTGTGCCGGGATCGTTGCTCGTAGCTGGCTTCGTGATGAAGTACCAGACGATGATGAAGTGCCAACAGAAGAGCCATGCAGCAATCTGAAATGGCAAGGGACGCTTTGAGAGCCATGTCGCCTCATACCAGCCTTTGATTGATTGCAGCACACCGTCATTTGCCGAATCAGTCGATTCACGCAGTGGCTTTTGTTCGTTCTGCTTCGGAAGAAGCCCTTTCACACTCCCAGCCTTAACCCAGTCCTTCATTCCTTCACGCCAGACTGGAGTGGTTGATTTAATCGTTCCGTTGCCCGCCAGTTGCTTCAGAGTCTTTGAATCCACCGGGCCTTGCCGGTCGCCGTTCTCTTCGTAGTACCAGTTGCTTGCCATCGATTTCTCCAGTGCGTGAACCTAGATCGCCTCATGTCCCTGAGCGAGAGCCAGAACAAAACCGGCTCAATTGCGGGTGTCATGAGCCGAAATCGATGCCGTTCTCGCTTACATGACCGGAGAGGCGAGATTCCCTGTGTTCGATAGAATGTCTGCAAAAACACCCGCAGATTGCTCGGACATCAGGACATGCCTCACACAACGGAACTTCAGAACTGGCTGGACCTTTCGAATGCTGAGGGGGAACTGCGTGCTGAAATCATCGAGCACACGCTGGACCGACTGCGGGTTCTGGCAAGCAAGATGCTTGGACGGTTTCCCCGAGTTCGTCGATGGGCGGAGACAGACGATGTACTTCAGGACTCGATCATTCGGCTGCACCGGGCATTGGCCGAGGTCAGGCCGGAATCACCAAGGCAGTTTTATGGGCTCGCAGCCACTCAGATTCGGCGAGAACTCATCGATCTCGCTCGGAAGCACGATGGCCCGGAAGGCATTGGCAAGAACCATTACACCGATGATGGCAAAGCCGTTCGGCAAACAGTCACAAAGAGCGTCGAACCGGAATCGATGGAAGCGTGGGAAGCATTCCACAACCAAGTCGATCTGCTCCCAGAAGAACAGCGAGAGGTCGTGGAACTCGTCTGGTACGACGGAATGAAACAACCAGCAGCAGCCGATGTTCTCGGCATCTCGCTGGCAACTTTGAAACGTCGCTGGCAAGCGGCTCGGCTCACACTCTTTGAAACACTCAAGGACTTCGACTTCACGAATGACTGACACATCCCGAGATGATCGAATCGCTGACCTGCTTCTTCGATGGGAAGAAGAGCGTGAAATGGGCAACGACCTGTCCATCGATCAACTTTGCGCTGAGTGCCCGGAGCTTCGAGATGAAGTCGAACAGAAGGTGGAAGCTCTGAAACGAATGGCTTGGATGTCAGGAGATGCCGAAGAGCCACCGTTACCGGAAGTCATTGTCGGTCGATACAAGGTTGAACATCTACTCGGCCAAGGCGGTCACGGACGAGTCGTATTGGCTTTCGACACGGAACTCGAACGTCATGTCGCCATCAAGAGTCCGCACTCACCGCTGGCCCCGCTCAAGGATGAAGCTCGCCGGATCGCCAAACTTCGTCACGACAATATCGTCGCTGTTCATGACGTGGTTGAAGACGATGGCCAATGGTTCCTTGTGTCCGACTACATCGATGGCCAAAGCCTTGCCGATCTGATTGCCGCTGGACCTCTTGAGATTGAGGAAGCAATCTCGTTGATCGCCACTGTCGCTGAGGCGTTGGATTACGCTCACGAACAGGGATTCATTCACCGAGACATCAAACCGGCAAACATTCTGATTGACACCAACGGCAAACCTTTTCTGACCGACTTCGGCATCGCCATTTCTCCGGGTGACGAGACTCCTGACAATCTTGGCACAGTCGCCTACATGTCACCCGAGCAGATTGCGGGAGAGAAACAACTCATCGGGCCGAGGTCCGACATCTATTCACTCGGCGTAGTGCTCTACGAATGCCTGACCGGCAAGCTCCCATACCAAGTCGATACTCCGCTGATGGCACGAGAGTCCGTTCTCTTCCGGCACCAGTTGCCTCCGAACACATGGAACGGGCAGGTTGGCAAATATTTGAATCGCATTTGCCTGCACTGTTTGTCGAAGCATCCCGAAGGACGATACGAGTCAGGCAAGGCACTGGCCGAAGCGCTTCGGTCGCCAGAAAGGGAACCGTTTGAGTTGCCTTCATGGTTAAAGACTTCCGGCGTTTTTCTTTGCGGAGCAATGGCCACGCTTCTGGTGTCGTTTTTTCTGAACTTTGAACCCGAAATGTCAGTCGAGGCTGAGAAGCCGCCAACGGTCATCGTTGAGAACGACGCTCTGGTTTTTGACGGCTCATATCAAATCGTCACGCCGGTCGAGCGTTTCGCCCCCTGTACGCTTGAAGCGTGGATCATGATCGAGGACTACGACAACGATCATCCCCGTTTCATCATCGGCAGTGATCTTGCCCCACGATTCGGCAACAGCTTGGGGATCATCGGAGCCGGTCTTGTCGCCGAGTACATTCCGACAGATTCCCAACAAGGCATCATCTTCAGTGACGCCACAGTCCCGCTCAAAGAGTGGACTCACGTGGCTGCTGTATTTGGCGAAACCGAGACTCGCTTGTACCTCAACGGAAAGCATGTCGTCTCCGGTCCTGCCACGAAACAATTGGGCGGAACACGCTTCGTGATCGGCTGCGTTGGAGACACAAACCCAATCGACTCGTTCATCGGCAAGGTTCGCTCGGTCAGAATCTCGGAAGGCGAGAGGTATTCTGGTGACTTCGAGGCCCTTCCGTTAGATGACTCCGGTGATGTCGTCGCCTTGTATTCCAGCAGAGTCGATGGACTGCAATTGACCGACCTGAGCCGAAGCGAAAATCACGGCCAAGTAATTCCACGAGCGTCCAAGGCGGCACCGTAAATAGGCTGTCCGTGCATCAGGAGCACAATGGCGGTCTCGCCATCAGCTACTCGGCGCACCAGATCACGATCTCGTCGTTGATGGCGTTGATTGTGACCCTCAATCGGTGAGCAGGCCAGTGTGAGGGGAGACGGAAAGTCTCCCTGCTTTACCGGCGAACGACGTGGCCTCGAATGTGAGTGGGTTCATTCAGGGCTTTTCGTGGCGATTCTGGATTGCGTAGGACGAAATCGGTGCCTTCGAACCCCCTAACCGACACCCGTAGGATTTCGGCAACTGAAATCGACGGAGTTCGGAATGAATCAAGAAGCAGAAACACCAATAGACAAACGGGAGTGGCTGTCAGACGAATTTGTGTCGTCGGCAGTTGTCGAAATTCGAGAAAGCTCCGGGCTCTCGCTCTCGAAAGATCAGGTTCGAAACCTCGCCGAAAGGCTTGGGAACCTGTTCAACGTCGTTGGCTTTGACCGCTTCGATGAGGAAGGTACAGACGATGCGTCCCAAGAACAGAACCAGTGAATGTGGTCCTCTGAAACAATACGTCGGATTCGCCCGAGTATCGAGCCGTGAACAAAAGGAAGAAGGCTTCTCACTTGACGTTCAGGTGGGCGGAATCACTGCTCATGCGGAACGAAACGGTGGAAGAGTCATCATGATGTTCAAGATAGCTGAGACTGCCACGAAGAGCGAGGAACGGAAAACGTTTCGAGAGTTCCTTCGTTACGTCAAAGCGCATGCTTCTCAGTTGGATGGTGTTCTGTTTTACAAACTGGATCGAGCCGCTCGAAACATGTTTGATTACATCGAATTGGAACGCCTTGAATCGGAATACGGCGTCCGATTTGAGTCCGTGACGCAGCCCAGCGACAACTCTCCATCCGGGAGGTTACTCCGTCGCTCGCTTGCGATGATGGCCAGCTTCCAAACGGAACAACAGTCCGTTGACGTTCGAGAAGGAATTGCCAAACGGGTTGAGGAAGGGCTGTTTCCTTCACGAGCCCCCTACGGATACGAGAACTACCATGAAGGAAAGCGGGCGTTGGTACGAACTGCTCCGATAGCAGCGAACAACGTGAAGCGAATCTTCGAATTGTTCACGCAGCACGCTTTGGGTGTGCCAGAGATTATTGGTCTGATGTATAAGGAGGGCCGATTCTATGCGCCTTCGCACCCGAGGTTCAGCGAGAGCAAGGTGTACGGAATCCTGAATGACGAGGCGTATCTTGGACACATTTGGTTTCGTGGTAATTGGTTGCCGGGATCGCACGAGCAACTGGTATCCCCGGCCATGTTCGAAACCGGTCAGGCGTTGCTCGGAAACAAGACGTATCGATCACATCAAATGGTCTACGGCAGCAAACTGATTTGGTGCGGACACTGCGGTAGGCCGATCACGGGAGAACCCAAGACGAAGAAAACGAAAAGCGGTACGAAGACGTATCTCTATTACCGTTGTTCGAAATACAGCAACGGCTCGCATCCGAGAGTCCGCCTCACAGAAAGTGTGTTCGACGCACAGATTCTTGCGCTCTTGGGTGTGCTCCGTGATCGCTGTGCGAGCCTTGGAGAAATGCTTTCACGTTTGTTGGCCATGAAGTTGCGGTCCAATATCGAGCGAGACTTCGTGCGTGAGCGGGAGTTGAAGAGGCAGCTTTCGAACGCTGAAAGCAGGGCGGCTTCACTCTGTGACAAGTGGATTGACGGAAAACTCAGCGACGAACTCTACGAAGAGAAACGCTGCGAACTGGCCGAGCAGATCGATACGTTGCAGACACAGTTGACCAACCAGAAGATTCAGATCGCAGTTGTCGAAGATATGGGTGAAAACGCTCCGCATCTGTTTCCCACCATCATGGACCAATGGGCCGTCGCCACCTACCACTTCAAACGCCGAGTTCTGGAGTCCGTCTTTCAGGAGTTCCGGCTTGAAGACGAAAAACTCGTGCGATGCGGCAGGACACCGTTTGAACCGTTGCTGGCTTGAAGCCTTCGAAGCCAACAGGACACGGTTAGAACTATTTCTCCAGTTGAGTCCTTCAACTGTTGTGGCACCGCCAAAATGGGCGAGAATAGACCTCATCAATCGATGAGGTCTTTTCGTTCATGGATGGCAGATCGTGGAACCACAACGCAGATATGTCGCTTTGGCCCGTGTGAGCAGCCGAGAGCAGGAACGTGAGGGCTTTTCGCTCGACGTTCAGGTTGATGCTCTGCGCCAGTACGCTGACCGACACAACGGCGAAATCATCCGGTTATTTCGGATCGCCGAGACCGCTTCTAAGTACGACGAACGGACAACCTTCCGAGAGTTGATGACGTTCGCTCAGAAGAACGCACACAAGCTCGACGGCCTCTTGTTTTACAAGGTCGATAGAGCCGCCCGAAACCTGTTCGACTACGTTGAGCTTGAACGGCTTGAATCCGAGTTCGGCGTCCAATTCATCTCCGTGGCTCAACCGACAGAGAACACACCCGCTGGTCGAATGCAGCGCAGAATGCTGGCCAGCATGGCGTCATTCTACACGGAGCAGCAAAGCATCGACGTGAAAGAGGGAATTGAGAGACGGGTTGCGAGCGGGCTCTTTCCCAGTCGCCCACCCTACGGCTACCGAAACGTCCGCATCGACGGTCGAAGCATTGTCGAGCTTCACCCTGAGAACTCGGCAAAAATCCGCCGAATCTTCGAACTCTATGCCTACCACAACCATACGCTCGATTCTCTTCGAGATGCTCTGATTGCTGAAGGCATCGACTGGCTCCCTTCGACGCCGAAATTCGGACGCAGCAAGCTCTACACGATCCTCACCGACCGTGCCTACATCGGGGAGATCAAGTTCCGAGATGAATGGCATCCCGGAACACACGAACCGATCATCTCCCGTCAGCTTTGGAATCGGGTTCAAGCTCTGATCGGCCAAAAGGTCTACAAGCAGCACCAGATGACCTACGCCGCCGACTTGATCGAATGCGGGCACTGCGGATGCCCGATCACGGGAGAGCGTAAGACAAAGAAGACGAAGAGCGGCGACCGCCACTACGTGTACTATCGTTGTACGCAGTACCACAAAGGCGACCATCCAAGAGTTCGCCTGACCGAGAAGGAACTCGACGCTCAGATGCTCGCCATCTTCGACACGCTTCGGATTGAGGACGAAGACTTCCGTGATCTGTTCCGAGAACAACTGCGTCAGGCGACCAACTGGGATCAGGAATCATCCATCGAGCGAGCAGAAGAACTCGAAGCGGAGTTGGCTTCGGTACGCCGACAACAGAAGCGACTCACCAACCATCTGTTGCTCGAAGAGATTGATCCTTCGACCTACGCCGAAACGGCTCGTGACCTTCGTGATCGTGAGGCCGAGTTGAAGCTGGAGATCGACGCTACTGACCGCTCACGGCACGAAATCATCGACATTGCAGTGAAAGCGTTTGAACTTTCGCAAAGCCTACGGCAGCGGTGGTTTACGGCAGATTTCGATGCAAAGCGTCGAATCCTCGAAATCCTCTGTTTGAACTGGACTCTCGACGACGTAAACCTTGTGCCCACAATGAGAAAGCCCTTTGACCTGTTGGCCAAAGGGCTTGTTTCGAAAGATAGTCGGGACGACAGGATTTGAACCTGCGACCTCTGCACCCCCAGTGTTATGGTCGAAACCGTAAGTGCCTTGTATTGCTTGACTTGTAATTTCGGCGAGATACCATTTTTACACACTTCGTGACAAAAAAGGTATCACCAAAGGTATCTCCGAGAATTTCGACAGGACTAAGCAATGGCACGGAAACTTGCCCTTACATGGCAGGACGGAACCAGCGGGCGGGCGGGACGTTGGCGAAAGAAATACAAGGGCAAGCTGTACTACTTCCCTGGCGGCCGGGGAAAGTCTGATCGTGAGTCATACGCAGCCGCACTCAAGGAGTGGGAGCTGACAAAACTCCGCGTTGACGCCAGCCAGCCGAGGAAACACGAGCAAAGCTACGAGCGAGCCATTGACGAGTGGGAGCAGGTTCTTACCTGGTCCAACCGTCATGGTGAACCGCCGATGGCTCAACTTGCTCACGAAAAACTAACGAGACTTCGAACGCAGTTGGAAGCTCCCGCTCTCAGCGCTCTGAAAGACACTGACCAATTTTATGCTCGTTTCGAGCCGCCAACGATCAGCATTCCAGATGATCTCTTTAGCAAGGCTGCTGAAGACCTTGCGAGTTTTACGCTCTCACGTCCACAGTTGCCGGAATTAACAGATGAGTCACGCAAGAGATTCCTCGAGGAGTTGGATGGGAGTCCGCTGCGGATACGGAAGGAAATCTGGCGTGATCGGCTTAGCTCCCAACGTCGGCGGTCTGTGATTCGTGATGTTTCGCTTCGAAAACATGTCGAAGAATTTATCGCACAGAAGGAGAGCGAAGTAGCTGCGGGGAAACTCTCAGCTGGCCGCGTCTATGCGATTAATCTTCATCTTTCGCACTTCCAGAACTGGATGGGGCAGGACACTGCTGTCACTGATATCGACAGCACAAGTCTCAGAAAATACCACGCGAGCCTCATTAGCATCGCGACCAGCGACAAGTGGTCAACGACGACCGCTCGAAACTACATCGTCTCACTCAAGGCGTTCATTCGTTGGCTCTGGCAGATCGAGGCGATCGCGTCACTGCCACGCGTACTCGACGGCAAATCTGATGTGCTCAACATCACCGCGAAGATACCGGACGCAGTGATCTACACGACTGATGAGATCAAGTTGGTGCTATCTCAGGCGAAGGAAAGGACGAAGTTGTTTGTCCTGTTGATGTTGAATTGCGGCATGACACAAAAGGACATCTCAGACCTCTTGAAAAAGGAGATTGACTGGGAGAACGGGAGGATCGTCCGTAAGCGATCGAAGACGGCATCGGCCCACAACGTCCCCACTGTCAGCTATCTGCTTTGGCCTGAAACATTGCGGCTGCTCAAGGTGCATCATGATGATGGACCAGGGGAGCGGGCGCTGTTGAACTCGAACAAATTGCCTCTTTGGACAGAGCAGCGTGACAAAGACGGCAAGTACAAGAAGACCGACAATATCAAGAATGCATTCGATCGACTAAAGGCAAGAACGGCGATCTCGAAGCCGCTGAAGGCATTCAAGAAGTCGTCTGCGTCAAGATTGCGCAACAACGAGAAGTACAACGGTGTTGAAGACTTATTCCTTGGACACGCCCCTCAGAAGATGTCGGACAAGCACTACACGACCACACCTCAGCGATTGCTCGATTCGGCGATCTGTTGGCTCGCGACTGAATACGGGCTCACGCCACCCTCAAGAGCGTGACAACTACAACGTTGACGCTGTGTTAGCGAAGTGTTGTACACAAGCTGCTAGGTCGTGTTGACAATACCTGGGTAAATATGTGAAAGGAGGCA
>TARA_R110002072_G_scaffold57188_3_pt1 | contig 52520 bp, 45 predicted proteins | sample TARA_R110002072 | Tara Oceans TARA_R110002072 (sample SAMEA4397118) | marine metagenome | biome: Polar Biome; feature: [SRF] surface water layer (ENVO:00010504); material: water (ENVO:00002006), including particulate matter (ENVO:01000060) such as... | depth 5 m | reverse complement strand
TTATCGTTTTCTGTTATGGATCCTCGACGTAATTCATCCGAGAATCCATCAAAACCAGCAGAAGAGATGACTACAAAACAAGTGATGCAAGGCTCACTTAGCCCACGTCCATTTACTATAAAGGGTAGGGCTGAACTGACAAATATCGAATTAGCGACATTCCAGCATTACATTAGTGAGACTGCAAATATCACCTTGGAAAAAGGACATTTAAACCTGCAATCGGAATATGCGTTGGCCATGCTTGAAACTAACGCTGAAAGCGGGTTATCTGGCAAGATTCTAAGCACCTTGATAATTGATGATTTAGCCGTCACGGACAATAATTTGAACAAACCACTCAGCGGCTTTAAGCAGTTTTCTCTTGGCCCTGTCAATGTTGCGCTATCTGGAGATTCCACCGATATTAATATCGAATCCGCTGTACTTGACCAGCCTTATGGCGACATCCTTGTTTCTGAAGACGGCCGTATCAACCTGTCACAGCTAGCCAAAAGCAAAACTGAAAGTCCAGAACATCGTAAGCTTGAAAAAAGCCAAGCTCCTTCAGAAACAAAATCAAACAGTGAGCCTAGCCATAGCATCGCGATGCTCTTAAAGCTCATTGAAATCAAACAAGGTCAATTTACTTATACCGACGCCTCATTGACACCGAGCTTTACAGCTCAGCTTTCAGAGCTGAATGGCACAATCGAGAATATTTCTACCGATAGCGAAGCAAAATCCAAGGTGGCTTTTGAGGGGAAGATAGGTTCTCATGGAAAATTGAATATTGAAGGCAGCCTGAACCCGCTTAGTAAAAAACCTAATACGGATATTAAAGTCTTAGCCAGTAATATTGATTTAACCATGGCTAGCCCCTATGCCCAGAAGTATGCGGGTTATCAGATAGCAAAAGGCAAACTGGACTTAGACCTGAGTTATTTAATCAATGATATGAAATTAACGGCCAACAATCAGGTTTTGCTTAATCAGTTTGAATTTGGAAAGTCAGTCGACAGCCCAGATTCAACAAGCTTACCCTTACCACTCGCGATTGGCATTTTAAAAGACCGAAATGGGAAAATTGATATTAACTTACCCATTTCAGGAGACCTGAATGACCCTAGTTTTAAAATCACCTCGGTTATTCTGAATACTTTCGTCAACCTTGTTACTAAAGTGGTAACCAGCCCTTTCTCTATATTAAGCGGCTTAATTGAAGGTAACGATGACATATCAGACATTCAGTTTATGGCTAATTCAAGTAAGCTATCTCCTGAACAAATAGATAAAATAATCTCTCTAGCAAAAGTACTGACGGAACGCCCAAATCTGACATTAGAAATTCGCGGTCTTGCAGATGTAAATATTGACCAGAAAGATAATGCAGCACGCCCAGAATCTGAGTTAATTCAGCTCGCCAAAGACCGCGCTCTGGAAATGAATAAAATCATTATCGAAGAAGGTAATATCGATGCAGCAAGAGTCTTTGTGCTAGAACCAGAAATAATTGCCTTAGTTGAAAATGATCAAGCCTCTACTGAAAACACAGAGCCAATAGAAAAAACAGCGCCGACAATTTCATCTAAATTCACCTTGGGGGTGCGTTAAGCAATGCCCGCTATTAGCCATTTTTTTGCTTATATCAGCCGGCTTAGGTGGATTAAACGTTGGAGTTTAATGCGCAATGCCATCCATGAAGATGTTGCGGTGCATTCTTGGGAAGTGGCTACCTTTGCCCATGTACTTGCTGTCATTCATAAACAGCAAAACCCAAACTCTGATATTGACCCTTATAGAATGGCGACCATCGCACTCTATCACGATGCAACTGAAGTGATTACGGGTGATATGCCAACACCCGTTAAATATCATTCAGACGCCATGCGTAAAGCTTATAAAGGTATTGAACAGAAAGCCCAGCATGAGCTTTTGGCTTTGTTACCTGAGTCCATTCAAGCTGATTTCAAAGCCGTTTTGATCGAAGAAAATTTATCTGAAAATTATCAAACTTTGTTAAAAGCGGCTGACCGCTTATCAGCCCTGTTAAAGTGTCGTGCTGAACTAAGAGCAGGCAACCAAGAGTTTAGCCAAGCAGAAGAAATTGTTCATAGCCGCTTGCTGGAAATGAAGCTTCCAGAAGTCAGTTATTTTCTCGACGTTTTTGCACCGAGCTACGATAAAACTCTGGACAATTTATTGGAGACATAACCCCATGTCCATAGCGTGAAAGCAATTGACTTAACACACTATTTTATCTGTGACATTTATCTGTGACTGATGCTGCTGGCACGATATTCTTAAATATGCCATTCCTATACGACCCTATTACTTTCTAAAAATGAATACTTTCGCCTAATTCAGGAATCTCTGCTGCCCAAGCATTTTCAGCTAAAAAAGCTTTAAACTTGGCCTTGGTTTCTGCTTCACCATGAACTAAATACAGTTTCGGATGTTTATCAAAGTTATTAATCCAATCGAGTAACTGCGATTGGCTTGCATGAGCAGAGAAACCACCCAAGGTATGAACTTGCGCATTAACCACTACTTCTTCACCAGCGACTTTAAAGACACTGGCACCATCAACTAATGCACGACCTGGCGTACCCATTGCCTGATAACCCACAATGAGTAAATGGGCATTACGCCGCCAAAGATTATGCTTGAGGTGATGGCGAATACGCCCGCCATTGCACATACCGCTTCCCGCAATGATAATGGTGCCTTTTTCAACTTTGTTCAGCTCCATTGATTCTTCTGTTGAAATAGAGAAGTGCAAGTTTGGCAAAAAATTATGCAGACTTTTATCACAGCCTTTGGTCATGGCTTTTTTATCTTCTTTGTTGAAGATGTTTTGATAGCGATGATAAATTTCTGTTACTGAGATCGCCATGGGGCTATCAAGATAAATTTCATGATGGCGAAGTTTTCCTTTTTGATACAGCTCACCTAGGCGAAATAAAATTTCTTGGGTACGACCCACAGCAAAGGAGGGGATTAAAATATTTCCACCATTCTCTGTTGTCTCGTCAACAATCGCTTCAAATTCGTTTAGTGTTTCATCCATCGAACGGTGGTTACGATCACCGTAGGTGGACTCCAACAACAAGACATCAGCCTCTTTAATCGCTTTAGGATCCTGCAAAAGCGCAGCATAACTATTGCCTAAATCACCCGAGAAAATTAATTTTTTGTCTTGACCATTTTCATTGATAAACACTTGAACAATAGAGGAGCCAAGTATGTGACCCGCATCTTGAAAACATATATCGATATCTTCAGTGATAGGAATGCGATGTGCATAACCGACACTTTCGCATTGCATCAGTGTTTGCTCGACATCCTCCAAGGTGTAAATCGGCTCTAGCTCATCTTTACCCGCTCGACGCCGACGTTTATTTTCCCATTCAATATCTCTTTTTTGCAGTGCAGCCGCATCTTTTAATAATACATCCAAAAGATCTACTGTGGGGTCTGTCATATAAATCAGACCATCATAACCATCTAAGACAAGTTTAGGCAGCCGGCCTGAATGATCTAAATGTGCATGTGATAAGACAACTGAATCTAAGTCTTTTATCTGGAAAGGTAAATCCTGGGTATTTTTGGCTTCTTCTTTTCGCCCGCCCTGGAACATACCGCAATCTAATAATATTTTTGATTTTTTGGTTTCCAACAAATAACAAGAACCTGTGACGCCTTCAATTGCACCATAAAATGTTAATTTGGCCATAATTTCCTCACATGAATTTAAAGTTGTTGAATCCCGACACTAAATTGACTTAAATCAGGCCTTGCAGCTTCAGCCTGTTCGTGGCATTGCGCTTCTGGCAGGTAACATTAGTTGTATTTATTACTTTAATCCTAACTAATCTTAGGTTTAAAGATGACCGACTTTAACAAAAATCACTGTATCTTGTTCTACGTATGGATGATGACGACTCATATGTGGGCTTCGTATCCAAGTACCGGCTGGGTAGCGACCATGTTCATCCATAAACTCGCCACTGATCACATATATCTCTTCACCGCCAGCGTGCACATGCGATACAAAGCGTTCTCCTGCTGGCCATTTAACTAACGCGGTAGATTCTCCGGAATGACTATGCAAAGGCATGACCTGAAGGTTCCCGTGACCAGACAACCATGTACCATTATGGGTATCTATAGAGATTTTCTGCCTGTCATTATCTTGAAATTGATGCAGCTTTACCAAGATTACACAACCACCTTGGCTGAAGGGTTCATGGTTAGAGCCTTCTGGGTTTCTAAAATAGCTTCCAGCTGGATAGTCGCCGGTTTCATCAGAAAATATACCTTCAAGAACAAGAATTTCTTCACCTTGAGGGTGTTCATGTTTAGAGAATTTAGCACCAGCGTCATAACGCACAATACTAGTAGCATGACCTCTTTCAGCATCTTCTCTTGCCAATGGCTTTCGCCATACACCAGGCTTGGGGCTTTGCTGCCATTCTAGCTCTTGTGTATTGATAACAAGCTGTTGGCTGAAGTCCATATTTAACATTGGATGCCTCGTACTCAAGCTAATTTTTATGGTGATTTAAGTAAGTATTATTGGTGGCGACATTGATTAGCCAGACCGTTTGGCTAATAACTTATCAATATCAATTTTTTCAGAAAACCGAACAAAGTCCGGGTCTTGTTTTTCTATCGCCAAGATAGACATACGATCGGCGAGCTCATTGCCTTCGACACCGACGTGACCATTCACATGGAGTATCTGTAATTGTGATTTAAGCTCTTTATATAAAACAAACATTTCTTGAATCAAGCTTAGGTTTTTAATTTCTCCACCGGCTTTTTTCCAACCTTTCTTTTCCCATCCAGAAGCCCATTGAGTAATGCATTGGATAGAATATTTTGAATCACAGAAAATAGCGACGCTTCTTTCCTTTTTCAATTCCTCTTGTGCCATAACCATCGCTTGAAACAGCGCATTAAGTTCTGCGGTATTATTCGTGCCTTTCGGGTTATATAAACCGTACCACAATTCAGAAATTTGCTCATCTCGATACACTGCCACACCCGAGCCCGCTTCACCCGGATTGGGTTCACAGCCCCCATCGGTATAAATCTTTGTATCAAGTTTAATCGTTTTAATCTCTGCTGCCGTATAGGTTTTAACACCCGATTTTTTCTTAGTAACAGCTTGGCCGGATGTTGATAAAGAAGCCCCCCCTTTAAAAGCAGCTTCTGCTTCACTTAAGGTTTTAAATGATTTGTAACGAGCTCCAGGAAAGTGATCAATATGTCTTTTACACGTCGCCCAATCATTAAAAACACCCGTTTCCCGTCCTTTCCAAACAACATAATATTTTTGAGCCACGCTAAGACGATCCTTAATAAACGATTCAACTATTTCTTTTTTGCTTTAGTCTTGGTTTTTTTAGTGCCAGCCTTGTCTTTTTTCTTTTTGGAACCGGCTGCTTTTCCTGAAGCTTTGAGCTTTTTAGGGCCTTTATAGTGACCTTCTAACTCTTTTATTTTTCTTCGGTCAAAACGCTGCTGGAGATAGCGCTCTATGCCAGCCATTAAGTTATATTCAGGCGCGGATATAAGGGTAATCGCTAAACCTTTTTGCCCTGCTCGACCCGTGCGACCAATTCGATGGACGTAAATATCACCCCGCCTAGGCATCTCAAAGTTAATCACTAAATCCATGCCTTCGATATCTAAGCCTCTTGCTGCAATATCCGTCGCTATCATCACTTTAAGTTCATTCCGGCGCATTTTACTCATCACCAGGTTGCGCTGTTTTTGATCTTTATCGCCGTGTAAGACCCCTGCACTCAACTCTTGTTGCTGCATGACACGTTGCACTTGGTCGACTTGTTCTTTTGAATTGCAGAAAACAAGCGCGTGTCGGTATTCTTCGTTCTTTAATAACCAACTGACTAATTGATATTTATGGGCATTATCGTCGGCAAAGACAATTTGCTGTTCAATAGAACTGTGCTTGTCAGATTTCTGGTTTAGTTCGATATATTGAGGATCATCCAAGAGCTCATCGGCTAAGCCCCTGAGGTCTTTATTTGCTAAGGTTGCAGAAAAGAATTGTGTTTGAATGCGCTGTTCACAATGCGAGGCGATTGCGAGAATATCTTCACTAAATCCCATGTCTAGCAGTCTATCTGCTTCATCAAGAATGAGTATTTCCACAAACTCTAATTCGATTAAATCTCTCGCCATCAATTCGAGTAATCGACCTGGTGTTGCAACAATAAAGTCAGCAGGCTCTTGAACTAATTGCGTTTGCTTTTTGATATCGGTGCCACCACCAATATGCCCCAACTTAAGCGATGTTAATCGCGCTAAGAGCTTCGCCTGTTTTAATACCTGCTGCGCAAGCTCTCGCGTTGGAACCAAGACTAAAGCTCGGATTTCATGACTGCTTTCACGTTGTAACAGGTGCTCGAAGATAGGCAGAAGATAAGCGGCAGTTTTACCACTTCCTGTTTCTGCGCTGACAAATACGTCTTCACCGCTAAGCGCTGCAGTAAAGGTTGCTATTTGAACTTCTGTAGGCTCTTTAAAACCTGCTTCTTCTACTGCTTGGGCTAATCGACTATCAAATTCATCAAACACAATGTTATCCCCATAAAAACCTGCGGCTATCTTAACAAAGTTATTCACGCAGAGCTTAAGTTAAATGGGCTATTGTTTAATTTAAAATTCAGGAATTAATAAAGACTTCCATCGTTTGTCATCGATCAGCTTTTGTATGCTTGCTTTGAGTTCATCAGAATAAGCAGAGAGATATTTCATAGCATTATGTAGATATAAATAACAAGAGGTAAAAAAAATCCCCGATCAACGGGGATTTTTAATCTTTAAAGTGCTTGGTAAATGAGTGGGCCAAAAGCAACGATTAAGAGCACTGAGCCCATGGTCATCATTGGCATCAAGATTCTTTCATAACGCTGATAGAATGTACCATTAGCAACTTCTGCATCGGCCTTCAAGACTTCTTCTTCACCAACAACTTGACGCGCTAAGAGGTGGTTTAGTGCAACCGGTGGACTCAAGTAACCCAATTCAAAGGCAACCAGCGTCACCATCCAGAAGTGAATAGGGTCAATACCATTTGCATAGGCAATCGTGGCAATCGTTTGGCTCACCAGAATAACCGCACCAAAGGCTTCCATGATCATACCCATAACAACGAGGGCACATACCATAACCGCCATTGCAGTCCAAACATTCGCAAAGTCGCTTGGGAACATTTCAACAACACCACTTCGCTCAATCATACCGCCTAAAATAATACTACAACTCACGAGTAGTAATAGCGCCCCAATTTCGGCCGTTGTCTGATTGGTAGCAGTACGCACACAATATTCAATGCCTTTATGTGGCTCAAATGTCTTACCATCATCACTCGCAATTTCTTTCTTAGTCACATGCTCATAGATCAAGATTGCCAGCATCATCACAGGTAAAATGCGCGCTGCTGAAAATTCATCTAATTGAACATTTAGTGCGTAGTTATAGAAGAAAACAACACCGACCATACAAATAATATAAGGAATAAGAGGACGGATTTGAGCAATCATCTGCGGGAAAGCTTCACCCACAGATGCTAAATGCATTTTACTTTGGCGGTTGAAACACATCACCATCACAAAGAACATAAAAGCACTTAATGTGAAGACCCAAATACCCCAGCCAAATAATTGGTCAGTTGTAACTTCACGGTTCATAAAGGCGATAACGACCACTAACAAACAAGGCCTAAGAACAACCCCCATACTGCCAGACATCGCAGTTGCTGCAAGCGCTAGATTTCTTCTTGCTCCCGAGGCTCTAATTTCATGATAAATAACCGCACCCGCTGCAATAACAAAGATACCTGAACCACCGGTATAAGCCGTCGGGATTGCAGCCAATACAACAACAAAGAAAGCCAGCATTTCAGGTGGCATTTTCCATGGTTTAAACAAGGCGAGAACCATTCCGGCAAAACGCGTTTGCTTAAGCAGCATACCTACCCATACATACAAACCAACATTCAGGAACATGTCTGCCAAGTCCATTAGCTTATTAAGGTGAATACCGATTGCTGAGATGTGACCTTGGGAGAAAAAGAATATGGCACTAATAATGGCCATCGTGGCATACAGTGGCATGGCTAATAAGGCATGCCCTATACTGCCCCCTTTATCAAGGTTTTTAGGTGCATTAATTAAATTATAAATACTCACGATTAATAATATCGCAATACCATAAACCCAGAAATTATGCAGCATGACTTCTTCCGGTGCTATTTTAGTACCACCTGAATGCGCTAAATTTTGAAATGCGATAGAGGAAATCAGCAATATTGAGTTTGCGATTACTTGCGCAATACCAGACGCATAATGATCCTTGGTATACAAAACGGGTCGCATAGCAATGTGATGACGTTTCATCGTGGCGGTCATGGCACATAATAGAATCAAGACCACTAGAATGAATTTCTGAGAGACAAGACCTATCCCTATTAATTCTGATACAAATAACTCTACAGAACGAAATGCTTCGACACTGGGGGTAATTCGCCCCATGACGTCGTCATAAGATTTAACTTTATTGAGGCATTCTAGGCGTGCATTTTCAATCGAGGTTCGAATCAAATCAGGATCAATCGGTGCAGCATCAAATAACCCTAAACCAAGACCATCGTCTTCCTGACTTTCGGTGAGACGCTGTTTGAGTGTTTCCTCAACATTAATATTAGGATCACAGCTTGGTTGTACCGGGTCGACCCGAAGTTTGTAATATCCTGGCCAAAAATATTCGCCAACCTGCAATATCTGATTGTGTATATCGCTACTTGTACTAAAAATAACAACCAGAAAGAGTAAAATACAAGCTGGTAAGGACGAGAACCACTCAGCGAATGAGCGATTAGTTTGTGTATTGGAAGCCACGGATTTTCTTCCTCCGGAAAGAAGTGAGTTGATTTAATTTTATACAAAAAAAATGCCGGTAGATTATACCGGCATTTCCGTCAAGCAAACTAGCTACTGAGTGACTTTCTTTTCCGAAAAAAGCTTGTTTTTATGCGAATCAACCCGCAATAAGTGAACTCGTTCTCATTTATTAGAATAAGTCATCCAACTCTACCGTTTCGATATCATCTGCTGCATTCTCATCCCAAAACGTTCCTAGCTGACCAATAGGTGTTCTATGACCCATAGCTTCAGTCCACATGCGATCAGATACCCGCTGGATTGCTTCCGTTGCCGCCACATCCAATAATTTATATTGCGCATTTGCTGGGCTTTCTGCAATTTTCTCTGCATGACGCTTAATCACGGTGCGTACACGCTCCATATCACCTTTTGAGTAAGCTGAAATAATGTGGAACACGTGAGCCAAGCGAATATTTGCAGTTTCACCAATAATATCAGCCTGCTCTAAGCGCTCCCAGGCATTTTCACCTTCTGGCAAGGCACCTGGCAACAAGCTCCAAACCGCTGCTTTTAATGCTAAGGGGACACCAAACCATTTCCTATTATCCAAACAACCAACAGCTCGCTCTGCTTGCGCGGCAATATTTTTAGGCACCCCCGTACCAACACCTGAAAGAATATCGTGATTCAATGCCTGTAAACCCGACACGATACCCACTAACCAAACAAGCTGATCAAACTCTTGCTCTAAATCAGGACAACCATTACCTATTTCTTCACCACCATTAAATGCGATCAATTCTAACCACGACTTGTAATAACGCTTTGCAGCTTTGACATGATGATTTTTTTGCGCAATAAGTGCGTCTTGCGCCATATCTGGCTGCTGATTTCGAATATAACGCAGGTAAGCTAACTCTTGTTCAAAGGCTTTTGCTTCCTCACAACCACCCGAGGCCAAATAAAGCATAACTGCCAATTCGTGGGGCTCTTCAGTAATACGGCCAATAGACATCACCATACTGCCTAATGCTTCTGCACCAGTACAACCAGCCTCTAAATCATCCGTTGTAAGTAAGTAAGGCGTAATGTGCGCCTCACCTAAAAGGGTAAGCGCATCACCCGTTGGCTTAATCATCGGTTTAACGAGAAACTGGTTTATTGCCTTACATCCCCCTAGAAAAGTGGTTAATAATATTGAAAGGGTAATCCATTTAAACAATGCCTGGCTGTGATTCAGCTTCACAATAAACTCCTAAAACGATCATATATTTGAGCGGTTTCTTTGACCAACTGCCGATTATCCCCGAGTTCATTAATATTTTGTGAGATAAGGAACACAAAGCGAAAAATTCATCCAAGAATTATAGATGATTCACAAGAAAACACATTTACTGCCTCCCCTTTACTAGATATTTTGTTACCGATGTTCATTATTTTTGAAAACTGACGTTGAAAGCTATTTATTCTCGACTATCTTTACTCAGGCTGTACTTAGGCAATGCGCGGCATAATTATCAGGCGCGCATTTATATCATTAACAACGAAGGTCTGAATTATGAAAAAACCAGAATTAGCCGCTGCGATTGCAGAAAAAGCCGATGTTACCAAGGAAAAAGCCGGTGAAATAATGAACGCGATCACCGATGAAATAACCAATGCCATGGTTAAAAATGACCCTGTTACATTGATTGGCTTTGGTACATTTTCGGTAAGAGACAGAAGCGCACGTACTGGCAAAAACCCTCAAACAGGCGCAAGCATTCAAATTCCCGCTAGCAAATCAGTTGGCTTTAAACCAGGCAAGTCATTAAAAGATGCAGTAAACGGCTAAATTAATTTAGGCGGGGGAAGACTTACTCAACCCGCCAAACTCTTGTTATTTCTTTGTTAGCCCTCGAATACCAGCCTACCTTTAGAAATTGTAGCTTTTACTTGCCCAACAATATACTTACCTAATAGAGGCGTATTTTTGCCTTTTGAAATAATCATTTCATTGGTTACTTGACACTCTTTATTCGCATCATAGATCACTAAACTGGCGACACTTCCTTCCTCCAAAGGCATCGAAGGAAAATTAAGTACGCTTGCTGCACCCTGTGTCATTGCCTTAATAAATAGCGCTAAATCCAGCTCATTTCGCTGACTTAAGATTTGCGCCATGGGAAGCAAAAATTCAATAGTACTCATCCCGGGGTCTGTTTCAGCAAAGGGCATTTGTTTTGCTTCTGCTTCATGAGGTTGATGGGCGCTAGTAATCGCATCAATAGTACCATCAATGATTCCAGCGATAAGCGCCTGCCTGTCTGAATCTTCCCTTAATGGTGGCAAGCAATGATAGATACTCGAAAAAGCCTCCGTCATGTCATCTGTATACAATAAGTTTTGTATCGCAACATCTGCGGTAACCTTGGCACCCGACTGCTTCGCGATACGCAACTGCTCAACGGAACCCTTAGCAGATAACTGCGAAAGATGCAGGTGCACACCTGAAGCACAAGCTAATTGAATAAGCTGGGAAACCGCAATTGTTTCAGCTACGGCAGGGATACCTTGCAAGCCAATAGTGGTACTAACATGACCTTCGTGCATCGCGCCTTTATGCAAAGAAGCCTCTATCGGATTCACAAACACGCTCATACCATGCGTCTGAGCATAATCAAAACAACGCTTGGTGATTGCCAAATTTTTAATCGGATTGTAAGCATTACTCAGGGCAATACATTGTGCAGATTTAAGTGCTGCATATTCTGATAACTGCTCCCCTTTTAGCCCTCTTGTTAAGGCCCCTAAAGGAAATACATCGCAATAGCCAGCAGACGATGCCAACTCTTTGATCAACTTTGTCACCGCTCTTGAATCGTTCACCGGGCTCGTTTGAGGCGAGCAACACAACTGGGTCACACCACCAGCAACGGCTGCTTTTGTTTCGCTTAAAACAGAACCCTTTGAAGTATACCCGGGCTCTCTTAAGGAGACGTTTAGATCGATTAGTCCAGGTAATATTAGACAGCCCTGCGCATCAATCACCTTGCCTGCATCGTGCGCCTCAGCATCTAGAGATGCAATCCGGCCATCCAGAATATCAATAGACTGCGAGTCTTGCCATGTAAAATCTGTACGCAAGCGCTTACCATTTATGATTCTAATAGTCATATGCGGCCCTCACTTGCTTTATACTCGCCCTGAGCTTTTTGTCTTAATTGCTGCTCCTCCATTTGCCCGCCCATTGCCATTGACATAACAGCCATACGAATAGCGATACCGTTAGTCACCTGGTCTAGAATGACAGACTGATCTCCATCAGCTACCTCAGACTCTATTTCGACGCCCCTATTGATAGGCCCTGGATGCATCACAATGGCATCTGGCTTGGCTATTTTTAAACGCGCTGTGGTGAGGCCATAGAGATTATAATATTCACTCTCACTAGGCAGTAGCGCACCTTGCATTCGCTCACGTTGAAGCCTCAGCATAATAATGACGTCAAGATCCTTTAAACCTTCTTCCATCGAATTAAATACTGTCACGCCTAAGGATTCTACATATTTTGGTAACAGAGTGTTTGGCGCAATCACACGCACTTCTTCGACTCCTAGCGTATTCAAGGCTCTAATTTGAGATCGAGCAACTCTGGAATGCAAAATATCACCAATAATGGCAACACAGAGTCCTTCAAATTTTCCCTTATTTTGGCGAATGGTGAGCATATCCAGCATGGCTTGTGTTGGGTGCGCATGCCAGCCATCCCCGGCATTCACAATGGACACGCCAGGTGTAACCGACTCAGCAATAAAATGCGCTGCCCCGCTTTGGGCATGGCGCACAACAAACATATCGCTCGCCATTGCTTCCAAATTTTTAAGCGTATCTGACAAAGATTCGCCTTTAGACGTTGCCGAGGTATTAATATTCAAATTAAGCACATCCGCAGACAGGCGCTTAGCAGCTAGCTCAAAGGTGCTTCTTGTACGAGTACTGGCTTCAAAAAAAAGATTAACGACCGTTTTACCGCGCAACAATGGCACTTTTTTGATATTTCTCTCTCCGACTTCAATCAGAGAATCTGCAGTATCAAGAATTTCTGTTAACAACTCTTTACTTAAGCCGCTTATGGTTAAAAAGTGCTTAAGACGACCACTCTTGGTTAACTGAATCGACTTGGGTGAAGACCTCTCTTGTAACGCTTGCATGCTCTCTTCCTACAAGGTGTAATAATCTAAATTATGCCGGACTAAACTTGACTTTCTTTAATGTGTAAACGTAACTCATCAGGCCCTAGCAACTTAATTCTTTGGCCTTGAGCAAGACTAATATTCGTTCCCACAATATCCGGCGCAATGGGTAACTCTGGCTGCCCAAGATTGACTAAAACAGCCAAGGTAATGCTCGATGGACGACCATAATCAAAAAGTTCATTCATAGCGGCTCGCACAGTTCGACCCGACATTAAAACATCATCGAATAAAATAATGTGCTTATCCTTTGTTTCGAAAGGCAAACTGGATGGCTTAACTTTTGGATTTAATCCAATTTGCGTAAAGTCATCACGATAAAACGATATATCAAGTTCACCCAAAGCCTGCTGACTCTTTAGAGCTTGTTGAATAGCCTGAGCCACCCAAACTCCACCGGTGCGAATGCCCACAAACTCATAATTTTGATAAGCTTTTTTACTCACAAATTCACTGAGCTGTTGCGCCATAGAGTGAATTAGAAGCTCTACCGATGCCATATCGTGCATAAGAGTTATCCTTTTATTGAATAGTATAGGTTCAATTTATTGGTTTGAGGCAAACCAGCTTTCAAGAATCAAACATGCCGCGGCACCATCTACAGAGTGCTCGCCAAAATCAACATACTTATTAGTTTTCTCTTTCACAACGCTTTTTGCTTCGAAGCTACTTAAACGCTCATCCATCATCTCGATGGGTTTATTGAATCGCCCTTTTAAGCGCTTGCCGAATTTGGTCGCCCTCAAAGACATATCACTTGTTGACCCATCCATATTCAGTGGAAGGCCCACGACAAAACCTTTAGGCTGCCAAGTCTCTACCAGCTTCTCGATCACTGTCCAGTCAGGAATGCCATCTTTAGCAGATATCGGTTTCAGCTCAGAGGCCGTTTTGAGTAATTCACTTCCTACCGCCACACCAAAACGCTTCAAACCAAAATCAAAACACAAATAATGACGAGTATTATTTTCTTGCGCCATTAAGCATGGCCTACCTGAGCATTTAATTGATGCTCTGTAATACCCAAAGCATTCATTGCACGCTGTCGTTTCGTTGATGAATCAGTATCAAATAATATAGCTAAATTCGCCGGACTACAGAGCCAGGTATTTTCCGCTAATTCTTGCTCTAACTGTCCACCACCCCAACCGGCATAACCTAAAGCAATCACAAAGTGCTCTGGCCCTTCATTTTGGGCGATTGCTTTCATGATATCTTTCGAGGTCGTTAAACGAATACCTTCACCAATTAAAAGACTAGACTCCCAGGGTGCTTCAGACTTAGTCGTCGAGGAGTGAACAATGAAACCCCTATCTTCTTGAACCGGGCCACCCCAGTATATAGGCTGCGACGTTGATGAGGGCTCAAAATCTAACTGTTCCAAAATATCATTTAGTCCTAATTTAATAGGTCTATTGATAAGAATACCCATCGCCCCATCTTCATTATGCTCACAAATATATACCAAGGACCTTGAAAAATTAGGATCCAGCATTTGCGGCATCGCAATTAGGAATTGATTAGCGAGACTATTGAATTGACTAATAACTTGATACTCCGCGTTTATTATAGGAGAAGGTTCTAATGAGCTCTAAGACATCTCGGTCTTTTCTAACACTTTTAGGAAAGGGTGCAAAAGGGCCTGATCTATGAACAATATTGATAGTTTCAGAGTCCAACACTAGGTTGCCCGAGCTCTGCAATACCTTGACATCTTTTATTGAGCCATCCGAATAAATAGAAATAGATATTCGAGGTTTACCATAGAGTTTACGACCTGCTTCTTGAGGAAAATTAAGACTTCCGGTTCGCTCGATCTTTTTGACAACATGAGACACATAGTGGGAATCTTCTGCTTTCATTGTTGAGGCAGCAGTTAAACGCGTCACCCTTGGACGACGCGCATAATTTTCACGTTGCTGATCAAGGTCGGCCTCTAAGGCTGCAATTTCTAAGCTTTGCTCTAAGAGTGACCGCTTGGAATGAACCTGCTCTTCAAGAAACATGTCTTCTATGGTATCTATTGAACTAAACTGGGCACTGGATTCAAACGTCGTGACTACTTTTTTCTGCGCCTTTTCAGGTGCAGCTTGGGCGGGGGAGGGGGCAAGAAAAACCTGTTCTTGAACCGGTGGAGCAGGCAAGGGTAACGCTGAACTAGGTTTTATTTTTTCTTCTTGTTGACCACTACCCAATTGATTTGTATCGGCAAGGAAATCTGCTTTCTCAGGCGCTTTCTCATCATCAAACCGTGACAGTGTAATTTCCATGGTAAATGAAGCAGGTACCGGATCTTCTTCAAGAAAATCAGTTAAGACAAGCAAAACATGCACAGCAATTGCGACAAAAATAGTAAAACCAAGGCGATCAACCGCACTCACCCCCGTTTCCGCTTTTATTGCCAAGTTTTCCTCCCGAATACCTTACTAGGCATGTGTATTATTGGTAATGTGTTTTTCAATCGCTGTCATTAGTCGACCAGCAATATCAGTATCATAAGCTTTATCTATTTCTTGAATACAGGTCGGGCTCGTGACATTTATTTCTGTCAAATAATCACCAATCACATCAATACCAACAAACAAAAGACCGCGTGCGCGCAAATCATCTTTTATTTGATCGACAATCCAATAATCTCGATCTGTCAACGGCTGCGCTTCACCGCGGCCACCTGCTGCCAAATTGCCACGCAACTCACCCTTATCAGGTATTCTAGCTAAGGCATAAGGCACGGCTTCACCATCAATGATCAAAATACGCTTATCACCCTTTTTAATGTCTGGTAAATAACGCTGGGCCATAATTTGTTGGCTACCGTGATTAGTCAATGTTTCTAAAATTACACTTAAATTACTATCGCCTTTTTTCACTCTGAAGATAGAGGCACCACCCATGCCATCAAGCGGTTTGTATATTACGTCTTCATGCTGTTCACAAAAATCTTTTAAACGACGCTGATCTCTGGCCACTAAAACATCGGGGCAACATTGTGGAAATGCAGTTGCATAGAGCTTTTCATTACAATCACGCAGGCTTTGGGAACGATTTACAACAAGCACACCCGCGGCTTCTGCTCGCTCTAAAATATGCGTGGCATAAATAAATTCCGAATCAACAGGTGGATCTTTGCGCATCAGGATGGCGTCTAGCTGACTTAAACTAATCGTTTCATCAGAATGAAATTCAAACCATTTTGCTGCATTCTTTTCTACTGAAAGCTTACGAACACGCGCTTTAGCCTGACCCTGCTCAAGAAATAAATCTGACATTTCAATATAGAAGATATTCCAAGCTTTTTTTTGTGCAGCCAACATCATAGCGAAAGAACTATCTTTATTTATATTGATGCTCCCAATTGGGTCCATCACTATTCCTAAATTAATTGTCATTTAAAACCTGCGAATTTAAAAAAGTGTACTAATCTTACTTGAGAATTAACCCTATTTTACTAAGTTACGTTAGTTTAACTTTCATTACATTTTATATAAAACAATTTCTTTCTTAGTATTTATATTTAAACTATATATAGTAAGTGTTTATGAAAGTTATCGTGAATTGATATTAATAAACACTTTTAAGATATTGGTCTATAGTGGAATAATGGTGATGAAAAACATCATGATGTAACGCGTTTCAATAACGAAGCGATGAGTAAATCTTCAAGTGCCCCAGGCTGCTACATAATGGAAGAGAATTTCGAAAACCTTAAGATTATGGTCATCGACGACAGTAAAACCATTCGTCGAACCGCTGAAACACTGCTAAAAAAGGTCGGCTGTACCGTAATAACGGCGACTGATGGATTTGATGCCTTGGCAAAAATTGCAGACTCACACCCGGACATTATTTTCGTGGACATCATGATGCCCCGATTAGATGGCTATCAAACCTGTGCGCTCATTAAAAATAACAGTGCGTTTAAATCGACGCCTGTCATTATGCTTTCAAGTAAGGATGGCTTATTTGATAAAGCGAAAGGACGCATTGTTGGGTCAGATCAATATTTAACAAAACCGTTTAGCAAAGATGAATTACTAAATACTATTCGTAATCATATGCCTAATCACTAGAGCGCCTGATATACTCGCGCCCTTTTATTCATAAAGAACCATGGGTATTTGTTAATTTAACATACCCGTTAATAACGAATAGTGTACCGCCAGGAGGAACTATGGCTCGTATTTTGATCGTCGATGATTCACCGACAGAAATCCGCAAGATTTCAAGTATTTTAGAAAGCAATAATCATGAAGTAATTACCGCGGATAACGGTGCAGATGGTGTAGCCGTTGCTCGAGCTGAGCAACCAGATCTGATTCTAATGGATGTGGTTATGCCTGGCTTAAATGGTTTTCAGGCAACGCGGCAACTTACAAGAGCGGCTGAAACTGCAGATATTCCAGTCATTATTGTCACCACAAAAGATCAGGAAACAGATCGTGTGTGGGGAACCAGGCAAGGTGCAAAAGGCTACCTTGTTAAACCGGTATCCGAGAGTAGTTTAACTAAAACGATTAATGAGTTACTGAGCTAAGGTTGTCAGCATTCATGGTTTCAAAGTCAGATAGCCCATTTCAACTTCTTACTGAAATTGCTCAAAAAAGCGTTCAGTATTCTGCAGGTCTTCCTGAACAGGAAGAAGCTGTTGAATTATGGAATGGCATTGGTTTTACCATTGCCAATTCTTATTTTGTTGCTTCAATGGGCTCTGTTTCTGAAATCATTCATTTACCAAAATTCACGAGTATTCCAGGTGTAAAAAGTTGGATGCTAGGTGTCGCCAATGTTCGCGGTAGGCTGCTTCCCATTATGGATTTAGGCCTATTTTTTGATTTAAATCATCGTTCTTCGAATAGTCGTGACAAACGTGTTTTGATATTTGACCATGGTGAAATCTTGAGTGGATTTGTTGTCGATAGCGTTCATGGCATGCAGTACTTTGCTGCCGACAGTTTTAAAGAAAAATCTGACTCTAAGTTAGAAAAAAGTATTCGCCCCTTTGTCAAAGGTGCCTACGGAAAAAATGATAGAAAGTGGAATGTATTCGACACATTCAGTGTCATTGAAAACCAACGATTTCTCGAAGTAGCTGTTCGATAAGATCATCGAACATTTAAAAACTCAAGAAATTTGAGCATAAAAATAACGCGTAAACCATACAATAGATCGTAAGGCCAGGAGCCAGGAAATGAAAATCATATCTGGAAAATTTAGCACAGATCAAAGTACGAACTCACAAATCGTTGCGGTGGGTATCGCCCTTATTGTGTTATTGATTTCGTTAGTCGCCGTTTCGTTTTTTATCACTCGAAACGCTAATTATGATGTGGAATATGGCGCCTATGCTAGTGATTTGAGGGTTCTATCCCAAGAAATTGCCAAAAATGCTACGGAAGCAGCCTCAGGCAAAAAAACGGCATTCGAAGAGCTAATGCGCTCTCGTAATGAGTTTGAAAAGAAACTTAATTTAATTACCCAAGGTAGCAATGAAACAGGTCTTCCTGCTTCAAACTTACCGATCGAAACGGGTGTATCAGAGCGTTGGGAGACAGTTAAAACGAACGCTGACAGGATTTTGGAAAACAAAGAAACGGTGCTGACACTCCACCAAATTGCTAAAACACTAAATGAAACAATTCCTCAGCTGCAGATTGAATATGAGGATGTAGTTATGAACCTTCTGGCGAACGATGCACCAGCAGACCAGATATCTGTTGCAGAAAGACAGTCTCTTAGAGCCGAGCGTATTGTCAGAAGTGTTAACAACATTTTAACCGGTGACGAAGACGCGGCGATTGCTGCAAACCGCTTCGGTGAAGATGCCACATTATTTGGTCGCGTCATGAATGCCATGTTTGATGGCAATGAGGCCATGGCCATTAGTAAGGTGACCGATGAAGATGCCATCTACGGTCTTGAAGCTATTGCTGAGCTATTTGATTTCGTCGATAGTAACGTTAAGGCGATTTTGGCAACCTCTCCTGAATTATTTAAAGTACGCAACGCTGCTAACTCTATATTCCAGAACTCTATTGCCCTGCTTGACGAAACAAAAACACTATCAACCCAATTACAGAGCCAAGCTGACAGCCGCTTCGCTAGCCCTAACAAGGCATACATCATATTAGCCTTAATTATTTTCCTAATCATTTATGCAGGTTGGTTCTTATACCAAGAAAGTCAAAACCGCCTTCAGTTAACTGAAGAGCAAAATGAACAAAACCAGAATGCAATTCTTCGCCTACTTGATGAACTTGCAGACCTCGCTGATGGTGACTTAACAACGGAAGCAACGGTCACCGAAGATTTCACCGGCGCCATCGCTGACTCTATCAACTTCGCGATTGATCAAATGCGTGTACTGGTAAAAGCCATTCGTGATACTGCACTACAAGTTGCCTCTTCGGCCCAAGAAACGCAAGGTACGGCCATGCAACTAGCCGAATCATCGGAACACCAGGCACAAGAAATTGCCGGTGCATCTGCTGCTGTAAACGAGATGGCAGTGTCGATTGACCAAGTATCATCTAACGCCGCTGAATCTACTTCGGTTGCGGAAAGATCGGTAACCATCGCCAAAAAAGGTGCCGAAGTGGTACAAAATACCATTCACGGTATGGATACGATTCGCGAACAGATCCAAGAAACATCGAAACGTATCAAACGCTTGGGTGAATCATCTCAGGAAATCGGTGATATCGTATCCCTAATTAACGACATTGCTGACCAAACAAACATTCTATCTCTTAACGCGGCGATTCAAGCATCGATGGCAGGTGACGCAGGTCGAGGCTTCGCGGTTGTTGCCGACGAAGTTCAGCGCCTTGCAGAACGTTCATCAGCAGCAACGAAGCAGATTGAAGCGCTGGTAAAAACAACGCAAACAGATACCAACGAAGCGGTTATCTCCATGGAGCATACCACTGCTGAAGTTGTTAGGGGGGCACGCTTGGCACAAGATGCTGGTGTGGCACTAGAAGAAATTGAAACGGTATCGATGTCTTTAGCTGACTTGATTCAGAATATATCCAACGCATCAAGACAACAATCATTGTCTGCCGGTCATATTTCCAACACGATGAATGTTATCCAAGAAATCACTTCACAAACTTCTGCTGGTACAACAGCGACAGCAAAATCGATTGGTAACTTATCTGAAATGGCTAGCCAATTGAGAGCATCGGTATCTGGCTTTAAGCTACCTGCAGATGAATATGACCAGCATGCTGATGATTCTCATACTGCATAATAAAACACTCGAAGTTTATTAGGTGTTTGCTATGGCAACTTTGTTAGAAAATGGATCATCTGATAGCCGCTTATTTTTAAGCGCTATCAGCGATATTTCTACAAAGATACAGTCAAAACTTGGAAAAGTTTTTATGCCAATATCTTTGCGTCAGTCATTGATTAGTGAGTCTTTTATGCACTGGGAGTCGAGCAAATCCTCATCATTAACGGATGACCAGTTTTCACAATGGCAAACCTTGTTAGAAGAGCGCACGGGCATGTATATCAACATTTACCATCGCTCCTTACTGGATTCTAATTTAGTGATTCGTATGCGGGAAATTAACTGCCCTGACTTTGATGAATACTATAAAAAAGTCTGTACAAAGCCTGACGGGATTGTTGAGTGGAGCATTTTGTTAGATAGAATTATGGTTCAGGAAACACGTTTCTATCGAAATGCTGAGTCACTTGCTTTATTTTCAAATTACCTAGAAAACACGTTACAAGACAAACAGGCAGAACAGCAAACTAGCGCAATCAATATCTGGAGCGTTGGCTGTAGCTCAGGAGAAGAGCCCTATACCTTAGCTATTCTCTGCCAAGAAGTACTGAATAAGTTACACAGCACCCATTCCTTTGGTATTACAGCAACAGATATTAGTTTACCGGTGTTAGCCAAAGCGAGAGAGGGCATTTACAACGCCCGGAAATTACTAGACCTAAAATCAGATCTGATAGATAAGTATTTTGAAGCGCTTGATGGAAATAAATTTAAGATTAAAGCGCCATTAAAAAAGAAGGTATGTTTTTCAATGGCGAATATGATTGATATTGAAAAAAGTCCATTAAGAAATATGGATATAATTTACTGCCAAAACGTGCTGATTTACTTTCGTAAAGAACGTAAACACATCATTTTGGATAGTTTGGTCGAATGCTTAGCCCCTGGTGGATTATTAATTATTGGTCAAGGCGAAGCGCTTGATTGGCATAATTCACTAGTTTCAAGAGTGCCTGATAACCAAACACTGGCGTATATACGCCAAACAACACAAGAACACTAAAGACAACGCATACTGATTGGAGAAGTTATGGCGAACAACCATGACTACATAGCCTTAGACTGGGTTAAAGGCGAAATAAAACAGACATTATCTCAAGCACAAAGTGCTTTGGAAGCGTTTGTCGAAAATAACCAAGACACACCTCAAATGACCTTCTGCCTGAACCATATTCATCAGGTTCATGGTACATTGCAGATGGTTGAGTTTTACGGTGCCGCCCTGCTTGCTGAAGAAATGGAGAAGCTATGCCAAGTCATGATCGATGACAAAATAGCAAGCATCCAAGAAGCACAAGAAGTCCTGATGGACTCGCTGCTGCAGCTAGAAAACTATTTAGAGCATATACAAAAAGGGCAGCGTGACTTACCCGTCGTATTGTTACCGGTTCTCAATGATTTGCGGGCATTACAAGGCCAGCCACTGTTTTCAGATACATCGCTGTTTACGCCTAACCTTAGCGCTGCTGAAGTCATACCGAATACCTCACACAATCAACGGATGAACGATGAGCAGGTGATCGCTAACCTTAGAAAACTAAGACAAATGTTCCAGTTTTCATTAGCAGGCATTATTCGCAATCAAGATCTTAGTGATAACTTTACTTATTTATACAAAGTTCTTTCCAAATTAGAAAAATTTTGCCAAGGCACGCCCATTGGCAAAATATGGTGGGTGGCTGTTGGTTTCCTTGACTCAATTCAAGGTGATTCAATTGGTTTAAGCTCTGCGACTAAACAGCTTCTTAGAGATCTTGATTATCAGATTAAGCTGATGATTGATGAGCATAAAACGATTCTGGCAAAACCTCTTCCAGCAGACTTATTAAAGAATTTACTTTATTACATCGCGAAAACCAAAACAGAAAGTAAGCGAATTGAACAACTCAAAGAGCAGTTTAAACTACACCTTGCCTTGCCAAGCGAACAAGAAATAAATCAAGAAAGGGAAAAGCTTCACCAGCCTGGACAAGAAACCATGACATCGGTTGTCGATGCCTTGGCAGAAGAATTAAACCTAGTGAAAGATCAACTTGATCTTTATGTCCGTGGTGATGAAAAAGACAATGAAAACTTAGTCCAATTAACCCCTCAATTGATTCAAATAGCCAATACAATGGCGGTACTTGGCTTAGGTGTTGCCCGAAAGATAGTCTTAGAACAAATATCACGAATTGAAGATATCGCCAACACAAATGCGCCAGCTTCAGATCAGACATTAATGGATATGGCTGGTGCTCTGTTATACGTTGAAGCTAGCTTGAGTGCTTTAAAATCAAATACCAAAGGCCCCAACACCAGTGAACACAATACTGAAACTGGAGAGTTTCAGGTCCCTGCTGAACACTTTCAAAGTGCTCATAATGCACTAATTTATGAATCAAGAAACGGCTTAGAGCAAGCCAAAAATAGTATTGTAAATTTTATAGCCTCTCAATGGGATCATACTGAAATTGAAGATGTACCTGAACTACTAGATAGCATACGTGGCGGCTTACAAATCATTCCTCTGCCTCAAGCTGCTAAGTTACTCGGTGCATGCAGTACCTATATACGCGAGTCTTTACTAGAAAATAAAGCCATTCCAGACTGGCAACAACTCGACCGCTTAGCAGATGCTATTACAAGTATTGAATATTATATGGAGCGCCTTTCAGAAGGCTCTCAGGATAATGAACGTATTCTAAAAGTCGCTGAAGAAAGTGTTGCAAAATTAGGCTTCCCGACTCAGACATCTGATAAACACGCTACACCTGTTTTATCTCAGCACCACATCTCAAGTGTCGCAACAGAATCTCCTGACGCGATAGAGAAAGAGTCTGACCAAGGCTTGATAGATGAAGATATTTTAGAGATTTTTCTCGAAGAAGCCTCTGAAGTCATGGATGAAATTGATATAGCCATGGCTCAACTTAAAGCGAATGCGGATAATCAAAAAGCATTACAAAACCTGCGTCGTGCATTCCACACATTGAAAGGTAGTGGTCGTTTAGTGGGTGCAAAAGCAATTTCAGATATTGCCTGGCCTGTTGAAAGCTTGCTGAATAAACACTTGGATTCATCGCTCACTATCGAGTTAAGTGTATTTGATTTCTTAGACTCCGTTATCGAAAGATTACCCGAGCTCACCGATGATTTTGCAAATACACGTACCTCAAGCGGCTATGAACATTTGATAACAAGAGCCAATATTCTTGCCGGAATAGAAGCTAAACCAGGCAGTAAAAAACCAGTAGAAATTCAAGCTGCTGTCGAGCCTGAATTAGAGATAAAAATAACTGAGCCGACAGATGCTGAAGCAGTAAATAAAGAACCTGTTTTAACAGAAATGGTTGAGCCAGAGATTGAAGAAGAGCAGGCCAAGACTGAAATTACACCAGAAGATGAAGATGATTTAATTGATGACGAAATCCTGGAAATTTTTATTGAAGAGGCCTCAGAAGTTCTTGAATCTATAGAACAACATCTGCCTGTATATCTTGATGGTTATGCCGACCATGATGCATTAAAAGAGCTCCGCAGAGCATTCCACACACTAAAAGGCAGTGGCCGTATGGTCAATGCTTATACCATTGGTGAAGCGGCTTGGGCCATTGAAAACTTATTAAACCGAATCATAGATGGCTCAATCATCATGAATGATGGGGTGGCTAGCTTAATCACCTATGTTTCCTCTAAGATTACCTTATTAATTGAAGCGTTTGAGAGGAAAGTTACGCCAGATTTTGATTTGAATAAAGTTGAAAATCAAGCTCAAGCACTTCTCACAGGCGAAATAGTTAAACCTTTAAGTGATGATCAGCAATCAATTGCTGATCAGAAAGAAACTGACGATGATGGCTACAAGTTAGTTGAAATTGATGATGCTCTACTAGAAATATTTAAAAATGAAGCAGATGCCCATGTAAGTACGGTCGAAGCGTTTGTTGCACAGGTGAAAGAACAGGGTGCAATAGCCATAAACGACGACCTTTCGCGAGCACTTCACACCCTCAAAGGCAGTGCCAATACCGCTAACATACAACCTATCGCTGATATTGCAGTTCCTGTTGAAAAGCTAATCAAAGATGCCCGAGCTAGCAATATTGACATCGAGCAAAAAATTGCAGCTATGCTAGCCGAAGCCATGCAGTTTATTCGCAGTGGCATTAAGCAATTAACGCAATCACCACAAAAAAGCCTAACAGGTTCAGAGGAATTCTTAGCTAAGTTGATTCAGCTTCAAAAAGAGATTTTTGAAGCTATTTCTGAAACAGATGAAGCCTTTGACAATGCGCCACAAGACCCACAACTTGTTAATATATTCTTAACAGAAGGTTTAGATATTCTGCTTGATGCAGAAAGCATTCTAAATGAGTGGCAAATACACCCGGTGTCGAATGATCAACTCATTCAGTTAGTCAGCGAAGTTAAAACGCTACATCGTGGTGCCAAAGTGGCTGGTTTGGTGAATATTACAGAGCTCTGTGAGTGTCTGGAAGAGTGCTATAACAGCATTGACTTAAATAACGCGCCTCCAAATCAAGACTTCATCACCGATATTAAACGTGGCCACGATGCCTTAATAGACATGATGGATCAGTTGGCTGCAGGTTTAACTATTAAGTTGGATAATAAGCTTCTTGCCGAACTAAGAACCCATATCCAAGGGCAGCAAACACCTACACAAGGGGCATCGACATACAAAGATGACCATGATGAGTTGTATGACAAGCTAGACGAGCTTGAAAAACAGCTGGATGATTCTTTACCCTCTTACGCCGTTACTGAAGAACAAAATCTAGCCAATGGTGATAACCTTGAAGAACATTCAAGTTCTGAAAAAGTAATGGATGCAGAGCTTGCAGACATCTTCCTAGAAGAAGCAAGTGAGCTTGTTAATGCAATGCCTCCTGCACTTCAGAAACTGTCTGATAAACCAGACAATGAAAATATTTTACTGCAGCTGCAACGCGATATGCATACGCTCAAGGGCGGTGCCAGAATGGCTGAAATCGATACCATTGGTGACTTAGCCGATGTCTTGGAACTAACATTTGATGCACTTATCGAAACGCACGAAGCAGTACCTGCTTTAGTTTTATCTTTATTGGAAGAAGCGTCTCAAGCGTTACAAGATATGCTCAAAGCGGTTGAGCAGCTTCAATTAAGTGAAGCTCAACCAGCGCTTATCGAACACTTATCTGCCGCACTCAGAACACTGAAAACACAAAGTCTGCATGGACTGGAAACAGATCATTCAGCCGAAGATGATGAGATAGAACTGACTGAGTTCACGACACCTGGAACGGTTAAAGCTGAAGTACCAAGTGTGACTTATACAGAAGCGCCTGAAACTGTTTCAGAGTTTGATCTAGACCCAGAACTAGCCGAGATATTCCTCGAGGAAGCATTAGAAATTATAAACTCCTCCGGTGAATTGCTGCATAACTGGAAATCGGATGTTTATAACCTTACGCTCGTTGGCGAACTTCAAAGAGAGCTGCACACGCTTAAAGGCGGTGCCAGAATGGCCGAAATCAGCCCTATTGGAGACTTGTCTCATGAACTGGAAACACTTTTTGAGTCCATCGTTGAACAGCAGTTTGAAGCCTCAGAACCTGTTATTGAACTTTGCTTAAGCTGTCATGATGCCTTAGCGAATATGGTCGATGCTGTCAAAGACGCTACGCTTGTTCCAAATGCTGATAAGCTGCTAAATCAAATTAAACGTCTAATAAACAATCAGGGAAGTACACCAGAACCTGAACTTGAAGATACATACCTTGAAAATGAAGTAATTGAAGCAACACCCGTCTCTGATCCAAGTGATGTTGATGAAGGACGTGTTTCTGCACACCATTCAGATGCTGACTACGAAGGTGATCTACTACCCTTATTTATTGATGAAAGTAAGGATATTCTATCTGCCGTAGCTGAGTATCTTGAGCTCTGGCGTGAATCAGAGGATGGCTCAGACGGTATTATTGGCCTACAACGAGAAATGCACACCCTTAAAGGCGGTGCACGCCTTGCGGACGTAGATGCATTAGGTGATCTTGCTGAAGCCGTTAATACGCGACTAGAAAAATTAATAGAAGGGGAGCTAAGCAATGCAGCCAGTCTTTATCCTCTTATTGTCAGTGCCTATCAAGAATTAACAGAAATGCTAGAAAGCTTGATTCATGGCCAGACAATCAAACCGGCGCCCGAACTCATTCATAAAATTAATGCCGCAGGACATCATGAACAAGCTAGTAAGAAGTCTTCGGCCAAGACAGAAAACAGTCAAACAAGCAATACGGTCAATCATTCTGATGCGGATACTGACGATGAGCTTGATTTAGAAGTTCTCGAACTATTTGTCGAAGAAGCACAGGAACTTATAGAAGCACTTGAGGAACATATTTCAGCGTGGTCTAAAGAACCAAATAACGAGAAATTCAATCTAGAAATTCAACGTGTATTGCACACACTGAAAGGCGGGGCTCGTTTATCTAATCTATCGGAGTTAGCTGATGAAAGCCATCACCTTGAGTCAACGCTTCTCAAAGCTCAGCAAGATTCGCTTGTATTTGAAGGAAAGTTAAAAAACCAGGTATTAGCAAAACAAGATATTTTGCTTAAACAGGTTGATAGTATTCAATCGCTGGTTAATAAGCCTTCGGATACTGAAACAGCCACTTCCACAGTAGACAGACAGCCCGAAAAAGCATCCAATAGCACTGCCTCAGAAGCGCTTATTCAAAGTAATCGGGAAGTCAAACCAGCGGCTAAAGCAAATAAAGCACCGGTTAAACCAGCACAAACAACATCAGCACCACAGGAAACCATACGGGTATCAGCTGGTTTGCTTGATTCCCTGGTTAACCTAGCGGGTGAAACCAGTATTTCCCGTGGCCGATTAGAACAACAAATAAGTGATTTTGGTTTTACCCTAGAAGAAATGTCAGCAACAATAGAGCGTCTTCGTGAGCAGCTGCGTCGAATGGACATGGAAACGGAAGCTCAGGTATTGTTCCGTGCTGAAAAAGAAGGTATTAAGTCGACAATTTATGAAGATTTCGACCCACTTGAAATGGATAGATATTCTTCTATACAGCAGCTTTCAAGAGCATTAACAGAGAGTACATCAGACTTACAAGATCTTAGAGATACACTGGCTGATCGTTCGCGTGATACGGAAACGCTGTTACTTCAGCAGTCTCGTATTAACTCAGAACTTCAAGAAGGCCTGATGAAAACACGGATGATTCCATTCTCTTCTGTGGTGCCTCGTTTGCGTCGAATCGTCCGCCAGATTGGTGGGGAGCTCAACAAGCAAGTAGAGTTTGACGCGCTGAATGCCGAAGGTGAAATGGATCGTTCCGTACTGGAAAGAATGGTTGCACCTTTAGAACACATGCTACGAAATGCCTTGGATCACGGTATAGAATCACCTGATCTCAGGAAAAAAGCCGGGAAAAAACCAGCAGGTATCATTAACTTATCGCTTCATCGAGAAGGTGGCAACATTGTACTAAAAATGCAGGATGATGGTGCTGGCATAAATGGTGATGTTATTCTGGCTAAAGCCTTGAAACAAGGCCTGGTTGAAGAAGATGAAGAGCTAACGAAGCATGAGATTATGCAGTTTATTATGCATCAAGGCTTTAGTACGGCAGAGAAAGTCACTCAAATATCTGGTCGTGGCGTCGGCATGGACGTTGTTGCTAGCGAAATAAAACAGATGGGTGGCACCATCGAAATAGATTCCGAATTTGGTAAAGGTACCGAATTTACTATTCGCTTACCATTCACAGTTTCTGTTAACAGAGCCTTGATGGTTAATACGGGCGAAGACTTTTACGCCATTCCACTCAATACCATTGAGGGTATTGTACGTGTTAGCCCATATGAGCTCGAGGAATATTACAAGCCAGATGCACCCATGTACGAATATGCTGGCCGCGAGTATAACCTTCAATATTTAGGGCAGTTACTGCACAGCAGCCACCAACCAAAGCTTCAAGGCCAACCATTACCTTTGCCAGTGATACTTGTTCGGGGGAGTGATAAGCCAATGGCGCTCCAAGTTGATAGTTTGATGGGCAGCCGTGAAATTGTCGTTAAAAGCTTAGGACCACAGTTTGCAGAAGTAAATGGAGCCTCAGGCGCCACAATTCTTGGTGATGGTAGCGTGGTCGTGATCCTCGATCTGCCAGCATTAATTCGCGATGATATTGCCAACGCAATGAGTCCTCAACCTGTCATTATTCCAACAGAAGTGGCAGCCAAAGAAACTAAATTGGTAATGGTTGTCGATGACTCAGTCACCGTTCGAAAAGTAACGACGCGTTTACTTGAACGCAATGGCTATGATGTTATCACCGCAAAAGATGGCGTCGATGCCATTGCGATTTTACAGGATCAAAAACCTGATGTAATGCTACTCGATATTGAAATGCCCCGCATGGATGGCTTTGAAGTTGCGACGCTAGTCAGACATGATGAACGTCTGAAAGACGTACCTATTATTATGATTACCTCAAGAACAGGTAAAAAACACAAAGAACGAGCTCTATCCATTGGGGTGAATGAATACTTAGGCAAACCCTTTCAAGAGCATGACTTACTCGAGAATATTGAGCGGTATGTTGATTAATGCATACTGGAAACTTGCACCCATACATCGGTGTAATTTCAGACTGCGCCTTGCAACGCCACATGATTAAGAAAGCGCTATCCAATTATGGCCTGCCAATAGCGCTTTCTTGTGATCCTGCCAATATCCAAAACCAGGATTCTGACAAAGTTGAGCAAGTTCATTGTTGGATCTTGGTTTTAGACAATGAAGACTTTGAGTCTGATGCAATCACCGCACTGATTGAGCAAACGGATATTCCGATACTGTTTGGTTTAGGCAAAGCGCCTAACAAATATGATGAACTGTACATTTCATGGGAACGAAGACTCTTTAGCAAACTAGAAGAATTAATAGGTCAGGTGAATATTTTCGAATCTGAAAGCTCCGTCTTATCTTTAAATCATCACATTAGCGAGCCAATAGAGTCAACTGCGCGCACAGATCCATCTGTGTTTATTAGCCAACAACGCAAACTGGATGAACCCACACCAACCAGACCTAAAAAGCGTGCTTCAGAAATATGGGTATTAGCGGCATCGCTAGGTGGCCCTAGTGCTGTGAAGCGTTTTCTTGACATCATACCGCAAACGATTAAAGCAAGTTTTTTATATGCCCAGCATATCGACAGTCACTTTTCTCACGTCTTAACACAAGTTTTAGGCCGGCATGCAAAACTCGATTTACTTGCTCTCGAAAACGACTATCCTTTATATGATGGAGAAGTTAGGGTTGTTCCTGTTGATCATGAGGTTCGGTTTCAACCAGACCAAGCCCATATAACAAAAAACCCGTGGAGAGGCCCTTATGGCCCGTCAATTGATCATTTGTTAAAAAATCTAATGGATGGTTTAGGTGAAAACTTTCACCTCATTGTCTTCAGTGGAATGGGCAATGACAGCGCTATGGTCGTGCCTGCGATGCAAAAAGCAGGCTGCCAAATATGGACGCAGAGCCCTGAAACCTGCGCCAGCGCCTCAATGCCGCAAACCATTATAGATATGCAGTGTAGTGATTATATTGATACACCTGAAGGCCTAGCTGAAGCGCTCATTAAACGTGTAGGCTGCCACCCGGAAACAGACATATCAGACGATATATCTGCACCAAGCAATAGTATTTCAACAGAGCCTGACAATGAACAGGCCAATAAAGAGGATTCAAACGGTGTCTGATACACAGAAAATAATAGCCTGCCTTTACCTTCCCGTTCATCAGCAACAACTATTGTTACCTAACGTGAGCATTGCTGAAGTCGTTGACTATCAAACACCCGAAGAGCCTATTGATAAACCAGACTATTTTCTTGGCTATGTGACATGGAGAGGCATCCGTATTCCTTTGCTTTCTTACGAATTAGCAAATGGCCAATCAAGCAGTACAGTGACGACCCATGTTAGAATTGCAGTCATTAATAGCATCGGAGAACATCATGAAGCACTGCCATTTTTTGCGATCTTAACGCAAGGCATCCCCCGATTAGTCAAAGTAGCCAGTGATTTAATTAAACCGCTAAAAAGCGCAGTTAATAAGGCTGAAACAACAAGCATTAAACTAGATGGTGAAGAAGCCATTATCCCAAATCTAAGTTATTTAGAAAATCTTGCTTTCACTAACCGATGAGATTCGACTATAAAGATTTAAGCATTGCGGCGCTTTCAGCCGTTTTATTTATGTCTGTCTATCATGTATTTAGTTTAATAATATACGGGCCATTTATGGTCAGTTTTCTTTTTCTATTTAATTCGGTACTCAGTACTCTCGCTTTATTAGCGACAAATAAACCTCAGGGTATTAATACAAAATTTACATCCTCCGTATTGCTATTATCCTGTTTTTCATTATTTATCTTTATGCTCACCCAGATAGAAACAGCGAGTTCGATGTCTACCTGGTTTTGTATCTTGGTGTTTTGCAGCTCGGTATTATTAGCTCCATCTCATGCGCTACGTCTCAACCTTATGACGCTTTGCATATACTGGATTTTGACATTATGGCTCACAAATCAAACATTTCAACAGATAGAGTCAGCATTAGCGCTAACACTGATCACAATACTCGTAACGATACTAAGTCAGGTCACAAAAGGGTTAAAAGATAAATTGGAGCTTTCCAGAAAAACTGATGCACTAACAGGCTGCATCCAGCCCACTGAATTTAAGTTTGAACTTGCTAAAGTAACACAGCTTTTTGAGCGTTATGACACTCCATTTAGCCTTATTTGTATCAAATATTCATCATCCTTTTCTTCAGAAAGTGAATTGCAAACCTGGCTAAAAGAGTTGGCCCAGCTCTACCAAAGCAGACTAAGAAAAACAGATATTTTATGTCGTTTTAGTTCACAAAGATTCATGATTCTACTACCCAGTACGCAGCATAAAAATGCCACAGCTTTATGCTCAGATTTGAAAAGGTGTGCAGAAGCTTATGAGTTTTCATACCAAAAATCAGCTCAGCAAAACCATGTCAAAACCGACTTAACATTGACTACCGAAACCTACTCTGAAAAAGATAATATAGACGAGTGGTTACAACAAATGCAGGTTAAATAAGAGCTAATAAAAAATTACTATTAAAGTTACAGGATATTTTTAGCAAATTTAAAAATAGTAGCTAGAATAATAAGACGCATTAATAATCAATATTTAGGTTTCTTTCAAGTCTGCCGATACATTTCTGTCGCTAAAGAAACTATTCAATTAGAACAATAAAGCCTCAATCTACCGAGGTTATCTAACAAAATCTGTTTGCTAGCTCAGCGCTAGACAAATATGGGCAAAGTTACACGTTTACTCAGGTAATATTATGTTTGGATTTAATAAAAATGCTCTAAAAGTCACTGAAGTTGCTGTCGATAAAGTCGAATTGCAAAGCCTACAAAGTAAAGCGGCTATATTGGACAAATTCTTTGCTCAAGACCCAATATCCTTAGCTCAAAACCTTGCTGCATCTGTTTCTGAAAAGTTAGGTAGTGGCACCAGTTTTGTTAGGCAAGTTGAAGAAAATTGTCTGGGTATGGAGTCGCTATTAAACGAAGGGCAAAGTATTCATTCTGCAGCCCAACAGGCAAATGACACCACCACTCAAACGGCAGAAACGTCTCAGCAGTGTAGCGCGGATATGCGTCAATTAGCGGATAACCTTGAGACCTCATCTCGCTATATTTCTGAATTTACATCCTTATTAGAAAGCCTTGATGAGAGCAACAAGACCATCAGTAAGCTTTTAGAATCGATTAAAGCCATTGCAGACCAGACTAACTTACTGGCATTAAATGCAGCGATAGAAGCTGCACGTGCCGGTGAACACGGTCGTGGATTCGCTGTTGTCGCAGATGAAGTGCGCCAACTCGCAAATACCTCAAACTCTTCAGCTGAAGAAATTCAAGGTGAAATTACCAAAATTACTGAAATTTCAAATTCAGTAATTTCTAAACAACAAGAAGTGGCTGAAGTTGTCAGCAGCAGTGTCACCATTGCAAACGAAACCATGCATAACCTCAGCAGCATGGCAAATATCGCGAGTAACAGTGCAAGTGTTGTTAATTCTCTGACTCAGAATTTAAGCTCACAAGCACAACAAACTGAACAAATCAGGAATGAGATACAGGCATCCATTGATAAAGCAGGCTCTCTTACAAACGCGCATAATGGCTTGGAAGAAGAATTTCAAGAACTTATCAATCAACTTGCTAATTTATCTCGCTAAGTTTTTCCACTCCATTCATAAAAATTTGACACTTAATTGGCCAAAAAATATTTTTTGGCCAATTACATTTTCACCCGCCTTAAGCGAAAACCCCCAACCGCTTGATTTAAAAGATCTTTCTAAAAAACACCTCATGTTTTAAGAACATTGGCCGATTTAATGCTTATAGATACTATACACAGCATAGACACCTTGTCTTTGTGCTGACTATTCATACGAATAGGAGTACTCAATATGTATTCTGAATTAGATATTAATCAACAAAATAGACTTCAGACGCTTAAACAGCTGTACATAGGCAAATATATACAGCTCAGCAAAGCAAATGCAGCGCTGAATGATTTTAAATACCAAATACTTCAGGCTGAATTATTAGTGATAAAAGCGGCAATACCAGAAAATGAATTGCCCATTTTTGTAGAAAATTAAGTGTGCATAGGTGCAAATAAAGTAAACTGTCAAAAAAACTTACAGTTCACTTTATTGCTTCTTCAAAAAATATGAATGCATTCTCGCTATTAAGTAACAATATCTGCGCCATGTTCAATCGGGCGACATAAAATAGGGCTGGCAACCGTATTATCCACCATCAGTGGCACACCATGCTTATGGGCAATCTCAGCAAGTTTCTGAAGATCGACCACATTACCCGCTGGGTTACCTATTGATTCACAAAAAACTGCCTTGGTATTTTCATCAATCGCCTTAGCAAACTCTTCGTAGTCATCGACACTAACCATCCGAACCTCAATACCCTGCTTTGGCAATCAAAGCAATATAAAACCGTTGTCACTTGCTATCAGGAATAGTGCTTCCCCCTCACTTAGCAAGTATGTAAAATTGCACTTTTTATCTTTTGGAATCTTCTATGTCTGAGGCTTTATCTGATCATTACAAAGCAATTCTTGAAGGCTTGGGGGAAGATAGCACCCGCGAAGGTCTTAGAAACACACCAAAACGTGCTGCAAAAGCAATGCAGTTCTTAACAAAAGGTTATCAAGAAAAACTAGAAGATATCGTTAATGGTGCCATTTTTGAGTCCGACAATGACCAAATGATTATTATTAAAGACATAGAGCTATATTCTCTTTGTGAACACCATCTTCTACCGTTTATTGGTAAATGTCACATTGCTTACCTTCCAAACGGAAAAGTTCTAGGCTTATCAAAGTTTGCGCGTATCGTAGACATGTTCGCTCGCCGATTACAAATTCAAGAAAATCTGACGCGAGAGGTTGCCGATGCCGTACAGGAAGTTACGAATGCACAAGGCGTGGCAGTCATCATTGAATCAAAACATATGTGCATGATGATGCGCGGCGTAGAGAAACAAAATTCAAGTATGAATACCTCTGTCATGCTGGGTACATTTCGGGAATCGCAGGCAACACGTAGCGAGTTTTTGAGCCTAATGACTCATTCATAAAACTAACTGTGAAGCCATACCGTTAAACACACTAAACCTGCTGTAAAATTTGCCACAGTCCTCGCCTTACAGGAAACGAGAATGTTAAAGCTAGATATGCTCAACCAACTTAAACAACTTAAGCAAGACATCAAAGAAAGCCGTAATTTAATGGAAGGTACCGTTAAAGGCTCTCCCAATAAATTTGGTTTTGTGAATCTAGATTCCGGCAAAGATGTTTTCCTGCCAGCTGAAGAAATGGAAAAAGTACTGCCGGGTGATCGAATAGAAATTGAAATCATTAAAGATAGTAAAAATAAGAAAGTCGCTAAAATTGAACGCTTAATATCATCTCCGACTAAATATTTTTGCGGTAAATATATCACCAAGGGTAAAACCCACTTTATAGAACCCGATATACATGGCATGAATCGCTGGTTTTTTGTCCCACCGCAAAAACGTAAAAATGCACAAAATAAAGACCTTGTTAAATGCCGTATTACACAACACCCCTACAAAACGGGTAATGCTCAAGCTGCGGTGCTCGAAGTGATCGGCCAGGATCATGATATGGGTATCGAATTTAACTATGCCTGTAAAAAGCATGATATACGTAAAATATGGCCGACTGAAGTAGAACAAGAATTAGCCCAACTCTCTGAAGATACGATTGCATCATTAAGTAACTCTCGAACAGATCTTACCCACGTTCATTTCGTGACAATAGACTCTCACTCAACAGTCGATATAGACGATGCTATTTATGTTGAAAAAACAGAATCGGGCTGGACACTAAGCGTTGCCATCGCCGACCCAAGTACCGTCGTACCCAAAGGGTCAGAAATTGAAAAAGAGGCATTAAAACGTGCCAGCTCTTTATACTTCCCTGGGCAACATATTGCTATGCTGCCAGAAAAAATCGCGGGAGATTTATGCTCCCTAAAAGAAAATGCGCAGCGCTTGGCAAAGGTTGTACAGATAGAGGTGAGCGAAGCGGGTGATCTTATTGATTACAAGATCACTGAAGCCGTAATTAAGTCACATAAAAAACTGAGCTATTATGAATTAAGTCAGCACTATGAAAATGCAGCGCCTGATATTAATGCCGAGCTGAAAAACATGTTGGCCGCCCTTAAACAGCTTACTGATGCTTTGCGAAACGCTCGACAAAAGAATGCGCTTGTTCAGGCTGATCGCAAAGAGTTTTATCTTGAATTGGATGATAAACAAAAAATAGCCGACATCAAAACAAAAATGCTGACGCCTGCTCACCGAGTGGTTGAAGAAGCCATGGTCGCCACGAATCGCTGTATTGCTGACTTTTTAGCAAAGCAGGACGTACCCAGTATTTTTATCACACATCAAGGCTTAAGGCCAGACAGACGGGAGATTGTTGACAAAGTGCTCACCGAAAGTTTATCCGACTATCAAGCAGGGTCGATAACAGAGCTTCCTGGTTTTATCCAAACAGTCCATCAAACGTCTTCTTCAGACGAGCTAAAGCCTCTTCATCTTTTAATCTCACGACAATTAGATAAAAGCGTGCTGTCCTCAAAAGCTCAAGCTCACTTTGGAATGGGCCTTGAGCACTATACAACCTTTACATCCCCACTTAGAAAAGCTCAGGATTATTTAATTCATCGGCAAGTTTCTGCTTTATTGAATAATAAAAAAGTGCCCATTGATGCCGATAAATTAAGCAAATTGACTGAAGCAACGCAAGCCATTCGTAATACAGTGAATGATGCAGAGCAATGGTTAAAGTGTCAGTTTATAGCCAAGAAGAAAGATATTTTCGACGCCAACGTATTACGCGTTTTCTCAACCGGCTTCCAAGTGAAGTTGATTGATAATGGTATTGAAGGCTTTATTTCAACGAAAGAAATGGAAGGTAAATACAGCTTTAATCAAGAGCGTATGATCATTACCAATAAAGGCCAATCTTTCGAGTTAGATCAGATCGTTAAGGTACAACTCAAACAAATAGATTGGCCACGCAAACAAATTCAATTTTCTTTAATTTCTGAAGAAAAGGATACAACTAACGCAGACAAATAAGCCTTAAGAGCTCTTTGTGAGATATCTCTTACATAGCTTTAGGTGATATCTTCTTTTATTGCTTAGGTCTGTTTCGTATTATGTATCTCGTACGGACACAAAGGCATACGGATTATGTCAGGATGTAAGGATTATAGAGAAAGATTGCTCTTTGCTAGGGAATAGTCGTAGGACGAAAGGAAAAACAAGGACGGACGCAAAACAAGGACTGTCAAGGAAGGTTAAGGATAGTAACGACTAAAGGATTAGTAACGGAAGCGCTAATTGTAGGGTACGGCATGGATTGCTGTACCCTTTTACTTTTTAAGCCATCTCAGTGTTATCTAAACATTCTGCTTTTCTTTATTTTTCAAACCAATCAAGCCCGCTATCATAAACTCACTGACAATATTGACGTATGTTTCTTGGTCAGTCACCGACAGACAGTTGATATCACCATTCCAGATCATACCCACAGCACCATCAAATGTGGCTTCTAGCCCTATCATTAGATGCTCAACCGGCATATTTGGAAAGAGCTCCATCTCAATGCCTTTTTGCAAAATAGCGCCGATATACTCTTCAAATTGGGTATCTAACACTTCAAATTGCCGCCTTAAATCATCCGTCAAACGCTCACGAAAATCGGCACGCTTACAATAAAAAGACATTTTTGCTTCAACAGGATTATTTAAAAAAAGATCAAATGAAATTCGAATCAGTTGCTGAATTGAATCCAAGACGATCTGCGTTTCTGTTTGGGGTATAAAATCGATAACATCATAAGCACCTAAAATTCTCTTAGAAAAATCTGTCGCGATATTCGCATAGATCTCCTCTTTACACGTAAAATGCTTATATACCGTACCTTTGCCTATTTCAGCTTTTTTGGAAATCTGCTCAACGGTAACAGTTTCCCATCTCGGACCTTCAAATAAGCTAATAGCTGCCTTTAAGATTTCACGCTCACGCTTGGCAAATTCAACTTGTTTACGACTAGGCTCAATAAGGCCTTCTTTTAGCATGACTCACTCTCTTTCATTGATCTTCATTAAGGGCAGTTTTAATTCCCTAATCATGGCTTTTAATTCAGTAATTTCTGATTTCAACTCTGACATCGTTGGCTCATCGCCATGCTCTAAGGCTCTTGCTTTGGCATGCTCATCCTCCATAACATTAACCACGATACCAATCACCATATTTAAAAAGGCGAAGGCTGTCAGGAAAATAAAGGTGAGGTAATAAATCCAGCTTAAAGGATAGACATCCATCGTTTCATATTGAATATCAGTCCAATCTTCAAAAGTCATCACTCTAAATAGAGTCAGCATAGAAATTGCAATATTACCCCATAACTCAGGATTAATCGTTTGAAATAAGTAACTGCCGACCGCTGCGTAAATATAGAAAATAATAAACATCAAGAGCATGACATAGCCAAGCTGAGGCATGGCTTTCAATAAGGAGTTAATCAGAATACGCAACTCGGGAACCACCGAGACCATTCGTAGCACCCTGAAAACCCTGACTAAACGCGCCAGTAAAGCCATTTCAGAATCGTTAACGGGTATTAAACTAATCAGCACGACCAAGGTGTCGAAAACATTCCAGCCACTTTTAAAGAAGGCGCGTTTATTGGGTTCTGCAATAAAACGAATGACAATCTCTACAAGGAAGAACAGCGTGATAAACACATCTAAATATTGCGTTATTTTTAGTGCATTATCAGACAGCGCATACGTCTTTGCACCAATTTCTAAAGCAGAAATTATAATGATAAAAATTACAAAGAATTCGAAAATTCTATTATTTTTTAATGTTTGGAATTGAACTTGGAGTTGGTTTGTTGTGAGTTTCATACGCTAAGCAGTGACTGTCCAAAGATAAATGCTAATTGCCCTGCGCCTGCCAGAGCGCCCAAGAGACCACCAATAATGATGAGCTTGATCTCATCTTCTTGAAAGCAGGGACGCAGTAAATCCTGAAACTCTTCAGAAGGCAATTGTTTCATTCGCTCAGACATAATTTCTTTTACAACCAAAGCACGCTGGCGATTAAAGAGTGGGTCTTTGAGCGTTTGAGCAGATAGATCTATCGCCTTTTGCCCAGTATCTTGTTTCAGATCAGCAAAGCTTTTTGGCCCCATAGCGGCTTGTGTCAGTGGCTTAATAAGGCCAACGGCTTCATCTACCAGTTCTTCAAAATGGCGCTGGATAATCGCCCTTGTTCGTGGTGCTTCTTTACCTGTCAGCATCGCCTGTACGATCAGTTCAACCGTGAGTATTTCTTCAGTAATGATGCTACAAAACGACTCAGATACTTCATCTTGGCGTTTAAGGAATAAACCATGAACTTTTAGCCCTAAAAACTTGAAGGGCGCAACTGGCCGGAAAATCATATTTAAAGCCAGCCAGTTTGTTGCCCATCCGACCAAGAATCCACAGATAGGTAAAATAAGTGGTGAAGGGAAAAAGTACCAAAGTAGTAATTGAGGTAAGCCGAATAAAAAACCAAACCATAAACCGCTTTTAACAATAAATGCGAACTCTTTTTCGCCACACTCTAGAAAGATCCTATTTAGTAATGTTTTATCTTTTTCCAGGTGATCAATCACCATGGCTTTCAGGTCGAATAAAGATTCAATTTTAGGCGCGATATCTGCCACTAAATTATCAACAACCTTAGGCAGCTCCTCTTTAACACGTGTATAGGCAATTTGTTTAAGCGGTTTAGGTAAATTCTGCCATAACGTTCGATGCTGCTTACGCATGATTTCATCCACTAACTCGTCTAAACGCGGCTCGAGTGTTGATAAAATATGCTCACCAATAATGACAGGATTCATCTGCTCAATAACTTCGCTGACGGAACCTAAACGAGACAGCGTCGAATCGACACTGATTTCAGCCATTTTTCTGGCTTTCGAGGGAATGATGCCTTGCCAGCCTAAAAACGGCTTAATACCCCAAAATGTAATCGGATAAAAGGTTAGTTTAATGGCTAGCCAATTGGTGATGATGCCGACCAGACCGGCGATAACGGGAATACTCAATAACTTGAGTAGTTCAATCATACTTTCTGATACCATGGGCTGCTCTTTTTTCGGTACTTTTATTAATTTGAGGCCTTTGCATGGCCGCTAACACCTTAGCCAGCCTATACTCGATTGCATTTTAGTATGCTATCACATAGGATTCCCGATATTTTACTATTTATAGGCAAATTATGTCGCGCAGAACGCTGTTAGAGAGTGGATTAATCCAACGACTCATATTAGCCCTTGGCTTAAGCGCTGTTCTTTGGTTTGGCATATGGATTGTCACTAGGTAATTCATGTTGATATCTTTTGACAATTTAACGCTCGGCTATGAAGCTCACCCGGCAGTTCATCATTTGAATTATAGTGTCCCTGCGGGTGCCTTGATTGCACTTGTCGGCCCCAATGGTGCAGGCAAGTCGACACTTTTCAAAGGCATTATGGGGCAAATTCAACCGCTCGACGGCCATATTCATTTAAATGGCATTGAAAAAAAAGATATTGCCTACCTTCCTCAACTAAACCAGTTAGATAGAAGCTTTCCAATTACGGTTCAGGAGCTTGTCGCGCTCGGTGCATGGAATGAGATTGGCGCCTTCGGACGTTTAAAAAAGAGTCATAAGGAACAGGTTGCGTTTGCGCTTTCTCAGCTTAATCTGAAAGGCTTTGAGAAACGGCTAATAGCGTCATTATCTGGCGGACAAATGCAACGGGTCTTATTTGCTCGCTTACTGGTTCAAGATGCCAAACTTATCTTATTGGACGAACCCTTTACCGGCGTCGATAGCCGAACCACCCATGATTTATTGCATATGATTTCTACTTGGCATCAACAAGGCAAAACTATCATCGCTATTCTCCACGACCTTGATCAAGTTCGTCATCACTTTCCAGAATGCTTGCTGTTATCGAGAGAGCCGATTGCTTTTGGCCCGACAAACGAAGTGTTAACCGATGCCAATTGGTTGCGTGCACGTAAATTAAATGAAGCCTTTGATGAACATGCTGTTTATTGTGGTACTCATGAGGTGCCTGAATGATATTTGAATGGTTCATTCAACCCATTGCCGACTTTTCATTTATGCAACGTGCCTTAATTGGCTGTATTGCTATTTCTATTAGTGCTGCGCCGGTAGGTGTGTTTTTGATGCTTCGCCGTATGAGCTTAACAGGCGATGCCATGGCACATGCCATTTTACCTGGTGCAGCAGTGGGCTTTTTTATTGCCGGCTTGTCGATAGAAGCGATGACCATTGGCGGCATTATTGCTGGCTGTACCGTTGCTTTATTGTCGGGTTTAGTCTCACGCATGACCTCGGTTGCTGAAGACTCGAGCATGGCAGCGTTCTACTTGATATCCTTAGCCTTGGGCGTCCTCATTATTTCTGTACATGGCAGTCAGGTTGATTTATTACACGTGCTCTTTGGCTCTGCTTTAGCCTTGCACAATGAAGCTTTATACTTGTTGGGCGGTATTGCAACACTCACACTTATCATGCTGGCATTGGTTTTCCGACCCTTAGTCTTGGAGTGTATGGATCGTTTATTCCTGCAATCTGTCAGTCATTTAAGCCCTCTTGCGCACTTTTCCTTCTTAATGCTTGTGGTGTTGAATTTAGTCGGTGGTTTCAATGCATTGGGTACCTTATTATCGGTGGGCATGATGATTTTACCTTCAGCTGCTGCCCGCTATTGGGTAAAAAGTTTGGATATGCTGTTATTAAGCTCCTGCCTGATCGCCATTGTTAGCTGTTATATTGGCCTACTGTTGTCCTATCATGCAGGTTGGCCGACAGGCCCTGCGATCATTTTAACACTCGGCTTTATTTACATTGCGTCATTCCTGCTTGGTATGAACAACAGCTTTATGAGCCAGTACACCAAAAAGAAACATTTAAACGCTTAATTATTTTACTGAGGCCACATGAAATCTTGGTTCAAGTCTATTGAAAATAACCCGACAGATAGCACTTATCCCCTTGCAAAGGTTCTTGATGAATTAGTCTTTAATGACGACGGGCTTATCCCGGTTATTTCTCAAGACCATGAAAGCAAAGAAGTACTCATGTTTGCCTGGATGAACAAAAGGTCTTTGGAAGAAACACTGAGTACATCAAAAATGTGTTATTGGTCTCGATCTCGTCAAGCCTTTTGGCGCAAGGGTGAAAGCTCTGGTCACTGGCAAAGCCTGATTGAGTTAAGAATTGACTGCGATGGCGATGTGTTGCTAGCTTCGGTTAATCAGGAAGGCGCAGCCTGTCATACTGAACGAAAAAGCTGCTTTTATTTAAAATTCGAAAACAGTCAGGTTCGAATAGTGTCAGAAAGACAGGGCGATTAATGCATGCTGGATTCACTTATAAAAGATAGCCAAAACTACCTTTTCGACAACTTATTAGCCCAGTGGTTAAAGCATGGTATCCACCCCGAGCTTGGTTATAGCTATGAAAGTTTAAATCATGACTGGTCAGTTAATCCTGTTGGTCGTATTCGTTTATTAAGCCAATGCCGTCAACTTTATACTTTCTCACACGCCTTTATTGAAACCAAAGATGAGCAATGGCTTAAGCCCTTAAAACCACTCTTTAACTTTATACTGTCTCATTACTGGGTAGATGAGGCATGGATTTTTTCCTTAAATGATGATTTAAGCATAAAAGATCGGCAGTCAGATTGTTATGCCTTAGCCTTTGTACTACTAGCCTTCAGTTATTACTTTGACGCAACGAAAGACAAACGTGCACTTGAATTTATAGAGCACACACACCTATTCCTGAAAAATAAAATGGCTTGTGAACAAGGTGGTTTCTTAGAAGAATTTCCTTACTCTGGAAGTTTAGTAAGAAGACAAAACCCGCATATGCATTTACTGGAAGGCTATCTCGCTGCTTACAAAGCCACCTCTAACCAAAGCTATAAAGCAGAAATTAAAAAGTTATTAACGTTAATGTCTGACTATTTCTTTAATGCGCCATCGGCCAGTTTAATCGAGTACTTTAACCACGACTGGTCTGTTCACGAGACATTAGGCGTAAGCATTGAACCGGGCCATCATTTCGAATGGATTTGGCTACTTCATCAGGCGAATAAAATTTTCCCTGATAAAAATTATTTAGAGATTGCTGACTCACTCTGGAAGAAAGCCCGTGAACATGGCTTCGACCCAAAGGGTGGAATTTACAATCAAATTCATGCAAACACAGGCGAAGTGCTCGATGCTGAAAAACGCATCTGGCCGATTACAGAGTATTTGAAAGCACTCTGTGCCCATCAATCAAGCGACATGAAAACACAAAAGCATTTAGTTACAACGCTCACATTTTTATTTGAATATTATCTGATAAAAGATGGCTCTTGGCACGAATATCTAGATGCCCACAATAAACCTAAAACCCATCCTTTACCGGCAACCTCTAGTTACCATATATTTTTGGGGTTAATTGAAGTTTTAAAGTGGTCTAAATCCAAGCGCTAATTGCTATTCCAAAAAGGATACAGGGGTCTAATGGTTAGGCTACCAACGACGTTTGCTTCAACGGCTTATGAAGCACTTTGTCATATAGAAAAACTAACGCTGCACGCGCTTGATTTAAGCGAGCTCTCGATAGCGACATGCTTTTTGTCACATGCCGTAAGAAATCACTGACATTTTTTTCCGTCAATAACTTGGGGCTTTGTAAGTCGTAGTAAGCAAGATACTGGCTAATCCAATGTTGATAAGTATGGCTGGTGCGCGTACTTAAGTGTTGAATTTTAACTGCCTGTGCCAATTCAGTTGATAAACCTGGAAGACACTCATCTAATGCAATGATATTACTCATGTTAACTCCTTTTTTACAGCTTATAGAGACTTATGCATAACTCACAGTCCATGTGCGAGCCTCTTATAATTATTGTTTTTATTGTCATAGATAATGGATCAAGCCAAAAGGCTGACCCAAAGAGTGAGCTAACTTAACGCTTTAATGTTTCAATTTCATTAATATATTTTTGCATGGCCTGCTCTTTTGACTGGCCTTTCAATTCTTCCCAAGCTGTGTATTTTGCTCTTGCAACAAAATCCATCATGCCGGGTTTTTTCCCCGTAACATCACCTTCAGTTGCTTGTTTATAAAGTGCATACATTTGCAGCTTCTGTTCATTCGATAACTGAACTTCACCGTCAGAATTTTGAACAAAATTAACGGTTTCTTCAAATTGTTGCTGTAAATTGCTCATTTCAGGTATCCCCTGTTTTAAAGTGGCGCGATTATAACGCGCTTATTTTGATATCGGTAGCATTTATATTAAAACTCGCCTTGAAGAACCATGTATAATCAACTTATTTTGTGAACCCGTCTTGGTTTCGACACTTTTGGTTAAACCATAACCGTTATTTTCTTAAGGAAGAACAGATGTCACCAAAAAACAAACTGAATAAAATTGTGAGCAATATAAATGCACTACCCGTGTTTTTAAGATCAAAAGCACTCTCAACTTTTTTTGGTAAAATGGTTAAATTTACCGGTACTGCTGGCACAATCATAGAAGAGTTAAACGAACAAAAAGCGGTCATTAAATTAAAAAACAAAAAATCGGTACAGAATCACATTGGCTCTGTCCATGCTGTCGCAAGCATTCTTATTGCAGAGTCTGCCAGTGGCTATGTTGTTGGTATGAATATACCTGACTCTTCTATCCCGGTTATCAAAACAATTAAGGCTGATTATGTAAAACGTGCAAAAGGTGATATGAAAGCGGTTGCCAGTTTAACGAAAGCACAAATATCCGCGATGCAAACACAAGAAAAGGGTGAAACAAGCGTTAAAGTCACTGTCACCGATGCTGAAGGCAAAGAGCCTATTTTAATGGAAATGATTTGGGCATGGACTCCAAAGAAACGTTAATTCGAAAATCATCAGCCTCCAGTGGGCAACTGGCCATCTCTCAATTTCCAATTGTGGGGGTGATCATTGTCTTGATGGCGAGCGCGGCATTCTATTTATGCCACACTCATGATCAGAAAGTATGGAGTCTGCTTTTCGATTATCACTCGAAATACCTTCTAAAAACCGAAAAACCTCTCTATCAAGACTTCTACAACAAACGCCTGCAAATAGAAAATATAGGGTCAGAAGGCGAACTAGCGAGTATCCAAGAAGCCGTTAAATTAGAAGATAATAATAAGCTGACCAAGTTTATTTTATCCGATAGAAGCTTTCGTATTTTTCTTGAAAAGAAAGCCGCTATATACTTTTCACATAAAGAAAAAACGTATTGGTTAACGCACAATAAAGCGATAAAACAAATATTAAACGGCTTATCTACTTATCAATTTTCTGTTATTCCCGAGCGATTTATAGCCTCTCCAAAGATAAGTAATTTACTCAGCTATATTTTTATAGATCAACAAGCGACAAACTTCTTCTCAAATATTATTTTATTGCTCCTGCTCTGCACCATGATTGAACGTGCTGTTAAAAGGATTTATTTAGCGGGCTTTATTATTAGTTTCAGCCTTATTTATGCGAGCTTATACCTTTCTATTGCTCATTCATTTTCCAAACCACTTTTTGGCTTAAATGCCCTGATATATATACTGATTGCTTTAAGTGCTTCAGTCTTTATTCAACGGCATTTTCGAACACGCTTTGCCCACAAAAAAAGCTTTTTAATTATCGGCGTGACCTTGATTTACTTAAAAATAACGCAGGATATTGCCTACCAAACGCTCAGTAAAGAAAGCCTCTATGCACTACTACCACTGCTCTTTGCTGGCATAATCAACGCACAAACTATCTATCGGTTTACATGCCGCACAATGAATAGTATTCCTGAAGCACAAAAAACAATACCAATACTCTCTGAATCGACTAGAGCGAGTTATGCAGAAGCACTCAACGCTTTATCTCGTTTTAACTTTACGTATGCCCGTCAGCGACTCAGGTTACTCATTGAAGCAGAACCCAACTCAGGACAAATACTCGAAAGCAGCTATCATCTTGAAAAACTGTTACCAGAAGAAGCCATGTTTGGAAAGTTAGCCCAGCGTAGAATAGAGGATGCTTTAATTAAACAAGACTACCCGGCAATGTACTCTATTTTTCAAGATATTCAAATATCTACGCCAAGCCGAGGCGCAGCAAAAAAATACATAGAGCCCGATTATTACCTTAAAATGCTCGTGGTATTTTTACAAAATAATAATATTGAAAAAGCAGAACATGCCTTTATGTTTCTTGAGTTAGCAGGACAAATAAGCTTAGTTCAAGAAGCATGTAAACTATTGATTGAGGCCTTCTCTGAAAAACAATTGCTTAAAAAGAAAGCCCAGTATCAAGCGCTCTATCAGAGCTATCTGGTTGATACTTAATCAGCACGACACATGAGGATAATGAATGTTTACAGAAACAAGCATTGATTTAATTCGACATGGTGAACCGGTTGGTGGCCAGAAGCTTCGTGGCGTGTTCTGGGTATGCCAAAAGAACATTTATGAAATATAAATGTGCCTTATGCCAATGTAAGCCGAATTGTGTATCATCATTTTCAAGACGGTGGTTCAAGCTTGCAACTTAAATTTCATCAAGCTTCTTTTCCGAAATAAAATCAAAAATACTAGCCCTCATTCTTGCTTGCACTTTACATTAATTTTTAATTACAAGAATTAGCGTAAAGTATTTATCTTGACCCACGTCAAGGCAAATTTACCTGCACACACTTACACTTTCTCCCTAATATTTTGAGGAGTAAACCATGAAATCGCAGGTAGCAGCTGAAAACCTCGTGCCATTATTGAATAAATACGATGTATATGGCCCAAGGTACACTTCCTATCCAACTGCACTTCAATTTCATGACGGATTTACAGAGGCTGACTATAGACAGCAAGCTATCTCGAGTAATGAGTTACCTATTCCTAAACCGCTCTCTATTTATATCCATGTACCCTTCTGTAAATCACTTTGTTATTACTGCGGATGTAATAAAATCATTACTCATAAGCAGCAGATGGCGAATGATTATCTCGATTATCTTTATCAAGAAATAGAAATGCATGCAAAGCTTTATGAAGATGACCGACTCCTCCAACAAATTCATTTTGGCGGCGGCACCCCCACATTTTTAAAACCTCAGCAACTCAGAGAAGTAATGGAAGTACTTGCCCAAAACTTTCATTTAGGCTTGCCCGATACGCTCGAAATAGGAATTGAAGTCGACCCAAGAACGGTTACCCCGAATGAAATGTATGAGTTAACCAGTATGGGCTTTAACCGGATCAGTATCGGGATTCAGGATTTTGACCCTGATGTACAAAAAGCAATTAATCGTGAGCAAAGCAAAGAACAAGTAGAGGCCGTTATTTCTTCGGCTAGAGAAAATAAGGTGAGCTCTATTTCTCTAGACATCATTTATGGTTTACCCAAGCAGACTCAAGAGAGTTTTTCTAGAACCTTAGATGAAATCATTGACATCAGACCCGATAGAATAGCACTTTATAATTATGCACATATGCCTCAACGTATCCCTGCACAGCGCCTTATACAGACTTCAGACTTACCCAATACTGAGCAAAAGTTAGCTATTTTTACGGATAGTATTAAACGCCTCACTAAAGCAGGTTATATCTATATCGGTATGGATCATTTCGCCCTACCAACAGACAGCCTTGCTAAAGCCTTAAAAAATGGCGGGCTACAACGTAATTTTCAGGGATATTCAACGCACGCTGAATGCGATGTAATCGGGGTAGGCGTTAGCGCAATCAGCCGTGTAAATGATGGCTTCAGCCAAAATGTGACCGAAATTTCAAAGTATAAAGATGCTATTTCAAAAGGTCATTTCCCCATTAAACGTGGAGTTAATTTAAGCAATGATGATCGAATCCGCTCTGATTTAATCCAGCAAATTATGTGTGATGGCGTCGTTGAATACAGTGATTTTGGCGATGAGCACAATATATTCTTCCATCGATATTTCAAAAGCGAGTTGAACAGCTTATACGACCTTGAAAATGATGGCTTAATCGAAATGACCGACAAAGATTTTAAGGTCACGCATAAAGGTCGAATTTTCTTAAGGAACATCGCCATGAAATTTGATGCTTATTTCACGCAAACAACACTACAGAATACCGAAGAACCTAGGTATAGTAAGACCCTATAATTTCTTATTATGGTGATTCTTACATGTCAAACCAAAATTCAGCTATTACGACTTCTTTTTTAAAGTGTAGCCAGTGCGGTTTAGGTAAATTATGTTTACCTTTGGGGTTAGACTATCAAGACATGAATGAACTTGAGAATATAATAGAAGCATCATCCCCTTATAAAGATAATCAGCCCGTTTATCGTGCCGATCAAAAATTTGAACGAATTTTTGCGGTTAAATCTGGCATTTTTAAAACTGTCGTCATCGATGCAAACGGCAATGAGCATATTCTTGGCTTTCACTTACCAGGTGAGTTATTTGGCCTAGATGCTATTTACCCTAAAAAATACATTTCTACCGCTATATCGCTTGGCACCTCTTCCGTTTGTGGTATTAATTACAACGATTTAGAAAACCTAGCCGGAAAACTACCCTCTCTTCAACGCCAATTATTTAGCTTAATGAGTAAGGAAGTACATACATCGCAAGCGATGACGGTGGAACATGCTGCCGATCAAAAATTAGCCGGTTTTATCTTGACACTTTCTGAACGCTACAAACAACGTGGATATTCTGAAACACGCATTAATTTAATGATGCCAAGAAGAGATATTGCCAACCACCTGAATATGGCCGCTGAGACAGTTAGCCGGTTATTCAAACGCTTTCAAAAAGATGGTTTACTTGAAATTAAACGAACCGACTTACACATCATAGACCTTGAAGGACTTAAACGCCTGGCAGGTTGCGCTTCCGCTTGTTAACAAGGCTAAAGGTTAAATCATGAAAAGAGCGCTATACGCACTGATAATAATAGGCTTCGTTTTTACTTCTTTTCAAATAGCTAACCATTATTTCCGTTATGAGCTTTATGATTTTGCCATCGAATTTGAGTCTGAAAAAGCTGGGCTCACACCAAAGCAGACAACACTCAATGGCTTAGACTATTACTATCTGTCACGCGATATCTCCCAAGCAGCTGAAACAGTCATTCTTCTTCATGGTTTTAGTGCAAATAAAGAAAACTGGTTGCGCTTTAGCCAACATATTCCAAACACGTTTGAAATATATGCTATCGATCTTTTAGGTCATGGCCAACACCCCATCAACTTATCTCTTGATTACAGCATAACAAGCCAAGTCGATTACCTTCATCACTTCATCACACAGTACACTCAACAAGCAGTCCACATTGTAGGCAACTCAATGGGAGGTGCGATTGCAGCACTGTATGCAGCAAAATATCCTGAAAACGTAAAGACACTGATGCTGATTAGCCCTGCTGGCATTCATGATATTCCATCTCAACTAGATCATGCTTTAGAACAAGGCTCTAACCCTCTGATAGTAAATACCGCTGAAGAGTTTTATCAAGTTATCGACTTTGTCATGGAGGATCAGCCTTTTATCCCTCAGTCGATTTTGGCTGTTCAGGCCGAGAAATCTATTAAACGAATGGCGCTTAATCAGAAGATATTTACCGATATTCGTAGGGATCTTGATAAAAAATTAGATCAAAATTTCTCTCAAATACAGGCGCCTACTTTAATTCTATGGGGGAAAGAGGACCGCGTCATTAATGCTGAAAATATACACCGATACTCAACGCTTATTTCAAATTCAACCCCTATCGTTTTAAATAATATTGGTCATTTAGCCATGATAGAAGCACCAAAAGTTGCGGCTCAAGCATTGATCACTTCATTATCAACATCAAAGCCCTTATCTAATTAGTACTCTTTTTTGGAGATGACTGTGGACCCACACTTCACCAAGATGCTAAGTAGCTTTGAACTTAAGTTTAATGCGCAATTATCTGACTGCATCGATATCTTCTCACTTCAACATATACAAGAAGGTGAACATTGGATAAAAGCCGGTGATATCTGTGAAGACTTCTTCTATATTTCAGAGGGTATTTTAAGGCTTTATTATATTGACCATGAAGGCAATGAAATTAATGAAGGCTTTTATGATGAAGGGGAATTACTCGGTCCAATTTCTACTTTTGTGAATGGCTCGCCATGCCCTTACTATATTCAGGCCTTAGAACCCGCTTACTTAGTGGTAGCAAATTATCATCAGTTTCATGCTTACGGCTTTGACCGGCCCGAAATACTTCGCTTTGAAATCACCTTTATGCACAACCTTTTTGTTCGCAATGCCAAGCGTGATGGAAAACGCTTATTAGGCAATGGCGAGCAACGTTATCGCTGGTTCTGTCATGAGTACCCTCAATTTTTAGAGCGCGTGCCTCTATATCATATAGCCTCATTTTTAGGCATGACGCCGGTTAGCCTTTCTCGTCTTCGAAAACAAATTAGTAGCCAAGAAAAATAAAAACCGGCAAAAGTCACACTTGAGCCGGTTTAAGCAAAGCACTTCGATTTAGATATCCAGAGCTAAACGCGTTCCTTGATTTATTGCTCTCTTAGCATCTAATTCAGCCGCAATATCAGCACCACCAATTAGATGATAAGGCTTACTTAAGCCCTCCACTAAATCCCGTAACGGCTCTTGCCCAGCACATAAAATAATATTATCAACTTCTAAGACTTTCTTTTCGCCAGCAATATCGATATGTAACCCTAGGTCGTCTATTTTTTCATAGCTACAAGCGGGCATCATATTCACGCCTTTATTATTCAGGCCTGTTCGATGAATCCAACCCGTTGTTTTACCGAGCTTGGCACCAACTTTAGACTTCTTTCTCTGAAGCAAGTAGATCTCTCTAGGAGACACTGTCACTTCTGCTTGAACGCCTTCGATACCACCTCTAGACTGCAATGTCATATCGACACCCCATTCTTTCATGAAGGCAGGAATATCCTGGCTGGTAGCTGTGCCTTGATGTGCTAAAAACTCAGATACATCAAAGCCAATACCGCCTGCACCAATCACAGCGACTTTCTTGCCAACAGGTACTTTATTCTTAATGACATCGATGTAGCTTAGTACTTTAGGGTGATCAACCCCTTCAATTTCAGGTGTTCTCGGCTTGATACCTGTTGCGAGTATGACTTCATCAAACGCATCGCCCTCAAAATCGCTGGCTGTCACCCGTGTATTTAGCTTTAAAGTAACGCCATTTTTTTCGATCATCTTGCCAAAATAACGAATGGTTTCGAAAAACTCTTCTTTACCAGGGATTTGCTTAGCGATATTGAACTGACCACCAATTTCATTAGCTGCATCAAATAAAGTAACCTGATGACCTCTCTCTGCGGCAGATGTTGCAAAAGCCAAGCCAGCAGGGCCAGCGCCGATCACGGCAAGTTTCTTAATCTTCTCTGCAGGTTTTGATGCAAATTCTTCTTCGTGACAGGCCTTAGGGTTAACTAAACAACTAGTCATTTTCCCACTAAACACATGATCTAGACAGGCTTGGTTACAAGCAATGCAGGTATTAATCTCATCACTCTTACCTTCCATTGCTTTCTGGACAAAAAGTGGGTCAGCCAAGAATGGCCGCGCCATGGACACCATGTCTGCATCACCTCGACTCAACACTTCTTCGGCAACTTCTGGGGTATTGATTCGGTTCGATGTAATTAGCGGAATAGATAATTCTTTTTTGAACTTTGCGGTTACCCATGTAAATGCCGCTCTCGGCACTTTGGTCGCAATGGTAGGAATACGTGCTTCATGCCAGCCAATACCGGTATTAATAATCGTTGCACCAGCTTTCTCGATTGCTTTACCTAGCTGTAATACCTCTTCGTAGGTGCTTCCACCTTCAACCAAATCGAGCATCGATAAGCGATAAATGATAATAAAGTCAGTACCAACAGCTTTACGCGTACGACGTACGACCTCGACCGCCAAACGCATACGATTTTCATATTCACCGCCCCAGCGGTCATCTCGATGGTTAGTCCGCTTAGCAAGGAACTGGTTAAGGAAGTAGCCCTCAGAGCCCATGATTTCAACTCCGTCATAACCACCAACTTGAGCATTCACAGCCAACTGGACAATATCATTAATCTGCTTCTCAATGCCCTCTTCATCTAACTCTTTGGGTTTGAATGGGTTAATTGGCGCTTGAATAGCAGAAGGAGCTACTGATTTTGGACTAAAGGCATAACGACCTGTATGTAAAATCTGCATACAGATTTTACTGCCTTCTTTATGAACAGCATCGGTAATCACACGATGCTTTAAGGCATCTTCTTTGGTTTTAACGAGTTGAGTATGCGGATGCGTGGCACCTTCTTCATTCGGACCAAAACCACCGGTTACAATCAGCGCTACGCCGCCTTTAGCACGCTCAGCAAAAAAAGTAGCCATTCGATTTAAGCCATCTTTTTCTTCTTCTAAACCAGTATGCATTGAACCCATAATCACGCGATTTCTTAATGTAGTGAAACCTAGATCAAGTGGCTTTAACAAATTTGGATATAATTCTGATGACATTACTCTCTCCACGATTAGTATTTTTCTTTTACACGAAATACATTCTAATTTAACGTACGTAACACTATTTTTGATGATAAATTGAATATTAAATTAAAAGATCATCATTAACCTTAACATTTGTTAAGACCTCTTTTTATATATCAAAAATATTGAGGATAGCATGACTTTAGATTTTTGCTGAAGAAGGTGGGCTATTACAAGTATTCATCTAAATGCTGAAATTGAAAAAGGTTTGTAACAAGCCACTTTAGAGACCTTATTTATAAAAAAAGCCCTAAAGCGATTACTTTAGGGCTTTAACTAATCTGAGAGCTAAATAAGAAAATTAAATTTTCTTATTTAGCTTGAGGACCTGCTGCAACAATGGCATCAGAGACATCAAATTTCTTAAAGTTTTCGACAAACTGAGCTATTAAGTCTGCCGCTTTAGCATCATATTCTTCAGCATTCACCCACGTATTACGTGGATTTAGCAACTTAGAATCGACACCGTCTAATGACGTCGGCACGTCTAAATTTAATGCATCCAAATGCTCAGTTTTAGCATCCGTTAAAGATCCCGACTGAATAGCACTAATAATAGCGCGTGTAACAGGAATACTGAAACGCTGGCCAACACCATAAGGGCCGCCCGTCCAACCGGTATTAACCAAGTAAACTTTAGAGCCAAATTCTTCCATACGCTTCATGAGTAGCTCAGCATATTCACCAGCAGGACGCGGGAAGAACGGGGCACCAAAACAGGTAGAAAACGTAGAC
>TARA_R110002072_G_scaffold133803_4_pt1 | contig 52533 bp, 45 predicted proteins | sample TARA_R110002072 | Tara Oceans TARA_R110002072 (sample SAMEA4397118) | marine metagenome | biome: Polar Biome; feature: [SRF] surface water layer (ENVO:00010504); material: water (ENVO:00002006), including particulate matter (ENVO:01000060) such as... | depth 5 m | reverse complement strand
ACCATTGATTACTTAAATTCATCCCTAATACTGTCAGGGGTGGCGTAATCAGGAAATGCTAATTTAAATTCATCAAACATTATTTTTGCTTCTACCACCTTACCCGATGCTAATAGCTCCCTTATTTTATCTAGCATGTATTCAGGCTTAGATTTGTTTTCTGCCGACTCACTGTCAATATCATTGATACGTGTTTCTTGTGCCGATAGCTCTTCGACCTCATCAGCCATAAACTCTGCTGGTGCTTGTTTAACTGATTTCTTTGCTTGCTTCATTTTGAGTGTTTGTATTGTTTGTACATTGTCTGTCTTTTCCAAAGATTCTATTGCTAGTGTTGATGGTGAAGATCTAAGCATCGTTGACGGAGGTGAAGACAATTCTTGAATCATGTGCTTTGAAGGTTCTTTGTCGACCTCAAAGAAAATATACACGGTGAATGTCATCACTGCCGCAATAGAAACAATGCGTTGAAGGTTCATGGTTTTGGCGAAAGGCCTTTGCTGATGATTCGCTTTTGCGAGCGCTAAAATGCTGTCATCTAGCTCGGCGGATGGTTTTTCAGTCGCTGAACGTTTATATAAAGTAGTTAGAAAATCGTCATCAGAATCGTTATTTTTCATGAGCGCGCTCCTGAATCTGTTGATGAATTTTCGGGGCTTAATCCAAATTTCTCTAAGCAGTATTGAAGCGCTGTTCGAGCATAACGTAAACGGGTTTTTACGGCTTCATGTGAGGCTTCGACAATATCTGAAATCATTTTCAATGTCAGGTCGGTTTCTTGGCTAAGCAGGAAAACTTCCCGCTGCACGGCAGGGAGTTTTGCCATGCAATAGTTCAGTTGTTTCGAGAGGACTTCTTGGTCATGCAGACGCTCAGGTGTATGTGATGCTGACGCGGTATCGACTTCAGCATCCATCGGTTTAAAGCTTCGATAATGATCGACGACTAGGTTATGTGCGATTCGGTATGCCCAAGTCGTCCATTTTGAATCAATAGTATAAGTATTGGCGGCTTTAATGATTCGACTCCAACACTCTTGATATAAATCGTGAGCAAGTTCCAAATCGGAAACCTGCCGCACGACATAGCGATACAGCCCGTTCTTATGTTTTTGGTACAGGATTTCAAAAGACGTGATATTCCCTTTGGCATAGGCCAACATCAGTGACTCATCTGTATTGTTTGAATCGTCCATATTTTTGTCTTTTTCGGTCTCTATTTTGGGTATAAGATTTGGCTTGTACTTATAGGTTTGAGGCAAGTCGAAGCAATTGAATGAATTCGCTTCGATAACCAAAAGGATCAGCGCCTTTAGCATTTAAAGCATGCTCGATCATCGTCTTATAGTCTAGTCCTTCCACATATTTACTCTGTCTTAATACTTCACCAAACTCTGCGACCGTTGCTGAAAAACGGAAGTCTTCAGAAGCTTGATCAAAATCGGTGATTTGATGGGATTTAAACACAGGACGTGATATGAGTTTGCTTTTCATCGTATTGACAGCTTTGTACCTGAACTTGATAAAAGCGAGTTCGTTGGTCATGTAATCGCTAGCGTTTGATTGAGACTTAGACGCGTTTTGGTAGCGTAAAGGATCTACTCGCTGCCCCTCACTGCCCTTAAGCACCAATTCATATAAAGCCGTGACCGTATGGCCCGCACCAATTTCCCCCGCATCGACTTTATCGTTGTTAAAGTCTTCTCGTGCGAGTGATCGGTTTTCGTAACCCAATAAACGATACTCTTTGACGATTTCCGGGTTAAATTCCACCTGAATTTTCACGTCTTTGGCGATGGTCATCAAAGTTGAATCTAACTCTTCCACCAAGACCTTTCGAGCTTCATTGAGCCCATCGATATAGGCATAGTTACCGTTACCGACATCGGCGAGTTGTTCCATTAATTCATCATTGTAGTTACCCGTACCAAAGCCCAAGGTAGTTAGCGATATGCCTTCTTCTCGTTTTTGTTCGATTAGTGTCTTTAATGAATCGACGTTACTTGTACCAACATTGAAGTCACCGTCCGTTGCCAGAATAACCCGATTAATGCCAGATGAATCATAATGCTGCTTAGCCAATTGATAGGCTAATTCAATCCCTGCCTGGCCATTGGTAGAACCGCCTGCTGAAAGCTTATCCAAAGCCTGTTCGATCAATAGTGTTTGGTTGCCCGCAGTAGGTTCAAGCACAGTGCCAGACGCACCGGCATACACAACAATGGCGACTTTATCGGCAGATGTAAGCTGTTTGCTCAAAAGCAGCAATGACTTTTTCAGAAGCGGAAGTTTATCGGGTGCATTCATGGAGCCCGACACATCTAGAAGAAATACCAAGTTAGACGCTGGTCGTTTGTCAGTGATGGGTTCATAGCCTTTTAAGCCAATACGTAATAAAGCATGATCCTTAGACCAAGGAGACATGGCTAGTTCAGTTTGAATACTAAAGGGGGTGACATTATCTGTTGGCGTCTCGTAGGCATAGCCAAAATAGTTGATCATCTCCTCAATTCGTACCGCATCAGCAGGCGGCAAATATCCTTGATTCAGCATACGACGAATATTGGTATAACTGCCGGTATCGACATCAATACTAAACGTGGAAACCGGTTCAGAAATCACTTGTTTAACCGCGCTCTGAGCAAGTGACGCGTATTGCTCACGATCTTTATCTTGATAGAACTGAGGAGGGATATCTGAATACGGTATATGGTTCGAAGCTATTTTCGCAGGCATGGATGCTAATTCATATGAGCTGTTCGCGAGTTGCTTTACTTTTTTCTGTGGTTCAATGGCAGCGTGTTTGATTGACACTTGATCATAAGTAAACCGTTCAGAGACTGGCGCTTCTCTTTCGTCGAGAAGTACTTTTTGCTTTTCTTGAGTGATCAGAGTGTGAGGTGCGCCAAGAGGCACTTTTTCAGTGTGCTGGTCGACTTTCACCTCATGATCTACTGCACACGCAGTAAGGGATAAAATTAATGCACTTAGGTAAACTTTTCTTTCAATGTTCATAGCATTTTCCTTTCGTTATAAGGGATTAAAACAATCTCAAAGGCTATAAACGAAAGCGAAGGTAAAAAGGGTTATTTATTTTTAGATTATTTTTCGAAGGGTGAAAACATATTAAAAATAGCTATGGAGAGATCTATTTATTTTTTTGGACTATTCTTAGCACAGAAGATAAATTGTACTCGCCACTCATTTCACTACATACAGGTAGCTCACTAATGCAGCATCTCGTCTATTTTCCGCGCACACTGATGGCTGTCATGAGCACGATAACCTTATCTCTAATGCTTCAAGGTTGTGAGCAGAAACAGCAGCCCATCAAATGGGACCTTCAATCCCAAGCGACGGCCTCCAGCATTGACTATAAAGAGTTAGTCAAGATGACGGAAAATATTAAAACAATGAGTGCTGGGCGCTTTCTTATTCGCCCTCACCCTGGCGGTGAAATTACCGACGGCCCAGATATTTTTAATGCAGTTAAGTCGGGCAAAGTTGAAATGGGCAGTGGCTGGCCTAACTGGTGGTCAGGGCAGCACCCAGCCTGGTCGGTGTTAAATGCTGGCCCTTTTGATTTTATGAATATTGATGCCTCTCTAATGTATTTTATCGCCGGAGAAGGCACCAAAATTGCCAATGAATTAGCTAACCCCGAAGGTATTCTTTGGCGTGCAGCCTGGTGGCCCGGCATGGAGTTTGGCTTATTATCAAAAAAACCCATCTTAGGCATTGCCGATATGAAAGCGATGAAAGTCCGCATTGGCCCGGGCTTACCCAGCGAAGTGCTGGCTGCTACTACCGGTGCCTACGCCATCCCACTAGTACCGAATGAAATAAAACCCTCCTTAGAAAGCAACGCCCTAGACGCTGTCGAGTGGACCACCGTAGCGGGTGCCTGGAACCTAGGGCTCAATGACATTGCCACGCATGCTATCGTTCCGGCGATCTGGCAGCCTTCGGTACTGGCCGATTTTTTAATCAATCAGAAGGCCTATCAGGCTTTACCAAAAGATCTGCAAGCCATTTTAGAAACAGCTATCAAATCCTACACACTGACCACCACAGCGATCGCGAAAGTGGAAGATTTTGAAGCCTTAAAAGCATTCAAACAAAACAACACCTCCATCAAACAATGGTCAGAAAGTGATATTGAAACTTGGCGTCACGTCTCAGATGAGATCTTAAATCAATATAAAGCAGCCAATGCATTAACCAAGCGTTTGATAGAATCCAAGCAGGCATTTAAGAAAGAATACAATGCGTATTATGAATTGTTCGGCCCGTACGATAATTAAATAATGAAACTGGATTTTTCATCTAAAAAGGTCTTTACGCTCATCTGCATACTGGTTGTGTGCCTTATGCTCAGTTTGTTTTTTTGGCGCATCAATGAAGCTGAAGGACAATTACAGAGCAATATTGATGAGCGCGTAACCAGTGCCAGCTTGCGAATTGCGCATAGCGTCCTGCCCCTGGTCTACAACATCTATCAAAAGTCGACAGAACGGCACTTTACCCAAGACACAGCCTCGGCCATTCTGGATGCGGAATTGAATGAGGATTTTATTGTGGCCATCAAAGTCTATGGCAACTTTGGTCACTTATTTATGGGCAAGTATAAAAATGCCGCGGGCGAATTAATCCAAATAACCACACCCTCAGCGGTAACACGATCATTGCAAACATTGAATACCATTAGAACCCCGGTAAAACAAGGAACGATGACCATCGGAAATATTGAAGTTTATTATTCTTACGGCAGCCAGCGAGCATCGCTTAACAAGGTTATTTTCCAAGAATTATTACAAATAGCGCTATTCACCTTCTTAATTTTATTGTTGTTTTATTTGATTAAAAAAACCTCCATTGCCAAAAACAATTCCCAACAGGCTCTCTCAGAATTGAAAGCCACCCAAGGACAATTGATCAAATCTGAACATTTACTCAAAGAAGCAAATTTGAATCTAGAAGATAAAGTCAACGCGCGTACCAAAGAATTAAAAATCATGAACGAACAGCTAGTGATGGCGAATCAAGCTGCCGATAGCGCCAATAAAGCAAAAAGTTTATTTTTAGCGAATATGAGTCACGAAATTAGAACCCCGATGAATGGCGTCATTGGTTTAACCGAATTACTCCTTCGAACGGAACTCAGCGATGAACAACGTAACTATTTAACCAAACTAAAATACTCTTCAAATAATTTATTGCACATCATTAATGATATTTTGGACTTTTCTAAAATTGAGGCAGGTAAATTTACGATCGAACAAAGCGTGTTTGATTTTCGCCAAATGCTCGATTCAGTTGTAAATATTGCAAAAATCAATGCTGCTAATAAAGCCTTGAAATTAACGCTTAGCCTTGATGAGACATTTCCAGCCTGGGTGTTGGGTGATTCCGTAAGATGCGCACAAATCTTGTCGAACCTGTTAAGCAATGCCCTTAAATTCACGGAGCAAGGCAGTGTGACTGTAGCCGTTCAACGCCATAAAAATGATGCGTATGTACACATAAAAATCTCAGATACCGGCATTGGCATTAGTCAGGAGCAGCAAGAGCAACTCTTTTCTGCCTTTACCCAAGCAGATGCATCAACCTCCAGAAAGTACGGGGGCACGGGTTTAGGGCTGGTGATTTGTAAGCATCTGATCAACCTGATGCAAGGTGAAATTCAATTACAAAGTGAACTCGGCAAAGGCAGTTGCTTTAGTTTTAATTTATATTTACCCGAAGCAAATTTGCCTCTAACAGAACACCACCATGATGCACCTGCGGATGACAATAACCCTGATGACAACGCTAAGGTATATATCTCTGAACGCTTAAAAAACAAGAAGACCTTACTCGTTGAAGATATCGCCATTAATCGTTTAATTGCGCAAAGCTTGCTTGAACAAGCGGGCTTACTGGTTGAATGTGCCGAGAATGGACTCGAGGCAACCAAAATGGCTCAACTCAAGGATTACGATCTAATTATCATGGATATTCAAATGCCGGTAATGGATGGTTTTGAGGCAACGAAAATTATTCGTGGTTATCCACAGTATCGTGACACGCCCATCGTCGCCATGACAGCCAATGCTCTATCTGAGGATCAAGACCGAAGTTTAGCCGCAGGGATGAATAGCCATTTAACCAAGCCCATGCAATATGAGGAAGTGATTGCTGAATTAGAGCGTTACTTTTAATTGTGTATATTAGTTTGTCATTCATCAGTAGATGGTTTGGGTATTTTTTCGATATTTAACCTATGAATTCAGGGTATACTCAAAAAGGTAAGTAACATTTAATGAGGAATCTTTTTTGAACCATATTGATGAAGTTTTAGTTGCGCTCAGACGCGTTATCCGTGCAACCGATTTACATTCAAAGCATTTATCGAAAACAACCGGTCTCACTTCTCCGCAAATTTTGCTATTACATACCATTCGAGAAAAAGGTGAGGTCACCATCGGTGAAATTGCTCAAGATATGAGCCTGAGCCAAGCAACTGTAACCACTATTATTGACCGACTAGAAAAACGTAAACTAGTATTTAGAGAACGTTCAAAAGAAGATAAGCGAAAAGTACATGCTTATCTCACTGACACAGGTCATGAAATTCTAAAAACAGCACCTGTCCCCCTTCAAGATCAATTTGCAAGGCACTTTGCAGATATTCAGGAATGGGAAAAAACCATGATCATATCAAGTCTGCAGCGTGTCGCTTTCATGATGGATGCCGAGCATATAGATGCCTCTCCGGTATTAGATATCGGTACACTAGACAGACAATCAACACTGTTGGAGCTACCGGAAGAGTTTAACAATAAGAAATAAAAAAGCGCCCTTCAAACCGATGCTTTGCTTGAAAGATGCTTGATGAGCGATGAATTTTACGTTCAAACTTGTCGAAGAACCAATCAAACGCTGAGTTTCACCAAGATTTAATGATGCATAGGCATTTGCATTAACTTCGTCATTAATTCCAAATTAATCTCTGCATAAGTTAATAAATACCCACCATGTTCACTTTGAAAATGTTGAGCGGCCATTTCAGTTTTGAAAGATGCGATGGTTGGCCCCATGGCCCCCTGTAAATCATGTTCTGCCACATACCAAGCCTTGCTCGCATCAAGCATTTTTGAATCTTGCGGTGATGACCATTCAACCTCACTCATATCATGGACATAAATCTTATGAATAGTGTGCAGGTTTTCTGGCTGCAAAGCATAGGAAAAAAGATCATTGGTAGAACAGAATTTACGTACTTGCCCTGAATTTTTTTCTTCCAAAAGCCCTTTTGGACCGGCAAACGGCTGAATCACCATACCACATAGGTGACACTCATCCGGTTTATTAACGTGCATATTAGAGATGCCATTTTCTTGGTGATCATACCCATTTTCTTGGTGATCATACTTAGTAGCACTGGTTTGATCATGGCCATGCTGATCATGAGCAGAGCCATGATGATGTATATCCGGCTCTGGATTGCCACATGAGATCAACAATAAACTTATTAACAAACAAACCAAAAAGCGACTAAATGCTAGTTTAGATAAATGCATGAATAGCTTAACCTTCTCTTCGTTGAAATAGTAAACCTGACAAACCTAAAGGTAATATGACCCAGGCGATTAATACCAAAAATAAGCTCGGCAAACTAATTGAACTGTCCTGCATCACCTGAAGTACACCACTTAGTTCACCTGTTTGAATAATTTGATAATTAATTAAGCGAAACACATCCGTCGGATTGAACATCAGTAAAATCGTCATCAAGTCACTACTTACATCACCTTTAGTGCCTATCAACAAAGCTAAGAGTGATACATCGAAAACCAGCACAAAGAAAAACCAAATAACGAGCGCAAGACCCGCTGCTCGTGATTTTTCAGATACACTTAAACTGATAGTATATGCGATCGCAATAAACACCCACCCTAATAAGGTTGCCGACAGGATGAACCAGGAAAATGCAATCAAGACCTCTGTTACGGGAAGCTCGCTACTATAGGCAATCGCACACGCCGCCACGCCAAAACCTAACAAAGACGAAATAGCCAGAATCGTCCCTTGCCCAAGAAACTTCCCCAGAATCAGCTGTACTTTACTCAGAGGATAAGTCTGTAAGAGCAGCATCGTTCCCTGTTCATATTCCCCGACAAAGGCATGATAAGCGATCATTAAAGCGATTAAGGGGATAAGTATCACAGCTAAGCTGGATAGGCTCACCATAGTCGAGGATAAAGATGAGAAGCCCAGAATACCGGATGCCGCTGAGCCAAAATATGCTAAGCCAAGAGAGCACATGGCAAACATTAAGGTAATAGCCATCATCCAGCGATTACGAAAACCATCTTTAAATTCTTTTAGCGCGACCACCCATATCTTATCCATGGTTTAGCTCCTTGATGCTCGATTCCCCATGTATTTGTCTTAAACCCACCTGAGTGTAATGGCTGTATAAAGCTTGCAATGACGCTTCTTTAATTTCAATATCCCGTAAACTTGGCTGAGCTGTCAGCGCTCGCAGAACCGTCATTTTATCGTCAACATTCACCCATAAAGTATGTTCATGATTTTTCTGAGTTATTTTAATGTCCTCTACGCAACAGAGTTTCAAAATACTTTCAGGTAAATCGTTTACAGTAATGCCATGGATTTTAATTTCAACAGGCAACTGGCTTTCTCGTCTCAAACCTTCTAGTTCCCCTAAAGCCAGTAGCTTACCACCGCCCATGATCATCGCACGGTCAATATGTTTTTCGACTCCAGGCAAGACATGCGAACATAGAATCACCGCACAGCCTTGGCTTTTTAAACCATCTACGGTGTTATAAAAGTCATGAGTTGCCACGGGATCTAAGCCAACTGTTGGCTCATCTAGAATGAGCAATTTAGGATTACCCAACAAAGCCTGGGCCAAACCCAAACGTTGGCGCATGCCTTTGGAGTAAGTCTTGACGGCTCTTGCAGCAGCATCTTTTAAACCCACCTCGTCTAACAACCTTTCAGCTTCTTGCGTGGTATGCCCTTTCAATTTTGCAAAATAAACCAACACTTCACGCCCTGTTAAGTGCTCATAGAAACTAACATTTTCAGGTAAGTAACCAAACTGTTGACGATAGTGGTGTGATCCCATCGAACGAGGATTGTGCCCCAGCGTCAGTATGTCACCCGAGCTTGGCGAAATAACCCCCAGTATCAATTTCATCAGCGTGCTTTTTCCTGCGCCGTTATGGCCAAATAAACCCAACACTTCTCCTGGCATCAAGGAGAGGGAGATTCCCGATAAGGCCTTAAGTGTGCCATAGTGCTTGCTGACATTACTTAACTGAACAACTTGCTCAATATTATTCGCTAGCATCGGTTTTTCTCATTCATTAATACGTGGATTCATTAAGGGAAAGCTATCTCGAACACCGGGAGATTTCAAAACCGGAAACTGCCGTTGAATTGCTCGCAGCAACCATACCGCTGGACTATCCATTAAAATTTTTGCTTGGGGAAAGGTCCAAAAAAGCTTGTCGACACTATCATTTGGCTCAAAATAATTATCACCGATATTGTCATTATTCATATCCCAACCCAGGTAGTTGCTCCAATAATTGCCCTGGCCATTTTCACTCCATTCCTGAGTTCGTGTGGCGACGTATTTTACTTGGGTTTGATTATGAATAAAGTTATTACCCGAAAGCGTATTGCCTTCAGAACCTGCGGTTAAATGTATGCCGATTTCGGCATTCGCGACAACGTTATGCCGTATCGTGTTACCTAGCGAATTATAGATAAAGAAACCTTTGCCATCGGCGCCATCGACATTTCTAGCCTCACTTTGTCGTACACCATCAATGCGGTTATTTTCTAAGGTGGATTGGGTAATAAAATTCAGAAGGATGCCGTAATCCTCACTATCCAAGGATACATTATCGGTGACGGTTAAACGTCGAGACTGCATTAAGGCATAACCGGCACGGGTATGCCGTGTTTCATTTTCACTGACTGTATTGCTATGAGAGTACATATAATGCACACCATAACGAAGATCATGGAGTGAATTTTCCGTTAAGATATTGTCTTGGCTTGAAATAATGTAAATGCCATCACGCGTATGCCAAACCTCGTTACCTCTTACCTCGGCTTCCGTGGCATTCGACAGATGAATACCATTGCCTCTATCGGTAGAGCGCATAGTGATATTCCCTTGAATACGGTTATTAATGATCTTTGCGCCCTTATTCTTATCTATCCAAATCCCGGTAGTATCGCCTTGCATATCATTGTTGATAATGCTGACATTGTCTGCACCTTTTTCAACATAGATTCCCGCATTCATCGCGGTAAGGTCATCGCCCCAGTTACGAATACTTAAGGAGTCAATAACAACGTCATTGGCACTGACTCTAAGCCCATCATCTTGGCCTTGCGCATCAAGTATTGCGCCTTTTTCTCCCTTTAAGCTAACAGACTGTTTTAGTAAGAAATTACCTCGATAGATACCTGGCGCCAAGATAAATGTTGTGTTTACTTCGGCTTGATCAAACAAGACCTGTAAATTCTGGTCTTGATGGACTCGAATCGTCGTCTCAGAAAAACTGACGCAAGACCATAACAATAGTGGGGTAAAGAGGATGTAAAAAATGAACCGTGGTATTTTCATATCAGAATCAAAAATAATTTAGGCATATATATTCGCATACAATCTGACCTGAATGAGACCCGCTATAGATAAATTTTGGCCGTAAGGTTACACGAAAAGTTAACAAAGTTCCTTCGGAACTCATGACTAAGCTCATAGTTGAGGATAAAAAATAAACAAAAAAATAGTGAATAAGTACAGGACTTAAGAAAAACCTATCCAAATATTCAATCTGGACAGGCTAACTCAGTAAAGTCACTAATCAGCTTATGCTTCGACCAGCATTCGACCACGCATTTCCATATGCAGTGCATGACAGAACCAATGGCAATAGAACCACTGCACACCAACTTTATCAGCAGTGAAGGTAATTGAAGAGGTTTGCTGAGGGCCAATTTCCATACTGACACCGTGATTAATCATACAAAACCCATGGGTTACGTCTTCTACCGTGTCGAGGTTAGTCACGATTACCGTCACTTCGTCACCTTTCTTCACCGTAAATTCAGTTAAACCGAAGTTAGGCGCTACCGATATCATATAAACGCGCACTTTATTGCCTTCACGAATTACTTTGCTATCTGACTCCAGTGTGATGCCATCTTTTTTCGCCATCGCAACCGTATCAGCAAAGAATGGATCGTCGCGTTTCCAGACTTTAAACGGCTTCACTTTACTTCTGTGCACCATCATACAATCATGCGGTTCGGCAAAGGTCGGGCCGTCGTGAATGAGTTTCATGGTATCACCCGAAATATCGATCAATTGATCATTTTCAGGGCGCAGCGGGCCAGTAGGCAAGAAGCGGTCTTTTGAGAATTTACATAAACAAACCAGATATTTCCCATCTGCATCACGGGTTTCACCCATCGTGGTATGCAAGTGACCTGGTTGATAATGCACATCCAGCTTCTGGCGAATATAATTTATCTTCTCACCTTGATACGCCTTGATCGCATCTTTTACATTCCACTTAACCACTTGGCTATCAATGAAAACCGTTGTGTAAGCATTACCACGGCCATCAAATGCAGTATGCAAAGGCCCTAAACCTAATTCAGGTTCTGCGACAATGGTATCTCGCGGCTTGATTTTATCCTTAAATAAGTCGGGTAATTTTTTAATCGAAATGACGGATACCGTTGGCGACAACTTACCATTTGCACAAAAGTATTCACCATCTGCCGATGTATTTAAACCATGCGGGCTCTTTGGCACAGGAATATAACGGGTATATTTGGAACCTTTACGGCCATTCACCACTGGCACTTTAGCGTCACCAATTGTTTTGAAATCACCGGCTGCAACAGCTTTCTCTAATGCAGGAATATCAAATACCACAACGTGGTCACGTTCAGCCGAAATCATTTCGCCTAAGGTTGTACCATTTTCTGAGTTATAACAGGTTGATGCGGCAAAACGGCCGTCATAATCTGCATCGGTATTATCTAAATTACCATCGACAATGACCTGAAAAGCCACTTCCATTTTCTCGGCATCAATCACACTGAACATCGAGAAGTATTTGTTCGGATCGTTTAAGTCACGACCATCATTTGGTAAGGGAATTTCATATTCACTGTTGCAAAAAACATATTTGGTATACGGTACTTTTTGCACACGTAAACCGTGGATCGCCTGCACATTTGGCAAGGTGATCATCTTATCTGTTTTCATGATGTCGCAACGAATACGTGCTACACGGGTATTGGCTTTATCATTGATAAAGACATATTTACCGTCATAACGACCATCTTGCATACTCATGTGCGGGTGATGCGCATCACCATTAAAGTATTTTGCAGACTCGCCCATTACACGCTTACTTTCGTTGGTTTGCCCCCAACCTGTTGCGCTTTCATGATTGAATACTGGAATTCGCATTAATTCGCGCATGGAAGGTAAGCCTAAAATACGAACCTCACCTGAATGACCACCACTCCAAAAGCCGTAGTACTCATCCAGCTCTCCTGGCGCCACATGAGTATCCAGCGCCATTTTTTCTGCCGTCTTTGAGCGGGCAAGCTCAGAAAACATACTAGCTGACATGGTTGTCGCAAGCACACCTGCGGTGCCTGCCAAGGTTGTTGTACCAAGAAAACTTCGTCGACTCATCCCCTTTTTTCCAGTGGGTTCTTGCTGTTTTTCATCTTGATGGATTTGGTCATCACTCATGACATTCTCCTAAATGGCGTATGAATAATAGTTACTTATGTTGAGCCTTTAGGGCTCTGGTTTTGGTTTTTTACTGATTGAACTTTCACCCATTAAATGGCCTCACTATTCACTGGGTGTTTACTGTCTTTAAAATCCGCTCATCCTTTGGCTATAATCCTTTCTGAAGATACGGGAGCCGCCTTAGTGTGTACTCTGTATTTTTTAGCCAACGGTGGGCACTTCACTTTATCGTGGTAGGTCATCTGGCAATCCAGACAGTAATGACACTCACGCATATTAATTTCACCCGTTGGCATGATCGCGCCTATTTCACACTCTTTTGCACAAACCTGGCAGGGTTTTCCACATTCTTTACGACGCTTCAACCAATCAAACAAGCGTGCAGCAGAAGGAATCGCAATGGCCGCACCTAGAGGACAAATATACCGGCAATACATTTTTCTATTGAATAATGAAGCGAGGAGCAAACCCAGAGCATACAGAATAAAAGGCCAGTCACGATCGAAGCGGAGCAAGAAGGTGGTTTTGAAAGGCTCTACCTCGGCATAATGTTCCGCGACAGCAAGCGACTCCAAAGACAAACCAAACAGTGCTAATAAAATTAGATATTTAATTGCCCAAAGGCGTTCATGCACAACATGAGGAATGGTGAGCTGAGGGATTTTCAGTTTCATGGAAATTTCGCCAAGAATCTCCTGTAAGGCGCCAAATGGGCATAACCAGCCACAGTAAACACCTCTACCCCAGAGCAACATAGCCACTGCGACAAAACACCAAAGTACGAAGATAACCGGATCTAAGAGAAATATTTCCCAATTAAACTCTTTCATCAATGACTGCACAAAAGTCAGCACATTGACGACCGATAGCTGCCCCTTACAAACCCAACCAATAAAAATAACTGTAAAGATCAAGAAGGCCACTCGAAAGCGATGCATAAAGACAGGAAACTGTACCAGCCAGTCTTGTAAAAATAAGACCACGGTCAGAAGCAAAATACTGGCAATGACAATGGCTGTTTCAACACGCCTTTCTTGCCAGATTTGCTCCCACAAGGCCAACTCGACCACTTCAACAGAAGGTGGAGGCAAGATTAAATATTTTTCTAAGGGCTCATAATCCGCTTTAAAGCTGGTAAATACACCCTCCACTGGACCGGTTTGTCGTCGTACCAAAAGCTCCAACTGCCATCCTTGGCCAGGATTAAATTGGTAGTCTTCTCTGACAATAAATAATGACATTTCACTAAAGCGTGGTGAATTTTCAGCAAATATGTCATTAATTCGATATTGATCTACATCTCGAAAGCTAAATTCAAAATCACCTTGGTGCATGATGACACGATCAAAAATACCACCGCGAACATAGCCTGAACCTTTGAATGAATAACCATTACCCATTATGCCAATCACATGCTCACCGGGTTTAAGCTGATCCATCATCCACGTGTATTCGCTCTCACCCAGCAAGTTTTTACCGATGGTCGGTACATCTAATAAGGTGTAATAAATATCGGTAAATATTTCTGCTTTTTCTTCGATGGTTGTTGATGCTTGATTTTCAGCATCGCTTCCAACAAAGGCCTCATCGACATCGGCATTGGTCAATTTGAGCCACCGGATGGCACCACTTCCCGTTAAATCTAACCAACTAGCAGTTTCAAATGCAGTTTTATTCACTTTAGCGTGAGGCATCGACGCTCGCTCATTGGCTTCAATAATGCCATGGGCGATTGCAACCTTGGTGGCGGCACGCATAATCCCCATATTGACAACCATTACAGTCACTGTTGCACCTGACACACCATCTAAGTAGGTGACGTCCGGTTGATGACCTGCCCCCACTTTTACCTGAGACCCCACCTGAATCTTTTGGTATTGGTCGGTAAAATCATAAAGTGTCTGTTCAGGAATGCCGACCAATAGAATCGGTTCATGATGTTCAAGTACATTAGCACTGATAATAGTTCCCTTCGTATCCATACTAACGAGGCTATTAACAGGCTCGCCTGAGTAGGCAGAAATTCTTGCGACATCATTTGTTTCAAACGCATAACCAAGTAGGGTCTCACCCTGATAAACCATGCGAATCAATGGTTCGCCGATTTTATCTGTTACGCGATCAGCAGTCGGAAAGGAAGATTCAATAAAAGGCATTGCAGCTTTAGGCGGGCTGATAATCAAACCACCTGACAAAGCTGACAATGACAAGAGGGATAACGAGAAAAATGCTATCAACAGAAGCAATGATGTCTTCTGAAAGATATTATTTGCTAATTGATAAAACAATTGAGCTTTCTTCAAAATAAGCCTACTTCCATAGCATTATTCAATCTAATTGATGTGAACGGAACTATTAAACTAAGGCTTTATCATATACTGATAGATATGCGTATCTAGGCAACGCGAGGGATAAATTGACTTACATCAAAAGCCTACCCAGAAATGTAAATTAATACTTATTTCCAAATAGCGACAAGTAACAAACAATGGGTAGATTTCTTTGCTTAAAGAACACGTAGTTGTGCCAATATGGCTATAATATTGGCCGTTAAGGCACCCGATTAGCGATAAACTTCATCTTCACCTTCAATACGTGTTTTAAAGCGTTTATGCAACCATAAGTACTGATCTGGATGTTTGCGGACAGCCTCCTCAAGATACGCATTCCAAACAATCGCATCGGCTTGATCGTCTTCACCAAAGCCCTCTAAGATAGGCGAGAAAGCGATTTCGTATTGACCATTTGGATGCCTGAATTGGCTCACAACCATAACCGTTGCCCCTGACTCTCTGGCAATCCAGCTTGGTGCAGAGACACAAGCTGCTTGCACTCCGAAGAAAGGTGCAAACACATCACATCGTTTACCGAAGTCCTGATCCACTGCATACCAGACCTGGCCACCCTCTTGAATAAACGCCAACATATCTTTTAAACGTTTCTTATCAAAGGCCTGAATACCATAATGACGCCTTCTACCCTTTTCGATTGTTCTATCAATCACTGGGTTATCATTTGGGCGATACATATAACCGGGTTTATCTAACTTTGAAGCAAAGAACGGTAAAGCCAAATCAAAAATACTGAAATGTCCCCCAATTAACAACAAACCACCCGGACGTTTTTTTGCTTCTATAAAATGCTCTTCACCGGTGATTATTAAGTTATCGACATATGGTTGAACATCCCTCCACCAGGCATGCGTGGTTTCCATTACCCCTTGTGTACAGGCAATAAAGGTATTTTCAACCATCGCATCCTGCTCAGCTTCATTTAATTCTGGAAAACAAAGCTGAACATTCTGACGAGCAATTTTGGCGCGTTTGGGAAGTTTCCTATAAAAAAAGCCACCTAAGCGTTTGCCCACACCTTGCTTTTTAGGCATGGGTAATAACGAAAAACAATAAAGAATAAAAACCACAAACCAAGAAAAGATTAAAGCAGGATGCCATAATGGTCTTTGAGTATGTTTTTTAGCCATAAGAAGGTTCCGTATAACAAAATAAGCTAACAAAAAAGTTGCGAAATCTTACCCGAATATCCAGCAAAAAGCCCTTTTATCTGCTAAAACACGACATAAAACAAGGTAGAAGTGAGTGTATGCGCGTTTAGGTTTAGCGAATCATATATAAAATGTTTAATTTTTTGCTCTACACTGCAACTCTATACTAAAGTGATATGTGGGAAAAACGTAAGAAGAACCTTTTTTGCTTTTTTAAAAGATCGGTCGCTATAATCTAAGGGCGATTACCGCATCAACTCAATAACCAATAACAATTCAAGGAATTCCTATGAAAAAATTACTACTGAGTGCATTTATCGTTTCGGCTCCATTTATGACTATGACTGCAACAGCAGCAGGCGGACATGGCCCAGCAGGTTGTGGTATAGGTACAGAAGTGATTTTTAGAAATGCAGATGAATGGCACGAGCATGTTCTAGCTGCATCTACAAACGGCACATCAGGCAACCAAACTTTCGGTATGACTTCAGGCACTTTGGGCTGTGAAGATGCGGGTGGCCCTTTAGCAGCAGGTGTTGATTTGTTTCTAGACAACAACATGGAACAACTGGCTGCTGAGACAGCAACAGGCCAAGGTGAAACCTTAGCAGCGCTATCTGAATTGATCGGCGTTGATGCGGCAGATACCGCAACGTTTAATACAGCATTAAAAGCTAACTTCGATCAGATTTTCAGTTCTGAAGAAGTAACGTCTGGTCAAGCTTACGACGCACTCATTAGTATCATGAAACAAGACATTATTTTAGCTAAGTATCTTAATCAAGCATAATTCTGCAAGCTTAAGCACTACCAAATCAAGGGGGCAATTTGCCCCCTTGATTACGTTTAGGCCCTTAATATAACTAATTGAAAAATATATGAATAAGCCATCTCATATCACAGCTCTGATCCTATTGACTTTGCTATCTATAACGCTTTCAGCAAAGCCTAACAAACAAAAACTCGCCATGGAAAACCAACATCAACACTTAGAAGAGCTAGCATCAGATAGAGAGTGGTTAGATTTATTGCACTATCATAAAATCGGTCTATTTAGTGTATTTGAAAGCCAGGCAGACGACTCGGCATTTTTTTTTGCTATGACTGGCAAAAAAGACCCGAAAGCAGAGCTAAAAGCCACATTTAATGCTCTAACACACAGCGACTATTCACCGAATTCAGCTATTTGTCGCTTTCCCGCACGCTTGCACTGGTTACAAACAAAAGGATTTTTAGGTTCGAAGAATGCCGATAATTGCTCAAAGTATAAAGACTGGTTTAATAAAATAGATGCTAAAAGCCTGACATTAGCTTTTCCAGCAGCCTACCTGAACAGCCCTTCTTCTATGTATGGCCATACTTTTATTCGTATTAACCGAAAAACTGGCAGCAACCCACTACTCGATTACAGTATAAATTACGCAGCCAACGCTGACCCCGATGATAATGAACTGGTATTCAGCTACAAAGGCTTAAGTGGCGGTTACCCCGGCGTTTTTAGCGTATTACCTTACTACCAAAAAGTCACTGAATATAGCTTTCTGGAAGCCAGAGATGTTTGGGAGTACGAGTTAAATTTGACAGAAGCAGAGGTTGAACAATTCATCAGACACACTTGGGAAATTCAAAACACACACTTTGATTATTATTTTTTTAATGAGAATTGCTCATATCACCTGTTAACACTTCTCGATGCAGCCAGCGAACGATTTAATTTATCAAAGCAGTTTTTAGTTAGCGCCATTCCTGCGGATACCGTTAGAGAAGCCAGAAAAGCAGGGTTAATATCGAAAGCGCATTTCAGGCCCTCGACCATGAGCCTGATGTCTCATATGTTGAACCAATCTTCCGACACCATAAAAAAGACGGCCAAAATGCTGGTTGAAAGCGATGTAGAGATAGAACCGCTAGCGAGTAGCCTAAGTAATACCGAGCAAGCAAAAACATTAGAGCTCGCTTATCAATACAGCCGCTATTTATCGGTTAGAAAAAAACAGGATCAAAAAAAGCAAGCTAAGAGAGCCATTTCAATTCTATCTGCACGCAGCAAAATTAATGACACCAAGGTTTTTTCAGACTACCCGACACCAAAATATCGTGATGATGAAGGCCACAACTCAAAGCGATTAGAAGTTTCTTTGGGGCAAGAGAATGAGCAAAACTTTACTCAAGTCGGGATGCGCATGGCCTATCACGACAGGTTGGATAACCTGCCTGGTTACTTGCAAGGTGCTCAGTTAGAAATGTTTCATGCAAAAATTCGCCACACAGAGCTTAAAAATGGCAAAGACAGCACCCGGCTTGAGGAATTAAAACTCATTGATATAGCCTCTTACAGCCCTAGAAATGACTTTGTCACCCCTTTGTCATGGGAAGTATCTACTGGTTTAAAACGCCCTGATGCACAACCCGAAGAACTTGCGGCTTTTTTAAGTGCCGGCTGGGGAGGTAGTTACCTGTTTGGAAAACAGCAATTTTACGGTTTGACCTTTTTTGACCTTAATGTCGATGATGATATTGCTAAAGGCCATCATTTTTCAATGGGACCAAAAATAGGCTGGCTGAGTCAACACGAAAGTTGGAGTATCAATCTCGAGCTCAAGCAAAATTTTGATATTAGCGGTGCAGACTACAAAGCACGCAGTATTGAACTAGGCTTTTCTAAAAGTTTAGCCAAGCATTGGCAACTTAGGCTCAATGGTCAATATCTGAGTCATGCAGAGATATCAAAAACAGATTATTCAAAATCTTTTAGCCTTAGCTTAATGCATTATTTTTAAGTTATACTTTTCGCTCATTGAGCTTGTCGAAATGTGTTCAAGGCAACTCAGAGTTTAATTTGCAAGACCCTTCGACGGAGCTCAGGGAGCGGAGACTCTAAATTTATTACATTATCAACGAGTAAACTTATGTCAAACAATCCGCTAGAGATCGACCGCAAGCACATATGGCATCCATATAGCGCGATTGGAAAACAACAGACCTTATTTCATGTCGACTCTGCCAAAGGCTGCACGCTGACCTTAAAGAATGGCAAAACACTCATTGATGGCATGGCATCTTGGTGGAGTGTCATTCATGGTTATAATCACCCGATTTTAAATGACGCCCTTAAAGCCCAAATCGATAAAGTGTCGCATGTCATGTTTGGCGGTTTAACGCATGACCCGGCTATCAAACTGGCGAAGCTTTTAATTGATATTACACCTGAAGATTTACAAGCTGTATTCTTTGCCGATTCTGGTTCGATATCGGTCGAAGTCGCCATGAAGATGGCGATTCAGTACTGGACAAGCCAAGGCAATATGCACAAGCAGAGCTTTATTGCTTTAGAAAGAGGCTACCATGGCGATACTTTTGCAGCGATGTCTGTCTGCGACCCGGTAAATGGCATGCATAGCCTGTTTGCTGATGCCCTTATGAAACAGCATTTTGTTCCGGCTCCAATATCTAAATTTGGAAAGCCTTGCGAAGAACAAGATATTCAAGAACTGCGTAAGTCTCTAGAAAAACACCACGAATCAGTTGCTGCCATTATTCTGGAACCGATAGTACAAGGCGCAGGGGGGATGCGTTTTTATTCTGCCGATTACCTTAGCCAAGCCAGACTATTAGCCGATGAGTTTAATGTTCTACTTATATTTGATGAAATTGCGACAGGTTTTGGTCGAACCGGAAAATTGTTTGCCTGCGAACATGCCAAGGTAACGCCCGATATTCTTTGCCTGGGCAAAGCACTAACGGGTGGCTATATGACGATGGCGGCCACATTAACCACCGACAAGGTGAGTCAAGGCATTAGCCAGGGCAGCCCTGGTGTTTTCATGCATGGCCCAACCTTTATGGCGAACCCTCTTGCATGCTCGGTAGCCTTAGCCAGTACGCAACTATTATTGGATTCTCCTTGGAAAGAAAATGTAAGTCGTATTGAAGAAAAACTAAACTCAAATCTAGCTATTTGTCGCACATTGGAGAGTGTTGAAGATGTAAGGGTATTAGGCGCAATTGGCGTTGTTGAACTAAAAGAAGCGGTCGATATGACCGTCATTCAACAGTGCTTTGTTGATCAGGGAGTTTGGATACGCCCCTTTGGAAAACTAGTCTACGTGATGCCACCCTTTATCATGACAGACTCAGAATTAGACAAATTATGCGATGCAATCTACACAGTAATAAAGGAAAACCACAAACCTAGCTAGAGGCTAATACCGCATATTTTCCCTGAAACTCGACACAGACTTGCTTCTGTTCATCCAGTATTTGTGCAGAAATTGTAAATACTGCTTTACCTTTCATTTGGTATGAGTGTATTGCTTTCTCTATCATGGTTTTATCGGGCGAAAAAGCCTTTGCCACTAATCGAGAACGCAACGGCCTTAAATACGTTATTTCGCCTTTAGCGACAACAATATCACCCGTGAAGTTTAGCTCTTTGGCTTTTAAGTCTGTCATTCCCCATGCAGCGATGACGCACAAGTTATATAAACTGCCACCAAAGGCGGTAAGCTTATCATTTATATTAAGCGCTAATGGCGCCGATACCTGAAGGCAATTGCCATCATAATGATCAATATCAACGCCTGCTGCTCGTGCTAATGGCAGGTGCTCTTTTAGAAACCCATCTAAGTCTTTGGCTAGCTCATCAAAATTTTGCGTTTCAATCGACACTGTATTTTCCTTTACTTTTGTACAAAAAAAGGAGGCTAAGAGCCTCCTTTTTTTGTACATACCATTTAGAAAGACCCTTCGACGGGGCTCAGGGACTGGAACATACCCGCTCATTGAGCTCGTCGAAATGTCTAATCAGCTACCAATTACTCAGCAGCTGTTTCTTCAATATCTTTCATGCTTAATTTGATACGACCACGATTATCAACATCAAGTACTTTTACTTTCACAATTGTACCTTCCGTTAATACATCCGTTACTTTCTCAACACGCTCGTTAGAAATTTGAGAAATATGCACCAAGCCATCTTTACCCGGCAAGATATTTACAAAAGCACCAAAATCAACAATACGCTCAATTTTGCCTTCATAAATCTGACCAATTTCTGCTTCAGCCGTAATACCTAAGATTTTATCAATTGCTGCTTGGGCGCTATCATTATCAGAACCATATACTTTGATCGAACCATCGTCATCGATATCAATCGCTGCGCCTGTTTCTTCAGTGATAGAACGGATAGTTGCACCACCTTTACCGATAACATCACGAATTTTATCAGGGTGAACTTTCATAGTACGCATTGCGGGGGCTTTATCTGATAAAGCGTCGCGAGGCTTATCAAGAACTTTGTTCATTTCACCAAGAATATGAATACGCGCATCATGCGCCTGACGCAAAGCCATATCCATAATTTCTTCAGTGATACCTTCAATCTTGATATCCATTTGAAGTGCAGTAATACCTTCGTCGGTACCCGCCACTTTAAAGTCCATATCACCCAAGTGATCTTCATCACCCAAAATATCGGTCAATACTGCAAACTGCTCACCTTCTTTAACCAACCCCATAGCAATACCAGCAACGGGCGCGGCAATAGGAACACCCGCATCCATTAATGCCAAGCTGCTACCACAGACACTCGCCATTGAGCTAGAACCGTTTGATTCAGTGATCTCAGAGACACAACGAATAGCATACGGAAATTCTTCCATAGTTGGCATCAACGCTTGGATACCACGTTTAGCTAGCTTACCGTGGCCAATTTCACGACGTCCAGGAGGGCCCATACGACCACACTCACCAACAGAGTAAGGAGGGAAATTATAATTAAGCATAAAGTTTTCTTTATACTCGCCTTCTAATGCGTCTACGATTTGTGAATCGCGAGCCGTACCTAAAGTAGTCGTTACAATCGCTTGAGTTTCACCACGGGTAAACAATGCAGAACCATGCGTATTAGGTAAAACACCCACTTCAACACTGATGGGTCGAACAGTTTTGCAATCACGGCCGTCAATTCGAGGCTCGCCTGCTATGATTTTCCCACGAACAACTTGCTTTTCAATTTTAGAAAAATAGCTTTTTACATCTTCAGAAGAAGGCGCACCTTCCTCTTCAGTTGCAAGTTTTTCTACAGCAGCCGCTTTGAGTTCACCAACAGCACTATAACGCGCCATTTTGTCACTAATTGCATAAGCAGAACGAATACCTTCGGCATATCCATCTGTAATCGCTGTTGTTAGCGCTGTATTTTCTACAGTTGCCTGCCAATCCCACTTAGGAGTCGCCACTTCAGCAGCAAATTCACTCACTGCATTGATAACAACTTGCATTTCTTGATGAGCAAATAATACACCGCCTAGCATTTCATCTTCTGTTAATTCTTTCGCTTCTGATTCAACCATTAAAACAGCATCAGACGTACCGGCAACAACCATATTTAACAAAGAGTCTTCCAGGTAATCGAAGCTAGGGTTTAATACATAGCCTTCTTCATCCGTAAAACCAACACGTGCAGCACCGATAGGACCATTAAATGGCACACCAGAAATTGCTAATGCGGCAGATGTACCGATCATTGCTGCAATATCTGCATCGTTAGTTTTATTGGCAGACATGACCTGACAGACCACCTGAACTTCATTCATAAAACCGTTAGGGAATAATGGACGAATAGGACGATCGATTAAACGAGAAGTCAGAGTTTCTTTTTCTGACGGACGTGTTTCACGCTTAATGTAGCCACCTGGAATTTTACCTACAGCATATTGGCGCTCTTGATAAAACACAGATAATGGGAAAAATCCCTGACCTGGTACAGATTCTTTCGCTGCAGTCACTGCAACCAATACCACAACATCATCTACTGTAACTAATACTGAACCTGTTGCTTGACGTGCGACTCGTCCAGTTTCAATTATTACATCTGACTGACCATACTTAAATTTTTTAATAACCGGATTCACATTGGCTCCTTTTACTTTTTCGTAAGTTAGTTTACGCAATGGGCAAACGCTAAAGCTTTATCTCTGAATACTCTGTCTATAAATACTTTATTACTAAAGGCGCTTCTATTGCTAATCACTCAAAAAGTAATCAAAAAGCACTCAGACATAAAACTTTATGGCCTTATTACGCAGTAAAATTAATTAATTAATAAGTTTAAAACCCTATGTTTAAAACTTATGTTTGTCATCCTTGCTAAAGTAAGCTTCAGCTTAAAATAAGCGTTAGCTAAGTCCTTAAAACGCTATTTCCAAAATAAAGAAACCGGCAAATCTATCTTTCAAGATAAGCCGGCCTTTACGATCATTCTGACCAAGCTTTCGACAGGTCAAGCTGTTCGGTCTTCGATTGATTAGCGACGTAGACTCAATCGACCAATCAGCTCAAGATAGCGCGCGCCATCTTTACGCTTTAAGTAGTCAAGTAACTTACGACGTTGGTTAACCATACGAATTAAACCACGACGTGAATGGTGATCATGGTTGTTACCTTTAAAGTGACCCTGAAGTTTATTGATATTTGTTGTCAATAAAGCGACCTGAACTTCTGGAGAACCTGTATCGCCTTCGCCACGCTGATAATCAGCAACTACTTTTGCTTTTTCTTCGGCATTAAGTGCCATAATCATATTCCTCAATATGCTAGTTAAAAGACAACACCGACCGCGCATATTTACAGCCGATGCCATATAAATTTTTTACCCGGGAAAGGTAATTAAACGATTGGGTTGCAAAGAAGCATCTGCTTGATATTCTGCAACACCTAAAAACACTGAGCGCTGATCATCTATACATCCAGAACCAGTGCCATTTCGTGTTTCTGGTTTAATATCTTTCATGAAATCTTGCTCAGCATATAAAGCAACTAATTGCTTCACGTCTAGACCCGGATTTTCTGAGGCAGGTATTTTAACTGCTTGTCCCATTAATATCGAGTGGACATCGGCAGTTTTTAAGCATATTTTCGTTAAATCGGGTAATAAAACGTCGGCAGGGAGTAAAAACGCATCCACTTTACTAAACAGCTCACTCACCTTCGAGGAATCTTCTGACAGATCATCTCGTGAGATACCAGGTGAAAGACTCTCTAATTCTTCCATGGTGACCGTTTGACTCAAGTCAAAATGACCCGCTTGATAGCGCCTTAACATTGATACATGCGCACCACAACCAACTGCCTGACCTATATCTTCCACTAGAGTACGAATATAGGTGCCTTTTGAGCATGCAACCTTAAGATCGAGTTCATCGGGGCGCTGCGCAAGCAATTCGAGTTCAAATATCGTGATTGGACGAGAGGGTCTATCAATAGTAATACCCTGACGAGCATACTCATACAAAGGTTTACCGTTATGCTTAAGAGCGGAATACATCGTTGGAGTTTGATCGATTTGACCTTTGAAACGAGACAAGACATCCGTAATTTGAGTTTCAGAAAATGGCGGGACGTCTTGAATAAGAACTGACTCACCTTCGCTGTCACTGGTAGTACGAATATCACCTAACTTCGCAGTCGTAATATAGCCTTTATTTGCATCAAGTAAATAGCGAGAAAACTTAGTCGCCTCCCCTAAACAAATTGGCAGAACACCTGTTGCTAAGGGATCCAGGCTTCCTGTGTGACCCGCTTTTTGCGCACATAGTAAACGTCGTACTTTTTGAAGCGCAAAATTAGATGTCATGCCTTTCGGCTTATCTAATAAAATAACGCCATCCAGTACGCGCCCTTTCCGTTTACGTGCCAAATTACTTAACCTTAAAAATACACACTAATTAGCATCACTTGATTCATCTGAGTCATGCTCTTTCGAGCCTAAGTCAGAATCTTTTCGACGTGCTTTTGAAATAAGCTGATCCAACTGTCTACCACGCTTTACCGAGGCATCAAAATGGAAGCGCAGCTGAGGGATCATTCTTAACTTAATCATTCGCCCCAATTCAGTGCGCAAGAAGCCCGCAGCCCCATTGAGAATCTTAATAGTCTGCTTAACCTGATCAGAGTCAGCATCCAGATCCTCAACAGTTAAAAGGGTTACATAAATATCTGCATACCCTAAATCACGCGCTACTTCGACAGAATTTACTGTCACCATGCCAATACGTGGATCTTTCAGAGATGAACGAATCAACTCTGCAAGATCACGCTGCATTTGATCAGCTATACGATCAGTACGTTTAAAGTCTTGCGGCATAGTACTTATGATTCCAAGGTACGAACAACAGAGATCTTGTCAAAGACTTCAATCTTATCACCGACTTTAACATCGTAGTTTTTAACACCAATACCACATTCGGTACCCGAACGCACTTCATTAACATCATCTTTGAAGCGCCTTAAAGACTCTAATTCACCTTCAAAAATCACGACATTATCTCTTAGTACGCGAATTTTCTTATTGCGATGAATTGTACCTTCCAAGACCATACAACCCGCCACCTGACCAAACTTAGGCGACTTGAAGGTTTCACGAACCTCAGCGATACCGACAATCTCTTCTTTGAATTCAGGTGCTAACATACCTGTCAAGGCTTGTTTCACATGATCAATGATCTCGTAAATAATACTGTAATAACGTAGATCCAGACCTTCCTCTTCTATAATTTTTCTAGCGGAAGCGTCTGCACGAACATTAAAGCCAACAATAACTGCATTGGTTGTCAGCGCAAGGTTCGCATCAGTGCCAGTAATCCCCCCCACACCACTACCGACTATTTTTACCTGAACTTCATTATTACCAATCTCATTCAACGCAGCAGTAAGCGCTTCAAGTGAACCACGAACATCTGTCTTCAGAACGATATTCAGATTACGTACTTCATCTTGCCCCATGTTTTCAAACATATTTTCAAGCTTAGAAGCTTGCTGGCGCTGCAAACGGTCTTTTCTACTTTTTGTTTCTCTGAATTCAGCCACTTCACGTGCTTTTCGTTCACTTTCAACAACAACGAATTCATCACCTGCATCTGGCGTGCCGTTCAAACCCAATATTTCAACTGGAATCGATGGCCCTGCATCTTTAATTGTCTTGGCATTTTCATCCAGCATGGCACGTATACGACCATAAAAGTGACCAGCAATCACAATATCACCAGCGCGCAATGTCCCATTTTGAATTAATACTGTTGAAACCGCGCCTCGACCTTTATCTAGGCTAGATTCAACAACAACACCTTTTGCAGGAACATTTTTAGCCGCAGTCAACTCAAGCATTTCAGATTGCAATAACACGGCATCTAATAATGCATCGATACCTTCACCAGTATGAGCTGATACATTCACAAACTGAACATCACCACCCCAATCTTCCGGGATAACATCTTTTGCAGCCATCTCATTTTTAACGCGATCAGGATCTGCGTTTTCTTTATCCATTTTATTTACAGCGACGATAATAGGCATATTTGCTGAGCGAGCATGCTGAATAGCTTCTTCCGTCTGAGGCATCATGCCATCATCTGCGGCTACCACAAGGATAACGATGTCCGTACTTTTAGCACCACGCGCTCTCATTGCTGTAAATGCAGCGTGCCCGGGCGTATCCAAAAAGGTAATCATGCCATGACCGGTTTCTACGTGATAAGCACCGATATGCTGCGTAATGCCACCAGACTCTCCTGAAGCAACTTTTGCTTTACGGATATAATCGAGCAAAGACGTTTTACCGTGATCTACGTGCCCCATGACACTAATAACAGGCGCTCTTGACGTAAGCTCACCTGCGTAATCAATACTTTCAAGCATTTCGGTTTCAATCGCATCTTCTTGAACAAGCCTTACTTTATGACCTAGCTCTTCTGCAACCAACACAGCCGTTTCTTGATCAATAGCCTGATTAACCGTTGCCATCACCCCCATATTCATTAGTGACTTAATAACAGCCGCACTCTTCACAGACATTCTATCTGCAAGATCACTAACAACGATCATTTCACCAATAGCAACCTCTCTAACAACCGGAGTCACTGGCATTTCAAAGGCATGCGTTTTCTTTATCTTTCTCTTCTTCGATTTAAGCTTCCGAGGCACTTCAACATCATCAACCAAATCATCAATAATAGCAGCCTTCAAATCTGGCTCACGCTGACGAGGACCTCTATGACCTGCCGACTTATTATGCTTTTTCTTAACATCAACATCGTCTAAAAGGTCTGCCGGTTTTTCTTTTTTCTTCTGATGTTTTTTATTCTTTTCAGCATTTTCTTTATTAACGGGTACATCAACAACAGGCACATCAACCGTTTGCTTCTTGGCAGAGGTTTGCTCAGCCAAACGCTTTTCTTCCAATTCTTTCGCCAAGCGCTCTTTTTCTTTAGCTTCCTGCTCTTGCTGCGATTTTTTTAGTGCAGTTTCTTCAGCCAATTTAGCGGCTTTTTCTGCCTCTTCTTTTTTCTGCTGCTCTAACTCAAGTCCAACGTCAGGCCGTTTGACATAAGTACGTTTTTTACGGACTTCGACATTAACCGTTTTTGACTTACCTTGGCCTGCTGACATTTTTAATGTCGAGGTTGTCTTTCTTTTTAAGGTGATTTTTTGAGGCTCACCCTCGGTTTCACCATGACTTTTTTTCAAAAAATCCAATAGTGTTTGCTTTTCGACATCAGACACGACACCTGATTCATCGCGAGATTTTAGACCCGCATCTATAATTTGCTTCAATAGCCGATCTACTGGAGCACCGATATCATTTGCCAGTTGCTTGACAGTTACTTCAGACATAATTATTCCTCCTGACTCCCGTCGTTACGAATCCTGGCCTTCAAACCAAGGTGCCCGCGCTGTCATTATCAGCTTGCCGGCTTTTTCTTCATCCATTCCATCTACTTCCATCAATTCATCGATGGATTGCTCAGCTAGATCTTCCATTGTAATGATGCCTTTACTTGCCAATACAAGTGCTAAATGCTGATCCATTCCATCCATTGTTAATAGATCTTCAGCAGGCTCTTTACCTTCTAACTGCTCTTCTGACGCAAGCGCTTGGTTAACCAAAGCATCTTTCGCCCTACGTCTTAACTCTTCAACGGTATCTTCATCAAAACTATCAATTTCTAACATTTCTTCAATAGGGACATAAGCCACTTCTTCCAAAGAAGTAAAGCCTTCATTGACCAACTCTGTCGCTAAGTCCTCATCAACATCTAACTGCTGAATAAATAAGTCAACATATTTACCAACTTCTTCTTCCTGCTGCTTGCCGGCATCTTCCTCTGACATCACATTTAAATCCCAGCCGGTCAATTCACTTGCTAAACGAACATTTTGACCACCGCGACCAATTGCCATGGCCAAATTCTCTTCCGCCACAGCGACATTCATTGAGTGAGAGTCTTCATCAACAACAATTGAAGCAACTTCTGCAGGCGCCATTGCATTCACAACTAATTGAGCCGGATTATCATCCCAAACAATAATATCTACTCGTTCACCACCTAACTCACCAGACACTGCCTGAACCCGTGCACCACGCATACCAACACAAGCACCTACCGGATCTATACGCTTATCATTAGTTTTAACCGCAATTTTAGCTCTCGACCCTGGATCTCGAGCAGCACTCTTAATCTCTATGACTTCTTCAGAGATTTCTGGCACTTCAATTTTGAACAATTCTATTAACATACCCGGTGCCGAACGACTAAGAATAAGTTGAGGTCCGCGCACTTCGGTACGAATTTCAGATAGTAGCGCTCTTACTCGATCACCCATTCTAAACACTTCACGACCAACAAGGTTTTCTCGTGGAAGCAATGCTTCAGCATTATTGCCTAGATCAACAATCACATTATCACGTGTGACTTTTTTAACCGTACCAGACACAAGTTCGCCAACTCGCTCTCTATAGCTGTCAACAATTTTTTCTCTCTCAGCTTCGCGAACCTTTTGTACGATAATTTGTTTGGCTGCCTGCGCGCCGATACGACCAAATGAAATAGACTCTACTTGTTCAGTATGGATATCACCCGGCTGCAAAGCAGTATCTATTTCAGCCGTCTCTTCCATGGTTAACTCTGTCCCTAAACCCGGCACAGCGTCATTATCAACAACAGCCCAATGGCGGAAGGTTACATGGTCACCCGTTTTTCGATCAATTTTCACTTCAATCGTTGCATCACCGTCATCTTCATAACGTTTTTTTGTAGCGGCTGCTAAAGCAAGCTCAATAGCTTCAAAGATAATACTTTTATCAACACCTTTCTCATTTGAAACCGCCTCTACGACCAGCAATATTTCTTTATTCATTGCGATTTTTGCTCCAATCTTCAAATTCTTTAATTAATCAAACTGCGGAATTATATTCGCTTTTTCAATGGCTTCTATGGGGAACAAAAACTCCTCTTGATCGACTTGTACAACGACATCATGCCCTTCAATCCCAGAGATAATCCCATTAAACTTTCTTCTGCCTTCATACGGCATACGCAATTTGATAGCAACGTGGTGACTTTTGAAACGCTCATAATGAGACAGGCTATATAAAAACCTATCCATACCCGGTGAAGAAACCTCCAAGGTATAGTCACCCGATATCGGATCTTCTACATCCAAAATTGCACCAACCTGACGACTCACTTTTTCACAGTCTTCCAAAGCAACACCGCTTTCACTTACTGAAGCGTTTTCAAGCTCTCCCTGTTCAGACAACACAACATTAGCTGCTGCATCACCTTCAGGTTTTGCTTGGTTTTCTATATAAATTCTTAAAAGTGAATGTTTGCCTTGAGCTAGATGCTCCAAGCCCCACAGCTCGTAACCTAGACCTTCTACGACAGGTCGAATTAAATTTTCAAGTAGTTTTTTCTTAGCTGACAATTGAATACCGTTCGTTTATTTCAGATACAAAAAATGGGCATAAAGCCCATCAAACTAAAAAACAATTGCGTTATACGTTAATAATATTAACGAGTTACTCAATTATTTCTTACTAGATTTTGTTGTTAAGTCAAATTCACACTTAACGCTATAACCATACTGGCGCGCATTATATGCAGAGTAGGATTGAGGGTCAACTAAGGAATAAAAAAAGGCTTATTTTCATAAGCCTTTTAAATTGGTGCCCAAGGCCGGACTTGAACCGGCACGACTTGCGTCACTACCCCCTCAAGGTAGCGTGTCTACCAATTTCACCACTTGGGCAATAAACCTTTCAACCATCACTCTAGCTCAGTCTGCACTTCTTCAGCCACGGAAGAACCAGTATCATCTAATTCAACTTTGATCTCAGCATCAGACTGTACAGCTGTTTCTGATTTTTTCATTTCCTCAAGCAACGAAGCCGTTGGTAAAAGCTCTTGAGATGATACTTCAGAGCGCTGCTTGGCAATCACGGCCAATGAAATACTGGTCGCAAAAAATATAATTGCTAAATACTTAGTCGTTTTAGTGAGGAAACTGCCGCTCCCCTGACTACCAAAAACAGTCTGTGATGCTCCACCACCAAACGATGCGCCTGCTTCAGCACCTTTGCCATGCTGAATCATAATTAACCCGATCAACCCAAGCGACACAAGCACATGCACTACAACCACTACTGTTTCAAACATTTCCATTCTTATTGCTCTCTATACCGTTTAAACCGGAAACCGCTACTTATAAAATTAACTTCAAGTACTGATAAAATTAACTTCGACCACATAGATGACAGATTTCTGCAAACTCATCTGGTTTAAGTGATGCCCCGCCAACGAGCGCACCATCAATATCTTTTTGACGAAAAAGACTGTCAGCATTCGCTGAGTTTACACTTCCGCCATACAAAATAACTATTTCTTCTGCTAACTCAACTGACTTATCTGCAACAATCTGTCGAATAAACTCATGCATTGCTTGAGCCTCTTCTGGTGTTGCGGTTTTCCCAGTACCTATCGCCCAGACCGGCTCATAAGCCAATGACAACAATGCACACTCAGACACTTCTAACGTATCAAGAACCACCTCGAGCTGAGCTTTTACAACACGCTCAGCCAAACCCTGCTCACGCTCTTCAAGAGATTCACCAAGACACAAAATTGGACCCAGCCCGCGAGCAAGCAACTGCTTCACCTTATCAATAACAATATTATCAGTATCACCAAAAAGGGCGCGTCTCTCAGAATGACCAACAAGTGCTGCCTTGCAAGAAAAATCATGCAACATAGAGGCGGATATTTCACCGGTGTATGCCCCTGATTCATATCCGGCTACATTCTGCCCAGCAACCAGTACATCTAAATCTGAATCATCAATACACGCCTGCACCCCAGGTATTAGTATTGCTGGCGGTATAATAACAACGCTCAAGCCAGAATATTGCTTAAGAGAATAGCTATCCCAACTTGCCTTGAATGATTTAATGTAATCCCGAGAAAATGCTTGATCACCATTCATTTTCCAGTTTCCAGCAACAACCTTCGGACGCATAAAAACTCCTTGCTCTCAGAAGGGCGCAAATACTAACCGAGTTATTGCTGACTTACAAGATACTAAACGCTCAAATAACTTGATTTGTTCGCGCATTCTGCAGACACAACCACCCCATACAATAAAATTAATTACGCAAGCTCTTGACTGACTACACTAACGAGCCTTTCGACAACCAAGTTAACTAATTTGGCATCAGTACCTTCTGCCATAACCCTGATAAGAGGTTCTGTTCCGGAAGCACGCAGTAAAACCCGACCCTGCCCTGACAAACATTCAGACTGCGCGTCAACAGCAGCAGATATCGTACTATTTTTCATCGGATCAGTTTTTTCTTTAACGCGTACATTTCTCAAAACCTGTGGCAACTTCGTCATGGTTGATTTTAACTCATGCAGCGCCTTATCTTCGTTCCACATTGCGATTAATACCTGCAAGGCAGCGATAATGGCATCACCCGTCGTCGTCTTATCAAAACAAATAATATGACCCGACCCTTCCCCACCTAACTGCCAGCCATGTTTGACCAATAATTCCATGACATAACGATCACCCACCTTGGCTCGCTCAAATGGAATACCAAGCGCCTTAAACGCTAACTCAGCACCATAATTGGTCATTAAAGTACCAACCACACCACCGTCCAATCGACCACTTAACTTTCGATTCCGCGCAATGATATAAATTAGTTCATCACCGTCGACTACTTCACCCTTGTGATCAACCATCACAACGCGATCACCATCACCATCAAAAGCAATCCCGATATCAGCACCCACTTCTAAAACTTTATCTACTAATGCCTGAGGGCTAGTAGAGCCTACTCCTTTATTTATGTTAAGGCCGTCTGGCTGATTACCTATCACATCAACTTGAGCACCCAACTCTTTAAATACATAAGGCGCCACCTGATAAGTTGCGCCGTGTGCACAATCCAGCACTATTTTCAAATCATTTAAATTCATTACCGACGGTATGGTTGCTTTACAACATTCAACATAGCGCCCAACTGCATCATCGATACGCTTAGCCTTCCCCAACAAATCAGGCGCAACAACTTCTAAGTCTTTATCCAACCAAGCCTCGATTTCCAGCTCCATTTCATCAGGCAACTTCAAACCTTCAGAAGAAAAGAACTTAATGCCGTTATCATGATATGGATTGTGCGATGCACTAATCACAATCCCCGCATTAGCTCGATAGGTTCTGGTTAAATAAGCGATCGCTGGCGTAGGCATTGGCCCTAAAAGACGCACATCCATTCCCGCCGCTGAAAGCCCTGCTTCTAAAGCAGATTCAAATAAATACCCAGAGATGCGAGTATCTTTACCGATAATGACACGATTCCTAATACCATGCCTTTTGAAAACCATCCCACATGCCCAACCAAGCTTAAGCATAAACTCAGGGGTAATCACCCCCTCACCCAAACGGCCTCGAATTCCGTCGGTACCAAAATATTTTTTTGTAGTCATATAAAATCCTATATATCTCAGCATTAGAAGCTTTTGCACAGCCACTACACTTACATAACCTAATATCAGGTCAAACTTGAAATCTTTTTACAGCATCAACGACCTTTGCCGCATCAACCGTTTCTTGTACATCATGCACTCTCAAAATATTAGCCCCCAAACTAGCACCAAGACTTGCAGCAGCAATACTGCCAAACAACCTTTCATCTACTTGGCGATTTAATAAGGCAGCGAACATTGACTTACGAGATAATCCGATTAAAACAGGATAGCCTAATTTACATAAAACACCCGTTGCAGCAAGCAACTCTAGGTTATGCGCTAAGCTTTTACCAAAGCCAAAACCTGGATCAAGAATTATTCTATCTGAACGAATACCGGCTGCCACCAACTCTTGCGCTCTTTGATCCAAAAAACCAAACACCTCATCTTTTACAGAACAGTACTTAGGCTGTACCTGCATCGTCAATGGAGTCCCTTTCATATGCATCAAACATAAGGCGACATCATGCTTGATGACAGCATCCAAAGCGCCGGGCATGGTAAAAGCCCGTACATCGTTTATTAAACTTGCACCCAAAGATATTGTTTCCGCCATCACTTCAGGACGACTCGTATCTACCGAAACAACAACATCAAGTGATGCTGCCACTCGCTCTACAACCGGGCAAACCCGATCTAATTCTTCTTGGAGAGAAACAGGGCTTGCGCCAGGGCGAGTTGACTCCCCACCAATATCAATAATCGTAGCGCCCTGCTCAACCATTTCACGCGCTCTAGAAAGAGCAAGCTCAATTTTATTGAATTGACCACCATCGGAGAAGGAGTCAGGCGTGACATTGAGAACACCCATAACTTGGGTAACAGATAGGTCTAGTTGCCGCTCGGCAAATTTGAAAGGCTTTATCATTATACTAATTCAAATAAAGAAGCGGATTGAAGTATTTCTTCAATCCGCCATATATCAACAAACAGATACGATAAGTTTTATACTAGAGTGTCACCAGAGGGCTTGCCAGATTCCGCGTTCTTTTCCTCTGATGACGGCTCTTGTGAATCTGACTTTGCCTGAGCACCACCAGAACTACCATTACCGCCATTTGACCAACCTTTTGGCTCACGAGGCTCTTTTCCATTCATAATATCGGTAATCTGCTCAGCATCAATAGTTTCATATTTCATGAGAGCACTGGCCATAGCATCCAACTTATCTCGATTCTCTTCAAGAAGCTGTTGCGCATTGGCATAACAAGTATCAATAATAGATCTGACTTCAGCATCAATATCATTACGCGTGGTACCTGAGACATGAGCGCCACTATTCCCTGCCGACCTACCCAGAAATACTTCTTCTTGAGCCTCTTCATATAAGAGCGGCCCTAATTTCTCTGATAAGCCCCATTTGGTCACCATATTACGCGCAATTTCAGTGGCTCTTTGAATATCATTAGAAGCTCCTGTCGTTACACCATCTGCACCTAAAGTCATTTCTTCTGCAATACGGCCACCGTACAAAGAGCATATCTGGCTAATAATCTGCCGCTTACTCAAACTGTAGCGATCTTCTTCTGGCAAAAACATAGTGACACCTAATGCTCTACCACGCGGAATAATACTCACCTTATAAACAGGATCATGTTCGGGCATTAAGCGGCCAACGATCGCATGGCCCGCCTCATGAAAGGCAGTATTGAGTTTTTCTTTTTCAGACATGACCATCGATTTACGCTCAGCGCCCATCATGATTTTATCTTTCGCTAATTCAAACTCGATCATATTCACAACACGTTTATCTGATCGCGCTGCAATGAGAGAAGCTTCATTCACTAAATTCGCTAGATCTGCACCAGAAAAGCCAGGCGTACCACGCGCAATAAGACTTGGAACCACATCATCTGAAAGCGGTACTTTTTTCATATGCACCTTGAGAATCTGTTCACGCCCTAAAATATCCGGCAAACCAACCACGACCTGGCGATCAAAACGACCAGGACGAAGCAAAGCAGGGTCAAGCACATCAGGACGGTTAGTCGCGGCAATTACGATCACACCCTCACTGCCTTCAAAGCCGTCCATCTCAACTAAAAGCTGATTCAAGGTTTGCTCACGTTCATCGTGACCACCCCCCATTCCCGCTCCACGATGACGACCCACTGCATCTATTTCATCAATAAAAATAATACAAGGAGATTGTTTCTTGGCCTGTTCGAACATGTCACGAACACGCGACGCACCAACACCAACAAACATTTCAACGAAGTCAGAACCTGAAATAGAGAAAAAGGGCACCTTCGCCTCACCGGCAATAGCTTTTGCTAACAGTGTTTTACCTGTACCTGGCTGACCAACCATTAAAACGCCACGAGGAATTTTCCCACCTAAACGCTGGAACTTCCCTGGATCACGAAGAAAATCCACTAACTCTTTTACATCTTCCTTGGCTTCATCAACACCAGCCACATCAGCAAAAGTTGTTTTAATTTGATCTTCACTCATTAAACGCGCTTTGCTTTTACCGAACGACATGGGGCCTTTACCACCACCCCCGCCTTGCATTTGCCGCATAAAAAACATGAATACCGCAATAATGACCAATATAGGAAAAGAAGCGACAAGCAACTGCGTCCAGATACTTTGCTGCTCTGGTTCTTTACCGATAACACGAACCTTGTTTTGAATCAGGTCATCCATCAACTTAGGATCTTCAACCATAGGGCGAATAGTTTTATAACGGCGTCCATCTGAAGCAAGTACATCGAAGGTTAAGCCATCAATAACAACTTCTTTGACCTGCCCAGCCTGCACTTGCTCGATAAACTGAGAATAATCTAGCGAACCTGATTTTTGCTGCCCATTAAAGTTATTGAATACCATTAACAAAACGGCAGCAATAACGAACCATAAGAACAGGTTTTTGACCATATCATTCAAAGGAAAAGCCCTCATATTTTTAATATGCCTGCCGAAAAAAAATTAACGACTTAGACACGAAATTTATTAATTTAACCCCTTCATTAGTGAAGAGGGAAATTTACAGCCAATATACAGATACCCATAAAAAATATCTATCAGGCATACGTAGCAAAAACCAATTCAGCTCACGTCAAGATTTAAAACCGACGCCTATTTGGTATATTTCTCTCGACCTAGCCCTTGATGCGTCCGGCTTTCGACTATAAACCTTAGTAAAGCTTTGCCTCATTTCACTTAACAAAGCATCAAACCCTTCTCCCTGAAACACTTTAGCGATAAAAGCACCGTTTGGTTTTAGTGTCTGCCTAGCCATATCCAACGCCAATTCGACCAAATACATCGCATTAGGTATATCAATAGATGCATTACCGCTCATGTTTGGGGCCATATCTGAAATTACAAGGTCAACCTTGCCATCTATTTTAGACATTAACTCTTCAAAAACAGCCTCATTCGTAAAATCACCCTGAACGAAAGTAACATCTGTCAAGACATCAATCGGTAGAATATCACTGGCAATCACCTTACCATTTTCACCCACTAACGCTTGAGCAACCTGAGACCAACCACCAGGCGCTGCACCCAAATCGATCACGACCATTCCCGGTTTAAATAATTTATCTTTTTTTTGTATTTCCAAAAGTTTATAACTAGCTCTAGAACGATAACCATCAATCTGTGACTGTTTCACATACGGGTCATCAAAATGCTCTTTTAGCCAGCCAGCACTCGATTTGGAACGTGCCATATTTTTTCCCTGATCACATACTTTAAAAACTAAAACAGCCAAACATCATACCAGACAGACCCAAAGATAAGTCAAAGGTATTTAGATATTTGTTTATTATCAATTTGATCGATTACTGTTAGAATACGCACACTTTTTAAACACTTTTTATAGGCATAGCCACAATGACACTGAGCACTGCAGACAAAAAACATTATCGATCAATAGCGCACAACTTAAACCCGGTTGTGATTGTGGGCGAGAAAGGTTTAACAGAAAATTTGATCGAAGAACTAAGCAGAGCGCTCCATGACCACGAACTAATCAAAGTCAAAATAGCGATCGGTGATCGCGACGATAGAACAAAGATCATTAATACACTTATCAATGAAACTAAGTCAGAACTTGTCCAAGCTATTGGCAAAGTCGTGGTACTGCTAAAGAAAAATCCGAAAGCAAAACCTAAACTCTCTAATTTGATTCGCTAAAATATAAAAAACTTGCCAGCACTCCAGACTCCCATCGTTGGCAAGTCACTTTTACAAAAGCCTTTCTGTTCTTGATTTACCGGCTTTATTAGCTGTTCTTCCGCGACACTATCATCGAGCTCTATGAGCTTATCAGCTAACTCATAATAAACAGAGCGACTCAGCCTCGCGTCCAAACCGGCTCTAACATGAACATAGGGCGATGGCTCACCTTTTTCGTTATAACTCACCCTTAAAGCATGCTCGGGCGATAATGTAAAGCAATCACCCACCTGAGTTGAAAAATGCAAAGACTGCTCAGCACCCACCCCTTCTACATCCATCATCACCACAAGAAAAGGAACATCCTCCACCTCAAGTTTTAGCTTTTCAGCAGGTGAAACCAAATAATACTCATCACCGTCCTTACGCAAAATAGTTGCCAATAACTGAACCACAGAAAGACGCTCCATCTTACTCCCCTGATAAAGCCACTCCCCCGAAGAGGTGATCAGTATCTCAATATCCCCCACTCTCTCAGGCCGCCAACTTTCGACTGGTGGAAGCAACTTTGGGCCCTTCAATAACTTACGAATATCTGATGCAAAGGCAGGTAAATCAGAAAAGTTTTTCTTTTTTAGCTCGGTCATCTTATGTCTCCCGCTAGGTAAATACTCGCAAGCTATAACGCCCAGCCTACAGACCTCGTTGCCACTCTTGACGCAAAAGAATCGCACCCGGCTTATTAAGCGCCATATCAATTGTCTTTAACAATTTTTGTTTATCTGCACCTAAAGTGCCTTTTAAGACTAAATAGTTAGACGCATGATCAGACCTGAAAACAGTGTGCTCTAACTCAAAGCTCTCAATTAAAAGTCGAATTTCTTCAAATAGATGCGCCTGTTCTAAAGGAATATAGTCACCCTTAAACCCCTCCCTAAATCGATCCTCCCCCATAGGAAACGAAACAACCAAAGTCGACACAAATTCCGGCTGAGTTTCATTCATTAATCGAGCAGAATTAATGGCATGCTGCTTAGAAAACTTTTGCCCGCCTAGACCATTCAATATCATGACCGAGCACTTTATTCCCGCCGCTTTTAATTTAAGCAGTGCCGCTTTAGCGCTTTCGAAAGTCTCACCTTTCACAATACATTCCAACACCTTGTCATCACCCGACTCGCAACCAACATACACCATGCTTAAACCAAGCTTGCGCAATTCAGTTAATTCTTCAATTGATTTATTTTTAAGGTTACGAGGCAAACAATAAGCTGTGACGCGTTCTCGCTCAGGATAATACTGGTGAATTGTTTCAAGAATCTCTTTCAAGCGACGAAATGACAAGGTCATCGCATCACCATCTGCCAAAAAAAAGCGCTTCACATCTGGCATAGAGCGTGAAACTGACTGTAGTTCTGTCTCAATTTCAGAAATAGCTTTCGGTTTGAATTTCTTTTGATCCGCAGTATACATGTCGCAAAAGGTACATTTATTGTATGAACAACCGTTGGTAACTTGAAGAATTAAGGAACGCGCTTCTGAAGGCGGCCTAAATACAGGCTCAATATATTCAATAGGAAAATAGCTCATTATTCAAACATCACTCATTGTTAATTTTAATCTGTAAATTCTATGCTGAAAGAAGCTCGTTTGTTAGTATCTTTCAATACTGAGTTAATTATTCGCATACGCTTTTAACACCTATTTTCACATACCTCAGGCTTTTTTAGCTAACCTTAAACCCTTATTTATCGGATACTCAAACAATGCTGTCGCAGATTGAAGACCAATTCCCACAAGCTCAAGATATTTATTACCTGAATCATGCAGCTGTTAGCCCTTGGCCAAAATGTACATCCGAGGCTGTTTGCCAGTTTGCTAAGGAAAATACTTTTAAAGGAGCTCAACGCTACCCTGCCTGGCTAAAGGAAGAACGAAGCTTAAGGGAAAACCTCAGAAAACTCATTAATGCCGACAGCACAGATGAAATCGCTCTAGCAAAAAACACCTCTGAAGCACTATCGATTATCGCTTACGGCATAATATGGCAAGAGGGTGACGAAGTTATTATCAGTAATCAGGAATTTCCTTCAAATCGAATTGTTTGGGAGTCTTTATCTCAATTTGGCGTAAAGGTAATTGTTGTTGATATCCAAACAGATGACCCTGTTGAAGCCATAAACAAGCATTTGAATAAAAACAGCAAACTCGTATCCGTCAGCTCGGTGCAATATGCCAATGGTTTATTGATAGACCTGGAAGATTTATCTAGAAAGTGTAAGAACAACCACACATTATTATGTATCGATGCCATTCAGAGCTTGGGCGCTATCCCTTTTGATCAACAACAGGTTTGCGCTGACTTTATTGTCGCTGATGGCCATAAATGGCTGATGTCTGCCGAAGGGCTTGCATTGCTGTATATCAACAAACGACACATTCAGTCGCTTAAACTACACCAGTTTGGTTGGCATATGGTTGAAGATAAAGGTAACTACAACTCACTTGAATGGCGGCCAGCTAATAATGCCACTCGCTTTGAGTGCGGAAGCCCTAATATGCTTGGCATTCATGCTTTAAATGCAAGTTTGAACCTCATCCTTGAAATTGGTGTAAACACCATCCAAAAACAATTAAAACAACGCGTAAGCTTTTTAATCAATCAATTAAAAACGCTCCATAACATTGAGTTTATCAGCAAAATTGATGTCGATGCTGTGACAGAAATAAGCGGAATAGTAACCTTCAGAATTCAAAATATAGACAGCAAGCAACTTTATCAATCACTAATGAAAAAGGGTGTCATTTGCGCAAACAGAGGAGGCGGCATTCGCTTTTCACCCCATTTTTACACGACAGAACAAAGCTTGATGAACGCAACGACCATACTGAGCAGCATCATTCAAAGTAAGTAATGACCTAAAAGGGTAAAAACTGCTTAGCTAAAGTCGCCATACCTGGCTCAAACATATCCAGCTCTAAGGCTAATATTTCACTCGTGGCATATGGGTGAGACTGATGCGTATTACCATGCAACAAACAACTTACCAGCTCGCCGACTAAAGGCTGATGAGACACGATTAACAAGCATATATCACTAGGGAGCGCCCGAAGTGTTTCTAATACAGGCTTAACATCACCATCTGGCGATAGAAAACTTTTTTCAAAAACAGGGATATTCAATTTACTAGACAACAATGCGGCTGTTTGCTTTGCCCTAAGCAGATCACTAGACCAAATCTGATTAACACAAGCAAGCGCCTCAACATGTTCAGCTAATAAGCGTTTAGTTTGATTAATACCCATTTCGGTAATGGGCCGATTCCTATCTGAGGGAGCATTAAAAGACGCTTGAGCATGCCTCATTACAAAAAATCTCATCCCTGTTTCCTATGTAATTACTATTCACTAATGATGACTATGCCTTTTTAGGCGTATCTAAGCCTTGCTTATCAATTATCTTCTGAGATTCATTTTCTGTTTTTTCAGAAACAACATCAGAACCACCAGCTTGGTCTGCATCAACGCTATTAATCGTACCTTCAACAGGTGGCCAGTCAGAAAACGGGTATGGCTTTTCGTCACTTGCATAACTTAAGAATTCGCTAATCTGCTGAAGATAAAGCCCCAAACTCTTACCAAACAACTTAATTGAATCACTTGGTTCACCCGAAAAAATATTTAAAATTGTCTGCACTAATAAGATCAACAATAAAACTAAGTCGGTAATACGGTAAATCAAATAAAATAAAATGAGATAAAAAATTTTGATCACGCTATACATCTTCCTTTGCTAAAGTAAATTCAACATCGGTGTTTTGCTCACCTGACATCAATTTTTCAATGACCAATGATAAGGGTACGTTGTTATAAATCATCTGATAAAGCCCTTGAACCAAAGGCATATAAATATCATTTTCATCAGCATAACGCTTAACCTGTGCAAGTGTATTCACGCCTTCCGCAACTTCACCCAACTCTTCAACAGCCTCGTCAAGAGATTTACCTGAGCCAAACGCAAAACCTACCCGATAATTTCGACTCAAAGATGAACTACACGTTGCAATTAAGTCTCCGACCCCCGCAAGCCCAAGAAAGGTCAAAGGGTTGGCGCCTTGATGTTCTGCAAAACGCCCCATTTCAGCAAGGCTACGCGTTAAAAGCATAGCAACTGTGTTTTCACCCAAACCTTTCGCAGCAACAATTCCAGCCATAACGGCATAAATATTTTTAAGCGCACCGCCTAGTTCAACACCGTACACATCGGCACTCGCATAGACTCTAAAATAAGTACAGCCAAGAATATCCTGGACAAATTTTCTTAATTCTGAATACTCACTCGCTATGACCGTTGCAGTTAATTCTCGCTTGGCAATCTCTTTAGCAAGATTCGGCCCTCCCATCACGCCATAAGGGCAGCCCGGTAATTCTGAATGTAAAATATCACTCATTAAATTCAAGGTACCCGGCTCGATACCCTTTGTAGTGCTAATAATATACTGCTCTGGACGAATTAAAGGCTTAGCGCTTTCAACAACATCACGAAATGACTTGCTCGGAATGGCAAAAAAAATGGCTTGGGCATGCTCAATGGCATCACTTAACGAGCTCGTGGGCACTAAATTCTCGTGCAAAATCAATTCTGGTAAATATCTAGAATTCTCCCTTGTTCCCAGAATCTCTTTAACAACTGTTTCACTACGCATCCATAAATACGTCTTTACCCCAGACTCAGCAGCTATATTGGCAATAGCTGTACCAAAACTCCCACCACCTAAAATAGCAATTATGGGTTGTGTCTGAGCCATGAAAACAATCCGTATAAAATAAATAAGAATAAAATTGCGACTATTTAATTTTTTTAAGAACTTTAATTAAATGCACTAACAGCCACTTGATAAACAGACACCCTTATAATGAGCATTTATTTATGTAAACGTAAAAGTATGACCTGATAGAAATACGAGAGTATAACGCGTTTTTTTTCGATGCCAACTAAGCACCTCCAAATGCAGCTTGATCTTCTACATCCTGCTCTAATGTTGCCACTAAATCTTTAAATTGCTCACGATTATGGTCATTTAGCTTCATGAGAACTTTATGAGCATTCAGGACATTTTCTCGTAGTTCAACCTCACCTAGCTCAGAAATAGGTAATTCTTTCAAAGACTGATCTGTTTGAACAAGTTTTTCTAAAATAATAAAAACAGTATCAAACCCCATTGTCGTGATAATGCGTGTTATATCAGGATTTGTAGAAATAATAGAGGGGAGGAAATGACTTTTCTTTTTAGCCACAATGGCAAGCCTTGCAAGCATGCCTAAGGTGGTACTATCTATGAGCGTTGTTTCGCTCAAATCGACCACTACCGTCGCAAAATCAGGATCTGTTGTTGTAGACTCAATAGCGGCATCGATGGTCGAACATAAGTTCAACCGCACTTCGCCAACCAGCTTAAGCACATGAACACCACTGCAATCTGCTTGCAAAATCTTACATCTGGACATCATATTTTAACGCCATAATATCTGTGGAAAATCGAAAAACCATTAAGGACTTACATCACCTTAAACAACTTCAACTCACCCAGTTACATTGTTTTACCAGCACGCAAATATAATGCCTTATATTTGCGTACTACTTAAGTAAACCGTTTGGCTTTCAGAAAAAGTCCTGTCAACTGATAGCTAATCTGCATTTTCTAAAACTCCGAGAGATACTGCAGAGCGTTTATCCAGCACACTCAACACAGCAATATCGTCCGGTAAATTATCGAAATGATCCAAACCAAGAGCTATAAGTAATGAGTCTATATCATCAACTTGATTTGATACCACTTCTAAAAGTAACTTTTCTTTATCACTTAGTGACATATCAGGCAGCACTTCAAGAATACCATCTGAAAAAACAATTATTCTAAACTGATCAGGCAAGGTCCGATGGAACACTTCAAACTGCGGCTCAGGAAATAAACCAACCGCCATGCCTTTGCCTTCTAAATATTCGGCATGCCCATTATTAACAAGAATAGGCAATGGGAAGTGGCCACCGACAGAATAGCTTAGTAAGTTCGTTCGTTTATCCAATACACCCACAAAAATAGTGACATGTTTACCTAAGTCAGTGGAGGTTAACTCCTGGCTCACCCTTAGTAGAAACTTTGAAGGGTCAGATAAATGATCACTAGAACCACGCTTAAAGTTTCGTTTTAAACGCATACTCAAATTTTTCAACAACACTGTCACAAAAGCTGAAGAGGCACCATGACCCGAGACGTCTGCAAAGTAAAATAAACACCTATGCTCGTCAAGGTTAAAGTAGTCTAAAAAATCCCCACTTAAGTACAAAGACGGCTTAATACGGTGTTCAAATTCATAATCACAAACAGTCTTACGCATTTTTGGAAGCATTTTTTTCTGTATTTGCAAGCCCGCTTTCTGGTCAGCTCTTAACTCTTGAATACCTGCGGTTAACTTTTTATAACCTAGCTCCAACTCTTCTTGAAGATGCTTGTTTTGCTTAGCTAAACGTATTTTATCAAGGATACGGTCAATCACATGATCAACGCTCGCATAATCACGCACGGGCTTTAAAATAAAGTCGCTTGCGCCAGCCCTCAAACACGCCACTACGTCGCCCGACAATTCTGTTTTCGACACAATAACCAGCGGTACCTGTGATGCGTTTTGAAATACACAAGGCAATAATTCAATATCTTTATTACTGATGTCTGCAAAAATTAAGTCGGGCAACGACAAATGCATCATATCTATGGCTTCAGATAGCGAAGATAGCGCATGAACAACATAGCCTTTCGCACTTAAATAACTGACTAAGCGCTGGAGGTCGTTTTTTTCTGAATCTATAACAAAAATACGATCAGCAAAATTAACCACAACTGCCTCTCTTTCTTGAAGGCAAAATCTTATTAACGGCTGCACAGGCATTTCTAGAAAATAACAACGCCATATGCTGATATTTTAGCTGATAATTTAATAACAGAAGCAGTATTTTAAAAGCGCTTAGCATCTGTTGGTTTGACATGCGACATACATCATTCATTGGGCAATAAATATATTTATAAAAAGTTGATAGCAGTATAGGTCAAAGCAACAGGACGTCTAACAGAAAAACACTTTATTTGTATTATTTTTATCATCATACTTACCAATAATAAGTCTAAAAAATACCTCACCCGAGCAGACAGCCATAACCTGAGCAATGTATTTTTTAATATTTACGATGCCATTAATATTATAATGAACAGGCTATGCTGATATTTTAGAGTATTCACACTAATCTAATAAAAACACCAAAACCCTAGAGCGAGCCTTATCCATTGAATCTCTACATTGACGACCTATTAGGAATCCACAAAAAACTTATCATGGACCCGGTTCACGGTGGCATCCCGCTACTGAACCATGAGGTTGCTATTATTGATCACCCGTTATTTCAGCGACTTCGCTATATTTGCCAAAATGACATTTTGTCCTTGGTCTTTCCTGGCGCAACACATTCCCGATTCCTTCATAGCATTGGTGTCATGCATGTTGGAGGAAGAATGTTCCGCGCAATGGTCGAAAATAGCCTTAAGCACAAACCAAACATCAAAAAACAAATATCACACGACACATTAAATGCCATCAGTTTTTTTAATCAGCTTGTTCGAAGCGCCTGCTTACTCCATGACGTTGGTCATAGCAGCTTTTCTCATCAATTCAACCGAACCCCCACAATAAAGCAGGCGCTGTCTGCAGAGGGTAGGTTTGAAGCATTGTGGAAGGGCGTTCACTACCAAACTTACTACCCAAGCTCACCTGAACATTTGGAGCACGAACATTTTTCCGTTAGGGCGGCCTGGCAAATACTCAGTGATATAGAGCAAGAAGAGCTAGCGCTGCCGATAAACGACATTCTATCGCTAATGGAAACGGTATCGATTGAACCCAGTGAAACCTTTCAATACCATGCCAAACATTTATGGCCTCTTATTCAAACATCAGATTCTGTCGATATTTTTGGGGAGTATTTTCAAAAAGTACCTGATGACTTAGCAACAAAACTCCAACACCTTCTATCCTGCATAGTATCTGGAGAATTAGATGCTGATCGTGCCGACTACATGCTTCGCGACGGATTCCACTCTTCAGTTACCATCGGCGGGTTTAATTTAGATCATTTACTTAGCAACCTTCATTTTGGCTGGTGCAACCAGACAAACTGGTGCGGTTTGGCCATTGCGGAAAAAAGCCTTAGTTCGCTAGAAGATTTTGTCTACAGCCGTCACCAAATGTACAGACAAGTCTATGCGCATAAAACCGCACAAGGTTTTGACTGGCTATTAAGAGCCGCCATTGATGAAGTCATGCAACAAGCCGATATTTTTGAATTTGTTGATCGCTGCCTAAGCGATATAAACCAATTCAAACATCTGACAGACAGCTATTTCTGGGAAGCATTTAGACAATTAGCCATTAAACAACCCAAATCTTACGCTCACTGCATTCTTGAACGAATAAAGATGAAACATATTGCCACCAAAGAAAACCTATCGCCTCTGGAAGAAAAACACTACCTTGAGTTTCTGGCAAAAGAACAGCCATGTAATGAAATGGCGATTATTGCCTCAAGCATTACCGCAAGATTTACAAAAATAAAAGACGACTTTAATGAAATGAAGGTACGTATTAGCAACAGACAAACCAACGAACCTTTATTTAAAGCCATCTCGCAAACGAGCCAATTTTTTAGTAAATTTAATGATGAAAAGATTACACACTTTTATATCGACCCCTTAACATTACTAGGCAAGAAATAGAAAATACCCACGCTATGAACACTAAATGGATTACACTCTTAACATGCATGATGCAAAATACGATGGTGAGTAAATGAAAACCAAAGACCGGATTTTATTTAAGAGTCTTGAGCTATTTAACGAGTTGGGGGAACCCAATGTGACAACGCTTTTAATATCGGATGAGCTAGAGATTAGCCCTGGAAATCTTTATTACCACTTTAAAAGTAAAGCAGACATTCTAACCAATCTATTCAATTGGTATGAGCAAGAAATCAATAGTTTGCTCGAAGTGCCCGACACTTTAATGGACATAGAAGACCAATGGTTTTTCCTACACCTGATTTTTGAGAAGATTGCCAAATATCGTTTTTTATATCAAGACGTTGTCCACGTACTAAAACGTCATGATAATATCCAACAGCGATTTAATCGCATTATCAGAAAAAAGCGAAAAGCATCCTTAAAAATCCTTCAAAGCCTCAAAGCACAAGGCAAGCTCAATGCCAATGAAAGTGAAATAGAGGCGCTTTGTGAAAACATCGTGCTAACAGCAACATTCTGGCTAAATTACGCCATCATTTCTCAGAAGAAGTTAAGTGAAGATGTGCTTTCCCGCGGCATCTATCAAGTCATTTCGTTAGTTGCGCCTTATCTAGACAGCGAACAAAGACAACTACTTGATGAATTAAAACAAGCGTATTTGTGATTTTATATTTAGCAGCCGTAAAAATCTTTCATTACCGCTCTCTGAGCCGGAGGAATATGTTCACTGAGCCTATCGAAGGGCCTTTTCAAATTAAACTCTGGGTTTAACCTAACACATTTCGACGGGCTCAATGAGCGGGAGGAATAACATCACTTGGGTGGAAATAAATTACTTCTTGGCCAACTTCGCTTCTAAGTCAGCAATACGTTTTTCTAATTCAGCGACATGCGAGTTACTTGGAATACCTAAGCGCTCAAGCGCAGATGACACACGCTGATCGAACACACCTTCAAGTTTACCGATCGTTCCACTGGCCTTCTCTCTGACACCCTCTACTTTATCCTCTACCGCTTTAAATTGTTTTTCAACAACACCACGCGTGAGGTTTTCAATTTCTTCACCTTCTTTGACCAGCTTATCAAAGATCTTACCGGTATCTTCTTCTGCCTTAGTGTAAGCACCTAAACCAGCCAACCATATCTGCCTTGCAGACTCTTTTATTTTTTCAGATAACTGAGCACTTTGCTCAGCCACAGAAGTACTCGATGCTTTGGTATTTTTGTTAGAAGTCTGCTTTGATTTAGCCATATTATTCTCCTTAATTCCTGTTAGCATTCTTATATTAACGGCTCTCTATAAACCAAGCTGCAATAAGAATTTACAATTTTGTCTTTGTTGAATGCTTATTTTTTGTCTATACACAATAGTATAGATATCAGAAGGTTTAGGAAATGGGCTTACGTAGTAAAACAAAAATAATTAACATCCTAGTCGACTGGCTGACACATGAGCGATCACCAAACCCGGTCCCCATGAGCGACTTTGAGCGTATGCGTTACGAAATAAAGCCTGGAGACGTTATTTTAGTTGAAGGAAGAACCCGAGCCAGCGACGTTATCAAAACCATTACCCAAAGCCGCTGGTCACATGCCGCATTATACATAGGCAGAGTCCATGAAATTGAAAACCCGTTATGCAGGCAACGTGTTAAAGAATATTTTGATAGCCAACCCGACGTTCAATTAATTATTGAAAGCGAACTAGGAAAAGGCACCATTGTTCGCCCCTTATCCACGTATGACAGGGACCACATGCGGATATGCCGCCCGCGTGATGTCACCTTCGGTGATACTCAAAAAGTCATCAGTTATTGCGTCAGCAGACTTGGTTCAGATTACGATATTCGACAAATATTTGATCTATTGCGTTTTCTGTTCCCTTGGCTAATTATGCCTAGAAGGTGGCGATCCAGTTTATTTACTGCCCATATAGGCAGGAGTACGAAAACTGTTTGCTCTACGATGATTGCCGAAGCATTTGCATCCATTCAATACCCGATATTGCCCTTAGTCAGGCGAAGTGAAAATCATGAAGTGAAAATCTACAGACGCAACCCCAAATTATGCACCCCAAGTGACTTTGATTATTCGCCCTACTTCGACATTATCAAATACCCTTTTATGAATTTTGCCCAGTCACAACCACATTATCGACTACTCCCATGGGATGCCGACAAAATACACTCCAGTGACCACAGAACATCTGATAGGCACAACCCGCAGGAGGATCAACTTCATTAAGCTGGGCATGCTAACGCAATAATTAAACGAAACAGCACACCTACTCTTTTCAAAGAATCCCAATATAGATCATAGATCTACAATAATTCACGCCATAAATACAAGCTTCATCCACTCTCTGCTACACTTACTTTTTTAATTAGATATTCGGCATGCAGATTCAATTTTCAATCATAAGCCATAGTGTGGGAGCAGTTTCTTTTATTCTGCTTGCCATATTTATCGCCAACAGACGCTTACGTCGACAGACTGACCGCTCCTTATTCGTTGCTTCCATTGCAACTGCAATTTGGATGTCAGCGATGATTGGCCAAAGCCTGGACATGAACATTCCGTTCTATGTTCGTTATACCTTAGAGCTAATCAGAAATGCAGCTTGGTTCGACGTTCTCTACGCACTACTAGGCATGAGTTTTTTTCCAAAACCAGCACTTGGAAAAGATCAAATTTATCTGACATCAAGCATACTTGTTTTACTCGCCTTCATGTTAAGCCTGACGCTTTTCCAAGGTATTTCGAGCATTCAATTAGTCTCCGCACAGATCATTCTGATTCTACAACTCTCTATTTCGGTTGTCGGAATTCTCTTACTTGAGCAAGTTTGGCGAAACGGCAATAGCTTCCGACGAGATGGAATCAGATACTTCACCCTTGCCATAGGCTCTATTTTTGCCTATGACTTCTTCATGTATACCGATGCATTGCTGTTTAAAAAACTATCAACATCACTATGGGAAACCCGGTGCATTGTCAATGCACTCGTCGTCCCTTTTATTATACACACGATGATAAACAGCCAAAAACAATCTATCCCCATTCACATTTCTCGGCAGATGATATTCCACAGTACGACACTTGTATTGGCTGGCATTTACTTGATTTTTATTTCTGCTGGTGGCTATTACATAAGCTATTTTGGTGGCTCTTGGGGTGATGCACTGCGGGTATTATTTATCTTCATTGGTCTCATTATTTTGGCCTTACTCATCACTTCGCCTTCATTACGTGCAAAAATAATGGTTTTTATCAGTAAAAACTTTTTTGACTATAAGTATGATTATCGCGAAGAGTGGATAAAAAGTACCGATGCACTTGCATCAAATAACGATGGAAATTCACTATATTATCAAATAATCACCATTCTTGGTGGGTTAGTCGGCGGAACTGGTGGGGCAATCTGGTGCAAAGATGATGATGGTATTTTTACCTTAAGATCACAACGAGGCTCGATTGAAGGCAAGTTAAGTTCAATTGATCACAACGCCGATCTCATCTATTTCTTCAAACAGCATGAGTGGATTATAAATATAGAAGAATACATGTTAGACCCCAGTAAGTATCAACTTATTGAGATCCCGGAAGACATTCTCCATCAAGATCAGCCTTGGTTAATATTACCCCTAGGATCAGGCAACAATATCAGCGGTATCGTTTTACTGTGTGACCCTATCGCAGAAATTGATTTAAATTGGGAAAACTATGATCTTCTTAAAATTGTGTCTCAACAAGCATGTAGCTATGTTGATCAACACGAATCACAAGAAAGGCTCGGTACCGCCAAACAGTTTGAAGCCGTCAATAAAGCTTCTGCATTCTTGGTGCATGACATAAAAACAATCATTGCCCAACTCTCGCTCTTAGTCACTAATGCCGAAAAGCATAAATCAAACCCTGCATTTATTGATGACATGATCAGAACAACCAGCCACACTGTCGACAAAATGGATCACTTACTGCATCAAATACGCAACCCAAATCAAAGCAATGAATCTCAGACTGTCGAGCTAGGCAATCTCTTACTTGAAATATATCAAATCCATAAAAAATCTACACCGTACCCATCATTAGAAGCACTGGAAAATCCGATTTGGATTAAAGCAGATAAAGAAGAGCTACGTTCAGCGATCGGCCACATCGTCCAAAATGCAATTGAAGCAACACCAAAAGATGGTGAAGTATCAATCGGTACAAAGATAGGGAATGAATATATTTATATATTCATTCAAGATACCGGCAGTGGCATGAGTGAAGAATACATACAAAATCACTTATTCAAACCTTTTGTCAGCACCAAAGGTTTAACGGGTATGGGAATTGGCGTATATCAGAGCAGAGAATACCTTCGCAAAATTAAAGGTACGATCAGCGTCACCAGTGAACTTGGTTTTGGTACTTGTTTTACGCTAAAACTACCTATAATGAAAATATAGATGCCAGCTAGTTTATAAAAATCGAATTGAGGCCTTAACGTGAAAAGAAAGCTATTGATAGTTGAAGATGATCCGGGCTTACAAAGCCAAATGCGCTGGTGCTTTGAAGACGCCGAGGTGTTTGTTGCTTCAGATAGAGACGCTGCCTTGTCTATTCTTCGTCGCGAAGAACCTCAAGTTGTCACGCTTGACTTAGGCCTTCCGCCCGACCCGGGTGGCTCAACCGAGGGGTTCCAAGCACTGCAAGATATTTTAAGGTTAGCACCGAATACTAAAGTCATTGTAGTAACAGGCCGCGAGGAAAAAGAAAATGCCGTTAAAGCGGTTGGCTTAGGCGCCTGTGACTTTTTCCAAAAGCCGCTCGATGCCGATATTTTATCCTTCATCGTCAACCGTGCATTCAGAATGCATGAACTAGAAAAAGAGAACCAAGAGCTCAGTACCGGCAGCTCTTCTTCAAATTTATCGGGCGTTATTGCAAGTAGTTCAAAAATGCTCGAAATTTGTCGTATGATTGAAAAAATTGCACCCGCAGATGTAACAACACTATTACTCGGTGAAACCGGTACAGGCAAAGAAGTACTGGCAAAAGCCATTCACCAACTTAGCCCACGCAACGAACACCCCTTTTGTGCGATCAACTGTGGTGCAATCCCTGAAAACCTGCTTGAAAGTGAACTATTTGGCCATGAAAAGGGATCATTTACCGGTGCCACGCAAATGAAGCAGGGAAAAATTGAGCTGGCAAATGGCGGAACGCTCTTTTTAGATGAAATTGGTGACATGCCAATGACTCTACAGGTAAAGCTTTTGCGTTTCCTCCAAGAGCGCGTCATAGAGCGTGTCGGCGGCGTCAAACAAATCCCGGTAGATGTTCGAGTTGTTTGTGCAACGCATCAGAACATACAGCAGAATATAGAAAAAAACCTCTTCAGAGAGGATTTATATTATCGTGTAAGTGAGATAACGCTGAACATTCCCCCTATTCGGGAACGAGAAGGTGATGCGATTATCATTGCGCAAGCTCTTCTTAAGAACTTTATTCAGCAAATGCAAAGACCACAATTATCATTTAATGATGATGCCATGAGGGCAATAAAAGCCTACAGCTGGCCCGGCAATGTTCGAGAAATAATCAATAAAGTAAAACGCGCTGTCATTATGGCTGACGATAAAGTCATCACCTCAGCAGACTTGGAATTATCGTGCAGCTCAGATACCCCGGAAGAATCCCTTAACCTTCGCCATATTAGAGACGCTGCAGAAAAAATGGCGATAAGCCAAGCACTACAAGCAGCACAAAATAACATGGCTAAAGCAGCGAGGCTTTTAGGCATAACACGACCAACACTCTATAATTTAACGGAAAAGTTTGGTATTAATATTAGTGATACTGGCTAAACCCTGACCAGAATGGCACTTAGTTAAGCCTATAGTCACCTGAAATTTGGTAGAGAATTGTTAGTTGTTAGTCTTTAGTGCCTCCCCCTACCAAAGGGGAGGCTGTTTTCTACTTACGTTTCACCTCATCTAGATGCGCTTTAATCTCGGTTTCAGCTGGCGCTAATTTATAGGCTTTTTCTAGATATTTCAGACCTTCTTCACGCTGACCATTTTTAGCCAGCACCCAGCCATAACTATCTAAAACAGCAGCATTTTCAGGCGCTAACCCAGCGGCTTTCTTAAGTAAAGGCAACGCTCTATCGTCACCTTTCTCAAAATAAATCCAACCTAAATTATTTAAAGCCATCACGCTATTTGGCGCGACCTCTAATACCTTCTCATAAGCCACTAGCGCTTTGGTTTTTTGCATAGTCTGTTGGTAGTTGATCGCTTTATAGAGCGTACCAGCTACACTATTTGGAATAATCTCTAACCAATTATCCAAATGTTTGGCTTGCTCATCTTTTTGCTTTAATACA
>TARA_R110002072_G_scaffold299403_6_pt1 | contig 52605 bp, 38 predicted proteins | sample TARA_R110002072 | Tara Oceans TARA_R110002072 (sample SAMEA4397118) | marine metagenome | biome: Polar Biome; feature: [SRF] surface water layer (ENVO:00010504); material: water (ENVO:00002006), including particulate matter (ENVO:01000060) such as... | depth 5 m | reverse complement strand
CACGCGCCGGGCGACATCGGCCCATTCTATGATGGCTCGAATCGCCGCTGCATTGTCTTTGCCAACGGGCGCGACGAATTGCTGAGCGGCGACGGTCCATAGCCCTAGCAAGGACAGTCCCATGGCTCGAACTTGCGCCGGCGTTTTCCCGGCGAAATCGTGAGGGGTGAAGTCGAACTGCGGCATCAGGGCCGCCAGTGCCGATTTTTCGGCGGTGGCCAGCCCTTGCAGGTCGAGCAGCGAGTGCAAGTCCGTCGTGGCGCGCCAACGTCTCGATCCAAACGCCACGACAACGGGGATGATCGGAGGGAGTTTCTTTACGCGTGGCCGCGTCCGGCGAAGATCGCGCCAGACCCCGACGACGTAGCTCAAGACCTGTAGGGCTACCCAGCGGCTTGGCCTTGTCTTGTGCTCAAACAGCACGTAGATCATCGCCGAGCGCCCGTGCAGTTGAACTCGGAATAGCTGGTCGGACTGTTGGTTGCGCTGTTGTTCATCGACCTGTGCGGTCGGTGCCGTTTGTAGGGATTGCCAATCGATCGCGCCCGCCAAGGCCGGCGGCAACAGGGCCCTGAGTAGGGGGCCTGCGTGCTCCGGCTTGCCGAACGTGTCGCGAAAGAGACTGTCGTGGGGCGTTCCTGTCGCCATGCCTGCAAGTGGCATGACGGGGGGCAACGCCTCCACTGCAGCGCGAGAATCACCCCAGCGCGCAAACCCCAGCACGCAAGCTACAGCGCCAAGGCTCCAACGCCGGGAACTCTCCTACTGACGTTGCGCGACGACGATCAGACGTTCGCTATCACAGCGAAACACTTCGCCGCCTCCGCTGAATGCTTGCACGTTCGCGAAGCCTGCCTCGCGTAGCCAGGTCTTCAGTTCCGTCAACGGGAACAGTCGCAGCTGCCACGGAATCGTGCGCGTCGCCTGGTCGCTGCGGGTGATGAACCTGCGGGCGTGCAGGCGGCCATCGTGGGGGTCGTAGTAGTAACGGTCGATCAGGAAGTGCGTGCCATGCTCGTCGACGAGTTCCTTGGTGTGAGAGGTCTCGTGGGGCTGCAGGTCGCGTTGGTGCAGGTTGATCGTTTCCAGCAACAGGCGACCGCCGGGGACCAGCGCACGGTGCATTCGCGTCAGTTGGGTGCGGAGCGTGTCGTCGTCGTCGTAGCCAAACGACGTGAACCAGTTGAGCACGACATCGAACTCTCCGTCAACCGATAGGGTGCGCATGTCACCTTCGCGGTAGTCGACCGCGACGCCGTGACGGTCGGCGTCGGCTCGGGCGTGTTCGAGAAACAGCTGACTGCGGTCGATGCCGGTGATGGTTGCTCCCATGGCGGCCAGCCTGCGCGCAATGCGGCCGTGGCCACATGGCAGGTCGAGAATGCGTAGGCCCGGTTGCAACTGCAGCAGTTCGGCGATCGTGTGCGCTTCGTCGTCGTTGGTGTCGTCGTTTAGCTCGGCGGCATAGAACGCGAGGTAGTCGCGATCAAAGAACTCGTCGAAGGCGAAGTCGTTCGCGTCGTGCACGTCCTTCATGTTGTTCGGGTCGCTCGACATGTTCTGAGACTCACGGCTACTCACCGTAGACGGTGACGAACACCTGGGTCCAGACGCCCGCAATACTCAGCACGGTGCGATCGGCGTAGTAGACCTTACTCAGTCCCGCCTTGCGGGCGATGTCGCCGATGCCGTTGCTGTCCCACTGCACGTCAACGTAGTAGCGGAACTCTTTGGTGCTGCCTCTGGAGGCAGGCGGGTGCACTGGCGTGTTGTTGAAGTTGACGTCAAGTGGCAACGTTACACGATGGTAGAACGCGCCCGTCGTGCAGCCGCTGATCGCGAGGGCACCACATGCAACGATCGCCAACACTGAAGTTCGTGCGCGCGCAGGCATCGAATCAGTTCCCGTAGACGACGGTGGTCTGGCGGTAGTAGATGCCCCAGAGGATCGAGAAGATCTGTTGGTCGGCGTGCTTGAGAGTCGTGATGTTGCCGTCTGCAGCGGCGGCCTGCGTGCCAGCATTGCCCCAGGCGACGAGGCCCAGGATGCTCATGTACGACGATTCCCCGGTCTTGTCGCCGAGATCGGTGTCTTGCAGGTCGGTGTCGAGCGGTACCTGGATGTTCGTGAGCACGCAGCCTTGCAGGCTGAAGCATGCGAGGGCGGAGAAGCTGAGAAGAACCTTCTTCATGGGGCGGATCGTAGCCCGATGCGTGCCGCCAACCGCACCGGAACGTGCCGCTTTGCAGCCACATCTGGACACGGTGGCCTTGCCGCGATACCTCAACACGCGTGAAACCGCTTCTTGAGTTCGTCCCCAACTTCTCCAACGGCAAAGATCAGGCCGTTATCGACAGCATCGTTGCCGCAATGACGGCCGTGCCTGGTGTGATCTGCCTCGGGTCCGAACTCGATGGCAGCCACAACCGCGCCGTGGTCACGCTGGCTGGTCCAGCCGACGCCGTCGCGGAAGCAGCGTTCGTTGGTGCCCGTGCGGCGATGGACAAGATCGACTTGCGCAACCATGTCGGCGAACACAAGCGCATGGGCGCGATGGACGTCTGCCCGTTCGTGCCGCTTGGCAACGCGACGATGCAGGACGCGATCGACACGGCCCACGCGGTTGCGAAACGCATTGGCGAGGAACTCAGCTTGCCGGTGTTCCTCTACGCCGAAGCGTGCCAGCGCGAAGACCGGCGCAAGCTTGGCAACTTCCGCAACAAGCAGTTCGAAGGCCTCAAGGAGCTCGTTGGCGTCGACCCGGATTACGCGCCGGACTTCGGCCCAGCGAAGATGCACAACACGGCCGGTGCGCTGGCGGTTGGTGCTCGCACCTTCTTGATCGCCTACAACATCAACCTGGCGACCGAAGACGTGCAGATCGCCAAGGACATTGCCAAGGCGGTGCGCGAGAAGGACGGCGGCTTCGCCAAGGTGCAGGGCATGGGCTTCTCGCTCGAAGACAAAAAGCAGTCACAGGTCAGCATGAACTTGCTCGACTACAACGTGACGTCGATCCGTACGGTGTTCGACAAGGTCGCCGAGCTTGCGGCCGCGAAGGGTGTCGAGATCGTCGAGAGCGAGCTGATCGGGTTGGCTCCAGCGGCGGCGATCGATGCCGAACTAGCCGCGCACATCAAGCTGCCGGACTTTGATGCCAACGAGCAGGTCGTCGAAGCGAAGCTCGGCTAGGGCCACCGGCCACCGGCGCCCGGTTACATGCCAGCGTCGATCGGCTCGTCTTGCGTGCGCATCTCGATGTCGAGGGTCACGGTGTGCGGATTGTCGGGCAAGCCGCGGATCGCGGTGACTCGCACGATGTCGCCCGAATTGCGGCTCGACAGCACCAGCGGCAGTTCGCTGTAGGAACGTACCAGTTGACCATCGATCGCGACGATCACATCGCCGTATTCTTCGATCGTGCGATTGTTGCGGATCTTGAAGGGTCGTAGTCCCGCGGCACGCGCGCCGTAGCGGTCGACGACTTCTGTGACGATCGCGCCCGAACGGTATCCGAGGCTGGGGTCGAGGTTAAGGCGTTCGAAGTCCGTTCGCACGCCGAGCAGTGCGGTGGTCGGCTTGTTGGCGATCAAGCGGGGCACGATCAGGTTGACGACGTCGACCGGAACGGCAAACCCGAGGCCTGCGTTGGCGCCGCTTGGTGAGTAGATCGCCGTAGTGACGCCGATCAGACGACCAGAACTGTCGAGCAACGGGCCGCCGGAGTTGCCTGGATTGATCGCGGCATCGACCTGGATCAGGCCGCGCATGACGTTGCCTCCCTTGGACTTCAAGGTGCGGTTGAGCGCGCTGACGATGCCGGTGGTCATCGTCTGGTCGAAGCCGAACGGATTGCCGATCGCGATCGTGGTCTGGCCGACCTGTAGGTCCTTGGACGTGCCCAGGGCAATCGGCTTGAGGTCGACGGTGCGGCCGCGCAACTTCAGGATGGCGAGGTCGTGGCTCGGGGACGAACGCAGCACGTCGGCGAGGTAGTTGTTGCCCGCGACCGTGACGACCACCTCGCGCGCGCCGTCGACGACGTGGTGGTTGGTGACGATGGTGCCGGCGTTGTCCCAGACAAAGCCACTGCCGGATCCTTGCTGCTCGCTGACGCCCGAGTAGTTGCGCACCAGTGACGATGTGTTGATGTGGGCGACCGATGGCGACGTGTTTTGGAACACTGCGACCAGGCTGCTTTCGTGCGGGGCCAGTTCGCCGCGCGGCGTGATGGCGCGCGGCACGGTGCTGGCGGCCGGATCAAATACTCCCGTGCGGTCGAGCACGAGATAGGTCGCGAGCGCAAAGGCGGCCCCGGCGAACAGCAAGGGCAGCGGGCTTTGGCGCTGCGGGGTGAACGGCGTGTAGTTGCTGCTCATCGACGTATCAGTCTGGTTGCGGTGGGGGCCATGCGGGTCGCGCCCACTACGGGCGTCGTCGTAAGTACACTGAATAGAGTCTACTCGGCGAAATCCAATCTAAAGGACCGTTGCTGGACTGGGCAGTGCGGGGGCTTCGCTGAGTCGGGATTTGCTCCTGATGTCGGTCGCCGTCCGATGGTCAGATGCCTCGCAGCAGATCCGTTGCATCCGGCGCGAAGCGGGCTCGTCTGGCCCGGAGCGGGTGCGCGGGCTAGCGTGGCGCCCATGCCCGCATCCAAGACGTATCGTTTCGCGATCGCCTCCCTGCTCATCATGACCATGGCCAGCTGTACGCTGATCAAGCCGATCGCATGCGCGGCGGTCTTTCCGATCCACCAGTTCCAGAAGTCACAGACAGTGATCCAGATCGTGAATACTCCGAGTTGCCGGCCGCCGGCGTGATTGTCGCCGCGCCCGTGCTGATTCCGCTGCACTACGTCTACTACTTCACGTACGGCGCAGTTGGCGGGCTGGTCAGCGGCTTCGTCAACGACCTGAACATGGTTACCGGGCACGGCAGCATCCGCAATTCGCGTCGCACGATGTACGAGCCACTGCGTACCAACGCGCTCAGGAAGTAGGCGCGCAGCGACGGTTGCGGCATGTGCCGAGCCCGCGCTTGGCCTGCTAGCGAATCAGGCGCGAGTAGCGGTAGTAGGCTTCGAGCGTCAGAATCGACAGCGCGGTCGAGTAGACGCGACCACCTTGCTCACCCCAGACGCCGGCGGGGTCCCACGAACCGGCTGCGTTGCCTTCGGTCTGTTGGTTGGGCACCAGCGCTTGGTTGATGTGCTTGCTCCACTTCTTCCAATGCGAACCGCCCATCTGGAACATCGCATACGTGCCGTAGTACCAGTAGTAGTGATCGATGGAGCCGGCCTTGGTATCCCACGTTGGCGGCTTGGCAATCAGCAGGTCGGCGGCGGCCTTCATGATGGGCTTTTGGTTGGGATCTTGGCCCATGAAGAAGCGGCAGAACAGGCCGGCCGCGGTCAGCGCTTCGCACTTCTCGATCGGGAACTTGACGGCGTGATCGCCGGGCATGCGAGAGCTCTTCTCGCCAGCCTTCGTGTAGCCGTGGCGGCCATCGGGCGTGCTGACCTGATCGAGGTAGGTCGCAGCAAGCATCAGGGCGTTCTTGTTGACCTCAAGCTTGAAGAACTTGGCGGACTCCAAAGCCATCACGCACCATGACGTGACCGAGATGTCGTTGTCGTTGTCGCGCGGTTGGTAGCGCCACACCGAGTACGGGTTGCGGTGGCTCTCGATGTAGTTGATGCCCTTCTGCGCGGCTTGCTTAAGCATCGCCATGTTGGACAAGCCGTAGGCCTCGCACATCGCATAGGTTGCAATCGCGTGGTCGTAGATGAAGTCGTGCGAGGCGTTGCTGCCGAACAGACCGTTGGCGTGTTGTTGGTCCTTGAGCCACTTGGTAGCGCGCTTCAGTTGCTCCTTGTAGGGACCTGAGCGCAACGTGCTGCCGTCGCCGAACATCGCCAGCATCGCGAGGCCGGTGACGCCGACGTCGTGGACTGCGCTGCCGGCGCCATCAGACGCGGCGCCGTCCTTGTCGTGCTTCATGAAGCCATCGGCGTCCCAGCGACCATTCTCGTCCTGGTGCTCGGCCAGCCATTTGAGGCCATTCTGGATGGCCTTGCCGGCTGCTCTGCTTGCTGGCCTAGCGGCCATCGACCCCCTGCCACCGCCCCGACTGCCGTAGCGGCCGCCAGCACCGTCCATTACCGGCTTGCTTTCGCTCACTTCGATGACGGGTTTGGCGAGCGGCTTGACCAACTGCTTGGCGCGAGCCGGCTTGTTGGCGCGCGGCACGTCCAAACCGATGCTGACGCCGCCGCCGTTTGCGGACCGTCGCGCAGGTCGTCGCGCCGGCGCGTCTGACGGAATCTCGGCGCGGCCCTTGAGCAGCAGTGTGTCGACGTCGTACTGGTAGACCCAGTCCCCGCGCACGATGAACAGATACTGCGAGGTCGCCAGCATCGCTGGTGGTTCCTGGCCGGTGAGGTTCGTCGCCAGCGCGACGGGGGCGAGAAGGGTGGGGGCTGCGGCGAGTCCCGCCGAGATGAGTGCGCGAAGGATCATGGGTAGGCTCCTAGAGGGAAGCCTGCCGCAACGGTGGTTTGGGGCACCTGGTTCAGGGAAAAACCTGGCAGATGCGCCCGCGTTACCGGTCGCCTCAATAGCCGGGCAAAGCCCTAGGGTGCCGGCTGCTCGGCCTACTCAGGCTGCGGCCACAGGTCGCGCCAGTCGCCCTCGGCCGAGCCGCCCTGCTGGCGCAGCACCGACATCGCTTCCGGGTGCAGTTCGACCTGCTCCATCGCCGTCTCGCTGAGGATCTGGCCACACGCGTCGACGATGCCCTCGGCGTGCATGCCGTGGTATTCGAAGATGTGCTTGATGGTGCCGGATTTGCTGAACTTGGTGACGGCCTTGGCGAGTTGCGGCACGCCGAGCAGTGACCCGATGTTGTCGAGCAAGCCGATCTCGCCGTCGTGCACCGAGACCACCGGGACCCGGCTGCCCGCCAGGTTGACGACGTCGGTGGCACTGAGTGCTTGACCGGTCGTTCCGCCAGCGGGGCGAAGGTGCAGGCGACCGTCGATTTGCAGCGTCTGCTTGAGGTGCGCGAAGCCGTTCTTGCGCGCGAGTTCGCCGACCAACAGGTCCGGTGACGAGACCACCGTGACGTTGGCGTAGATGCCGCGGTCGAGCAGCAGTTGCGCCGCGCCAATCGCCTCCGGCACGAGCGCGCCCATGACGAACAGTTCGACGACGTTCTCGCCGGGTTGGTAGCCGCGGTAGCCGCGCCAATCGATCAGGCGGTAGCCGCCGGCCAGCGAGTGCTGCTTGATGGTTGCGAGGATCTCGTCCTCTGATTTGGTGGTGACTTCGGCCTCATTCAAGCCGCCGTCTTCGGCCGTCATGCCGAGCTGCGCGTTCGCCGGCATGTTGGTCTTGAACTGCAACTGCTTCTTCAGCCACGTCATCAAGTCCTTCTGCACCAGGCCGCGTGTGACGGCGCGGATCAGCACCCCGGTGCGACCCTTGTTGTCGTGCGTGTAGTGGCGCTTGATCGCATCACACAGGATCCATTCCATCTCGATCGCGTAGGCAGGTTCCCACGTGATCAGGTTGGGGATCTGGATGTCGCTCTTCCAACTGTGCTGCGCGCCTTCCGGTGCGAGCGTGATGCCCGACGGCGTGCCGACCAGCACGAACGAACTCGCCCAGTAGAGGTTGTAGTAGAGTTGGTCGAGTGCGCGTTTGATGAAGAAGTCGTAGACCGTCATCATCGGCAAGAACGGGATGCCGGCGCAGTCGCCCATCTTGCCGAAGCTGCCGACCGCGGTCATGCAGTTGGCCTCGGCGATCTCGAAGCGGATGTGGCGTGTCCAGGCTTCGTCGGTCGTCGAGAGTTGCGGGCGCAGGCGCTCATTGAGGTCGAGCTTCGCTTCCCAGTTCTCGTCGTGCTTCGGGCCGAAGATCTTCTCATCCATGGCCGGGTTGATGTTGGTCGACGTGCCGACATCGGGCGCCATCGTCATCATCAAGTCGGCGAGCGGGTTCCACTTCTTTTCGTCATCGGTCAGTTCCTTGCCGGCCTTCTTCTCGTGCCCCGCTTCCAGCAGCTCATCGTAGACACCGATGCGCACCAGCTTCGATGCGAGCTGACCCCACATCCATTGCGTGTGCGTGATCGGCGACAGCTTCAGGTTGATGTTGAGGGCGTCCGGTAGGCCGCCGTGCTCTTCGATCTGCTGGGCGACGCGTTGGCGGTTGGCCTCGGCTTGGGCTTCGAGTGCTTCGATGCCCGCTCGCAGCTCTTGACCGCGCTCGATCGCGAACTTGGCTTCTTCGCTGCTCTCATCCAAACGCTGGAACGGGCGATCGAGCGACAACCCGTGCTCTTCGAGGATTGCGATGACCTCTTTCTCGGTCGGCATCGCCGAGTGGTTGCCGTTGGCGGCGACGCAATCGAGGCCGCGGCCTTTGATCGTGTGGGCGACGATCAGCGTCGGGCGCAACTTGTTGACCTTCGATGCTTCGAACGCTTCAGCGATCGCTTCGTGGTCGTGGCCCCCGGTGTCGTAGTAGAGCTTGATGACTTCGTCATCGCTCAGCGAGTCGAGCAACTTCTTGGTCGTCTTGTCCACTGCGATGATCGCTTCGCGCTGCAGGGCTGCGTCGCGCTTCCAGACGAGTGCTTGGTAGTGGTAGTCGGTCAGGCCTTCTTCCAAAACCTTGCGAAGAGCGTCGCCGCCCTTCTTCTGGAACACCGACTCACGGAACTTGCCGTGACGCAGCTGAATGACTTCCCAGCCGTTGGCGATCGCGGTGCCTTCGATGCGGTCGGCGTCGGTGCCTTGCAGGCCGCGGTTGTTCGGAATGCGCGTGCCGTCGAGATTTTGGCGGTTGTAGTCGACGATCCACGTGACGTTGCCGAGTTCGCGTTCGGCCACTTCGGGCAGCACTTCGAGTAGCGATCCTTCGCGGAACTCGCTGTCGCCCATCATGCACCAGAAGTGGGGCTCCTCGAGGTCCCAGCCATGTTGCTTGGCGTAGCGGTAGGCGAGCGCCTGGTAGACCGCGGCGACCGGCGGGATGCCGACCGAACCCGACGGCAGAAAGTGCCAGCTGTCCGGGTCGGCGTCGGCGTGGTAGCTCTGGAAGACCGGCTTGCCATCGTGCGAGAAGCTGCGCAGGCGATGCATGACCGCTTCGGCTTCCTCTTCTTCGAACCACGTGCCATCTGGGTGGCGGAACAAACCCATTGCATGGTGCAGCGAGTGGTCGACCGGCGACGAGTGTGGCTTGCAGCAGATGAAGTCAACAGGTTCGCGTATGGCCAGGTGCAGCGTCGCCATGAAGTCGAGGCTCGACGCGCAGGCAGCCGGGTGGCCTCCAACCTTGGGGTCGGTCTTCTCCTGGTCGTCGCGATGGTTGGCGACGTGGATCATCGCCACCATGTGGACGAATGCGCGGCGCGCGACCTTTTGAATCAGGGCGAAATCGTGCTTGGTGGCGGACGTCATAGCTGGGTTCTTGTCGGGGGTGCTGGGAGGGCACCTCCGGGTCGGCCAAGGTAGAACACCGTGCGGGGCGATGCCACAGCGCGGGGCCATGTCCAAGACGGTCAGGGCCGGAATTCGCGTCTTTGGTACCGGTGAGGGGGGCGGGCAGCGCGGACGGGCTCGCCCGGCGGGCAGGTTGCCGGGAGCCGCTCGTGGTGCGCGCTGCCGTAGCTTGTTGAAGTTTTCGAGCTTGTGGGAAGCCTGCGGTGGCACTCGCGTGCCGAGACGGCCGTATTCGAGAGTTTGGGGGGCCGCGAGCGCCTTCGGAAGTCCGGCGACACCTACTATCGGCTTTGGCGCGTTCTCGTCTGGCTCGCCCGATTCTGGCTCGCCCTACTCTGGCGCGAAGACGCGCAGGCTGCTCGCCGCGATCGTGCCTCGCAACCAGCCGATCCAGCTGCTGTTGTCTGCCGACGGCATGGCCAGGCCTTGCACCGTGCCGTCTGGGGCAACGAGCAGGAGCAGTTCTTCGCTGGCCTGGGCCATGAATACTACGGAGCTGCCGGTCCGCGCGAACAGGTTGTCCACAGGCTGGACTGCGACGCCGGTCGCAGCGAGTGCGCGTGCGGTCGCGGGCAAAGGCTTGCCCAGCAATTGCACCGTTGGCCAACTCCAGACGGTCTTGTTGGCGTCGCGCAACAGCGGCTGAGAACGCAGTAGGTCCTCCGGGGTCGTTTCGACCAGATCGAACTTCTTATCGACAACCTCAACGGCAGCGGCGATGGCGGTTTGGTTGGCAACAATCTGGCGGCGGAAGGCGTAGCGGCCGGTCCAGACCTGGCTGGGGGCGAACACGAAGGCGATGAACAGCACGACCATCACCTTGCAGCGGGCGGTGCGCACGGAACGCTGCACAAACGTCAGCAGCAGGCCCATCCACAGCAGCATCGACCATGGTAGGTAGCGTTGGGCGACGATTTGGTCTTCGTTGCCCAGGAAGAAGCGGCACCTTGCCAGCACGATCAGCAGGCAGACCCCGAAACCGAACCAGGCGATGCCGAGCGCGAACAGGCGCCTTGCTTGTGGTTCGCGGTAGCGAAGCGCGGCGAGGCTCTGGGCACCGAGCCATAGAACTGCAACCGCACCAAACAAGGCTGCCGGCCAGCGGGCGGTCAAAGATGGGCCAAACGCACCTTCGGTAGTCGACGCGATCGGGTGGAGCAACACCCGCAGCGGCGCCCATGGCAGCCGGTCGGCGTGCGCGATATCGAGCAAGGGCGACAGCGCCCAGACGAATGGCGCGCCAAGCAATCGCAGCAACTGGTCGATGTGCGCCCACAGTTCGAGGTCTTTGGTGCCGAGCAGGCCGTGGTTGTTTGTCATCAACAGGCCGGCGGCCACCGCAGCGAGCAGCAGCAGCGGCACGTATTGGCGCAGTTGTTCTCGCCGCAGGACCATCACTACGAGAAACGCACCGAAGCATGCAGCGCCGCTGCCAAACGTGACCGTGGCGAGCAGTGCGGCGAGGCCGGCATACAGTCCCCGTCGTCGGTGGTCGGCGATCAAGCAGCGCAGGCCATGGATCAAGCACAGCAAGATCAAGAACAGGTGCAGCGACTCGGTGCCGTGCGACAGCTTGCGCGTGTTGCCCAGCCAGAAAATGCCGACGGCGAGGATCGCGGCAGTGGTCGCTCGCACGGTCGGGGAGTCAGACCGCAGCGTCTGCCAGAGCCACCGCACCGCGAGCATGGCCATCGCCATGCCAACCAGGACTTGCAGCCACTGGTTGGCCCCTAGCCAATGCAGTTCGGCAAGTCGCACCAGGCTCGGCAAGATCTCGCGGTGGCCGTTGTCAGCGATGAGCACGTTCTCCGGGAACGGGGTCTCCAGGAACGCTGCGAGGAACCGCCACGGATCGGCGTACGGGACCTTGGGGGATGCGACGAGCATCATCACCAAGCCGATGCCCGTGTAGAGGGCGGCGATCATCCACAATGCCTGTCGCTGGCGGCTGGGGGCCTCAGGTTGTTGGCGGTCGGGCACGTGGATGGTGGCGAATTGCGGACGGAGGCGTTTGGCGGCGAGAGTCTAGCGGCGGCACACTCTGGATGTCGCCGCTACTATCGGCCGCGAAAGTGGTCCTGTCCGGTGCATTCGGTCACATCGCGGGTTCGACTACTTCGCAGGCAACAAGGATTCGCGCCACGCACAATTTCAGGGGGCCCCTGGCTGTTCGTCGCCCGCTAATCTGACTGCGGAGAAACGCTTCGCAACGGTGCGATGGGGATCTCGCTCTCGCCGGCCAAGTTCCTGACCCTCCGAGCTTCTTGATCATTCGGATGCCAAGACCATTGAGACCTTCCTTCCTCGTCGTCGCCTTCCTGCCGCTTGTCATGACCTCTTGTGTGGTCAGCAATCACCACTTTGGCGATCGGGATGGCGCGCCCGACGTCGCGGCGCTTGAGCAGGCGCGCCAGGAGCGCATGGCAAGGAATGACACGGGAGGGCTCGGCGACGTCACTTGGATTCCGTTGCTGACAACCAACTTCGAGATCTACAACGTCAGCAATCCACCGTGGCCAGCAGGCACGGGATACGCGGAGTTGGACGCCTACGGGCCGTTGTTCATGTTCGTCGACGGGGATGCGTTCCACTACGACGAGAACCAAGAGCTCTACGAACGCAACATCGAACAGTCCTACTTCTGGGGACTCTATCGCTACGAACGCGATGACGTGCGGGTGCCGTCCGGTTGGCGCTACAACGAGCAGACGAGCATCCTGTTCGGGTTGTTGCGGTGGCCGAGCAGGGTCTACATCACCGACGACGACGAAGCAGAGGCTAACGGCGACGACACCGCGAAGGCGACGGATCGCGCGCCCGAAGCCGGGCCTGGCGTTCGCGCCGGCTAGCGTTCGCGTTCTGCACCACAAGGGGTGCGAGTTGGCTCAAGAGTCTGCACTCGCCGCGAACACGTGTCGTCGCTGCGCAAAGTGGCGCACGCGCAGGTTGCGCACTTCGATGCCTTCGTTCTCCAAGTGCGCGGCTTGGCGCTCGGCCGCGCCAGGCAGCTGCGATAGCCGGCCACCGGCTGCGACGACCCGCCACCACGGCAGGTCATGGCCTTCGGGGAGGGCCGCCATCGCGTAGCCGACGTGGCGTGCGACGTTCTTGCTGCCAAGTGCGGCGCCAATGTCGCCGTAGGTCGTGACCGAGCCTGCCGGCACGGTGCGCACGAGTTGCTGCACTTGCTCGTGGAAGCCGGGTCCGACGATTCGTTTGGGCCCGTGCTTTTGTGGGTCGTACGGCAAAGCGCGATCTACTCCATGCGCGCGACGTAGGCTTCGATGCGCGCCAAGAAGTCCTTCGCCAACGTCGGCCCTTCGAGCGTGCCGACTTGCTCGCCGTCTTCGTAGAGCGGCGCGCGCGGCGCTTCACCGGTTCCCGGCAAGGAGATGCCGATGTGCGCGGCTTTGCTTTCGCCCGGTCCGTTGACGACGCAGCCCATCACCGCGACCTGCAGGTTGGCGGCTTGTGGCTTGTCCTTCTTCCACTCCGGCATGCGCGCGACCAAGAACTGCTCGACTTCCTGGCTCAGCACCTGGAAGTAGCTCGACGTCGTGCGGCCACAACCGGGGCATGCCGTGACTTGCGGCAGGAACGGACGGATGTCCATCGACTGCAAGATCTGTTGTGCGATGTGAACCTCTTGCGTGCGCGCGCCACCTGGCTCTGGCGTCAACGATACGCGGATCGTGTCGCCGATGCCTTCTTGCAGCAGGATCGCGAGGCCCGCGGTCGAACTGACGATGCCCTTGCTGCCCATGCCAGCTTCGGTCAGGCCGAGGTGCAGCGCGTGGTCGGTGCGGTCCGCGAGCGCGCGGTAGACACGCACCAGTTCTTGCACCTTGCTGATCTTGCAGCTGAGGATGATCTGCTCGCGCTTCAGTCCGAGTTCTTCCGCGGCGTTCGCCGAGCGAATCGCGCTCTGCACCATCGCTTCGAGGAAGATCGTCTGCGCATCCTGCGGGATCGAAGACTTTGCGTTGGTCTCCATCAGGTCGTTGAGCAGGTCCTGATCGAGCGAGCCCGCGTTGACGCCGATGCGCACCGGCTTCTTGTGGTCGACGGCACACTGAACCATCGTCGCGAAGTTCTTGTCGTGGTTGGCGCCCTTGCCGACGTTGCCCGGGTTGATCCGGTATTTGGCGAGGATCTCGGCGCACTCCGGGTACTTCTGCAGCAGCACGTGGCCGTTGTAATGAAAGTCCCCGATCATCGGCACGTCGAGGCCGAGGTCGTGCAGGCGGCGCTGGATCTCGGGAACGGCCGCCGCAGCTTCCTGGTTGTTGACCGTGATCCGGACCAGTTCGCTGCCGGCGTTGTACAGCTCGGCGACTTGCGTCGCGGTGCTCTCGGCGTTGGCGGTATCGGTGTTGGTCATCGATTGCACGACGACTTGGTGGCAACTACCGACTTGGACTGGACCGACCGGAACTGAGACCGTCTTGTGGCGCTGAGGCACGAACATGGGGCGAAGACGATAGCAGACCGGGTCGGATCGGTAAGCTTCTTGGCGCCCGCCATGTGCACTTTCCTCGTTCTGATGATTCTGGAGTCGGCTTACCCGGCCCCTGTGAAGGTGTCGGCAAGTATGGGATCCCTGCCGGTGATTCCGCCTATTACGCCGCTATGGTTCGCTTGATCGATGGGTGACGGCTTACTGAAGAACGGTCGCGGCCGCGTCCTGCTGTTCTGTTGGCTCGGTTGGGTTTTCGACTTCTACGACCTGATCCTGTTCAGCTTCACGAAGCGCAGTATTGCCGCGGATCTCGGCCTCGAATTGTGGCCGGACTTGTCGTGGATCGAAGGCTGGTCGCTGCTTGCGACCGCAATCGGCGGCTTCTTGTTTGGGCGCGTCGCGGACTTGATTGGGCGACGTTCAGCGATGATCTGGAGCATCGTGGTGTTCTCGATCGGTGCCGCGTTGACCGGCACGGCCGAGGGCTACTGGTCGTTGTTCCTGGCACGTTTCATCACCGGCTTGGGAGTTGGTGGCGAGTGGGGGATCGGCCATGCGGTCGTCGCCGACTACTGGTCCGGCAAGCAACGCGACAAAGTGCACGGCATCTTGCAGGCCGGCAGTCCGGTCGCGATGGCGATGGCTGCTGCGGTTGCATGCTTCTTGGCGCCGCTACCTGATGTTGGTTGGCGCGCGGTGTTCTATGGCTCGAGTGCTCTCGGCGTGTTGGCGTTGCTCGGCCGCTGGGCGATGCCGGGGCCAGATCGCGCGGTGCAACGAGAGCGCGCCATACCGGTGCGCGCCTTGCTCGCGCCAGCCTACCGCCGCACTACGTTGGTGTTGTTGACGATCCTGACCCTGCACATGGCTGGGTTCTGGTGCGTCTACGCTGAGTTGCCTGCGGCGCTGATGCAGATGCATCACGTGTCGGTTGGTGACGTCGGTTGGTTCCAGATCCAGGTCAACGCGGTGCACATCGTGGCCGACGTGTTGTTCGGCTTCCTTGCCGCGAGGGTCGGCCGTATTCGGGTGTTCGTGGGGTTCTGTCTGGTGTTCGCCGGTGGCCAGGCATTGGTGCTGGGGCAACTGCAATCGCTGCAAACAGACTTCTCGTCGTTCACCGTTGCGATCGCCGCGATGGGGCTTGGCGCCGGCACGTGGTCGTGCTTTGGCGCGTTGTTCGGGCAGCACTATCCGGCGGCTTTGCGTGCTACTGCCGCGGCTCTCTGCTACGCGCTGGCGCGCGGCATACAGCTGCCGTTGAAAGGTGAAATGGGTGAACTGTTCCGCACGACCGGGTCGTTTGCGCCGGCCCTGTGGGTGGGCATCGCGTGCGCCTTGCTGTCGGCAGTCATGGTGATTTGGTTACCAAGACGACACGTGGAGGAGTAGCGCTGGGCACGTGGTCTAGGGGACACTTCTGGTCTCGCGAACCCCAAGCACCACCCTTCCCACCAAAAGGAAAACCGATGAAGACTCAGTCGATTCTCAGCGCACTCACAACCGCACTGATCAGCACGACGCTCGCGGCGCAAACGCCGCCATGCATCTCTGCCAACGACACCACCAACAGTAGCGTCGGCATCATTTCGGCGTTCTCGTTCGCTGGCCCCAACGGCCATGGTTGGCAGTTTACCCCGACGACGTCGATGGTGTTGTTCGCCGCCGAGCTCTTTACCGAGAACGCGTTCTTGACCAATCAGGGCTACATGTCGGTTGAGATCTGGGACACGAACTTCATCTTCCAACCGGGGCAGCGCCTCGGTGGTGGCACGTTTGCCGTCGATGCTTCCCTCGGCCACGAGTGGCACGGTGCCAACTTCGATGCGCCAGTGACGTTGGTTGCTGGTCAGACCTATTGGTTCGTGTGGATCGAGCCCGGCTTCAGTGAGCTGCCGGTTGAGTCGGGTGGTGTCACCGCGACCTACGTCAGGCGGTCGGGTTCTAGCTGGTTGACGCAGCCGACGTCGACGGCGCCGAAGTGGCGCGGTTACTGCGGCCAACTCGACAGTGCTGCCGTGACGCCAGTTGGCTTTGGCTGTGCGACGTCGGTGAATGCGTTGCCGAGCATGATGACGAACCATGAGCCGACGGTGGGCAACGCCAACTTCCAGCTCGAAGCCTCTGGGTTCTTGCCGGGTTCGATTGGTCTGGTGATCTTGGGCTCGAACCCAGCGTTCGTCAGCTTGCCGGTGCCGGGCGCTGGGTCCTGCATGCTGCACACGGACGCGTTGGCGACGTTGACGGTGACGACCGGAACGGGTGATCAGGGCGCCAACCACCTGCCGAGTGGCCCCGGGTTCGCCGGGCACTGCAGCTTCCCGTTGGCGATTCCGGGCAACGCGGCGCTGAGTGGCATGGTCATCGGTTCGCAATTCGCGATGTTGGATCCGGCGATTGGCACGCCGTTGCCGCTCGTGTTCACCAACGGCCTGCAGTTCACCATCCAGTAGCATCACCATCGGTAGCAGGCTGAGCCGACGTGCAGGCTGCGCCGACGTGCTGGCGGAGCCGATGGAGCGTTCTCTGCGACGGGGTCGGCACGCCGGTGCGGCTGCCGCGTTCAGGCGGCTTTGCGCGATTCGCGGAACGCGAACAGGAACAGCAAGAGAATTGCTGCGGCGCCAACACCCGGCCAGAACCAGATCTCGCTCCAATCCGGGATGTCGTTGGCGGTGTTGCTTTCGACGATGCCGGTCACGATCTGTGCACCGAGGAACATGCCAACGCCCTGCGTCATGATGATCAGGAAGCTCTGTGCCTGGCCGCGAATCTCGGGGCGCGCTTGTTGATCTACGTAGATCTGGCCGGTGACGAAAAAGAAGTCGTAGCAGATGCCGTGCAGCAAGATGCCGCCGAGCACCATCCAGGCGATCGAGTCGGGCGCACCAAAACTCCATAGGCCGTAGCGCACAACCCAGGCCAGCATGCCAATGGCCAGCATCTTCTTGACCCCGAGGTGTCGGAAGCAGAGCGGCATGATCAGCATGAAGCCGACTTCGGCCCACTGCCCAAACGACATGTAGAAGCCGGCTTCGGTCCAAACGGTCGCGGCGAATTGGTTGCCGTAGCTGTAGTAGCCAGCGAGCGGGATGCAGATCAAGAACGAGCACAGCAAGAAGACTGCGAACGCCGGGCGCCTGAGCAATTCGAGCGCGCCGAGCCCAAGAGTCTCTGCAACGCTGACTTGCTTGCCAGCGGACGGCGGCGGCGTGTGCGGCAGAACCCAACTGAGCGCCGCCATCGCGATCGAGCTATAGCCGGCTACCTGGAACATGATGGGTAAGGTGTCTGCTTGCAGTCCCTTGCTGACCAGGGTGACGGCGGCGATCCACCCGAGGGTGCCAAATACGCGGGCGATCGGAAACTGCTTCTCCGGGTTCTCGATATGCGTGAACGCGACCGTGTTCGACAGGCCGAGCGTCGGCATGTAGCACAGCATGTAGATCAACACATACCACTCGAACGAGGTGGCGTCCTTGCTGTCAATGGCGCCGGGAATCAGCACCAGCATGACGATGGCGCCAAGGCCGTGCATGACCGCCAGGACTCGTTGCGACGCGAAGAACCGATCCGCGATCAACCCCAGGAACAGGGGCGTGATCATCGCGGCGATGGGCCCGGCGGAGTAGATCCAGCCGGTCGTGCTTTGGTCCCAGCCCATCGGCTTGACGAAGGTGCCAGCCGTCACATACCAACTTCCCCAGACAAAGAACTGGAGAAACATCATCACACACAGCAGGGGGAACTTCGGCATGGGCCCAGGATGATGGCCCGGCCGGTCCGTCGGCGCTAGCTGATTTGGGGCAAGCGGTCCTGCCTAGGCGTAGTACTTGCCGAATCGGTTGGCGAGGAACTGGTCATAGTTGACGTCCTCCATCTTTAGCAGGCCGTGGCCCGGCAGCTGGCCGTTGTTCAGCATGTCTACGATCGCAGTGACACCCGCCGCCGTCGTGATCTGGATGCCGCTCCAGTTCTTGCCGTCAATCGTCTGGTGGTAGATCGTCTTGGCGTAAGTGCGCTCGGCGAGTCGGCCCTTGTACTGGCCGGTCGCGCTGACGAAGATCACGATTTGGTCTTGGAACGTGGCTGGCAGCGAGCGCTCGAAGATGCGGCCGAGGCGCTCTTGGTCTTCCTGCATGTGCAGGTCGTGCAGCAAGAACTTCATCAGCTCGCAGTGACCCGGGTAGCGCATCGTCTTGTAGTTGACGTGCTTGACCTTGTCCTTGAGGGTGATCGCGAGCGTGCCGAGGCCGCCCGACGTGTTGAAGGCTTCGTATTCGACGCCGTCGATCGTCATGTGCTCAAGTTGCTCCAGTGGCGGCACGGTCGTCAGTTCACCGTTTTCGACCGACTCGCACGGGTTGCAGTATTCATTGATCAGACCCGCTGTGCTCCACGTCAGATTGTACTTGAGGCGGTTGGACGGGTAGCGCGGCAGGGCACCAACCCGCAGACGCAGGTCGGACACTTCGGTCATCGACTGCATCAGGTGGTTGGCCGTGATCGTGATGAAGCCCGGTGCCAGGCCGCACTGCGGTGCGAGCAAGGTCTTTGAATCCTTCGCGAGTTCCTTGACCTGGTTGGTCACCTCGACATCTTCGGTCAGGTCAAAGTAGTGCACACCGAGAGCCTTGGCGCGCTCGGCAATCACCGGATTGCAGTGGTATGGCGCGCAGCTGATGACGGCCCAGGCACCCTTGAGGATGGCTTCGACACTCGCGGCATCGCTGAAGTCGACGACCTGGCCCTTCACTTCGGGATACTCCTTTTTGATGTGGTCGATCGCGCCAAGCGCTGCATCGCCAATGCGAACGGAGTAGGTGGGGGCTGATTCGTCCCGCGCTTGGGACATGAAGTGGCAGACCATGCGGCCGATCTTGCCGGCGCCGAGGATGACGAGTTCTTTCATAAGGGGCAGGGTGCTGGGTGGCGTAGTGGGCGGGTTCTCCCATCGGCAACTGAGCCATTGCCGGGTGAGCCGTTGCCGAGCCACGTTTTGAGGCGAGCATTGTTCGGAGCCTGCCACATTTGTGCAACACCCCTCGGCCACATCGGCGCGACTATTCCCGCCAAACGGCGGTGGTGCCGGGGTTTGCCCTGTTGAAGAAGTCTTTGACGGCTACTTCTTCCGGCCGACAACCATGCTGATCCAGGCCTCGTCCATGTCGCCGACTTCCTTGCGTCGGAAGATACCGTTGCCGCTCATGGTGTCCTGGTCGGTGCCTTCCCACATGACGTGCACGTCGTCAAAACCGGCCGCGACGAACAGTTCCCGCAGCTCGGGCAGCGTCCACATGCGCCAGTCGTAGACGAACGCATTCTTCTTCATCGTTCCATCCGGGAACGAGAAGTGGATCGCGCAGACTATCCGGTGGCTGATCGGGTCGAAGCTGCGCTGCTCCCAGTGGTAGGTGAAGCCCTTGTGCCTGGTGCGGTCGGTCTTCTGCTGCATGACATCGGGGCCACCGAGCGCGTCGAGGTAGAACACGCCGCCCGGCTTCAGCGACTTGTAGACCTGCTTGAAGTATTTGCCGAGGGTCTCGCGGGTCTTGAACACCTGGTAGCTGAAGTTCAGCGCCAGCACGCAATCGACTTTCGGCGCGGTGACGTCGAGCACGTCACTCTCGATCAGCGTCAGGCGCTTCTTCTGTTCGTCACTGAGCAGTTCGTTGACGTTGTGCTTGATGCCCCAGTCGAGGGTCGGGCGGTGGAAGTCGACGCCGACCGCGGTGTTGTCCTTGTGGTTCTTCACGTGGTGGCACGACAGCACCGACGTGCCGCAGAAATCCTCGCGCCACGCACGCAGCTCGCGGCCGGTGTACTTCTTGAACCAGCGCCCGAAGGTCTTCGAATCGGTGTCTGGAGCCTGCACCGACATTTGGTAGAGGATGTGCTTGTCGGCGGTGCGGGCCGTCAGTGCCTTCTTGGCGGGCTTCTTTGCGGGAGCTTTCTTTGCCGCAGCCTTCTTGGTCGGCGTCTTCTTTGCTGGGGCCTTCCTTACTGGAGCCTTCTTTACCGGAGCCTTCTGGGTGGCCTTCTTGACGACCCTGTTGGAGGTGCCGGTCTTCGTTGCGGAACGTTCGGTTGCAGTACTCGGTGCCATGGCGACCTTGTTACCGCACTTTCGCTGCCATCTCCCGGCATTCCTGCAAGAACATGCGGCTCGCGCGTGGCTTCGGGATCACCCAGCCGTCGCGAGCTTGCGTCCCGTGATGCGCATCAGGATCGCCAACGCGGCCCCGACGACGGCAATCGGCCAGTAGACGCCGACTTGCCCGGCATCTCCATGGCTCGTCGCATCGATCGCGAACCCAAACAGTGGCGCCAACACGATGGTGGCCATGCGCCGTGCTTGGCTCTCGACGGACAGCGTCACGGCCGAGTTCGCATGGTCGGTGGCCAGGTCGATGCGGCTGATCAGGATCGGCCGCCACAGGTTCTGCACGACGTGCAGCAGCACGAACGCGGCGATACTAATGACGACCACTTGGGTCAACTCGCCGAGCAACAGGCCTGCGAACAACCCTGCCGTGAGGCTCCACAAGAGTCGGGCGGCCCGCGATGGATCTCCGCCGACCGCCGCAACCAACCGGTGGGCGCGCCGGCTTGCAAACGCCGACAGGATGTGCAAACACAGATACACCGGCGCGATCAAGAGCGTCGTTCGCTGCAGATCAGACCAGCCACTTGCCTGACCTGGATCCGCATCCAGCTGCACGGCAAACCAGGCCGTTGCGGCCGCCGCCAACAACGGCTGCAGGTAGTCCTTGCTGGCGTGGAAAACGCCTTCGAAGCTCATCGACTCGGTCATCAGGCGGCGAAGTTTCGGCTTCTGCACAGCTTCGACGATCGCGGTGCGACTGTGTTGCCACACTTCCCGCCAGCCCACGGCCGCTGTCGGTTCGCCATCCAGATATTTCGGGTAGCTGCCGAGGTTGATCAGGTTGCCAACCGTTGGAACCGCGGACAGCAAGAACACCGCAGCGTAGTTGTCGAGCCAAAACACCAGCGCCGCCCCGATCACTACCGAAGCCGCCGAGCCGAGTTTGCTCCATGAACGCGTGTGGCCGTAGACTTTGGTCTTCTCGTCACTGCGCCCTTCGCGCCGCAGCCACTCGAAGATCATCGACTTGTGCGTGCCCGTGCGAAACGCCTCGCCGATCGCAAACAAGAACATCGCCGGCCACAAGAGCCACGGTTCGTTCGCCAGCCAGAACACGACGAAGCTGCACAGATACGCGCCAAACGACAGCAGCATCGAGCGGCGTCGCCCGAGCAGGTCCGCGATCGAACCGGATGGGATCTCGAGCACGTTGGTCGCGATCTCGCGGAATGCGATCAGCGCTCCGATCGCGAAGAACGACATGCCCTTCTCGACGAACGCGAGGATCAAGAACGGTTCGAAGTAGCGCTGGTTCTTGAGGAACCCGTAGAGGCTGAAGCGAAACAGCACACCTTGGACTCAACGGCAGTTCTGGCGGTGAGTCAATGATGCAGCGGCAGACTCGCGACGAGCCTGCCTCAGCCGCTGCCCCGATTGCTCAAGTTTGGGACCGGGCCCGAACGTCGAGCACGCTGCCGGCGATCATGCCGATGATCATTCCCCAAATCAGACCAGAGCTCACGTCACCGAACGCTGCCCCGAAGGCGACGCCAAACGACATGCCCAGCGTCATCCCGATGGCGGTCATCGGCGTGCGCTCGGTCTTCTTGGGCTCGGCGCTGGCGTCGTCGTCGGAATCGTCGGTCATGTCTGCTCAAGAGTGTATTCGCTGAGCTGGGATCGCGACCAAGTCCTTAGCGAAGGCCGTTTCGGACTTCGTAGATCGAGACATGCGCGACGTCGCGGATAGCCCGTCCGCTTCATCACGCCGCGTTGCTTCAGGCATGGTTCCGCCCTTGCGGTATGGTGGGGCCGATGACTTGGAATCGATGGGGACTGGTTCTTGCTTGGCTCGTAGCGGGGGAGAGTCTGCCGAGCCAAGAACCGCAGGCTTCGGTGTGCTGGCGGTTCATCTACATCGATGAAGTCGACCAGCGCGACCGACAGTCGATCGTCGTGGCTCCAGACCTTGCCGCACAGGGTGCGGTGCGCGAGACCGGCGCGGTAGAAGGCTTCGTTCGCGGCCAGGATGGCGAGTTGCTGCGCAACGTGGAAGTCTTCGCTGCTGACCAGCGGATTGGTGGCAAGGTGTTGGCCCGCTCGAGAACAGATGGCAACGGCATGTTCGTGCTCGGGCACTTGCCGCTGGCGACGTGCTACGTGCTCGCGCACGCGCCGGGCACAACGACGGCGGTAGTGCAAGCGAGGCTCGACGCCGACCATGCCCACGTTGCGGTCGACCTGCGCGTGTATGAAGCCAACACGATTCGTGGCCGTGTCGTGGATGGCTTGGGCGAGCCGATTGCGGGTGCACAGGTGATGGGAACCAAGGAGAAGGTTCGGTGGGGCTTGCGGCAGGCGGAGACGCGCACGGATGCCGATGGCCGATTCGAACTTGCTGGCGTGCCGATTGGCCTCAGCACCTTCCGGATATGGAAGCCTGGCTACGCGTTGAAGCTGTACTGGCTGACGACCAGCAAGGATGCGGAGTTCGAGGTCACCTTGGGGCGTGGCAAAGGAACCCAGTTGGAGATCACTACCGAAGGCCTGACCAAGGACGCGCTCGCAGCGACACAGGTTTCGATCTATGCGAACCGCGGCAAGGACTTCGCGATTCCCTCGGATCTGCAGCGTATGCCGCTAGGTGCCGATGGTTCGCTGCAGCTTCGTGGCCTGCCGGATGCACAATGGACCGTTTCGTTGCGGCATCCGACGTTCGCGTTCGGGCCGGGGCGAATCTCTACCAAGATGGGGGACCGCAACCCGACTCTGCACTTCGTTGCATCCGAGTATGGCGGCGTCGTCGTCAAGGGCACTCTGGTCGACACCAATGGCAAGCCACTGGCTGGTCAGGAACTGCTGTCTCATCCGTTGTCTAGTGGCTCCTTACGGGTCGTTACGGATGAGCTCGGGCGGTTCTCAATGGCGACGGCGTTGGCGAAGGGCGACAGATTCGAGTTGAGCCTCGCGAGGTCCAGCTACGTGCTCAACCAGCGCAAATACACTGGTCTCAGTGGGCGTTGGGAAGCAGTGGCGGGTGCGGGAGGGGAGCTGCAATTGGTCGCCGAGCGCGCTGCGCGGGTCGAGGCAACGCTCGTCGACTCGAGTGGAGTTCCGATGCCGTTGGTGGCCGCACAACTGCAGATCCAACAGGAAGGCAGGTGGCGGACGCTGGCTTCCGCGACGAGTCGCCGCGATGGCACGGTACAATTCCCCAGTGTGCGGGCGACCGAAGATGACTGCCGGATCTATGTCGGCAGTGCCGGGGTTGGTGACCCCTTTCGCTTGCAGGCCGGGCGGCTGACGTCGCTTCGAGCCGAGTTCCCGTCGCCCGGCGTGGTCAAGGGGCAGGTGTTGGACTCGAAGGGCAAGCCGCTTGCTGGCGTCAGCGTTCTGCTCGGGGACTACGCCACGGATGTCGCCGAAGGTTGGGCGACGATGCACACGTGGATCCCGACGGATCGGCAAGGTCGGTTCGTCATTCCCAAGGTTGCCGCCGGGTTCCACGCCGTGAGCCTGGACAACATCGGCCAGACGCTCAGCAAGCCGTTTGAGGTCGAAGCCGGTGGAACCATCGTCGTCAATCTGACGGCAGCCAAGTAAAGTTCACAGCCCGGCGACCCGATTTCTAGTTGTCGTCGTCGCCGCCGAGGAACGCGCCGTTCGTATATACAAAATCGTCGTCCTCAACGTTGTCGTGGCACTTCGAGCAGAACCCGTTCGGACCGGCGCCGTTGCTGCCCATCGCCCAGTTCCAGGTGTCGGCGCCAGGCCCTTCGGCAACCTTCAGCATGACCGTCACGGCAGGGGCTTGGTCCGCTTGCCACGAACTCTCGGTGCTGTACTGCTCCTTCACGATGACTGTGCCGACGGGGTACGAGTAGGGGCCGTCGCCGAGCAGCATGTCCTTGCCGACCGCGTTGACGAACACGTTGCGGTAGCCGTTTTCGCCTTCGTGCACACCATCGAGCGATTCCGAGGGGTCTCCGTGCAAGCCGCGCACGACCGAAGTCCAGGAGCGGTAGTCGCTCCAGCGCGGATCGGGTTCGCCGCGGAACAGGGTGCAAGAGGAGATCGCGATGGCGACGAACGAGACGACGAGAAGGCGAGTGCGCATGGTGGGAAGCGGCTGCCTTCTACGGCGTCGGTTGGCGGGTGTGCCCGCCGCATCTGCAAAAATCGCGATCGCGGGGGCTGGACGCCACTCGGTCGGCGATGCGTTGCGCGCTACCGGTTCTCGCGAGCGCGGCCACGTTGAATCAGAAGATGTCGAGGATGCCGTTCTGGCCGTTGCTGATCGTCTGCACGCGGGCGGTGTAGTTCATGCCGTGGGCGATGCGGGCACCAAAGCCGATGGGGTCGCGGTCGGCGACCGAGCCGAGCGCTGCCGCGGCGAACGCAACTTGCCAGATGTCGCGCTTCGCAAGTTTGGTGTCGCCGACGATCGCCGCGAGGCTCTTGATGTCCTGTGGATTGCGAAGGTGACTGATCGCTTGCGCGGCGGCGGCGAGCTCCCGCAGATACATCGGGTGGATGCGCGTCATCGCTTGCAGAGTGCCGACCGCCCTTGCGGAGGCATCGAGGCGGCCGAAGCGCGATAGGGCCAACGCCGATTGCCCGAACAGAATCGAACGGTCGATGCGTTGCATGCCGTCGAGCACCAATGGGATCGACGCCGTGTCCTCCATCATCGCCAGGCCGAGGAACAGCGGACCGGCCAGCTGTTCATTGCTGGGATACTTGGTTGCAAGCTTGCGCAGGTCGGGTGCGGCAACCTTGTAGTTGGCCAACCCGAGCGCGATGGCGATCGCCGCCTGCATCTCCTTCTTCTCGCCCTTGAACTCCTTGTGCAGCAGCTTGCCGATCGAGTCGGCGCGGGCTCCCTTGACGTTGCGTGCCGCGGTGCCACTGCCCTGCTTTGCCGCGATCACATCCTGTTCGTGATACGCCAGCAAGCCGAGGCCGATGGCTGCCCACGGGCGAAGGTCGCGCTTGCCGCGTTGGAACGCCCGTTCGAGTTGGTCGCGGCACGCCTTGCCGCCGATCTTGCCGAACGCGATCATGCCGAACTTCGGCATCAACGAATCGCTCGGGCGCGACACCGCCCGCAGCAGGGCGTCCATCTGTGGCTTGTCGTCGGGGCTCGCAATTTCGCCGAGTGCGATGATTGCCGATACGTAGGTCGTCGCCTCCTGGTTGCGGCTCGTCAGCACGTCGACCATCAGTTCCTTGGCGCGTTCGTGGGCGCTGCTGTCGCCGCGACCGAGCAGTGCCGCCAGCGCCGTCAACCCGTGCGACTGCACCGCGGCGGCCTTGTCGCGCATGCGCAGCCCTTGGTGCTTCTCGATGGCGCCGGTTGCCTGCCACAGCAGTCGCTTGTCGTTGATGGGGCCGAGCAAGCGCATGCCGTTGAGCACAGCGGTCAGCAGATCGCGGTCCTTGATCGACTTGTCCTCGAGCATCGCGACGAAGCTGTCGAGCACCTGCGTTTTCAGTACCGTCGACGTCGAACGGTTGGCGAGCATGCCAAGCGCATACGCGGCGAACGTGCGGGCGCGATCTTCGACCTTGTCGCGGTCGACCAGCTTGCGTCCGGCTTTGGTGTTGCGCAGGATCGCGTCGAGGTCGTCGAACACGTCCGAGCGCCCGGTCAAACCCATCGCCAGCACGGCTGCTTCGCGCACTTCGAGGTTGGAGCGCTTCAGTCGGATGCGCAACACTTCGAGCACGTCAAACTCCGGGTGTTGTATCGCCGCCTTGCCCAACGCAATCAGGCACGCCGAGTTGATGTCCGGGTTGTCGCTGCCGTCGAGCGCGGCCTTCAGGCTCGGTAGCACACGTTGGCTGCGTTGGATGTCGGTGACCTTGCTGTCACCGACCGGACGCACGTAACGGTCACTGTTGAGTCCCCACCAGACGCGCCAACTCGCGACGTCGAGGTTGGCAGAACCCCCGGTCAACGGTCCACCGGCCACCAGGCCCTGACCGCCCGGGAATTGCGGGGTAGCGCTGTTGCCGCCGCTGGTCGGGCCGCGGTATTGGCCGCCGTGGGCGGACAAGGTGCGGGTGAGCAGTGTAGTCGTGAGGAGACACGCGGCAGCGACGACCAGGGCCGCTAGCGGGCGTTTGTGCCGCAAACTGGTGGTTTGCGCCCGGGGAAGGGGATTCATTGGTCGTGCTCCTGCAAGTTCGAGTCCCAAGCAGCGGGGCGGTGAGGTTCGCCCTACTTGCGATCGGACACGGTGCAATACGCGCTGCCGACGCGGCGCGGGTGCGAGTGGTTGCTCGATCGGTCGATGGTCCACGGGCCGAAGTCGCGGTCGCACGGCACCAGCAAGACGGTGTCGTCATCGGGCGCGTGCTTCTTGGGTGGCTCGAACGAGTCGCCGACGTAGCGCGCGATCTTGGACAGGCGCACGTCGTCGATCGAACCGGCAAAGTGCGAGGTTGGCTTGCCGAACTTGTCGGTATCAGCGCCGATGAACAGCGGTAGCTCGTTGGTGCGGCGGCGGCCCTTGCCGGCCTGCATCGCGACCACCTTGCCGTCGACGTAGACACGCACCTGTTCTCCGTCGAAAACGCCGGCGACGTGGTGCCACGTGCCCGGACGCAATACGGCGCCGGTGCTGCTCGCCGATGCGTAGCGATCGCCGAGCAAGACCGAGAAGTCGATCGTGCCATCGCTGCAGAACAAGCCGTAGTCGCTCATCTCGGTCTTGGTGACGAGGCCGCGGCGGCCGCTGAAGTTGTCGCCGCGCACCCAGCATTCCAGCGTGATTGCACCGTCGGGCAGCTTGATCTGTCGGTCGGTGATCTTCAGGCAGCCTTTGCCGTCGAGCACCAGGATGCCGTTGTGCGCTTGCTCGGTGCTGCCGAGTTTGGTTGGTGGCGGCAGATCGATCGTGATCCGGCGAGATGGCATGGCGACGCGGCGGTCGACGGCCAGGTAGTCGCAGCGCACTTCGACCGTCGGCAGCGAGAACGGTTCTTGCGTCGCTGGGCGGCGCATCGAGAACGTCGTGTAGCCGTTGCTGTTGGGCGCGACGATGACGTGTTGGTGGTCCGGCCCGAACGACCATGGAGCGCCATCTTGCGGAATCAGTTCGAGTTCGATGGCGCGCGACCCGGGGTTGAAGCAGCTCAGCGTGACGACGGTGTCGACCGTGCCGTCGACGGCGACCGAAGGGGCGTTGCCCGCGGGTACGACCTCACTGGTTGTGACGCGTAGGCCCCGATGGATGGCCAGCACATCGTCGACCAGTGCGTCGGGGATGCTCTTTGGGTCAATCACGGTGCCGACCGGGACGGCGGCGACCTTGATGCCTTCGGGTCGCACGGTCACGACGTGGTATTGGTGCAAGAACCCAGCCTGTGGCGCATCGAGCCCGAGGTGCGCGCCGACCGATGCGACGGTGTAGTACTCAATGCCGTCCGGGGCACCGCCATAGCGCATGTGATGGATGTGTCCGGCAAACACGGCGCGCACGTTGCCGGTGGCCGCGAGCAGGCTGTGCACCTTCTGCCAATCGTCGCCGTATTCCTTCAACCAGCGCGGATGGTGGAGGAACACGAACACGTGCTGCGCATCGCTCGCCTGCTTCAAGGTCGCGGTCAGCCAATCAAGCTGCTCTTGGCTGATGCGCTGGCATTCGGGGTCTTGGAAGTTCTTCTCGCCGGTGTCGGGATTGCCTTCGTCGGAATACAGCACGACGAACCAACAGTTTTTGTGCTGCACGGCATACCAGAGTGGCCCAAACACGGTCTCGTAGTTGCCCTCGTGTTCGCCCGCTGGCTTGTCCTTGCCTCGCCAGTAGATGTCGTGATTGCCTGCGACCGGGAACCACGGCATGCGCAGCTTGCTCATCGAGGCTTTGAACTCCTCTGCTTGCTCGAGCCACGGTTCGGTCGTGTTGTAGCCGTTGATCAAGTCGCCGACCGTCATGACCAGGTCCGGGTCGAGCAGGTTGGTGTCGACGACCGCTTGGTCGAGCACCTTGATGCCTTCGGCGGGGCCGCCGGTGCGGTCACCAAACACGATGAAGCCGAAGGAATCCTCTTCCTTAGGCAGCTTCAGCAGCTGCTTGCCGGTTTCGCGATTGGTGAGCAATCGCGGCCCCTCGGATTGCTGCGCGATTGCTGGAGCCGCAACGGACGTTGCCAGCAAGAGCAATAGGATGAGCGTGCGGTTGGCCATGAAGGCCAGCTTGGCGGGCTGTTGTTCGCGAAGCCAGCGCCTCGCGTGTGAAGATCGTCACACTGTCGCACCGCCGCCGCCAATCGTCGGCGCTCCGACGGGTTGTGTCGGTTGGTGTGCACGTGGCCCGGTCGCGCTGCCGGCAAAAAAATAGCCGCCCGGTAGCGCCGGGCGGCCATTTCTAACCCTTCCTTTCCCGAAGTTCCGTCGACACCTGCGGGGCAGGCAGGACGGTGTATGTTTGGGGTGCGGTGGCTACATGAGTAGCACGAGGGGGAGCGAGGGAAGGGGGTCGGTCCATGCTGCTGCGTCAATGCTTGTTAGTACGGCTCACCGTCGAGGTGACGCACTCGGTCGCGGCATTTTCCAACCAGTGTTGTCTTTGTTGTTTAGGGGCGCGTTTTGGTTGCGCGGATCTGAGAAAAGCAGCCACGGCCATGCTTGCGAGTGCAAGCTTCGGGCCAACGGCTGCAGGCGGCGCCGAAAAGGAATCCGGAACGACGACAACGCGACCGCCAGAGGCCAAGATGTCGGCGATCGTCACGCGGTAGTTCAAATAGTTTTGGTAGTTGGCTGGGCACGAGTGAGGCATCTGTGAAGTTCGATAGCACCGTTCCTGCGGTCGGCATCCTTGGCGCTGGTCGGACGAGGCAGGGTCTCGGTCCCTTCCTGGCGAACTGGTTCGAGAAGTCCGGGGCCCGGATCACCGGGGTCGCCGGACGCGACGACACGCGCACCCGTAATGCGGCCGTAGAGATCTCGAAACAATTGGGCCACGACGTTTCGGCCTACGACAACGCCGTCGAACTCGCCAAGACCGTGGATGCGTTGGTCGTCGCCTGTCCGGTCGAAGGGCATCTGGCCGGGCTCGACGCGGCCTTGTCGGCCGGAGTGGCCTGCTTGTGCGAGAAGCCATTCGTGCAAGCTGCGGACGCGGCGCTCGGGTTGCAGCGCGTCGAGGCCTTCCGTCAGGCGGGCCTGCTGCTGGCGGAGAACTGCCAGTGGCCCTACGCGCTGCAGGCGCTCGATGCGCTACACCCCGGGCTGCGCGAACAGCCGGTGCGTTCGTTGACCATGCGCCTGTCGCCCGCGCATCCGGGTCGCGTCATGATCGAGGATTCGCTGTCTCATGTGCTCAGTTTGCTGCAAGCCGTGGTTCCGCTGCCGGCGGATGCGGCATTGCGCTCCGTTGTGCAAAGCAACCCAGCCCCGGACGCCAGCGCCAACGTGGTGCGATTTGAAGTCGTCGGTGGCACCGGTAACGTAGCCGTGGCACTGCACCTGCAATGTTGTCCACAGCAGCCGCGGCCAGCGTGGTTCGCCGTCAACGGCGCGCGTGTTGACCGGCAGCTTGGCGAAAACTACGCGATCTCGTTCGCCAGCGAAGACGGTCGGTCTGTGAACGTTCAGGATCCGCTGCACCTGCTCGTGTATGATTTTCTCGCCAACCTACGAGCGAACCAACGTGAACGAACCAACGCCCTCGACAGAATCGCCCTCCGGATCCGGCTCTACGCCGGCGTGCTCGCCAAACTCTGAGCGCGGTGTGGACCAAAAAGCGGGCTCGCAAGCGAGCCGGCAGGTCGAACGCGTTCATGACTTCGCTGGCAAGTTGCAGCAGCCGAGCATGTGGCCGAAGGTCGTCGATTACGTCAAATGGCAGCGCGCGCTGCGCAAGGCGCAGGCGGACGGCAAGCAGTTGCCGGAGATGCCGGATCTCGCACCGCTGTCGATCAACCTCGACTTGACGACAGCTTGCAACTACGCGTGCGATCACTGCATCGACTGGGACATCCTCAACAGCAAGGAAAAGCACGAGGACGAACAACTGCGCGCGTCGATCGAACGCATGGCGGAGCGTGGCTTGCGCAGCGTCATCCTGATCGGTGGTGGCGAGCCGACGCTCTACCCCGGATTTGTCGACTTCGTCGCGTTCTTGAAGAAGCTCGATCTGTCGGTGTCCGTGGTGACCAATGGCAGCCGCGGCGATCGCATCCTGCAGGCCGCCGAGCACTTCACCAAGGGCGACTGGGTGCGCCTGTCGCTCGACTCGGGCAGCAACGACGTGTTCCGGCGCATGCACCATCCGTCGAAGAAGTCGCTGACGCTCGACGAGATCTGCAGTTGGGTCCCGAAGATCAAGGCGGCGAATCCCGACTTGCAGATGGGGTTCTCGTTCGTCATCACGTGGGTCGGCGGCAGCCGCGGCGAAGTCAAGATCGTCGAGAATATCCACGAGATGGTCACCGCGAGTAAGCGCGCCTCCGATGCGATGTTCGACTACATCTCCTTCAAGCCGTTCCTCGAGCGGCAAGAAGACGGTGCCGAGGTCATGGACCCGGCCAAGTCGGAAGCCGAGCTGCAGGCCGTCGTCGCCCGCATCCAGGCCAACCTCGAAGAAGCGCGCGCCTCGGTCCGCGAGGACTTCCGCGTGCTGGCGAGCACCAACTTGCGGGTGCTGATGAATGGCACGTGGGGCGACTACATGAAGCAGCCCAAGGTCTGCCACATGCAGATGCTGCGCCAGGTGGTCACGCCGCTCGGTACCTACAACTGCCCGGCGCACCGCGGAGTGAAGAAGGCGATGGTTGGCGACAAGGACGTGTGGGCGGTGCCGCCCGCCGGCCAACACAAGACGACCGACTTGCTCGATACGTTTGATGCCAGTGTCGAGTGCGGGGAAGTGACCTGTCTCTACAACAGCACCAACTGGTGGCTGGAAGAACTCGTCAACGCCAGCGCCGAACTGCCGGACGAGGCACCGGGTACCGAACAGCGCGACTGGTTCTTGTAGTCGCTGCTGCGGGCAGGCTGGCGGAGCTGTTTCAGTTAGTGCTGCTACAGCAGTGCCGTCTAAAGCAATCGCGCAATCAGTCTGCCGATCTGGAATACGACTCGCATGAAGGCAGGGGCGTTGATGCACATCAGCGTGAGCACCGTCAGCAAGACCAGGGCGGCCGTGATTCGGAAGGCCCTGGTGGACGGGCTGGTAGTAGCGCGCGACCTTCTTGCGCCTTGGGGAGTGCGGCCGCTTGTGCTTTGGTCCGTCATGCTTGCGGAGTCTGTACGCGTCGGACGCTGAGGATTTCTAATTGCCACGACAGCGCTTGAGCGCTTCGCGCAGCATCTCTAGTTGGCGCGACATCGCTTGAGCGCTTCGCGAAGCATCTCTAGTTGGCGCGACAGCGCTTGAGCGCTTCGCGCAGGGGCTTGGCCTGCTCGGGGTTGACCATGTGGATGTAGGCGATCATGCCATCCACGTAGCCTTCGAAGTTGGGGTGGTCCTCTCGGTTCTGGGCCTCAAGGCCCGTTCGCTGGGCTTGGTGCAGCACGGCTCGCAGGCGACGCACGGTGCGGCGGTCGATGCGCGGCGTCTCGTTGTTGACGACGATGCCGGTCACGCGTTGCGAAGCGCTCTGCTTCTGCACGCGAGTCTTCTTCTCGTTGGTCGCGAAGCCTTCGTCTTTGGTGATGTGGCGGATGCGAGCCAGCATGTAGCCGATCTGGGGAATGGCTTCCTTGCTTGCGGCCGAGAACGTCATGTCGTCCGCATACCGCGTGTAGCGGTAGTCGAGCTTGTTGGCGATGCCGTGCATGCGCGAGTCGAGCCGGCGCGCGATCAGGTTGGAGATCGCAGGGCTTGTCGAGGCACCTTGCGGCAGACAGCGGCGACCCGTGGCGACATGCAGCGTGGTGCCGGCATACTCGACGACGCTGCGTGGCGACTCCGTGCACAGCAGGGCGAGCACGGTCGCCGCCGCCGGTGAGTAGCCCAGTTCGGCAAATACGCCGATGACGCGCTGCACGTGGATCGTGCCGAAGAAGTCCACCAGGTCGCAGTTGATGACGACTTCCGATTGCAAGTGCGGCCGGGCGTTGCTGACCGTGTTGTGGCCGGGCACGAAGCCGTGGGCCGCTTCATGCACGGGCACCTTGCGCAGGATGTTGTCGAGGATCCAGTCTTGGGCGCGCAGCAGCTTGGGCATTGGCGCCGCGAGTTCGCGGGTGCCGCCCGACTTCTTGGCGACCTCGAAGCGCACGTAGTGGGGGCGTTCGGTCGCTTCGGCGTGGTAGGCGAGCCAGCGCAGATCGCCGATCGACAGATCGAGGGCGTCGGCGACTTCCTTGGGCGTGCTCAAAACTGGCAGGCCGAGCGCTTGCAGTTTCTCAGGGTTGGCCCGGCGGTCGGCCAGTCCTTTCGAGACGTTGCGGCCGAGGAAGATGATGTCGGTCGCCTTGCGATGCGCCACCGCTTCTGCGTGGCGCAGCTTTTTCTCGGCGGCTTCCTGCTTCTTCTGCTGCTTACGTGCTTCGCGCTGTTGCTTGTCCAGTTGCACCGCGGCGTCGCCGGCAGAGCGGGCGCCATCGAGCTTCGGCTTGAGCCGCAGCATTTCGTCGCCGATGCGATGCAGTTCGGCTACTTCGTCGGCTTGCACGAGGCCTTGGCCGATCATGCCGCGGTTGATCAGTTGGGTGCGTTCGTCGGTGGATGGCGGGATCAGGTCGCGGCGCCACCACAGGCCATTGCCAAAGATCGTCCACGACGAACTGCCGCGGCCGCGCAGTTGCCGTTTGATCTCCGAGTGGGATAGCGGCGTCAGATCTGGCGCGCGCAGCGCCTTGTCGAGTCCTTTCCGCGGGGGCTTTCGTGGCGGTTTGCGCGAGGACTGTGACCGCGTCTCGGTCGGGTCGGTCCGTTCGAACGGTCGCCGCGGGCGTCGCGGCGGTGGGTGCGAAGTGCCGAACAGTGCTGCGAGGATTCGGCGGAAGATGGACATCGAAAAGAGGAATAAGTGAGAGGAGGGATACCCGATCAACGGTGCGCGCTGACTTCAGACACAGGACCAAGGTCGTTCACACAAGGCCACGACGCCCACTAGCTGGGCGTGGGGTTTGGCCTGTGTTTGGAGCCCGGCTAGTGGGCGTTGTGGCCAACACGAACAACGATCTTGGGGAAGCATGGGGAGCCAAGTTGCAACCGCGGCGGAGCGCCGCAGAGGAGTCTCAGACTTGCTTACCGTTGACGTTGGGTTTCCCTCCTCTCGTAGATGGTTGTTTGGAACGTGGACATTCGTCGCAGCATGATTGGTCCGAAGAGGGTTACTCGCCAAAGAGTCGGTTGACGACTCTCTCCCACATTTGGTTGCCGCTTTTCGGCAACTGTCCGGACGTTGCAGTGCCGACCATACGCAGCGCAATCAGGTGGCGGCAAGGGCCTTTCCGAATGCCGGAGCGACGATGGTGGCCGCAGTCGCACTTGCCACGTTTGATGCGCGCGTCGCCGTCGAGCACCAGCTCACACGGGTTGTTGCCCGCCTTGCCGGCAAGCAGTCGGGCGTTGCGCGGCAGGGCTTCGTCACGAGCGATTCGCGTCGCGCCGGAGATGACGAGTTCTTGGGCGGCGAGCAGCTCGGGGTTGCGGCCGCCGATCTGCGCTTCACCCACTGCTGCTGGCATGATCGAACGCCAGCGGTAGACGCCAGCTGCGAGGTCGTGCATGACCTGGCCCGCGTGCGCCAGATAGTCGAGGGTTGTAGCGAGCTCCGCTTTTGGCAGGCGCGTAGCCTTCAGCAGTTCGAGCAACGTCATCGTCTGGCGTTGTTGCAGCAAGCCCGCAGTGATCTCGAGTGCGTCAGGTGTCGCATCCACAGGCGGTCGCAGCAGATCCAGCGCCGAACTCGTGGTCCAGTCGTTGGTGGTCCAGCCGGACAGGCCGAGCGTCAACGTCATCTCGCCCATATGCACGAGCCAGAACGAAGGCAGCCCGGTGCCGAGCAAGTGCACGGTGACGCGGTCGGCAAGCGGCAGGGTTCGGGCGAGCACTTGCAGGCGGCGCCTTCCCCAGATTCGGATCGGTTCGATCGAAGGGCCGGTGTGCACGACGCCATGAACGGGTATGCGCACTTCCCACGGCTCGAGCACGAGCACTGGTGCTTCGCCTTCGACCAGTTCGAAGCGAAGCGCGCGCGGTGAGTGTTCGCGGCGGTGACGGCGCAAGTGGGCGAGCAGCGAATAGACAGCCTCACGGGTCAGTTCGACGCGCGTGCTTGGCAAACCCATCGCCGTCTGGATCTGCATCAGCCCGCGCAACCAGCCGTCGGGCAGGTCGATCTTCTCTTCGCGGTAATCCGGGCGGTCTGTGGTAGCGACGGTGAAGCCTTCGGGGTCGACCAGAAAGCGCGTCGTGTTGTAGGTGCGAAGTGATTGGAACTCGTCGAACAGGCGCCACGAGTAGTCGACGTTGGTGGTGCCGAGTTGCAGGTTTGGCGAGGCGCCAAAGCCGTCGTCGCGGCGCACCGACAAGCAGCCGTAGGCCGATTCGTCTTTGGAGAAGCCTTCGAACAGGCATACGTCGTCGGCCACGGTGACGATCGGGTCGCACGGCGTCAGCATGCGGAACAGTGCCGGGTCCTCGCGCTGCAGGATGCGCGAGTATTGGTCACGCAGCCGCCAGTAGCGACGCACGCCGGCGCGGAAACTCTTGTCAAACTCGGGAGTGATGCCGCTCTCTGCTTTGGCCGCATCGAGAGCCGCGTGGCGAGCGTCGCGGGCGATGGCGCTCGTTCGCTCTTGCTCGCCGCGGCGGTAGGCCTCGTAGGCGGTGCGATCCCGCTTCTGGAAGCGTTGGTCGCAAACCACGATGTCGTGCAGCGCGGAGATCGCTTCGCGGAACCGCACGGGTTGCTTCAGCTCGGCGTCGAACGCAACCGGTGCCCGCGCCAAGTTGGGGGCCAGCGACAATCGGTCGCCGCCGGTTCCGCTCTTGAGGCCGGAGTGGCCCAGATAGGCGAGGTGTAGATGGGCGCCGAGCTGCGTCACGAGGTCGCTCCATTGGAAACGAACCGAAGTTCGGGGAAGGTGCGCAGCACCGGTTCGCGCAGCGATGGCAGCCGTTCGACGGCCGCCACCAGCGCCGCGAGGCCGACGCGCGCTTCGGGAGCGCGCACTGAGCGAACCGCGACCGCGAACACCGGCAACAGTTGTTCAACGTGTTCCGGGTTGGCCGAAGCGGCGCGACTCAGTTGGTGCAGTGCTTGGAGTTTGTGGCGGCCACCGCGATGGATGCCAAGCAAGACTGCGGACCACAGCGGCACCAGATTCGTGACGTCGACGCCGGGCAGGTCGCATCGTTCCGTCAGGGCGCGCACCAAGCGCAGCCGTTCGGATTCGTGCGGCGATTCGAGCAGCCGCGACCACAGCGCCGGGTCGGTCTGGCCGGGGTGGTCCGCGTCGATGGGGCCCTGCTGCAGCCACGTCCAAGCCGCGGTGCGCACCGGCGAGACCGGCGCATCGAAGAACCGGATGACCTGGTCGAGCTGGTAGTGCTCGCGTTGGCCGAGAACCGACAGCGCGATGCTCGCCAACTCTTCGGCGACCGCGAGGCACCGGGCTCGGCTGAGGTCGACCAACGTTTGTGGTTCGGTGTGCAAGTCACTGCGCGCACGCAGCAACGTCAACCCGAGCGATGCGATGGGGGAGGCCATCGCCAGCGCGAGTTGTCTCACCTGCGACAGCTGGAAGCGTTCGGGGGCGATGTGCTGCTGCATCAGATCGCAGATCGCCTGCTGCACGGTCAAGCTGTCGACGTGCAGCAACGGCAGCCAATCGTCCAGAGTCCAGCTGCCGAGATCTTGTCGTTCGCGCAGCAACGCGACCCCAAAGGTTTCGAGCTCTTCGTTCTCGCAAGTGAACAGGGCACGCACTTGCTCCGCGGACAGCTTGGCCAAGAACCCTGCGTGCTCCTGCTGCAGCATGGCGATCGACCACGTCGTCACCAAGCGACTGCGCGCCGTGGTCAGCAGCTGCCAGAGTTGCTCGACCGCGTGTTCCGTGCGCCAGGCATCGAGGTGCCGCGGCGCGGGAGTCAGTTCTTGCAGCGTATGGCCTTCGACCACTTGCACGTGGTCGCGGCCAAACTCGAGGGCCGGGTGGGTGCGGTAGCATGTTTGCAGCAGGCTCCACGAGTCGAGGATGTTGGCGCCGTTGGCCAGGTCGTCATCGCGGTAGCGGCGCAACATCTGCACCGATGTCGTCACATACCTCTCCGGGTCGCGGAAGGCGAGATGGCGCAGCACGCGCATGGCCCGACGTCGCAAGTAATAGCGCGTTCGTGCCGAGAACAACACCGACCCTGGATACGCGACCTGCCATCGCGGGGCCTTGGTGCCTGGGCGCTGGCCGGGCAAGCCGTTCCTAGGCAATACGAGTTCGGTGCTGGTCGAGGACTCGCTTGTCGCCGAATCCCAGTGCCAACGCAGGCGCAATTCGCGCCGGACCAGGCAATCGAAGCGATGTGCGAACGCCGCGACGATCTCCAAGTCTTGCGTGCGTTCGGCCTGCTTGTAGAGCCGCTTGACCACCACATTGTGGCCGCGCGTCTGCCACGGCGCATCGAGATACGCCCACAACATCTTGCGAGCCCACGGCCTCGGGTCGACCTTCCAACGTTCGGTCACCGCCGCCAACTTGAGCGGCTCCTGGATCGTCAGCAGCAGCCCGACAAAACGATCATCCGACTCGGCGAAATACTCGTCGAGCAAGACATACGATCCCGATTCTTGACCATCGGCTGCGTGCATAGGTTCCCGCGCAACGCAGAGGCTAGCCAAGGAAGTGCGTACGGTGCCAGGACAAAAAAGCACATGCTCAGCGTTCGTCTGTTCGTACGCTAGCGCGGCTTGTCGTGCACATCCCCGAGGTGTTCGTCACCCGCGGCCGAAACCGTTACTTCGCGAAGCAGCGTCAACTGCAACAGCGAGCCGAGCTTGACGTGGTAGTCGCCCGCCGGCACGGGTCCGATTGCGAACGTGCCGTCGGCGCCGGTGGTCGCCTGGATTTCCGAGAACAATCCGGAGGCATCGACACGTTGCACGCACACAGTCTGTGCCGCGAGTGGTGCATTGCGTTCGTCCACGAGGCGGCCGCGAATCGAGCCGATGGGCAGTTGGTTGGCACGCAAGTCGAGCGCCACAACTTCTGGCGTAATCGTCACGCCGCGGAAGCGAGCCAACGGCATGAGCCCGCCGCCAACCTTCATGATGCTGAGGGTGATGTCGACTGGACCGTCGGCGTGGACCTTGACTGCCGCCGTGCCATCCTTGCCGATTGGCGTTACCGCCGGAGCGGCGCCATCGCGACCCGTGTAGACCAACGCCAACAGCGATCTTGGCTGCTTGCCGGACGTGCGCACGTGCAGGTGCAGTTCTTGCTGGGCCCCGAACGATGGCTGCCAGTGATGCTCTTCACCAGCCGCCAGTTCGAAGCGCGTTTCGGCGATCGTCTGTAGACCACGCGTGGCACGAACGGACAACTTTCCTGGCAATACGCCGACCATGCGGAAGGAGCCGTCTTCGTTGAGTGTTGTTGTGCGTCGGCCAACGAGGTTCAGCAAGTAGCCGACGTCGTCGACTGGCTGCTCGGGAAACGCGATCACCTGCACTCCCGCGGGCACGACGCCGTCCTTCTTGATGAGTCCGGTCACCACGGCCGCCTTTGGGCTTCGAAGTTCGAGGAAGCCGTCCGCGAGGGATGTGTCGACGATCCCGCTCGTAGGAATCATGTCCAGGTCGCGAGGTACGGCGAATACCAGGTATTCTTCGCGTCCGGCTTCGCTGGTTTCGAATCGGCCACTGGCATCCGTGTGCAGCCAGATCGCGGTGCGCTTGGGCTTGTCGCGATCGTACGGGTGGACCTTGCGAGCGCTCGCCGGCAAAACCGCAACGGAGCAATCGCCTAGCGGCTCGCCGCGATCGTCGTAGACTATGCCTCGAACGGATCGACCTCCGCTCAGTAGTTGTAGATCAAGTTCGGTCGTGTTGCCGGGCATCGCCTTGGCCGGGATAGCCAGCGACGGAGCAAAGGTTGGGTGGCGTGCGAGCAGCGTCAGTGCCGATGCGTGGGAGATTGCATAGCGTCCCGCGAGGTCCGTCTTGACTAGCTCCGGCGGTTGCAGCGCGTTGTTCAACACGTGCACGGATGCGTCGGCGACTGGATTGCCATTTGGGTCGCGTACGATACCGGTGATCAAGCCAGCAGGCTTGAGCTCGACGGTTTGCCGTGTGAGCTTGCCTGCAGAAACTTCGGCGATCGCCGCCAGGCCGGTGCGGTCGACCTCGATCCAGACCTGGCCTGTTGGTGGATCATCGAACTGGACGTTGCCGTCGGCATCGCTCTTGATGTAGTTGGCGAAGTTGCCAAACGTCTGGGCTGCGGACGGAGGTCTCGCGGCCACGCCGTAGCCTCGAAGCGGTTCGCCGGTTGCGGCGTCGCGCAGTTCGACGATCAGTGTGGTGATGTCGTTGGGCGTCGGTGCTGGTTGGTCCGTCGCGCCATCGGTCGCTACCACTTCGCGCGTGGTTGCATCTGCGGCGTCGGCCGTCGTGGGTGCTGGTGGTTCATGTGCAGCCTCGGCGACGTTCGCGGCTGCATGACCTCCGTTCTTGTCAGTGGCGAGCGCAGTCGGCGTCGGTGGCCACGCCAGCCACGCCAACATGCCGAGCAGCAACGCGGCTAGAGCCGCCAGAACTTTGTGGTGCAACATCATCAATCCTCCGAGAGCCAACGTGGAAACCAAGCCAGAGGATGTTCCAGAACACGTGCCTAACACTTGCGACCGCACGGCCGCGAGACCGTTGCCGGTTCCGACGGCAATCGCCGTGGCGCCGGCCAGTCCTGCAGGCAGGGCCCGCCGCAATTGCTCCATGCCGCGCGTTACCTGGGCGCGCACCGTGCCTGCTGGGCGTTCGAGAGTCGCCGCGATCTCGTGCGCCTCGAGCCCATGCTCAAGCCACAGTCGCAACACCGGACGATAGACTTCCGGCAGCTGCGCGATCGCTTCGTGCACCTCTTCGCGCAGCTCGCGCTCGCAGGTTTCTGCGTGCACGTCCTGCACGTTGTCCGCCCGCAATCGCGACGGCTCGGGAGCGCGTCGGGCTTGCCGCCGTTCGCTGCGAGCGTGGTTGGTGAGAATCCCGCACAGCCACGGCAGTACCGGCCGTCCAGCTTCGTGGCTGTTGGCCGATTCGATGGCTGTCAGGAAGGTCGCCTGCACCAGGTCTTCCGCCTGCGTTGCGTCGGCCGCCAAGTGGCGTGCCAATCGCAACAACTCCGGCGCCGTGCGATCGAAAACGATCGCAAGCGCCGCAGCTTCTTCCTTCGCCTGGTAGCGCGCGAAGGCGGTTTCGACCGTTCTTGGGAACATCAATGGTTGTGGACCGGAGGCGGTCCGCGTGCTGCATCAATGTGCCAGAAAGTTGGTCGCAGGCGCGTGCTTGGGGGAAGATACCGCCGATGAGCGGCGCTCCCATGATCGATGTTCGTGGCTTGACACGGAGGTTTGGCGACGCAGTTGCCGTGCAGGACCTTGATCTTCAAGTCGCACGCGGCGAAGTCTTTGGCTTCCTCGGCCCCAATGGTGCGGGCAAGACCACTACGATCCAGATGCTGTGTGGTCTGCTGCGGCCGAGCTCGGGGTCGATGGCGATCGGCGGCGTCAACTGGCAGGCGGACCCAGACTCTGTGCGGCGACTGTTTGCGTTCGCACCGGATACGCCGCCGCTCTACGAATACCTGACGGTCGCCGAATACTGTGACTTCGTCGCCAGCTTGTACGGCGTGACGGTGAGTGATCGCGTCGATGGCTTGCTGGAGCAGCTCGATCTGCTGGATCGTCGCGACCACCTGTGCAAATCGCTGTCGCACGGCATGCGCAAGAAGGCGCACTTGGCCGCCATCCTTGGGATCGCGCCACCGTTGTTGGTGCTCGATGAGCCAACCAACGGCCTCGACCCACAAGGTACGCGCCGCTTCAAGGATTTGATCATGAACCTGCGCGATCAGGGCACGACTGTGTTCTTGAGCACGCACGTGTTGGATGTCGTCGAAGAAGTGTGCGACCGCATTGGAGTGTTGCAGAAGGGGCGGCTGTTGGCTCTTGGCACCGTAGACGAGTTGCGCCGCGATGGCGGGGAATCGCTGGAGCAGCTGTTCTTGCAGCTGACTTCGGGAGCGCACTGATGCTGCGGTCGGAGTGGCGCGCGCTGCGGAACACAGTTCGGACGAAGGAAGGGCTACAGGCACTCGCGGGCACGTTGATTGTGTTTGCGTGTCTGGTGCTCGTCGGTTTGGCCGTCGGTTCGATGTTGATGGAATCCGACTTGCTGGAGCGAGTCGGCGCACCCGATGGCTCGATGCTGTCGGTCTTTGTGGTCGCCCTGCTGTTGCTGCCGGCGTTGTTGGTGTTGGCCTTTGCCAAGGTGCCGTGCCGCAACCAGTTGTTCGCTGGCTCGCACGTGACGACATGGTTGGCATCGCCGGTTGGTAGCCGGCGCATCGTCACCATGATTTGGGTGCGGCAAGTGGCTGGTGCGTACCTGGCATCGCTCGCGATCGCTGGCGTGCCGATGGTTGCGGTCGTCGTGCGAGCAGACTTGCCGATCGTCACCGCCTTGGCGTTCTTGGTCGTTCTGCTGTTGGTTGTCGGCGCGGCTGTCGCGTTGGTGCTGTTGGTGATGGTTGTCGCCACGCGCGTCGGTTCTGGCGGTCGCTGGCGGCAGGTGTTGCTGCTGCTGCACTTCGCGTTTGTGCTGGCCCTGGTAGTGTTGCTGCTGTCGGGAGTCGGGCGCGGCGCACAGTTGCGAAGCTGGTTGGCGAACGTGCAACTCGACGGTGCATGGATCTTCCAAGTCCTGGTGTCGGTGGCGCGGCTGCCGGTGGAGTTGGCGTTTGGTGTCTGGTCACCGCAGTCGCTGGTGGCGCCGATGGTGTTGCTGGGGTTTGTCGTGGTTGCGCTCGGCGGTGCCGCACGCCTCTACCGAACTGCCTTCGAAGCACTGTTGTGTGCGACTCCTTCCGGGCGCGTCACGCAGTCCAGCGGCGCGTGGCCAAGGACCGCGGTCGCCTCGTTGGTGCATCGTGGTTTCGTCGAGGCTTGGCGGGCACGCGGCAGCTTGGTGCTGGTCTCCATATTGGGTGCGCTTGCCGTCTGGCGTCCTGCAGCAAACCCGTTTGTGCCACTGTTGGATGACTCGATACCGGTCCTGCGCGAAGTCTTCTTCCTCCAGGACTCGTGGCTACCTCTGGCATCCGTGTTGGCGATGCTGTTGTTCCTCGGCGTCATTGGCGATGAACAGAAGCAGCTGTCGTTGTTGGCTACGTCACCGCTGTCTCGTGGCGACCTGCTGCGGTCCCGGGTTGTCTTGGTCGGATGGCCGTTCTTGTTGACGGTCGTCATGGCCGCGCTATCTGGCAAGCTTGTGGGCGGAGTTGGCTGGCTTGCAACCATTGGCTTTGTGCTGACGGCGAGTCCGTGCGTGCTAATCTTGCTCGGCGCGAGTCTGGCCGTTGGGTCGTGGCCCGCATTCGTCCCGGTGCACAGCGAAGTGCCGTTGGCGAGCAATGTGCGATCGGTCGTACCGGTGTTGGTCTTGTCGGCCGTCGCGTTCGGCTTGTTCTATGCGCAACACCTTGCGCGCAAGAACTTGTTCGGCCACGGGGACGGACCACACGGTTCTGCAGGCGTCGTCGCGCTGGTCTTGCTCGCTGCATGGGGGGTCGCTGTGATCGTGTTGGTGGCGACGTACCGGTTGGCACACCGCAACTTGACCACGCTCTTGGGCCCCCAGTAGTGGGCGCTGGCAAGTCTTGGCATAGACTAGAGGCCAGGCCGGACATCTGTGCACAACGCTTGCGGTGGTCTTGCCGCACTCGGCTGCCCACGAGAGCCTCGCCGAATCTACCAATTCGCCTGCGTTCTCGCGTATGACCACGCCCGGCGGTTTTATCCACGCGCGATGCACGCTGCTTGCCGGTTACACCTCTAGAACGTGCCCAGCAACAGCTCGACGCCGTTCGCGGTCAGCACATCATTCGGGTTCTGCGAGCCAAGAAGCCAGCAGTCGAGTAGCTGTGCATGGATTGTGGTGGGGCGATGGTGGGAGCGCCGCCGGTTGGGTGGAGCTGTGGCAAGGGCAGGTTCCGTTGGGATTGCATCCTTGCCACAACTGGTCGCCAAGCTCAGAGTGTCGCGCAGGGCAACGAACCTCGCCTAACGCGGGCCGACGCGAGCTCGTCGATGCGGTCCACCACGAGTCGTTCGTGAAGCTGGCACCCGGGAAGCGGGTAAGCACGAGGACGTCCTGGCCTCACCCCGGTGGCATCGGAACTTGCGGATCCTGACCGTGCTTGGCCTCGCGATCGCCGGTAGTCGGGTGCCGAATCGGGATAGATCCGGGGATCCGAGCGGGTCGAGGGTCGCTTCCGTGCGGCGGGTCGCTACGTTGTCTCGCCCGATCGCTTCATGAGCTACCCCCAAGTCGTTCGCGTCTACAGTACCTATCAGGACCCCGACTATGAGTGCCCGTGGCAGAGCGTCGCGCCGCGCGGCAGCACCGGATCTGGGGTTGTCGTCGGCCCCGGCCGGATCCTGACGGGGGCGCACGTTGTGGCCAATGCCACGTTCGTGCAGGTCCAGAAACAGAGCGATCCGAAGAAGGTGACCGCGCGCGTGCTGGCGATCAGCCACGACTGCGATCTGGCACTGCTCGAGATCGAAGACAAGCCGTTCGCGCGGGGCATCAAGTCCTCAGTGGTTGGCGACTTGCCGAAGTTGCGCGACGCCGTGCAAGTGGTCGGCTACCCGATCGGCGGTGAAGAAGTCTCGATCACCGAAGGCGTCGTGTCGCGCATCGAGGTGCAGCGCTACGAGCACAGCCAGCGCCATTTGCTGGCAGTCACCGTCGACGCCGCGATCAACGAAGGTAACAGCGGGGGGCCAGTGTTTGCCCGCGGCAAGATCGTCGGGATCGCGTTCCAGGCGATGCCCGATGCCGAGAACGTCGGCGAGATGGTGCCTGCGCCAATCATTCGCCGCTTTCTCGATGGCGTGAAGAAGAAGAAGCTGCCCTACGTGCCGGGCATCGGCATCACGACGCAGCCGCTGGAGAACCCGGCACTGCGCAAGCATCTTGGCATGAAGACTCGCGATAGCGGCGTCTTGGTGACGGCAGTGCAGTACGGCTCGAGTGCTTGGGGCAAGTTCCTCGACGGTGACGTACTGATGGAGCTCGATGAGCACCGCATTGCCGACAATGGCACGATCCGCTACCGGGCGCGGCACCGCTGCCAGTTCGATGCGGTCATCGGCGACTACCACTGTGGCGACGTCATCAACGCGCGCGTGCTGCGCAAGGGCAAGTCGAAGAACGTGGCGCTGACGATGCAACCGATGAAGTGGTTGGTGCCGCGCACCGAGTACGACCGGCGTCCGATGTGGTTCTTGTTTGGCGGACTGGTGTTTCAGCGGTTGACCGCGGAATACCTGCGCAACTGGGGCGAGAACTGGTGGGACAAGGCGCCCAAGGAACTGCTGCACAGCTACTATCACGGCCTTCGCAAGCCCGAGCAGCAAGAGGTTGTCGTGTTGGCGCAAGTGCTTGCTGACGCAGTCAATGTTGGTTACGAGGCGTTCCACAATGACAGCGTGGTGAGTGTCAACGGCACGCCGCCGGTCGACATGCTCGACTTCATCCAGCGAGTCGACAAAGCGACTGGCGATGTCGTCATCAAGTTGTCGAGCGGTGCGACGGTGTTGCTCGACGCAGCCAACGCGCGCGACGCGGAGGCGAGAATCGTTGCTCTGTACCACGTGCCTGGTGACCGTTCGGTCGATCTGCCGAAGCGCCGGCGGCGCTGACGGCCGCGACCGATTCACCGGTCGCGATCCGCGTGGTGCGGGTGTTGCACTCATGGTGCGTCACCTAGTGACCGCAGCGCATCTCCATGGGCGCTCGCCAGTTGCGCTGGTCGTATGGTTGATGCTGCCGGTTGCACCCGGGCGTGCTCGGCCCGTTCTGGGGTTGTTTTCCGCCCGTGTGTCGTGGACCCTCACGACAGACTCTGCCCGGGTCTGACGCATGCACCAGCCTTACCTGCCAATGCTGTTGCGCCCACTTGGGCGTGATGGATTGTTCCGAGTGAATCGGCCCTTCGTGGAGTCGTTTGGGTTCTGCGACACCGACCTGTGCACCGCTGCGTTGGTGGAGTGGCTGCACGAAGACGATCGAGCCCGCTTCGAAGTCGCTGCCCGCGCGACCTTGGCCGACCAGCCGATGCCGCAAGTTACTGTGGCCCGTCACCGCACCAAGAGCGGTGACCATAAGCCGCTGCATTGGCGCTTTGAGGTGCACGATGGTGTGCTGTTTACGAACGGACTTGGCATTCATGAGCAAGAGGCAGCCACTGTCAAGCGACCACACTTCGCCGACGACACCTCGAGCCTCGCCGAGACACTCGATTACATGGCTCGCATTGTCGAGCAGAAGAATCCTGGCATGCTGTGTTCGATCTTGTTGGTGGATGAAGCCGGGGAACACATCGTCGGTGGTGCCGGGCCGAGCCTGCCGGGTCCTTACAACCAGGCCGTGGAAGGCCTGCGCATTGGGCCTGGCGTTGGTTCCTGTGGCACGGCGGCGTTTTGGAATACGCCTGTCGTGGTTGAGGACATCGTCAACGATCCGCTGTGGCAGGACTTGCTGCCTGCGGCCAACCTGGCGGGGGTCGCGGCGTGCTGGTCTTACCCGATCGTCGGTTCCGATGGCCGCGTGTTGGGTGCGATGGCGCTCTACGATACGAAGCCGCGCGCGCCCGAGCGTCATCAGATGGACGGTCTCGGCATTGCTGCCAAGATGGTTGGTCTCGCGGTCGAGCGCGATCGCCTGGAGCAGCAACTTCGACGCACCGAGAAGATGGAAGCTTTGGGGTTGCTGGCCGGCGGCATCGCCCACGACTTCAACAACTTGCTTGTGGCGATCGTAGGCAACAGCGAACTGCTGGCCGCCAAACTGCCGGCGGGTAGCGATCACGCGGAAATGGTAGGCGACGTTTTGTCGGCCGGTCAGAGTGCCGCCGAGTTGTGTCGGCAGGTGCTCGCCTACGCGGGCCGCGGCCACGCGAGTCGTGAGTTGATCGATTGCAATGCCCTGGCGCGCGAGGTCGGGTCGTTGGTGCGAGTAGCGAAGGGCATGCATGCCGAATTACGATTTGCGTTGCGTGAGGTCCCATGCGGCGTGGCTGGCGATGCAGCACAGATCCAGAGCTTGCTGCTCAACTTGATGACCAATGCCTGTGACGCGATCGGCGACCAAGATGGTCGTATCACGGTCAGCACTAGGGTTCAGAAATACACGAGTCAAGAACTCGTGCAGTTGGGTGTCTCGGTGCCGATCGACGGCGGGGAGTTCGTAGAAATCGAAGTTGTCGACACGGGTTGCGGTATTGAGCCGGCGACGCTGTCGCGCATCTTTGACCCGTTCTTCTCGACCAAGTCAGCCCGGCGCGGACTTGGCTTGGCAGCGGCTCAAGGCATCGTGGCCAGCCACAAGGGCGCCATCACGGTGTCGAGCGAGCTTGGCGTGGGTACGACCTTCACGGTGTTCTTGCCCTATGTCAGCGTCGGCGTTGCGAAGGGCATCCGTGCCACGGACAACTTGACGGTGCCGGCAGGCTTGCGGGTGCTGGTTGCGGACGACGACCGCACCGTGCGGGACACGCTGGCGCGCACGTTGCGCGATGTTGGCATCGAAGTATTGCTGGCCAGCGATGGCCAGCAAGCGGTGGCGATATACCTTGAGCATCAGAAGAACGTCGACTGCGTGTTGCTCGACTACCGGATGCCGAAGATGACGGGTGGCGAGGCCATGCGCGAGATCCGCAAGCTCGGAAACACACCCGTGCTGCTGACCAGCGGCTTTGCCGAGCAAGCGCTGCTACACCAGTTTCGCGGCGATGGGGTGACGGCTGTGCTGCAGAAGCCAAGTCCTCGTCACGTCCTGGTCGCCGCAATTTGCGCTGCAGTATCCTCCTGAGTTGCCACAGCTTAGCGCGAAGTCGTGCGCGTGCTGGCAGGGTTGGGCGACGCAATTCGAATACTGATGGGTTGACGCGTAGTGTGTTAAGTGTTCTAGTTGATCTAGAACAGTTGAGACACTTACCGTGATTATCCGAATTGACCCAGCTTCGCCCGAACCCCTGTTTGAACAGGTGGTGTTTGCCGTCAAGACGGCGGTGGCGAAGGGTTCTGCCAAGGAGGGGGATAAATTGCCAAGCGTGCGCGAACTAGCGCGAGAGCTCGCAATCAACCCCAACACGGTCGTGCGCGCCTACGAAGTGCTCGAGCGAGATTCCGTCATCGTGCGTCGGCAGGGAGCTGGGTGCTTCCTGACTGGCCGCGGCAGCGACCTCGCTGGAGTCGAACGGAAGCGGCAGATGCACGACCTACTGCGGCGCGCTGCTACCGAGTCGTTCCATCTTGGGTTCACGCCCAAGGAGATTGAACGCGCTCTGCAGAAGTGTCTCGACGAGTTGCAATTCGACACCAAGAGGAAGAAGGCATGACCGCTCCAGTTGTTTGTTTTGACGCGGTGCACCGTTGGTTTGGTGCGCAGCATGTTCTGCGGGGACTGTCGTTCCGGATCGAGCCGGGCCAGGTGTATGCACTGCTCGGTCGCAACGGCGCTGGCAAGACGACCGCGTTGCGGATCTTGTTGGGCTTCCTGCAGCCGCTTGCCGGTAAGGCGACGGTGTTGGGGCACGATTGCACCGACTTGCAACCGGAGCAACGTGGACGCATTGGCTACGTCGGGGAGGAGCACAAGCTCTACCCGACGATGACGGTCGCCACCGCGATTGCTTTCGAAGCGGCGACGCGCCCGAGCTTCCGCAGCGACTTCGCGCTGGCGGCGGCCAAGCAGTGCGGCTTGCGCAGTTCGCAACGGGTGCCGTTCTTGTCGCGTGGCCAGCGTGCACAGTTGAGCTTGATTCTCGCGGTGGCAAGCGCGCCCGAGTTGCTGATCTGTGACGACCCGGCCCTGGGACTCGATGTGGTGATGCGGCGCGAGTTCCTCGACGTGATGATCGACTTGCTCAGCGACACCGGCTGCTCGGTGCTGTTCAGCTCGCACTTCTTGACGGACGTGGAGCGCGTCGCCGACCACATCGGCATCCTTCACGAAGGTTCGTTGTTGGTCGACGCCACGCTCGATGACCTGAAGCGCCGCGTGCGCCGCTGCATCTGGCAACCGAACGAAGGCAAACAACCGCCAGCGAGCGAACACGTTCTGCGAGTTGGGGCGCGTCGTGGCGGCTTTGAGCTGACCTTGCTCGATGCGCCGGAGACGTTGTTCCAGGAGCTGACAGACAGCGGCGAGTTGTCGACTCCGACGGCGCCATCGCTCGAAGACCTGTTCTTGGATCTGACCGGACCCGAACAGCCAGGCATACTGCGCGAGCCGATTGAGAACTTCTTGAGAGTAGCAGGAGAATCACGATGAAGTCGCTTTGGTTGAAGGACCGTCCTTGGATTCTGACCTTTGCGATCGTTGGCGCGATTGGGTTGGCGGTTGCGGCTAGTCAGGTCGGCTTCATGCGGTTGTTTGTGGTGGGGCCGAACCGCCTGGAGATCCTGTTCTACGGTGCTGGCAGCGCTGCGTTGTTGCTTGGCGCAGTAGCAGTGCTGTGGGATGACATTCTGGGCACTCGGGAGTTCTTGATGCAGCGCCCGATCAGTCGCGAGGCGCTGATCCGGTCTCGGATGCTCGCGTGTTTCGCGGTGTTGGCCAGCTGGATGATTACCGTGCCGTTGGCTAGCTGGTTGCATGCCGCGTTTTGGAGCGACATCTACGACTTGCGCTTCTGGGCTGGGCTGCCGGAAATCCTAAGCACGCTGCAGATCGTGTGGCCAATGTGTGCCATTGGCTTTCTGGCTGCGTCTGTGCCGTCGCCGTGGTGGATGCGCTTGGTGTTGGCAGCCTTGTTGACGGCGACCGTGGGCGTGGCAATCGACCTTGGCACCGCCAAGCCGGGCGCAGAGGCATCGGTCGCAGGGTTTGCCTTGGCGTGTTGGATACCTGCTCTGGTGTTGTTTCCGTTAGCAATTGGCTGCAACGCTCAGCATGTGGATCCAGATCGACCGTGGTCGCATCGCACGCGATGGATGGCTGGGGTGGTCTTCGTGGTTTCGCTCGCCTACACCGCTGGTGGTTTGGCGCGCGAGGTCCAGAAGCACTCCACTAGCTCGCTGCGCTGGGAATACCCTCGGATCGTCAACGTCGACAACGCCATCCGGTTGGCCGTTCGCGGCGAAGACTGGACCAAACTCGTCATCGCCGACGAGAACCACGTCCCGGTTGGCAGCGTGCGCTCGATGGCCCAATTCGAAAGGATCGAATACCGCGCGAACGCCATGGACGAACTGTTCCAGATAGAAGCACCGCGCTTTTCGGGTCTGGGTGGCTATGAAGCTCGGATGCGTGGGGGACGCATTTGGATGGGACGTGACGGTCGCGCCTGGCTCCATCAGCGTGAGACTGGCGACGTGCGCCTGACGGGCGTCGGCGCCGAGCTGGCTGCATTCCCGCGCGCGTTGCGGTTGCAGAACGTTGACGATGTTGGTGAGGAGCTAAACCGATCGGTGATCGTTGTTGGCGACTCCGAGAGCGGCAAGTTGTGGCGCTACGACGACGACCTGGGCTACTTCGTGGTCTGGCCGCTACCCGATGGTGACCGGTTTGAAGAAGTTTCTCATCTACGGTTGCTCGAATGGCGCAATGCGGTCGCCGAGGCGCCGGCGTTACTGTCGCAGCTCCTGACCCGCGATGAATACGTCAGTCACCTGCGCGGGGTTACCGGCTCCTACTTGGTCAAAGATGGTGTGTTGGTGGCGGTGGATGTTCCGAGGAAGAGGAACCAACAACGCGTGCGCACGGAAACGGTGACGCTCGGTGACGATCCACTGGTCTATTCCGTAGAGGTTCCAGCTCACGATGGACTGCCGAGTTTTCGGCACGATTTCGAACCACGCACGTCGGCCGAGTTCGGCTACGCCTCGACAGCGATGGCGATGGCCGCGATTCGCCCGCCGTTGACGCAGGTCGCAAACCACCTGTTTACCGACGACCACAGCGAAGCCAGCATCTGGCAAGATCGCATCGTCTGTGGTGGCAAGCGCACCTGGTTGTTGCTTTCCGGCATTGCACTCTCCGTTGGCTGTGCGCTGCTGATACGGCGCCGCCTGCGACGCATTGGTGCCGACGCTTCGGCGTGCAACTTCTGGGTGGTCGCAATCGTTGTTGGCGGCCCAGTAATCGCGGTGCTGCCACTGCTACTCGAATCGGTGCGCAACCATGCGCGCCCTGTTGTTGCGGCGCCACCGCCGCCTCGCATTGTCTCTGTCCTGAAACGTGAGGAGATCCTGGCATGATCCGTCTACTAGCTTTGTCTGCTGTGTTGTTGTGTGCGTCGCTGCTGCCGGCGCAGATCAGTCCCGAAGGTCCAGCTGTTTCCCCGTTCCGCGGCATGCGCAAGGTGGATTCTGGCATCGAGGTGCAGGTGTTGGATGAAACCTGGTATTCGCTGGAGTCAGTCGCTGGAGTCGACACCGCGACACTACTCAAGGAAGCCAAGCGATTGTGCCGCCGCGGCAACGATTGGAAGCGCATCACCGAGGACCTGCCCGCTTTGTTGGACGCGATGGGGCATGAATACACCGGCACTGCCGACGTCAAGGTGCGCAGCCTGGTGACTGGCAAGAAGCAGACATTCGAAGCCGTAGCGATGACCCACGCGAATCGTCGGCGCGTCAAGGAGATGCAGCGCGACGATACTCGCAAGCAGCGGTTGCCAGTGCTCGGGCAGCTGTTTGCGGATCGAGCGTTGGTGCCCGCCGCCAAGGCTCGCGAAGACTTGACGGTGCTGAAGAAGCTGCTCGATACGCGCTTCGCGTATCGCGAGCTGCGTGGCGTCGACCTTGACGGGTTGTTGCGTGAAGCGACGACGAACATCAACGACGCTGGCGTGAGCAGTAGCGACTTCCGTAAGAGCGTCGATGGTGTGCTGCGGGCGTTTGGCGACGGCCATTCGCGGCTCGGCGGTGGTGGACTTGGCAATGCGCTGTGGATGCCCTTCCTGATCCAGGAAGTCGATGGCGGCCACATCGCGTTCCAATCCGATCGTTCGGGATTCGTGTCCGAGCAGCACCCGTTCGTGGTCGCGATCGACGGTGTGCCGGTGGCGAAGTGGCTTGCGGCCGCGAAGGCGCGCGTGACCAAGGGGTCCGCAGTCATGCAGGCGAGCCAGGCAGAGCGTGGGCTTCGAGAGCTCACCGTGCTGCGTCGGGCGCTGAACTTGCCTTCGAAGGCAACGATCGCATTGACGCTGCGTGGCAAGGCTGGCGAGACCACGGTGTCGCAAAAAGTCGCGGCTCGCAAGCCCATGTTCGGCTCCTGGCCGCGCCGCGATACGCAGCTTCTCGATGGCAACATCGGCTACCTGCGCATCGAACGCATGGAAGGTGATGCAGCTTTCCTCGACGGCCTGGATGCCGCGATGCAGAAGTTCAAGAACACCGATGGCCTGGTCATCGATGTGCGCGGCAACGGTGGTGGCCGTCGCGACCCACTGCGCCGTCTCGCGCCATACTTCTTGCCCAAGGACGGCACGCCGATCGTCGGCAACGTCGCTGCGTTCTTGCTCGAAGAAGGCAAGGAAGCGCGACCGGACGAGTTGCAGGACCGCTATCTCTACGGCGCCGACTGGAACGGTTGGAGCGATGCGCAACGCACCGCGATCGGCAAGTTCCTGCGCGGCTTCAAGCCATCGTGGAAGCTGCCGCGAGGCAAGTTCTCGCCGTGGTACTTCCTGGTGCTCGACAAGCAGCAGAACCAGAATGCCTTTCACTACGGCAAGCAGGTCGTCGTGCTGATGGACCGTGGTTGCTTCTCGGCGACCGACATCTTCACCGGCGCGATGCAGGCGATTCCCGGGGTCACCCTGGTTGGTGAATCGACGGCCGGCGGCAGTGGCCGCGCGCGCCGTTACCAGTTGCCGAACAGCGGCATCCGGTTGCAGCTGTCGACCATGGCGAGCTTCCGTCCGGATGGCACGCTGTTCGAGGGCAATGGCGTCGTTCCCGACGTTGCGGTCAAGACCCAGGCGACCGACTTGATTGGCCAAACGGACACCGCGCTGCAGAAGGCACTCGAATTGCTACGGTAGCGCCATGTCCGCTGCCCTCTCCGCGCTGCTCGCGCTCGGTGTCCTGTTCTCGCCACAACAGCCTGAGGCTGAGAAGCCTGCTGACCTTGCGAAGGCGTTGGCCGAAGTCATCGACTTGCCGGACTCTGCGGCGCGCAACGCTGCGGTCGACGGCCTACTTGAAAAGAATGGCTCGCTCGAAGTCTGGCTGAAGGTGTGCCGCAACTTCGGCGACTTTGCCCAGCTCGAGGCCGGGCCGATGAAGGAGACGCGCAAGCTGCACGTGCTCGGCACGGACGAAGAGACCGACCTGCATCTCTACGTACCAAAGAGCTACAACCCGCAGCAGCCTGCACCGCTGTTGTTGTGGGGCCATGGGGCTGGCGGCAATGGTTCGGCGCAACACCAACTGTGGCAGGCGACCGCCGAGAAGGTTGGCATGCTGATCCTGGCGCCGACCGAACCGATTGCGCAGGGCTACAGCAAGCAGCCGCGTGAACGTGCGTCGACGCTCGAGGCGCTGCGTTGGGCGCGCCGCATTGCCAATGTCGACGAGAACGCGATCTTCGTCGGCGGTTGGTCGCGCGGTGGCCACCTCGCCTGGGACCTCGCGCTGCGCCACCCGGACTTGTTCGCCGGCATGGTCGTTTGCGTCGGGGGACCCCTGATGGAACTCGGGCCGGCCAACAACCTGCGTTACTTGGAGAACGTCGCGCACCTGCCGATTCGCGATCTGCAAGGCAGTGGCGATGACCCGCGCTTGTTGATGAACCTGCGTCTGGCGTTCAAGAACTTGAAGAAGCTCAGGGCTAAGGACGCGACGTTGCTCGAGTTCCCAGACCGCGGCCACGATGCGGACCTCTCCGCAGTTGCATGGCCCGAGTTCTTTGCCAAGCGTCGCGATCCCTGGCCCAAAAAGGTCGTGCGGATCGCCGCCGATCCGAGCGAAACCCGCGCCAGTTGGATCGAGATCACCGGCATGCGCAAGAAGGTGCAAGTCGAAGCCCAGCCGCAAGTCGCCGCGCGCTTGTGGGAGCGCATGGATGACGAAGCGAAGCGGGCCTACTTGTTGAAGGCACTCGCCAAGCACACCGCGCGCGTGTCCGTGCAGCAGACCGGCAAGGGCCGGTTTCGTGCCGAAGGATTCGGCATCACCAAATTCTCGTTGCTGCTGTCGGCCGATCAGCTCGGCAAGGGTGGCAAGGTCGACGTGCGGCTGGCCAACAAGCCCAATCGAAAAGTCGTCAAGCCATCCGCGGAAGTGCTGTTGCGGGACTTCGTCGAGCGCTTCGATCGCACGCGACTA
>TARA_R110002072_G_scaffold238329_1_pt1 | contig 52669 bp, 50 predicted proteins | sample TARA_R110002072 | Tara Oceans TARA_R110002072 (sample SAMEA4397118) | marine metagenome | biome: Polar Biome; feature: [SRF] surface water layer (ENVO:00010504); material: water (ENVO:00002006), including particulate matter (ENVO:01000060) such as... | depth 5 m | reverse complement strand
GCACCTGCTTGAAGGAAGGGTGGAGGTGTTCACGCTTCGCAAAATTCAGTGTTCACAGTTGCAGTAATACGCAGATTGGAAGAAATTGTCTTCCGCCTTTAATGGGGAAGATGAGCTTCGTTCTGCGATGGGGCAATAAATAATGGAAAAACCATTTAACACAACAAAATAGGAAGCAATAAAATGAATATTGATATGAACTTAGCTTTAACTATCGTGGCTGGAATTTTGATGGCTGGCATTCTTAAACATGTTATCGTTATTGTGATATATAAAGTGTTTGGATGTGGAGGTGCTCGCAAACTCCTTGGAGAGTCTACTTATACTAATTCAGAAAGGAAATCATCATTCAATAACTGATTTTCTTTCTTACCAACACCCTTTTATGGTTGTTGTTTGTTATATCTTCAGAAGTCTTGGAATGACTAGAGAATAATTATCGTTAATAGAGTGTTGTTTGAGGAAAAAAATGAAAGATTCACTAGCAGTTGAAGAAATGTTCGAACGAGGTTCGACCAATAAATATTTAGGCGTCCAAATCCGAACATATATTATTGAGGAGTTTGCGCCTTCTGAAGATGATGCGAAGAAAGCAATTTGTGAAGTTCAAAAAATGTATGATTCCCCTTTAGTTGAATTACATATGGAGTACCACAACAAAGACCAGGGTTTTGATTACGATGAAGCTAATGCGCGAAAATGGATAGAGGCTCAAGATAAGATTCTAAAGATTGCTTACAAAGGCAATCCTCCAGAATCAGCTTTTACTTCGGCATATTGAGTTATCAGCTAGAAAAATAACGGAAACTTAACAGGGTTGCGATGCTAAATGGATCAAAAACATGAACGCTGGATAGCTATGATAGAGAAGACACACCTACCGTACATTCCTTAAATAGATTAAGGATGCTAGTTACGATATAAAAGTGAAGTTTTGGCTAGGTATAATTAAAATTTGGGTATTTGTATGTTTGATCAATGCGTGTCTGTTGCTCTTGACTATTAATATGGATATTTGGATATTTGGATATTTATAATTTCATTTTTAGCTTCGAACATTTGGTGGATCAAGAAATGGAACAAGTTTTTAGTCATAGGAAACTTATGTCTCAAGGGAAAATTTATAAGGAACAGGGGGTAATGTGAAGAATAACAGTAACACGGAGTTTGGTCTGAGCGAAGAAAGCGAATTTAATGTGTTCGTGCGCAGTAATAGCGGAAAGGACAAATATAATATTGTTGATTCGATAGAGGAAGCGCAAAAGGTTGTTGAAATAAACGCTATTCCCGAAAATCACATGATTAAATTATAAAGGTGGGTGTAGTCAGCGGTGGGACAGAGTGAGATGTGTTGGTGAAAATAAATGGGTTAAGACAGACCCGATAGAAGTAGAAATAATTGGGCCCATTCGTGATTTGACTCGCCAACCTATTATCTAGTTAATCTAGGTAATGTTGAGTTTAAATAGAATTAATTAAGTCGGTAAATAATATGAGCTGGTATGCAGAAAGTTATGGATGGATTAGAGAACAACAACTAGGAAATCCAGAATTAAGTAGACTTGAGCTCCGAAAGCATTGCTCGAAAAACTACCCGTTTAGAGAGCGTAGCGGATACGCTTATAAGGCTTTTTTAAAAGCAATGAACGATGTTTTCGGGGCAACAAGACGCAAGAAGCAAACCAATCAAGGTGAGCTTTTTGATTGAAGAAGAGAAAGTTGGGTGGAAAATATGGATATTTTAAAAAATAAAATAGTACTGGCTAATGTTGTTGTTTTAGCTTTTGTATTTGTCGTGGGGGTTACTGTTAAAAGCGGTCATGACTCTGAGCGTTATGAAATTCTATCTCCTTTATTTGTTCCTCTAGGGAATGAAATGTTTGAACTGAACAAAATATGGAAAGAAGTCTCTAGTGATGCAAGCGTTTCTGCGTGGGAGTTGAATGAATTAATTTGTAAATTAGGTGACAAATTATGCAAGCCTTGGTATTCACTTTTCACGCCTTACGGTGTAAGTGATGCGATCGATTCAACTCTTGAACTAGAATATTTAGTTCAAGTTCTTAAAAATTAACGGAGCATACCATGCCGTTCCCACAAAATTATTAGGGCAAAAATAAGTTTTACATGAAAAAAGATGATTTAAAGGCGCAGATAATACGAGATGAACTGAAAATATTATTGGTCGCTTTTACATTGATTTCTGCTTTTGATCTCTTTCTATAAATATGGGAAAAAATAACATGGATAAAATTTTAGTTACCGAGAACACCAAAGTAATAATTGCCTGTGCTCTATGCATTATGGCAGTTATAGGGGTTGCGATGTGCCTCTTAGATGTGACTGGTATTACCTTGGAGTATTCAGGGGAGTTTATTTTGCCATACCCTAATGTACGAGTTCCTGTTGCTGTGCTTAGTGTGATCACACTTCTTATTTTTTGGAGAATATCTATGGAGACTAACTCTACAATCTCTGATGAATAATAACCACATTGAAAATCTACAAGGGAGAAATTAAACATGGAATCATTAAAAGAGAAATTGTCAGGCGTCTATGCCTGGATGATTATTCTAGGTCTTATTCTAGGGCCTTTTGGTTTAGTTCTAGGGTATGCAACTGTTTCTGCAATAGGTAATTCATTATTTTTAGCCGGTTTTGTTACACCAGTTTTTTTTCATAAAACTCTAAGCGCAAAAGATGCTACTTTCGGGGGGTTATGGTTGTCATCTGTTCTCTATTTTGTATCTACGGGTGATGTTGATGGGATTTATCTTCTTACTGCAATACCTCTATTTACAGCTTCAGTATTAATTTCAAAATGGTCTGAATCATCATTCACTCAAACACCTCAAGCGAAGCAATAAATAAGGGGAAAAAATTGTAAATGGATACTACTTATAATGAGTAAAGCCCTTTTCAACAAAATTTCGATAATTGAGTCGCTTGGTAGGAAAGACCGGAAAACAGGATCGCGTTTGTATGAAGATATAAGCATGCTTGAAGTTTTCCATGGAAGGGGGGTAGATATCGAGCTGAAAACTATTCAAGGGAAAGTAGATCTATTCACCTATATCGATGGACTTGTTTGTGATGCAAAAACAAAACGTAAATTTCCTGTACTACAAATTGATGCTCATGGTAGCCGCCTAGGTATTGTATTAGGGTCAAATGAGACCGTTTCATGGAGGGAACTATGCGACAAGCTTAGAGTTTTAAATACAGCATTAAGAGGGAATTTAATAATTGTCATGGCATCATGTTATGGGTGCTTCATAACGGGAGGGGTTGATCTATTCGATCGAGCTCCATTTTGGGGATTAATGTCTCCATTAAATGAGGTTTATTCTGATGATATCGAGAAGGATCTTCGTAAGTTCTACGAAAGTATATTTAAAGGAGATTCGGATAACGGTTCAATTCCGAAGCAGCCATCATTCAATTTAATTACCGTTGAAAATGTATTTCTCGAATTTTGGAAGATATATCTAGACAATCAAGCACCTAATGATCTTTTAACTCAACACGCAAAATTGTTATATACCCAAAAAAAGAAGAACAACCCAAATCTCAAAATTGAAGATTTAAGAGAAAGCCTACTTTCAACAGGTAAAAGTAGGCTTTTATATCAATTAAATTTTTTTCTATTTACAGATATAGAACCCTACAACCTTGAGAGAGTCAGATTCAAGTCATCGGATGAAATTATTGAACATTTCAACGAGTAACTACTTCAGGGGATAATGAGACAATGGATGTAACAGAGGTTCGTATTACCAGCCCAGACTGGACAGCGTTTAAGGAGCATATTGATCATTATTTATTAGGGGGTGGTTCAAAATTCGAAAGTTCAAAAAACTTTGCGTTTTTACCTGATGATCTTCGGACTGAGCACTTTGATAAAGTGCTATTTACAAGCGTTGATCATGTCCCAACTTGCATCAAATATATACGCCCCTCAAAGGTTAAGTCAATCAATGTAGATCCCACCTTTGGTACTCAAAAAGTTGTACCAATAAATGTAAATATACAGTCACTGATTAATATAAATTATGATCATTTTTTGTGTTTGCATCCTGTACGCTACGACCTTGTAAAGGAAGCAATTGCTATTGGTGAAATTGATATGCCTTATATTCTTATTGGAGGAGAGGGAGTGCCAATAGTTGATAATGGAAGGCATAGAGTTGTTGTTATGTATAAATATGGCTTTAAAACTATTGATATTTTAGTTAATAAAAATGAATCTGATGACATTACAAAGCAGTTATCAGAATGCATAGTTCGAAGGCCGCCTGAAATTGAATCTTCAAATGCGAATGTAAGGAAGTATGAGCTTAAAGATTTTATCCAAAATAAAGAATAATAACTTGCAGGGAAAAATGTTAAAGCAGATATACATATGACGAGTTGGATCAATCCAACGATTTGTAATAAACAGAACCAGTCAAAGCCAGAAATAGATGTTAAAAATCCTTAAATTGGTCGACAATTTATTTTTTAACATCTATAAATATTTAAGACTAATAAATAAGCTTTTTAAGAGGGTTCTAACTTGAATAAACAACAGCTCATAGAAAATATTTCAAATAGTGCAGATATATCAAAAGTTGCCGCTGCTAAAGCCTTAGAAGCTTTTACCTCTTCAATTCAAAGTGCTATGGAAAAAAATGACACCGTTTCTCTTATAGGCTTTGGAACTTTCTCTGTAAAATCACGTGCCGAACGTAACGGTCGGAACCCTAAAACAGGGGAAATCATTAAAATTCAAGCCTCAAAATCTGTCGGTTTTAAAGCTGGTAAAAATTTAAAAAATGCAGTGAATTGACTGATAGATTGTTCAAAACTTGCTAAAAAGTCTGCGTTTGTTAAACCTTATTATCTTCTAAAAAGGTTTAACAAACTTAAATAGGGTAGCTCGGTTATCATTTTTGTCACTGTTTCTTGTATTGCCATTATTGTCTTGCAATACCCAGATAAAGTTTTTGTCTATTGCTAGGCCTTCCGCAGAGCCATATTTATCTGATGAGTATCCCCATTGTGGGGATTTGGCTATATCTTTAAACGAATAACATTGTCTTTCAGCATAGGCCTCAGTCAATTCACAAACTCGATAACGATTTCGTTCTAAGGCAAAAATCTTTCCAGCGTTTGATTCCAGGTGTGGGCGTGAAATAAAGTTGTTAACTATAACTATCGTAAGTAATTGAAAGTTTGTTGGGTCATGGTTTGCTGAAAATAATAAAGTAGTTAACTCAACGGTTATAGCTGCTGCAAAATCGAGAAAAACAAGGTGTTTTGAGTAATATAGTTGTTAACTTCGGAGAGAAAATATAATGGATGAAGATCAGGAAAGAGCGTATAGCGAAGGCTTTAAAGCGTTCGGAGATGACTTGAGAGAGTCGGATTGCCCTTATGATAAGGGCTGTAAGCACAGAACTGCATGGATTGATGGGTATCAGCAGGCTGATGATGAGCATACGGAGCTAGTTACGTGTGGATTACTAGGCATACCCATGTAGCCATTATATTTGAGAAGAGTCTAGATTGTTATCCAATGCAATTCAGATAAGGTCATTAATTGAAGGACTTAATAATGCGTAAACTAATGGTGATTGATGGAAAAGACGTAGTCGCTGCTGAATATGCTATTGAAAATCAAGTTCTTAGAAGCACAATAAATGATTTGAACATTGAGCTCGACAGAATGGGGGCACCACGAAATCAGGATAATGGTTTTTCTTATAACCCAGTTGGAAGGCTTCGCCGCTTATCTAGAGAGGCGGTTGGCGAACTTTCTAGAAAAAAAATAAGAGAGCTTGAAGATCAAGTATTTGAGTTAAATCGCAAGATTAAAGAGCTCACGCGTGATACATAAAATAGATTTGTTATATTTGCTTGCCTAAGCAGTTAACAACTTTATTACTTTGTTAACTACTTTATTACTCTCCTACACCAGGCCCGTAAAGTCGAGTGGTAAGCCATCATCAGCAAGAATTTTTTCTGATTGCACTTTAGTCTTGATGGTATCGTCATCAGATAAGATAGAAATAATTCCTCGGGGCTCTCTTTCAATCGCTAATATAATTTCTGAATTACTGGTCAATGTAATTCCTTCAATATAAGCATTATCTTCAATAAAAAAACCCAACTTATTTGCTTGCTGATATATATTTTTGCCAATCCACTGATTATTTCCGTCAGCACCCACTTTTAAAACGGAAAAATAATATTCACTTGCAAGATAATAGTCTCCTGTATCATTACAAGTGATACCTTCCCAATCATAGCCACCAGATATACCAATTAATTCTGTTATAAACCTTTTTACTTTTAACCAACGTGAGAAGTTTTGTGGTGGCGGCATTGGAATGAACCCTAGATCCAAATATCCTTGGGCAGTAGCAATATTATTCTCACTTAATAAAAGCTCGAATATTTTTTCATCATGCTTATCAGAAACAAATAGCAGTTTACCCTGGCACTCAGCCATACCAGAAGGTTCTAAGCCAAGCACACCATTTATTAAATATGCCGACTCTAATGAGAGTTCTTCAGCAATAGCACTATTTATTGGCAACAAGAGATGAAGACAAATCGCGGCCTGAATCAGCTTTATTTTCATTAAAAAGTATACCTGGCCGTAACATAATAATTTGTAGATTCTGAATTATTATTTTGCACATTGAACGTTTCACTGACAGTAAATTCATTATTTCTGTCTGGCGTATAAACAGCCTTTCCTGCAAGCTCTAAGTGTCCTTTCCCTAGCGCAATGGCTTTCCCGGCTCCGATTTCGTAACCATCATTATTTTCGCCATTAATTGCACTATTACCGTAATATGCTAATGATAGATGTATATCATTTGGTAAATAAAACAAGGCATAGAAAGCTCCTGTATGCCTTGCGTATAAAGACCTCTCAAAGAAATTGTTTGTATCAGAATCTAAATATGCATAATTTGCGTGTAGTTTTACTTTCTTTAAATATGAAGGTAAAAATCCGCCACTTATTGAGTAATTCACCTCTACTTCTGCGCCAGTTAACGTATTTTCAGTATTATTGGTTGGGCTATAATCAAAATATTGAAGTTTTTCTGCTATTAGCTCACTCATTTCGTCATAGAAAATTTTAAAATCATACTCAAGCTTGGACATGCCTAAATTCACTAGTGGAAAGCTATGATAGCCATATATTCCTATTTCTTGAGATATAATCACCTCTGAGTTTAGATTTCCATCAGCTCGGGCAGTGTGAAAAAGTGGAAGATTTGTTTCTCCGTTTACAGGAACACTCAGATTTTTTATAAAATAATTCCACTCTCTATCCATTTCTAGGATATCTGGTGTTCTTATGGCTTTTGCTACTGCATAACGAATGGTATTACTGGGTGAAATCCTATAATTCAATCCTAATCTAGGTGAGACTTCAGGATGATCTAGATGCTTATTCTCATCCTCTACCATTGCACCAATGTTAACAACGAGATTATTAAATCGATATTCAGCATTACCAAAAAGTCGTGTACTCCAAATGCTTTTTCTGCCATTAAAAAAGGTCTGATTATCTATAACTTGTTGAGCCGCACCAGCTCCAAAAACAAACCGTAAATTCTCAGATGCAATAAAAGTATCTTCAATCTCAAAGTCTAAGCGTGATTCTGTTCCATCTTCGTTTACATCACCGCAAGTAGGTTGGAATGCAGCAGCTCCGAGCGCTGTAATATCTTGAAAAACTTGAAATGCCAAAGCATCATCTGCAGCAGTTCCACCTGAGGGCATGCCGCCAGCAGCTATGGTTGCCGCATAATTTGGGTTTTGTGTATCTAGTTCATATAAACTGGAAAGGAAAAGGGCCTGTGGACGACAAGATCTCCATTGGATTTCTTGATCGATTTGGGAATAATATGTCTTAAACTTAATTTCATGACTGGCACTAAATGCGTGCCGTAAATCAGTTTGATAATATTGTGTGGTATTATCTATATCAGGAAAAGATTGTTGCTGATTATCACGATACTCTAATTCAGTAATGCCATTCGCAAACCCCATAAAAAGAGTTAAGTCAGTTTCATTACTTATTTTAATATTGGCTTTTGCATTCAGATGGTCAATATCACTACCATCATGACGGTCATCATCCACGAAATTTTTATCAAAGCCTTCATCACGCTCATTCGCTACACTTACCCTATAACTAATGCTATCCGTTGGTGAGCCTCCAAATTGCGCATACATATCCTGGGTATCTTGGCCACCCTTACGATAAGTTATTATAGAATCTTGAACCTGAGCAGGATCTTTAGAAATTATATTGATAACGGCCATCATTGAGTTTTGGCCGTACGTTGGTGACTAAGTAAAATAAAGATGGATCATAATCATCATATAACCCATTGTTTTTATTAGAGGCAGTGGGTTATGTTAGAAAAATAGTTGGATCATAACTCCTAAACTCAACCAATATACACCTCAAATCCGGTAAAATAAAGTTGGATCCTATTTTAATCTAAAGTATGTATAAGGCCCCAAATAAGCTAGATTTCCTCTCCCAAAGCAAGAGCTATTTCTTAATTCCTACCTTTTCCTCACTCTTAGAAAACTTACTCGGGAACAGCCATTTGGCAACAACATAGAGAAGCCCGACAACTTGAACCGTATTCGTCGCAAGGAGTGTCATCATAACCTCTTTATCTAACACAATCAGAGTCTTGTAAATCGTAGATTTATCCTCAGTGATTACTTCCGTCTGATATGACGCAAGAAATAGGAAAGTAAATGTAATAAAGACAAAAGCTATCGCAAAGCCAAGAATCCACCATGAATAAAGCCTCCTGTGGGGGCCAAGCATGGCTAGATCATTATTCTCAATTTCTAGCTTGCGAATTCGTTCCTTTGCTAGAGAAAGTACTGACTCCTGCGCTTCTCTGACTTTATGCTCTTTGTGTGATCCTTCCTCAGTTGCCGCAAAAAGCTCTTCCTCAATAGAGCTATCTGCCAACTCTGGAATTTCTATCTCGTCAAGAGAGCTTAATGATATTTTATCGGGCATTACGAGCCTGTGAGAGCTCAACAAAATGCTCGCGAATTAGGTCATTTGGAATGGGGGACTTAGGACAAGCTTTATACACTGAGTCCCAAGGCGTACCAGGCATATGAGTCAAATTAGAAAGCTGAGGACCTGTATAGCCTCCGTAAACATCCCAAATTTTATCAACCAGCTCCTTAACATTGCGATCTTCAGGTTTTACCTGAGGAGCAACAAACGAGTAGTTTAAGTCGTCAGTGGACACTTCAATATCAGTCGCGTAATCGGTAATTGCTCCGCGACCACAGTTCCTGAACTCATTGTATAAAGTAGGGATAACAGGACCATACTGCCATGCTTGAATCTCTTCTTTAAACAGAGGTTCGCCTTCTATAGCTAGATGCCAGCCATGGGCAATATAAACTAACTTCTGCAGCTTCATTTGATCTAAGTGACTGCCTTTTTCCTTGGCTGTATCAATTAAAAGATTTGCAATGGCTTTTACGCCATAAGTCATAACTCCTCCTCCAATTTCGTTAATCAAATGTTCTGTGCTTTTGTACAGTGCTTTCCAAGCTGTAAGTTTAGTTTTAGGCAATTAAAGAGTCAATGCAACTGGATCTGAAGTTGTCTCAGTGTCCCTCCGATTGTAGTTACACGGTACCAAAGAATTAGATCAATTTGGTTAAAAAAACTATACCCATAGAGCACTATAGGTTACTAATTCATAGGTTTATTCTCTCTAATGAATGAAGCCAATGTCATTCTTAGGGTACACAGTCCTAATCAAGATCCGTTGCTCCGACCTGCTCTGCTCGAATATATAATGCGTCATATATAGCTTGGCTAATTTCCTTGTCAGCATAGAGGCGCTTAATTACCTTGTATGGATTCTTTATTAGCACAAAATCAATATCTCCAGATGGTTTCTTATGGATTTCTACAAACCCTAGCTCGACTAGTCTCTTCATACGTGATACCCAAGTTGACTCTGCTCGCTGCCCACTAAATCCCGACTCATAGGCTAGATCCCTTTGGTTCTCTATAGTGACAACACCAGAGTCATAAACCCTACACCACAATGCAAAATATACAGCCGATAATGGTTTGTTCTTAGAACAATAATCCATTGCTTGTGATATCTGCGGCATCCCCCTTGGTATTGTGGTGAAACCTTTCGTATTTTCTTTGTCTGTTCGAAGCCAAAGTTCATCTTCTTTTACTTCTGGCCAGAATTGATTTCGTAACTTAATTTCCTTTTCAGTACGTTGTTGGGCATAAGACATATCTTTCTTTTTAGTCATCGGTATTTCCTTTGAATCAAGAATTACTTGTGATAACTCAGCAAAAGGTTGTGGATGCCTTTTAACCATTAAGACTAAATACCCATTCACCTAAGATTTGGAGGTTTTGGCTACTCAGATGGATGCTTAATCTCAATGTGAGCTATCACGATTCCAATATTGACATAAAAGCCATACAAATCAATAATTTATAAAATACTCCAATAGCATATAGCTTGCTACAACAATATGTTAGATAGGTGTGTTATATCATAATCATCACAACTCAGATAGTGAGCTGAAATAGACATTTCAACAAATTTGATTTATTACAATAGGTTATGGAGTTTCTTCGTGCTCATTGTGCTCGCGGTGATGCATGTGCTGATAGTGCTCATCGTGCTTTTGGGTTTCCAAAGGGGAATATTAGTCAGGTAGGAAAGAAACTTTTTTCATTGTTTTTGAGGTCGAAGTTCTAAAACACGGTCATGAGTAATCAGATAGATAGGCTTCTTTAACATACTTGGCTAAACCTGGACCTTTCAAATACACCCCGACTTCCCCCAAACTCATTTGGTTGTCAATATCTTTGGACAACCAGTTTAAACTTGTTATAACTACATGGTCATCATCCCAACAAAGAAACTTAGCGTGCGCTGCATCAATTTGTTTCAGCTGAAAGCTATTAGTGTATTTTTCCTTTAGCGCATTGCGAACCGCCTCACCCTTCGCAGGACCAGTTTGCTTCTGGTAATAGACATTTACATCTACACCTCTTGCTTTTACCGCCGACACCAACGGTATCAGCATTTGTGTTTCCACTGGGCCTCCGAGCTTATGACTGGCAATAAATATGTCCCTTTGTGCCGTATCACGCGCTAACTCGATAGACTTTTCGTGGCATCCATTGGACAGCAAACGAGCCGTCACGGGACTATTTTGGTATTCTTCAAGTGGTTTTATTTGATTTCGTAGTGCAACAATATCCGCTCGCAATTGCACGTCGCGAAAACGGGGGCGGTGGATTAGCTTTTCCAGAATGCCTAAACAGTCGAAAACAATTTGGCGATCTCTAAAACATACAGATATTTCTACCGAATTAAACCCAGTTAATAGCCAGTTGCATGAACCCACTACGGCAACATATTCTCCCAGGCCATCATCAGCCACTAACAACTTGGCATGAGAACCCGTCGATGTGGGTTGTACCCTAACTTGATTCTCCAGCCCTCGACCTTTGATCAACTCCCTACATACCCTCAACGTTTTCCCTGCAGCATTAGTCTCTGCTCGATCCCAAAGTATATCGATTTCTGCTCCTTGTTTGACCGCATCAGCAAAGACATCAAGCTTTCTGGCCAAAGCTTTATCCCCAAGAAACGTCGAGTGAATAATTACCCTCCGACGAGCATTCCTCAACAATCTATCAAATAACTCCTCATGAGCAACGCCGCCTATACACAAGTCCTTTGTATCTAATTCTATAGCACACTCTTGCCATTTCTCTGCAGACTGTACCGCTATTTCGTCCAATACGTCCGCATTCAACTTCGAAGTACTTACACTCCCAGCCGCAGCTAGCAGCAATGACTTTAGTGAGGCGCTCGCATTGTCGGGAAGGCCCTCAATCTCTTCTCCAGTCACGATCACTTTGGCATAAAAATCACTACTCAACCAAGATTTTTCCGAATTATAAGTTACAAACTCCTCATCACGCGCTAACAAGGGTTCTACGATCTCGCTATAGGTCGGCAGATCGTTATCAAAAACGTACACTGGCAGCACTAAAGGAGGATCATCTTTATTTTTCGCCAATAGTCTCTTAGCTTTATTCTCCTTCAATAAGACGCAATCCCTGCTCGATAACACAGTATTGCCTAATCGTTCGACTATGAAATGGAGCTTTCGTGTATGTTCACGAGGTATTGAAGACAACGTATCCTTGTCTGCTTCCACCAAACCGGATGAGGTCGCGCGAAAAGTAATACGATCTGCAGTTTCGTTGATTTCCACCCAGCCTGCGCGCATTAACCTATTAATTGCTTCAAGTAACACCTCACTAGGTAGGTTAGACTGGCACTCCAAATCACTAAGCGTGTAATCGTTTTGAGCCAGACCGATCAATACTAAGTGTTCTATGTCACTCCATCGGTGCCCTTTGTCTATTGTTGCTTGTATTACACCCCGATAGACGGGTAGCAAAATAACTTGAGAATTAGCCATCATTCAGGTCAACCATTTAGCTGAGAGGGGGTGATAACAGAAACGGATCGCGCCTTCTCCGGCCCGTTACTGTTTTCATCGATCCAATGAAGCCATTTATGAAGAAAATAAAGCTCGTCACTTTCGTCAACCGTCTTGCCGGGCAAAAAGCGCAACTTTAAGAACTCTAGACTACCGACGATAACCAGTTTAAATTTTGCGCGACTCAGCAAAACGTTCATCCGTCGAAAATCTGCCAAAATACCCAAGGCCCTTTTCCATGTATGGGCATTGTTTCTGACTAATGAGACCACCACGATATCCGCTTCCTTACCCTGAAACGAATCGATGGTCTGTACCATTTCTATACCGGTATCAAATCGTTTTAGATGACTTAGTTCAGTTTTGGCCTTTTCTGCAATGGCTCGTTTTAACTGAATTACCTGTCGATTATAAGGGGTTAAAACAGCTAATTTGGCGGGTTTCTCAACATTCTTTGGGCATCGGATCAAGGATAAGACTTTTAGCACTATACCTACCTCTCCTGGATTATGATGAGCGGGTGCTTTGTCTCTCGCCCATGCGCCACCAGGACGGTGCCAGTATGGCGTATCAATAATTACAATCTCCGATAGAGGCAATCGCTTAGCATTAGTGGTTTGAAAGGGAGGCTGTGCTTCACGTACCGGAGCTTGCTTCGGTGTTTTAAGGTCAGACTTGTAGAATACCTTAGAAACCATATCCGCGATTTCAGGCCGCATTCTGTATTGCTCATTTAAGCGACCTGCCAATGGCAACGCACCACGATGGCGATATAATTCATCGTGTAGCGATGCAAATAACGTTAGGTGCCTTTTGACCTCACGTACCATGCGAGCAGCAAACATTGGATCTTCGAATTTCTCTAGCAAATCATCTAAGGGAATATCGTTAAATGAGCTGTCCAGCAAAGGACGCCCCTCAACTAGTGCATCGCGGAGCGATTGAGGTTCGTTTAACAAGCGTTTTATTTGATCTTCACCAAATGATGGCAGTTGCTGCGAGTCACCAATAAGTAACCTTCGGTGTGACAACATTAACGGAGCGAGTAACTCAACACCGGTCGCTCTCCCAGCCTCTTCAATGATACTCCAGTCAAAATGGGTAGACATGTCTACCATCTCCTCCAAATCACTGGAATTTGTAGTTGAAAAGACGATATTGGCCGAGCGGAAGATTAATGACTCGAATGCTTTGTCTGGAAAATGAGCATCTGAGTGCAACTTCTGCACATTGGATCGTAATTGATCAATCTTGAACTTTAGTTTGTCTGGAGCTTTCTTATATAACTGGCTCCCCATCACACGGTCCATGAGACGGATTGCTTGCTGTTTGAGCTGTGTCGATCCTTCGATCCGCTCACCACGTCGGCCCCTCGATCTCACCATTAAAGGGAGCTCTTTCCGACCCACCTGTTCCAATTCACGTACAATATTGGACATTAAATGATTGACAGGGTCATGACCTTGGGCACTGATCAATAAACGTGGCGATCGTTTTTTAGCCATGATGAGCTTTACTAGTTGAGAAACAAGATGCGTTTTACCCGTGCCTGGCGGCCCCTGAAGTAGATATATGGGAAGTACATTGATCATTTCCAATAATGCTGTCTGCTTGGAGTCATCCAACAATTCAGGATCTAAGACAGGCTTTTCGTTATGGCTTTTTCGAGCTGTAATCAATGGCGAGTTAAGAGCAGTCAGTAATTCGTCTTGGTCTGCTAATCGAGCGATTAACTTCTTGCGCCGTCGCATAGACTTTGAATCACCACCGGCATTTACAGGCCTTAGCGAGAGCTTTTCATTGATACTCCATTGAATGGACCCTGAAAAGCGGAATCGCTCTTCACCATCTTGTTCATCCAAAAACTCATCAAACGTAATCTCAGAGAGTTCTCTACTATGAGTCAGAAGCCCTTGCTGAATCACGCACCAATTAGTTTCGTTCTCGTCGTCGGGATTTTCCAATCTCTCAATCAAACGATCCAATGGTGTCTTGAGGTTTAACGCATCTGACAGCTTTCGTCTTTGATCATCTTCAATAAATCGAATGCGATACGTGTATTTTCCGACACTTTCCTCGCGAACATCCATCACTTCTACGGTCCAAGTCTCGGCGGTTTGTTGAAGCGCCTCAATGAGATACAGCCAAAGATATGCATCGTGAGAAAACTTCAAATGCGCTTTTGAATCATCGCCAGGGCTTTCATCTTCAAATACTTTATCCCAACGATCTGCCTCAACTCTCAGATCGATAATATTGCCCACGAGTTGTCGCGGCGTTCTAAGCAACACAGTGTCATGTGGTAGTACTTTTCTTGAACAGATTGCTGATGCTGAGGGCATATTTCGAGAGATCATTGATATTTGTGGAAAGTGCCACGCGTGTTGTGTATGCTCCTTCAAAAGGTAAACATAGTTGTGACCGATTATTGAGAAACGATGATGACCTTGCTTATCTTGATGCAGTTCCATAAATTCTGCTTCAAGCAAATCCTGGCGCACAAAATCGATAATTGCTTCTGTATCAGTAACGTCATTTTGTTCGAAACCATCCTCTATGAGTAGCCTAATTAACGAGCTTCCAGTTCTCTGATGATTGTAAATTAAACAAAGCGTTAACTTATCCCGAATTGAAGACGTAGAATACTCACTTATTATTTTGTCTATTAGTTTTAGTACTAGCTCTGTATCAGGTCGATCATTAGGGACCGGATGTATTAATTTTCGCAGTAGATGTTGTTCGGAGAACCGCAACGTTTCGTCCACTACGCTTCGATCGTTTAAGGGGTTTTCCGCTAGTTCCTCAACATTTATGCCTAGCAACCTCAGAGCAAGTTGAGCAAACCCTTGCCAGTCTTGTTGAAACGATACTTTTGCATATCCCTCCTTGCTTGAAACGATAGGCAGCACTTCTCCACCAAATGTATTAAGCCGAATATTCCACTCAAAACCACCTAAGCGAAAGTCTGCTGAGCTGCCATTTTCAGTAAAGACAGAGGATTCACAAATGTTGCGGTGAATCAAACCTTGCGAATGCAAGATACCAAGTCCTTTGGCAATTCTGCGTAGATTTGACCAAATCAACTTATGCTTCGAGTGCTTCAAAGAGAGTTTGTTTCGTCTACTAGATTGATTTTTGTGCCAATCGAGAGGGCGCACGTCGCCAGCCGCCAAGATGAGATAAAAGCCTTCGTCATCTACACCCGCGTCATGCATAGGAAGCAAGTAGTCTGTAGCACCCGGAAGACCAGCTAAGTGCTGCATTTGGCGTAGCTCGGCCTCCCATAGCAAAAGTAAGTCATCATCACTAACGGACTGTCGAGGCCACATCTTGACAATCACAGTTGCATCTGTAGTTAAATCAAAACCACTGTAAAGAGATGGCGCCCCCACGACTGATGACTCAGTATTCAAGTTTTCTTCAATAGAATATCGAGACAGAACTGTTTTCACTGCGATTCTCGCCACCTCATTGTTACGTTTATATTCCTTTAAGACTATGGAACAACTAAGTTGCCTAGCTCAATTGTTTGTTTTATTTCGCCAAATAATCCATCATAGCCTCAACAAATCAGACCTTTATTTAACTTGGCAACGAAAAACAAACACCGCTGGGACGATAACATCGCAAAGAATAACTGCGGCTGTAATCTGAACTACTATACCTCGTAATCGGTAACCGCTATTCTCCAAAATGCCTAAACACGACTGTCATCGCATCACTAAACAACTGACTAGATTAATTCAATCATTGTATAAGCTTGAAAGTTCATTCTCTAAATCACTCACACACTTAAGCAACCTCTCATAAGACTCTTCGGTAAACTGATCTTGATCTGATACGATACGGTGAAGTTGTCTAACATCAATTGTAGAAACCAGAATCTCATCACTGCATTTCCAATAATCTGACTTTTTTTGCTCTCTATGTCTTTCAAAGGTCACATATTTTGAATCAGATTTATCGATTCCAGGTACAAAATGAATAGACTCTGAAAGGTTATATAAACCTTCATCTCCTGTAACTAGCCAAGTGTCTTGCTTCTTACCATCAATCAGCTCTCCAGACATATGCGCACAAAGCCTGTAATACATTATATCCCTAGCCGAATTTAAGCATCGCTGTAACAGCTTTTCATGGGTGTCTCCCCCCTTCTTAAAATTTTCCTTTATTTTCTTGCAGAAGAGTCCGAATTTAACATCTTTTACAGTCGAACTATCAAAAAATACGTACTTTGCAGCCTCAGACTCAATAGCGCCAACTATATCGGCTTTCTCCGACATAAAAACTGTATATTTAACAAACTTATCTATTGGCTCCAGTTCAGAGTCATTTCTCCAGATCTCCTGAATTTTCAATATCCCTAAATATGCAATCGAATTTAAGTATCGCTCCGACAACGGCAGTTCCTGGAATCGCTTGGGTTTATTTATCAGTTCGCTGTAATTCTTTATCGCCGTTGGGTGATCAAAATAGCCCTTACAATACGTGGATAGGAAGCTCTCAAATGAGGCCGTAATTTCATTTAGCGAATCTGAATCAACTTCTTGTATTGCATAGCCTGGAGTAGGACATAGCCCCGGTTTAGAATTTAGAAATTTAACCAACCAAGATAACCCTGAATCTTCAAAAGTACGTTCTCCTTTCACCACCTCGTTCATTTTGGACAGTATATTTAGGTCCAAAATAAGAGATGTTTCGATACCTTTTTGGCAGTTCCTTAGCGCTCTTCCCATCTTTAATGTCGGCGACTTCGACTGGACCCGACATGGTTTTATTATTCTAGGCTTGAAGCCCATACATTACTTCCTTTTCTAAAAGTGAATCCCTTGTTTAAAAAATCTAAAGTTGGATTCTAACTATAAAACTAACATCCATTATTCAATAATTGAAGTGATACAAAGCTGACTTTTAAGCTCACCAGCCCCGGCCTGGTAACTCGGCCTGAAAGCTGTACCAAAGATAGGAGTTCCAAAACTCGTAGAGCAAACATGATTTGGAACACCTATAATATATTAGTGTTCCAAACCCCTCACAACCAACCTTCATATTGTATCTAGCTGATTTATTTAGAAAATAAATCGAGTACCAACCCCTATTTAGTGTAAATGGTTGTAGTTTTTTCTCCTTGTAAGTAGATAAACATGCAAGAACGCAAAGGGGACTGGCTCTTGACCTCTATCTACCGACAAATTATAGTCGGCCTTGGTTTCGAATAAAGCCTGCCGCCCACATTGGCAAAGCACCAAGTGTATTATTCACGTTCACACCCTTTGCTGTATTAAGACTACAGTTGTGTTGAGAACCAAATAGCTAAACAATCCGACTATCTCCGGAGTGGGCCATTGAGATATTGTGACGACGGAGTTAGTTATGAAAGCCTCGACAATCAATCACCTTAAGTCTCAAGCTAAACGCTTAAAAAAGAGCAATCAACATTTTACTTACTGCCAGTGTCTCGACCTAGTTTCTCGAGAACTATATGGTGTTCGTAGTTTTCATGAACTACGCAAAATTATAGACGCTCAAGCTACTGACTCTACGCTTCAATTAGCGACCATTCCAAATGAATTTAGGGCAAACGATTGGCCCTACTTTGATTTACCCCAATTCACGCAAATAACTCCTGCTTAACACGGCGACTCTAGTGTAACTATATTCACCGCTACCTCATTCGGAGGCTGGTGTGTGGATGAGTTTCGTCTGACCAAAGGACTATACTATTAAGGAATAAATCATGACTATAAAATCTATTTCACTATCTCTCGCCATTGCTTGCATCATATTAATAGCTTATCTACTACTTTGGCCGGTCGGATTTGAGCCCCCTAAAGTTATCACTGAACCTGCACCTCAATTACAAGGTGTATTGGAACCAAAATCAAAGCTTCGTAATTTGACCACTATTCCAACGGGTCTCGGGCCCGAGGATATTGCTTTTGATGAAAACGGAATGATTTACACAGGCTTAGACAATGGACAAATCGTACGCTGGCAGAAAGGCACACAGAAAATCGAAAACTGGGTTAATACACAAGGTAGGCCTCTTGGAATGGAATTTAATTCTAAAGGAGATCTTATTGTTGCGGATGCAATCAAAGGACTATTGTCAGTCGATAAAGTCGGAAACATAAAAGTGTTGGCAACAAGCATTGATAATAAGCCATTTAACTTTGTTGATGACTTAGTAGTGGGTGCCGATGATATTGTTTATTTCTTAGATTCGTCAGACCAGTACCGTATAGTAAATGACTATGTTTTCAATTCTTTCATAGATGGCCGTCCTCACGGACGATTGTTATCCTATAACCCTAGCACAAAGCAAACAGAGCTTATTCGCGGTAAACTATTCTTCCCAAATGGCATCTCTCTGAGTCATGATAGCAAAGCCGTGCTAGTCAGCGAGATGATGACTTATCGTGTGTTACGTATTGAAACAACGCAAACAAAGAAAGGCGAGTTATCAATATTCTCTGATAACCTCCCTGGCTTTCCAAACAACATTAGCGGAACTCAAAGAGGCACCTATCAACTTGCGTTATCAGCACCAAGAAACCTAGAAGTAGAAGCGCTACAGGCCAATTCCTTCTTGAGAAAAATATTAATGCGCTTACCAGAAGACATCATTCCAAAATCAGAACCGGTCAAATATGGTCTGGTAATAGAGCTTAATCAAAATGGCCAGATAATTAAAAGCTTACATGATCCAAGCGGTGACAATGCCTTTATGCTAACAAGCGCTATCGAGTATCAAGGCAGTTTATACCTGGGTTCAATTGGTGATTCCAGTGTAAAAGTATTTGGCCTATAAGTATTTTCCTCACGCTTATATCAAGGAGAGCGAGGATCATGCTACAGTTTTTATCGCCTAATAAGAAAAAGTGAAAGGAATCATGTTAAATCAAGATACGATCAATTCGATAAATGACAGCGTTTTGTGTTGGCTGGCTACCGCTAACGAAAATGGTGAACCTAATGTGTCGCCAAAAGAAATGTTCATTGCCGACGGTACTGAACGCATACTCATTGCAAATATTGCATCACCAAATAGCGTAAGAAACATAGACGCAAACCCTTCGGTCTGCGTAAGTTTTATCAATATTTTTAAACAGAAAGGATACAAGGTTAAAGGCTTAGCTAAGGTCATTCAGCCAAACCATGCTGATTACTCAACCAAAGAAACATTATTAAGAACTCTTGGCGGAGAGCACTTCAAAATAAAAAGTATTATAGAAGTTCAAGTGAAGGATATCAGTCCAATCGTCGCTCCGAGTTACCACCTGTTTCCAAACACCACGGAAGCTACACAAATCCAGCAGGCTATGGATACTTATGGCGTGCGCCCAAGGAATGAGAAATGAAAGGACAATGTGTTTGTGGTCAAATCAGCTATGAGGTTGTAGGCCCAACTAAGAACTTATATCAGTTTTTATACTTCCGGGCCCTAGTTCGGCTTTCGTCGTTAGCCAATCATTGAAGTAGGATGTTGGTGGTTCGATCGTTGCGCCATTAAGCTTTATGCCTGCATCCAAGTTGGTAGTAGTTTGAGAAAGTTCTGAGTCTTTTTGTGTTTGATAGGCATGACTCTAAAGATTAGGTTTTATCAGTCCTCGGTTAATCGAGATAGCAACAGCGTGTTGCCGGTTGATTGCACCGAGTTTCTTCGTTGAGTTATTTAAGTGATAAAGCACAGTACGCTCAGAGATATCTATAATTTTTGATATCTCCCAGGTGGTTTTGCCTTCACATGCCCAAAACATGCACTCTCTTTCTCGCTTAGTGAGTTCAAATTGCTTGATCTCTTCTTGTGACAGGATGGCAAGAAAGCGCTCAAAAAGGTGGGTCGCAAAAGTGTGAGCAAATGGCTGGGCATTATCCATAATATCAATGGCGTTTTCTGCTTCCCCTATTGCCATGCTGAAAATTGCAAATTCACTTGAAATAGACTTGATAGGAATGCTAAAGCCATTGGACAAGCCGTACTTAATGGCTTGCTTCATAAACAACACTTGCTCAACGCTTTGGAACCTCTCGTTTTTAAGCAGCTTATCCCATCTAACAGGAGAATGACTGGTAAGCATATAGGCGATCACGGGGTCATTCTTGTGTCTATTCTGTTCTGCGTATAAATCCATCCAATCCTTAGGATAATTATTAAGGGTATGTATGGCGGGTGAATAGAGAGAATCTTGGGAAAACACACCGATTACGTAGTAAGGCATGTTGACTAGTTGACAAAAGGCGAGGCTGATTTCGTGTAATTCTTGCTTGGTTTTTGCGTTAGATATTTGATCAACAATAGCGTTAAATTGATTAATATTCACTTGACCTCCGTATTAAGTGGAATTAAAAAATATTTCCCTCAAATTAATCACTTATGTGTTTATCGAGGGAAGGAATAGAATACACTTCGGGGCTTTTCTGTCAAGAAATAAAGTCTCATAGATCGCCACACGTTGACCTTTAATATTAACTTCAAGAAAGGGCCTGAATATTGATAAAAATCATTGGATGTCCGTCACTTTCGCGGTGTTAGGCTATGCGTATATTAAGGCTCTCGTTGACGTCGATAGCCACGGCGACCGTTTTTTCTATGCCAATTTGTAATGCTTGGCCATCGCCTAAACGACGTATCGTGACGCCTAAATTTTTTAGCATTCTCTCACAAGCTACCGTGGTCACCGCGACATATGAACGAATGTTGTTTTCCAGCGCAAAATCATAAAATGACTTGACGAGTTTGGCACATAAGGCGCTAACGAGTTGGTTTCTGTTTTTGCCGTTTTGGGTATTGACCGTGAAGCGGCTAATTTCCCAGATATCATCTTTCTGAGGCAGTACTTCGCCCTGAAGTAATTCAGGGAATACATTTTTAAGCATGTAGTCGCCTTGAGTAGGCAGGGCTCGCCAGCAACCGAGTAATTCTTCATTGTGATCTGTGAGCGCTACATACTGTGTACCTGAATGGTCAAATTGATCAAACTCTCTGCCATTCACAGATTTAACTTCCCATCCTAGTCGCTCATTAAAACTTTGATGTCTGAGTTTATAGATCTCATCCAACATTTGCATATTCTGCTGGGTGTTAATGATGTGTAGTTGATCCATGCTAATACCTTTTGAGCTGTCCTTGAGTGATGTCGCAAAAGATAAAAAATTGAGTCTTTCCCTGTAAGCCGTTAGATCTGACAAGTTCTGGTCATATATCTAAAAATATCTAATAAAAACATATGGATAGTTAATGATTGTTTAGCTCCCTGTTAAAAGTAACAGCTAGAGATACGAGGAGAGAAAAGGTATATCTGCGTCCGAATAAAAATCTGATGTTGAAGAGTAGCCGTAGAAACTGCAATCAACCTGTTAGCAATGACAGTGTGAAGAAGAAGTCGCGTTGTTAAAATTGTGTTTACGTTATCCGTCTGGGTAATTTGTTGTCTTGGAATAGCAAGTTGTAAGTAGGTTTTAAATAGATAGCTGTCAATAGATAGCAGCGCAACGATCAGAACAGATAGCTTTTAAAACAACGGACATAGAATTGTTTAGCGAAATGAATGTGTAGGATTTAAATTACATGAGTGCCATAACAAAAAATAGAGCCAATAAAATTGCCGACATACCCAAAGCCTTGGCCTTAGCGCTTGATCGCGCTTATAACACCTCCAGTCGAAGTGGTGTTGCCTGGGTGATTACTAAAAATGGAATGATTGTAGAAAGCCAGGGGAGTATGTCGGGTTATCCTCAGGGAGCGCTTTTTAAGGCGCTACGGGGGCATAATGGCAAGAAGCATTTGTATTTGTCGACGCAGCCAAGCCCACCTTTTATTAGTACAGAAGAGCTAATCGATGTCTGTGCCAATAGCGACATAGAAGGGGTCCATTTTCCTAAGACAAGTGATGTTTCTGCTGAGGAATTAAATTCTGATCTCGTTGACTTGTATAGTTATGAACTGGATGAGCCTAGCCGCATGATCGATTGTGGCCCCAATACTTTAAAGCGCAAGATGCGACCATGGGTGACCTGTCTGACAGGTGCTGATATTACGGGGCGATCAGTACCTCTCAACTTCTTTCATCAAGAGTTTGGGGTTAGATCCTCTATTGAGCGTATCATTAAGCAGTCACATGCTTTAATCGTGCAAAAGGAATATGAGGGTGAATCTTATTTGATTCAACAAAACGTAGCGGGTGGGGAAATGTCGCGTTATGAAGTCGATACACTTGAGGAATTAAACGAAGCCTTAAAAGAGCAATATTTATTGGGTCACTCTTCGATTGTGCTGATCGCAAATAATGAACTGATGTATTCCTTTTCGAAAGAAGGCTTGATAGATGAAATTATTTATCATTTTGATATCAATCTGAGTGCATCGGGAAGCAATCGTCTTTCTCCATTTACTAAAATCCCGGATACACACGGTTGGGAAATCACGGAATGTGTTCATTTTACCAACAGTTGTCGTATCAATATGAGGCGGGCGTTAATTTAAACGGATCTTTTGGGAATCGATTTTCCTTATTTCTTTTCTACTATTTCCTATTTCTTTTTTGAGCGCTTTACCGTTTTTCTGTCGCGATTTAGCGTTCATATCGCCTGTTTAATTTCTGTTAAATTTCGCTTTCTTTTATTCCCCTGTACTTAGCTTGGATGTTGATATCTAAGCTTGCTTAGTCACTTATTTTAGTCGCTTATTTGGGTGTACAAATATTTGATTTTATTATTTTTATATAAACGAATTAAGCATATAGGTACTTGTTATATAAAGGTATCTACAGCTTTTGCAAGTTGCAAAAAAATTTCCATGCTTACAGAAAAAGCAACTCAATAAAACCTGTCTAATCTGACAAAAATACGGCCTGGCTAGGAGCGTCAAGGGCTGTGACGTCAGTGTCAGAAGTGACAGCTTATTTCGCCTCGTATTTGCTCATAAAGTTGTTTCATCGCAAGGTGGTGAAGACAAGTAACGACTTCTCCGCCATCACTGATTTTCGATGGAATGTCTTATGAGTAATTCATTAGTACAAGGAATTTGTGCGTTTTTTGATGTGGATCAAACCCTATGGTCCAAGAAGAGTGTGATCTCTTTTTGGGAATTCTACTTACGCAATAAATATCCAGATTGCTACTCAGAGCAGCTGGCTGAGTTTCGTCAAAGCGCTCAGCAAAAAATCTCAGAAGGCTGTTCAAGAGAAAACTTAAATGCATGGTTTTACGAGCGTTATTTCAAAGATAAATCAGTCAGTGACATTACTCATTATGCCGAGCAATGGTGTGAGGAGCACTTTAAGAGTGATGGGTTTTGGCAGCATGCCGTGCTCGACAAAGTCGAATATCACCAAAACCTAGGCCATCAAATTGTATTAGTGAGCGGTTCCTTTAAACAAGTGCTCACTCCATTAGCTGATCGTATCGGAGCAGCCGCTGTGTTGTGTTCTCCCTTAGAGACACGTGATGGCGTGTTCACCGGCGCAATGCGCTCCAGACCGATGATCGGTTACGGCAAGACTCAAGCAGTACTTGCCTATCTTAACGACCACAACATTTGTCCAGAACAGAGTTACGGATATGGCGATGACATTAGTGACATTCCTTTCGTCAGTGTTCTGGGGAATCCGAATTTAGTGGTTCGAGCAGACGACCCGGAAATGTCTGAAGTCTCGACTCTCATTAAATACCCAACCATAGCAATTTAATCTCACGTTAAAAGGAAAAAACATGAAAACGCTAGAAAGCATCATCGGATTTGAAGCAGCAAAAGAAATCAACGAACAGGTTAAAAGCGCTCCGTTTAGACGTTTGTCTGACGAAAGCGAAAACTTTATTAGTCCTGATAAGCTATGTCAGTCTTTTCACCTAAATCGTTTGGAAGGTCCTTCTAAACTTATTTTGGGTGAAGAAAAAGGTGGCTATCACATGCACTCTGTTGATTCTGTATTGCCTCATATCGAAAGAATGCAGCAATTGGGAATCAACAAAATCTACTTAGGTACGGATGCTGTAGTAGGGGGTGAAGGTGGCTATGCTGCAACGCTAGACAACTTTAGTAATATCTTGCAAAAGCTTCGTGGCAAGATTGGTAACGACATTGACATTCTTATCGACCCGGCTGGCTTGTGCTTGCGCAAAGATTTGCGTTGGGGCGTGAGCAATGAAAACGGTGATATCAATCCAATTGGTACCTTGTCTCTATTATCTCAGGCTGCTGTTTCTTTTGCCGAAGCCGGTGCGAATTCTTTACTGACGATCGGTCGCGCTAATTGCGAAGTCGCTGCCGTTAAAAAAGCGCTTAGCAATGCTGGTAAGCACTTAGATATTCTTTCTTTCTCGACTAACTCAGAAACGACCTCTGCCTATTTCGAAACCACGCAACACGACATTCTGCGTTCACGTACCGGACAGAAGATTCTGGTAGGCAACGTTGAAGAGATGATCATTCGTTCAGTGATTGACTTTGGTGAAGGCAGTGACGTGATTGTGCAGAAGCCGGTCGAAGCATTCCAGTTGCCAGCAATACTTAACCTGATCGCGACAGGCATTATCGATATCGATACCTTGCTCGAAAACTCTTCAAGAATGCAGTCTTTGCTAGATAACAATCCATTGCTAAAACCTGCCTTTGAAGCTGGACGTCAGGCATTGAAAGCCGGCGAACGTCAAATGAAAGTGGGTACCTATGAAGTGTCTGGCACCTATAGCAATGTTCAGCTTCTTTCAGAGAAATTCAGTGAGCAGCTTGGCTGGTCAATGCTGGACGAAATTCTATTGAATGCAGCGGGTGCCGCAGGCAAATCATTAGACATCATGATTTCTCGAAATGCCTCATGGTATCTAGAGAAACGAGCGCAATATACCTCGCAAAGTCGTGCCGCTTAATTTAAAGCGAAGCCACAATCAGGGAGAACATCGAATGAGTAGACGCACGTTAATTGTAGGTGATCAGTTCAGTGAATTCTGTACTGAGGATTCAACGATCACCTTATGCCAGTTTCAAAACCGGGTAGATAGCAATGATGTTGATGGGCAAGAGTTCATTGTCGGCCAAGGCATCAAACATGATGAGGTCGCCCGTTTAAGCGAGCCAGTAGACAATCAAGGACACTCGATTATACCGCGACAGCCCTTGGCGCAAATGGCGCTGACGCATAAGCACGAAGAAAAAAACGTTTTGATTAGCGAACCAGTGAAACAACACGCCAGGTTGTTCACCTTAGAAATGATGCTAAACGATGAATCAGACCGTTTAGTGGATCATGTCACTGGCAAGCATATTGGCGGAATGGTGCTGGTAGAAGCCGCGCGCCAGGCGTCGATTGCCTGCAGTGAAATAGCGCTGGAGATTGACACAAAAGAAGTGAAGCAAGGCTTTATTTGGAAAAGCATGAACGTTGAATTCAAGCGTTTTGTATTTCCAGCTCCGACGGACATCAAGGTTGAAATTATTATTCACGAAGACAGCACCGACGATAAGACTGTCATGTCTACGGTGGTTACGTTCATCCAGAACGCCAAAGAACTTTGTACGATCACCAATGACTTTGATGTCACGGCCTCAAGCTTTATTAGTAAGGTTGAATCGCGCTCAGCCGAGAAGCTTATCCTCGACATGACGTCATCTATTGATGAATCGGCAGATAAAAAATGCGCAGCGTAAACAGTAAAGAGGGCCGCTCTGCGGCCCGTGTTTTGATTGCTGGGGCAGGGCCAACGGGTTTGATGATGGCTTTATGCCTAAAGCAGTATGGGATTGACGCTGACATCGTTGATGCCAAATCCGGGCCATCTAGGGATAGCAAAGCCTTAGCGATTAATCCCGTGTCACAACTGCAAAGCGCCTTGATAGTGGGGCAAGAATTTTTAGGTGAAAACGCGCTTAAGGTGAATGCCTTAAGTGTGAATTGGAAAAATAAACACCGATTATGTCGAATTGACCTAAGCCACCTGGATTGGCCTATGAAGGACATGTTGATACAGACTCAGTACAAAACTGAGAAGGAGTTGGTTAATAAGCTCGAAGATCAAGGATCGCGTATCCAATGGAATACGCGTTTAGTGAGCGTTAAGGAAAACGAGAGCGATATCGAAGTTCAGCTTCTGTCAGTGGATCAGGTTACAAAGCAAGATCATATCGATAGTCAAGATTCAGCTCGTAAGCAGACATATGACTACGTAATAGGATGTGAAGGCAAGCGCAGCATTGTCAGAGAGTCGATTGGCACGAAGATGGAAACACGTTCTTACGACATGTTCTTGGCCTTGGCTGACTACCAATTAAATACTGATCTTGATGAAACCAGCGCACATTACTGTGTCTTTGAAGATACCTTTTTCGTTTTAGTCCCGCTCGGTGAAGGCATATGGCGAATCGTTGTGAAACATGAGGGCGCGTTACCTGATGTCTTCAACGATTCCTTGGTTAAGAGACCGATAGAACAGCTGATTGGAACCGATGCTTTGATCGGAGAGCCATTGTGGAAATCAATGGCCCCCTTGTACGTCAGTTATCCCGACAGTCTGCAAAGTCATAGGCTCTTTATCGCAGGTGACGCGGCTCATTTATATAGTCCGATAGGCGGTACCGGAATGAATACCGGGTTTATGGATGTCATCAATCTAGCATGGAAGCTTGCCTATCAAATATTAGGGATGACTCGAGGGTCAGCGCTACTTGATTCCTATGAACAAGAACGTTTGCCTGCGATTACGGAAAATGCAATGGCGACGGATCGTATGACGCAAATAATTTCTCGTGTCGCAAAGGATGATGCCGATACGGAGCCCTTTAGGCCCTTGATGAAAAATCGCAGGTTTTGGCGTCATATGTTGCCGCTGAGTACTGCCGGTTATGGTCTTAACTATTGTCTCGAAAGTCCGATGCAGAACAAAGCCAGTTTGCATCCCGAACTTTCAAAAATTCTCTTAGCCTGCGCCTGTTATAAGGAATGTACTACAAAATCGCCCGTGCCTTTAACAACTATCCCTTTAATAACTGGGCCAGTAAAAAAATTGCCATTAATCAAGGTACTGCAATTCGTAGAGCCTCCAGCGGAAGGATTAAATGAAAGTGAACCTAAGGGCATGGGCACAGCGCCGTTTTCTCATCAGGGTACCGAGTCGGTATTGGTCGCTTGGCATAGTGAGAATGAGATCATGATGATAGATCGTCATCACCTATTAATTCCTCAAAACCTGTGGCAGAGCCTGGTTGCAACCGGCGAAATTAAAGTCGTTCGGCCAGATGGAATTTTGATTTACGAATCTAGCGCTGAAGCGTTCCACAAAAATACTGCAACACTTTTTTCGTTTTTAAAGAAAGAATATTAGGAGCTTCAAATGAAGAACAAACCATTATCAAACAACAATCGTATCGGCCTGGGCTGTATGGGAATGAGCGAGTTTTACGGTGAGAACAACGATGAACATTCCTTATCCATTCTCCGTCAAGCTTACGACCTGGGCTATCGTCACTTTGATACCGCAGACATGTATGGAAAAGGCCACAACGAACGTCTTTTAGGGCGCTTTGTCGAGCAATTAGGTAGCAAACGAAATGAATTATGCATCGCCACTAAGGTAGGTATTAAACGTGACGTTGATGGGCCGGGTTCTATGGCAATCGACTCAAGCCCTGAATATATTTTAAAAGCCTGTGATGAATCGTTGGCGAGATTAGGCGTCGAACAAATTGATTTGTATTACTTGCATCGACGTCAAAAGGACGTGCCGATTGAGGAAACGATGGGTGCGATGCAGCAGCTGATTGATGCAGGAAAAATTGCTTCGGTAGGTTTGAGCGAAGTGTCCACAGAAACCTTGCTGGCGGCGAATAAAGTCGTTCCGATATCGGCTATTCAAAGCGAATACAGTTTATGGTCGCGTGATGTCGAGCAAGGCATGTTGCCGCTCTGTGATGAACTTGATATTAACTTTGTTGCCTATTCACCCATTGGGCGCGGATTCTTATCAGGTAACCTCAGTCAAGAACAAGTGCAGGACGCCAGTGATTTGCGCGGAAAATTACCCCGATTTCAACCAGAAGCTTTCGCCAAAAATGCTGCGCTCTTGAATGTCTTGGAGGGTGTAGCGCAAGAGCATGATGCGAGCTCTGCGCAGGTTGCTTTAGCTTGGTTGTTATCACGTAGCGACAAACTGCATATCATCCCGGGCGCACGTAAATTGCCTCATCTAACGGATAACTACAATAGCGCCAAGCTGTCGCTGACTGACGCGCAAATCAGTTCACTCAGTGAGGTGTTCGTCAAAGCGAACATTGAAGGCGAACGTTATCCAGAACCACTGATGCATACCACTAACGCATAAGTCCAGAGGTATCGTTATCGTGACAAGTGTTCAACCCAATAAATGGCTAGTCGCAATTTCAGTGACAACCGGCGCTGTGATGGCGGCGATTGATACATCGATATTGAATGTAGCAACGCCACATTTGCAAGGCGTTTTTTCAGCAACGGTAGCTGAAATCAGCTGGATTAGTACCGGGTATTTAGTGGCTGTCGTGTTAACGATGCCTTTAGCCGGCTGGCTATGCTCTCTGTATGGTCGTAAGACGGTGTGTCAGGCAGGCTTGGTTATATTCATATTAAGCTCTTTGCTATGCGGAGTTGCTACAGATTTAAACTTTTTGATATTTGCCCGAATACTACAAGGTTTTGGCGCAGGAATTTTATTGCCCGTTGAGCAGGTCATTTTACGACAGGCCTTCCCGCCTAAAGAGCAAGGCTTAGCAATGGGCATATACGGGTTAACAGTGATGCTTGGTCCTGCACTGGGGCCAGTATTGGGCGGGATTATTATCGACCACTTTCATTGGTCCTTGATGTTCTATATTAATTTACCGATCGGCCTGATTGGCTATCTGATGGTTCATCGCTTTGTGATTGAACCACCCAGAGAAGAGAGCAAAATCAACGGGGCTAATACAGGCATACCCAAGGTCGACTGGTTTGGCATTATTACGCTCACGCTAGCCATGTTCCCTTTGCTTTGGTTATTAGAACGAGGTGAAAGACTTTACTGGTTTGAGACGCCTTCAAATGTTGCTTTGCTAGTTTTGTCATTGTCCTCATTTATCATGTTTTGTATCCATGAATGGGTCACACCAAATCCTGCGGTCGATCTTAGAATCTTGGTCAATCGCGCCTTTTCTTCAGCCATATTGATGAACTTTCTGCTGGGATTTATTGTCGCAGCTTCCTTGTTTATTTTGCCCATTTATATGCAAGAAGTACTTGAATACAGTGCCACGCAAGCGGGGGTGGCACTAGTGCCACGAGCGATTGTGATGATGCTGGCCTTTCCATTATGTGGATATTTATTTAGCCGTCTTCCTGCACGATTATTGATAGCGGCGGGACTAGGACTAGGTTTGTATAGTGCAATATTAATGACGCGCTTTACGCATGAAAGCGGACTTTACGACATCATTTTGCCACAAGTCTTGCAAGGTTTATCGGTTGCCCTGGTGCTAACGCCAATCTCCACCCTCGCACTGATGCATGTTCGAAAGGACAAATTGCCAGCGGCGGCGGGACTCAATGGATTCTCACGGCAATTAGGTGGCAGTTTAGGCATCGCTATTTTTGCCAGCATGCTAAGTCATTTTGAATTGGCGGTGAGAGGCGCCTTTATTCACCATATTAACGAAGCCAGCATCATGGTGAATGCCCGTTTTTCTAATGTGATTCAGTTTTTTTATTCACAAAATGTGGTCGGAGAGACGACGGCTCTGCAACAGGCTTATAGCCGATTGAATGGGCGTGTTGAAGAACAAATCGTGGTGATGTCGTATTTAAAAGCATTCGAATGGATCACGGTGCTCTTTGTCGTAATGATTGCGTGTCTCTTCTTTCTTAAACCCGCTCAAACAAAAGAGCAAATCAGTCATAAGACGGCTTTATCAAAAACGTAAAGGTTAAGACATGGATAGTGTAAATAGTTCTAAAGAGACTTCGATTATTTCAAGTAAAGTGGCGGTTTATAAAGATATTCGCTTTCAAGTGGGCTTTCTCTTGATGATAGTCGTTGCCTTAATTAGTGGATGGTATTGGATGAACGACGGTATCCAGACGACCGACAACGCGACCATTGAATGTGACGTTATTGACGTCACCTCGGAAGTTAGAGGCGTGATTGCTGAAATCAACTTTGATGACGATCAGTTGGTAGAGAAAAATCAGACTTTGGCAAAAATCGATGATCGTTTCTATGCCGCTAACTTACGTCGTTCCGAAGCAGAGTTAGAAATTTCGCGGTTTAATTTACGCTCTGCGCAAGAAAGACATTCATTGGTAGAGCTAAATTCTCGCAGTGAGTTCGAACAGTCTAAGGATTCTTTGCAAGGTGTTCAGGCTCGAAAAAAGGCGATCGAAAATGAGATTACCGAACTAGGTTCGTCTATTGATATTGCCGAGATTAACCTTGCCCGAGAACAACAAAAGTATGAACGAACGAAAACCCTCAATTCCAAAGGATTAGTGTCCAAGTCTGAATTTGATAATGCCTTATTTGAATTGGAGTCTTCTAAAGCTCGTCTTGCAGGGGTTCAGGCAAAACTCAAGGCAAAGCATGCAGAACTTGAAACGACACGCTCTAGCATTGCTGAACTTAGCAAACGCTCAAGGTTGTTTGGCGAGAGTGAAGCAAAACTAATTAATCAAGAACAGGCCGAAGTCCACATTGCCCAAGCGCAAACGCATGTCGCGCAAGCTCAACGAGATTTAGCGGCCTTGGATATGGAACGTACTCAGATTAAAGCCTTAAGCCCCGGTTTCATTGCAGACCGCAATGTTGGGGTTGGGCAGCTTGTCGAAATTGGCCAGCCCATCGCACGTATTGTGTCATGTAGTGAGAAAGCCTGGATTGAAGCCAATTTTAAAGAGACGCAAATAGGCAACATGACCTCGGGCTTGCGTGCTGAAATATCGATTGACGCCTATCCAGGAAAAGTCTTTCAAGGGAAGGTAGAGAGTATTTCCAGCGGATCGGGTTCGACCTTTAGTCTGCTTCCACCGGAAAATGCAACGGGGAACTTTACCAAGGTGGTTAAGCGGATTCCGGTCAAGGTGGTACCGCTTGAGAAACCAGAAGAGATTATGCGTGCCGGCATGTCTGCCATCGTCGCAGTCTATGAAAATTAGACGGAACTTTCATTCTTATCACTAGAATTCATATCACTAGACAAGGAATCATCATGGAAAATATCAAAGACATAACGCTTGAAGCCATACGTTCTAGCATGCCAAAACCTCTTCAAGATAAAGAGATTGAATTAACGCATAACATGAGTGACCTAGGGGTCGATTCGTTAGGGTTTATGACCATAACTGTCGCGCTAGAAACTGCATTGGGAATTAGTCTTGGGTCTTATGTAGCACAGTTGGTGCAGACTCAGAATGTGGGTGAACTGATTCAACTCGTCGCGAAGGTTTACGATCAACAATTTGCGGAGGCCTCATGAGTACAGCAAGCACAGTTGACGCAACAAGCACCGTTGACCTAACAAACAAAGTGGAACCAACAGGCACAGCGGAACCAACAGACATAGTGGACAAACATCGGATTAGACAGCTTAGCTTTGGTGAGTTAAGAATGCATCTGCAACACGAGAAAGCCGCGGGTACGACTCAAGGGGCTTTACGTGTGCGCCTTGAAGGTGAGCTTGATACAGATCGCCTAAAAGACTGCGTGAATCAAGTCAAAAGCAAATTGCAGATGCTTAATGTCGCCATTGAAAAGCATGATGGGGACTATTATTTTGTAGAGCCTCAGTTACATACTGATACGACCTATCTAGCATGTTACACCAGCCCTAGAAAACCTACTGAATGGCTCAGTGTCATGAACCAAGAAAACGAAACTTTGTTGGACTCTCGCCAGCAACTTTGGCGTCTAGCTGTTTATAGTTATGCTGATTCATCGATCCATGATCTGATTTTGATTATGCATCACGCGGTTATGGATGCGGCGGGCAGTGAATACGTGCTGCATTTGGTTTTGAGTCTGCTGAGTGGGGAAGCTCAGATAGACGAACTCTTACCTGAAATGATTCCCGTGCCAATAGCGATGGAAAGTGATGCCTTATCAGCCTGTGACTGGGACCGTTTTGTTGAGGTGCAACAAGGGTTGAAAAATGACCTTAGCGATCTCGTGCTTGCGAAACATCAGATTAAAACAGCTGTAGATCAGCGAACAACGTGTACCTTGCCATTTGAGCTGGATGAAGAAAAGGTTGCAGCACTTGATGCCTATTGCTCTGAACACGGCGTGTCTTTGAACTCTTTGCTCTCGGTGATATTGGCCCAGGCAATTCATGAGGAAACGCCTGATCGTGACAAATTTGCGCTGTATTCAGCCACCTCCTTAAGACCGCTATGCAAGAATGTTCCTGAACAAGGTTTAGGCTGCTATTTAAGTGTGTTACCTACTTTGCATGAGATCTCACCCAATTCATCTTTGCTTGAAGAGGCGAAGCTTCACAAATTAGAACTCCATAAAGCCTTTTTGGATTATGCCAGATGGGTGCCGAAAACCTACCAGACTCAGGCGATTGAAGGCATGATATCTCAGGCCTTGGAGGCAGAGGTGTTTGGTAATGACTACGGGATTACCTACGCTGAGACAGGCTTAAAAAAGCAATACGGTCATTTGGAGCTAGATAGCCAATACGTTATTGCACGCCGATCTTTAGGAAATGTTGCCCTTATGCTGCATGGCTTACGTTCGTTTGGGGCTATCTATTTTACGCTCAGTTATGTCATTCCCATACAAAAACCAGAATATGCCAAGAAAGTCCGAGATCGATTTTTAGCGATTATGGAACAGCTTATTTGTGGAGCGTCTTTAACTGCTAACAGTTTTGACGTCGGTTATGAAGAAAACTTTGAAAAAAAGGCGGTTTCAGCATGAATCTATCTCAAGATTTATCAAATGAATTATCACAACGACACTTCTTGGATCGTCTAAAAAAGCACTCCAGTAACATCATTACTTACTTTGACGAATCGGGCCAGAAGTGCCAAAAAAATTATGCGGCATTGTTGAAAGATGTGGATAGTGCCGCGCAGAACCTTTCTCGACATAATATGCTCGGCGCTGATAAGCAGGTAGTGATTTGCGGTCGTATGGGATATCACTGGTTTACCACTGCTGTCGCGTGTTTAGTCTCCAATACACCCTTTATTGCGTTGCCAGAAAGTCTGCATGTTGATGAAAAAAAGGCGTCTTTGGAAGGGCTATCGTTCGATGGAGCTGTGCTTGATCAAGAATTTTTAGGTTTAGAGCCGTTTAAATCGCTTCCGAAAATTTTACTTGAGCAAATCTCTGACATCGTTCCCTCAGAAGAGGGTGGCCAAAGCATACTAATGTCGAATTCAGCGATAGCTGATGGTGCCGGTTTAGCTAAAAACTTTATTGCCTTTACTTCGGGGTCAACAGCTTCTAAAAAGCTCAAAGCCTTTCCAGTCTCATTGGCGTCTTCACTGTTTTTTACTAAACGGTTTGTGGAATTATATGATCTTGGACCTGAGGATAACTGGTTAATTTGCCACACCTTTTCACATATTGTGCATTTTGAATATGCGTTAGGGGGCTTGTTCTGGGGCTATGATATTACGCTTAGTGGCGTTTTGAATTTGCTCATGCAAGGGGCAGAATTGGCCCCTTCCGTTGTGGTGACCGTGCCTTCGGTCTACGAAAAGCTGGCGCAGCAAATAGAGCTGCAATTTGCTCGTGACAAAAGTGAAAAATTACTGGATCAAGTACGGAGTACTTCTGTCTTTGACGATCAAGGCGAAATTCAGCGGGTTCCACTAAGTGTTCAGGCAAAATCGGTGTTGGGATCAAAAATCAAAATGATGCTGATTGGCGCATCGCCCAGCCCAACAGAATTACAAGTTTTTCTCCTCCAAAATGGTCTGCCTTTATACGAAGGTTATGGTATGTCCGAAACCAATATGATCTGTTGCAATACGCCGGATGATTCCAAGATTTCTACCGTTGGTCTCGCCTGGCCGGGCATTGAGCTTAAATTGGATGATCAACAATGTATTTGTGTACGGACAGCACCGCAACGCGCTGATCGATATCTAAATGTGACTGAAGCAGAACAGGCTTCAAGCTTTATGGATGATGGCTGGGTGAATACTGGGGATATTGGTGAAATTGATGAGCAAGGGTTTGTTCGCATTGTGGGTAGAACCAAAGATGTTATCGTGAATTCGGGAGGGAAGAATATTAATCCTTCCGCCATCGAGACACTGCTATCTGGCATTCCAGGGGTAGGGCACTCTGTTGTCGTTGGTGATGGAAAGCCGTATTTGGTTGCTTTGCTAGCGCCGCTCGAAAGTCAGCGTTTGCCTGATAGACCTACCTTGGATGGCTACCTTGATAACATCAATGCGAACTTGCCTGACCACGAGAAAGTTCTTGCATTTGTGCCTTTGGAGCAAGGGCTTAACGAAATGGATGGTACCTTGACGCGTTCTGGAAAAGCGCGCCGTCATAAGGTCATTCAACAACATGAAACTGAAATAGCAACCCTTTATGGATGAAGAAAGATGAACAATAACAATTCAAATACAGTGATCGGTGATCTCCTCACAACTAAAACCTCCAGAATCATGATTGATCAAATTGCCTTAGAGATTTTCGACTCTCAGAGTCATGGCGATGCCATCGTGATAGTGCACGGAAATTCAGGCTCAATCAATTTATTCAGTAATCTCTATCAATCAGATTTGGCAAAGGACTATCGATTGATTGGCGTGCACTTACCCGGTCATGGTAATTCTGAATTAGGCAGCGAGCTAAGTATTCCTTATCTCGCTAAACTCATTTCGCACTTACTTGAAGTACTGAAATTAGAGCGCTATTTGTTAGTTGGGCAAAGTATCGGTGGACACGTATTGAGTCACGCGCTTCCGGCCCTATCGAAATGTCGAGGTTTGGTCTTAGTCAGTGCGCCGCCTTTATCTTTAAACACCATGGCCAAAGCCTTTAAGCCTGATCCTGTTGATGGCGCTCTGTTTACTGCTGACTTAAGTCCCGAACAAATCCACTTAATGGCAGATAAACTATTAGGCCCTCAAAAAGATAACGAGCAGGCTTATGTCGCAATGTTAGATGCGATATCGAAGTGCGAGGGCGGCTTTCGTCAGTCACTTGGCGAGAGTTTAGCGCAGGGTAAGTTGGCTGATGAGCAGAAGCATATTCTGGCTTCAGAAGTACCAGTCGCTCTTATCTGGGGTACTGAAGATGCCTTTATTTATCCGGAATATTATTGGCAGGCGCAGTTGTCGCAAACCTTAGGAGAAGGGAAATATCAAATAGAGGGGGCAGGGCACCATCCTCATCTATCAGAGCAATTGGACTTTGTCGAATTAATTAGAGGCTTTGCCTTAGAGCTTGAACTCAATGTAGAACAAGAGTCAGTAGAATATGAATATCCGAGTGCAGCTGAACAGCCTGCTTAATAGATCTTCCTAGGATTGTCAGCGTGTGATCTTCTTCCTAGAGCAGTATGCACCAGGAAGAAGATTGTTGGTCATAAGAAGGCTCTTAATAACAAGACTTTCAATAATACGACTCTCAATAACATGACAGCATCTGAAGGCTTACCCCTTTTAGTAGACGCCTATCTTAAATATAAGGTAGGTAAACAATGCCAAGAATACTTAGTTCAGAACGAGTTATCGAATACTCTGTAGAGTTCAAAGTAAGAGTCGTTAAATTGACTAATGAGCTCGACGTCAAAGCTATCGATATAGCTAATGTGCTTAACCTTCACCCGATGATGATATATCGCTGGCGGCAAGAATACCGAGAAGGTAAATTTGTTGAAAAGCCTTCCAGAAGAATCAGTATGACAAAGAAAACTACCAATCCAGCAAAAGATAAAGCTAAAGACAAAGAAATTACTCGTTTGGAAAAAGAACTGGCGTCGCTTAAAAAGGAGAATGATTTTCTAAAAAAGTGGGATCGGTATCTGAGGGGTCAAAAGAAGAACGATTCAGATTCATAGCTGATAATCGTAATGCTTTTGGCACCAGATACCTTTGTCGTTGTTTATGTGTCTCTTCATCCGGGTTTTATAAATGGTTGGATAGACCAAAGTTTGCTCGTGATACCAATAATGCTAAGCTGGTCGTTGTGCTAAGAAATATCTTCGAAATGCATGATGGCAACTATGGTAGCCCGAGGATTCATCGTGAACTTGTTAATCGTGGTTTGAAAGTGAATCATAAGCGTGTTGCTAGACTTATGCGGGAAGAGCGCTTGGTAGCGAAAGCAGCAAAGCTATATCGTAGAAAGGCGCTTGCAGCTAACTCTTGTACAACTGTTGAAAATCTCAAACATAGAATGCCCTTACCAACGGCTCCCAACCAACAGTGGGCCGGGGAGGTGAGCTACCTAAAAGTGAACGGTCGTTGGCAGTATCTGTCTGTCATTTTAGATTTATATTCGCGGAAGGTTATCGGTTGGTCGCTAGGAGAAAGCAGAACAACTGATCTGACGTTGGAATCTTTAAATATGGCGCTTGATACACGAACAGTTGGTACAGGTCTGATATTTCACAGTGACAAAGCTGCGGAATATGGTGCCCATATTTATCAGAATAAACTTCGTTCAGTCGGGATTAAGCCAAGCATGAATCGACCAAAAACCATGACAGATAATATTCATGTTGAATCGTTCTTCCGTACATTCAAGACAGAGTCTTTTCATGGTGAGATATTTGAAGATGAGATACATCTTTATGACGTTACAAAGTGGTACTTGGAGGAGTATTACAACACCCAACGGATGCACACTTCATTAGGCTTTAAAACACCAACGCAGTATGAAAGAATAGCTGCATAATATTAAGTCTACTTTTAGGGGGGAGCCCTCTCTCGCTAGTCTTGATCAATCAAGTCGTAAGCGTTATTCACCAAGGTTAAGCCCGCGTTGTTTTTGAAACTCATAATCGATTCAGGATGGAATTGCACTGCCGCGATTGGGAGTTCGTTGTGACGAATCGCCATGACTACACCATCGCTGGTTTCAGCGGTAACGGTCAAATCAGCAGGCACTTTATCTGTGATCGCGAACAGAGAGTGATAACGACCTACACGCATAGTGTTGCCTTCAATGTGATTGAATAGACCTTTCCCTGCTTCAAGCACATTAATATCTGCCGGACGGCCGTGTTGCGGTAAAGACAAAGTGCCGAGTTCGCCACCGAAGTATTCGACCAAGCCCTGCAAACCTAAACACACGCCGAAGATAGGGATCTTCTTGCTGACGACCATTTCAATGGTTTGTTTTAACTTAAAGTCCTCAGGACGACCCGGGCCAGGGGAAAGCACGACCAAATCAGGATTGATTCGATCAAGCTCTGCCGCCTCAAAGCCACAGCGCAGTGTTGTGACCTTCGCGCCGGTTTGACGGAAATAGTCTGCCAAAGTGTGTACAAAGCTGTCTTGGTGATCAATCAGTAAAACCTGTTTCCCGTCACCCTTAAATTTAATGGCGCTTTCGTGCTCGTCTTTAGTTTGAGCCTCTGTGCCCTTAAGCGCGCGAATCAAGGCCGACGCTTTCAAGTGCGTTTCCAAGTTTTCATCTTCAGGGTCTGAATCATACAGCAGGGTGGCACCGACTCTGACTTCTGCTACGCCGTCAGCGATCCTGACAGTACGCAGTGTTAAGCCGGTATTGATGTTGCCATCAAAACCTAGCTTGCCCACAGCGCCGCCGTACCAGCGACGGGCTGACTTTTCATGATTTTCTAAAAACTGCATCGCACCCAACTTCGGAGCACCAGTAACGGTAACTGCCCAAGTATGACTTAAGAAAGCATCGAGCGCATCATAGCCTTCACGGAGATGACCTTTTACATGGTCGACCGTATGAATAAGGCGAGAGTACAGTTCAATTTGGCGTCGACCTATGACTTCTACGGAGCCGGGTACACAGATTCGAGATTTGTCATTACGATCGACGTCGGTACACATCGTTAGTTCGTTGTGGTCTTTGTCAGAGTTAAGCAAGGTTTTAATTTGCTCTGCATCCGCAATCGCGTCTTCGCCGCGTGAAATCGTGCCGGAGATTGGGCAGGTTTCGATAACATTACCCGTTACGCGAACAAACATCTCTGGGGATGCACCGACTAGATATTCTTGGTTGCCAAGATTCAGAATAAAGCCATAGGGAGAAGGGTTCACTTCTTTAAGTCTAAGGAATACTTCTGAAGGCTTATCTTTGCATGGCAAAAAGAACGTTTGTCCAGGTACGGCTTCAAATAGATCGCCGCGTGCAAAATACTCTTTGGCGGTTCGCACGATATCAGCATATTCACCGTCTTCATGGTCACATTCTTGCGCCACTGAATCTGCTGGAACATAAGTCGTTTCAGCACCGGTTCTGGGTAAGCCCGCGGTGCTTTGTCCATCAACTTCGAATTCATAGTGGAACAGATGCGCTTCTTTTCGCTCGTGATCTCGAATTAATATGCTATCGGGAAGATAGAGCAGGGTATCTCGTTGGTCATCTTCACGTTCTAGTTTGAGTTCAATTTTCTCGAATTGAAATGCGAGGTCATAACCTAGCGCACCATATAGACCGAGGTGTTCATCTTCTTCGCTCAATAAACAGGCGCGAATCAAGCGTAACGCACTGAAAATAGACGGCTGCTGGCTTCGCTGTTCTTCAGGAAAACGTTGAGTAGTCTCTCTAATGCTCAGTGAAACGTGTTCATCGGTGGCGTCGAATGCATCAATAAAATCGGCCGCTTTAAGCTGCTTGGCAAGTGCCGGTAAAATGACTCTACCACGTTCGTTTAGCGCTTTAATATTGACTTGATTTAAACGCGTAGAAATTTCGAGCATTGGATCAATAAAGCCCATGTCCCAACGCTTGTAACGATTTGGATATTCATAACTGGATGAAAACAAGCAACCCAAGTGCGTATCAAGCTTCAGAGCGAGTTCATCCACTGCATTATGATAACACTGAGATTCAACCTTCCTATGCACCTGCAGACCGCCTGCAGTTTTATATTGTTTGTCCATAAGCATTGATTAACACTCCAAGTTAAGGCTAGGTATTTCGAGACAAGATTGAAAATAAGATTGACCGCGTATTCGATACGATGCCACGCTGTCTAAAACGCTGCGTATCATACGCGTTAAGTCAATTAAAGCGCAAGCGATGAGGTTGTTAGAATGCTTAATTGGGCCGCATTATAGTGAGTTTTCCGGGTTTGTTTGATAGTCAATCACGCCTTGGTTTGCGCGGTTACTGTCTTTTGAAATGACTCTACTTTGAGAATAGTAATCGGATAATCTGCTTTACATCATCTAGTGCTCTGTGGACAATAATTTCGTTCTCAATAGAGCTTTCAAAACCACGTAAGCGCGCATCTTGTATAACTTGATAGATCGATCCAATTGAAAACTTCGGAGTCATTCCTGCTTCATCAAACAGCTTGAGAAGCCATCTTTGGTCATACTCAATTGCATCGGAATAAATAGTCTTGCCAGCGAGCTTGGTGTTTAATCTTGTGCTAGCATCAGCAATCGAGACACCTTCCTTGTGTAAGGTATTTCGTGAAATATGATGAATTTCCTGTTCCGCATAATCATCCCAATGTGTCCATGATTCGCTCGGTTTTATCAGAAAACTGTCGAAGCAATCTGGATCATCACTGTCTTGCCAAGCGATTTCAATCGGGTAGCTTGCATCAGACAAACCGCTCGCCTCTACATCAAAAATGATCATGAGTTCTGGCCTCGTGACTTAAATACATTAGTTTCTGTATCAGTTATTGTAGCTTCTTGATTAATCGCTTCGCCCAATAATCAGCCGGGTTTGCAACATCAGCCGGCATCCTATGTTGCATAAATTCTACCTGACCAAAATCTTTTGCCACCTTGGCAAGTTTATCCTTTGGCCAGCTTCCCGAGTTTTCGACGATTAACTTCAACACCTCATTAACTTTTGCCTCGAGGTTACTGCTCTTTTTAGAATCCAGCCTAATTAGAACAGTCGAGATATGGTGGTTAATGCTGCGATCAACTTCTAGAAGCATAGTTGTACCCTTTGAGCTTTCAATTGTCGCGATATATGCGGATCGTGAAATCCCACTACCAAGTTTGGAAAACTTCTTTTTGCCGCATTCGGGAAGCTCAAATATACCCGACGAAATATTGCAGGATGGTGCAAGCTGGGAAACCCTCAGGATTGCCTTTTCTATGTCCTCTAAATCACCGTCATATTCGCCATCGCAGGCGTTGAGCCCATCTAGAATTAAAGGTTTTGTGTCACCGCCACTTTGTGACGCCATTAGACTTACCGCCTGATGATTAATTTCATTGACCTCTTCACCTTCAGTATCAGATGAAGGTTTTGAAGACTGTGTTTTAGTTGGCGTTTCTTCTGAGGGCGTTTTTTCCGCAACTATCACACTTGAATCGAAGCCCAAAGTCGTTCTTGGAATTCGGTAACGCTTAGGAGCACTATCAAACTTTGCAGAGTAAGCGTAATCTTCAATGCCAATGTCCAACTGGCTTCTAAGCTTTTTCTCATCTGATTCTCCGTCTCGGTCTCCTGGCTTAGATGCATTTCTTTCCTTTAACTTTGGATGGGTAAAACTCAAATATTCAAACGGTAATCTTAAGCCGACGTATCCGTATATTTCCTGTGCCAATAAATCATTTCCGAAACGTTGACACCCGACCTTAAGCGTAACATCTTCATAAGATGGAGGGTGACACCATAAGCACCTTTCTGCGGCCGGTAAAGAAAGGGTATTTGTATATATTTGCGACCAGGATTTTAGTGCCTCTAAATCTGAGACCATCCACGAAAAGTGCACTACGAAGGAATTGTTTAGCAAACTAACGGGAATCTGCTTCGTAAAATGAATCTTACGCTGCCTAACAATACTCGGCTCAAAGTATTCGTAAAGATAGCTCAGACCGCTCGCACTCAGTATGCGGTTAATATAGAAATTGCTCGGCGCAAACAGTGATCGAATCAGTTCATGGGAAGGCACAAACAATGTCAGACCATTGGCAAGATGATACCTATGAAATATCCCTTTAAATTGGTTAAAACCTTCACCGAGATAATTAGCTATATTTGCAGGCAATTCACTAGCCGGAACTAAATTACATTGTGATAGGTTCTCTAACCTAACTGTTACGACAGAGCCTTCAACCTGATTAGTAATGTGCCCATCTGCATAGATTCTTCCCGGTCGTAAGTATGGAAGGAGCTCAAGTGGTAGTTCTTTGGTGAAAGTGGTTTGATTTGCTGAACGTACAAAATTTGCGTTGATTGATGCTTTCGAGCGCCGATAGAAAAGGTTGGATAATGATCTAAGCGCGATTGGCTCCCTTTCGCCAACCAGAAGTGGTGATAATTTCATAGTTTTGCAGTGCTCGATAGCGTTCCGTATTAATAAGGCTCAGTATTTGAGGCGTTAACTTTCTGATACCTATCTTACGCTGTATTTGCCAGTCCTTTAGTTTGATAAGGTGACGCTTTTCGTTAGCAAATAGCCACCGCAATTTCCTAGTGATGTACTCATCGTTTGTTTCAACAAGCGACTCGAGTAGTTTCAAGCTCCTGGGGAAGAGCTTTGCTTCCTTTTCTAGCCAAGATGGTTTATGTGTATTGTTGATCAACCGAGTTTTGGTAATTCTCTTCGGGTAGTCATCAGCTTCAGTTAAGCGGGTTTTGGTGTCTAACAATTCTCGATATAGTTTCTTGTCTCTTAAACGCCAGTCAACGCTTGTTTGAGGTATCCTATGAAGCTGCTTGGTAGAAGGGCTATTGTTGGCTAACCATTCCTTGTCTTCTCTGTATAAACGCATATACAAACCGGGTTCTAAATTACGCAGGGATGATTTCGAACGTCCCGGGTATTGCTTCTGCAGATTCAACCAATCTGCTCTATTCTTTTTCTGAGTTGGCTTGTATGTTTTTCGCCTCTTATATCCAGTTCGCCAGCGAATTTTTATGCCCAGCTTTCGTGCCTGATCTGCGACTGTTTTTGGATCTACACAGAGCCTTCTCGCACACTCACGAAGCGAGTAGCCTGCACGAATAACCGCTTTGAGTTTATCCTTCCACAAGGCTCCGAAATCAACAACTGACGTTAGTAAAGGTTCAAGGTCACAATCTTGCGTTTCTGTCTTGTCTTTATTTTGCGTATAGGTAAAGCCACATGCTTGGCAATGAAATACACCTATCGTTTTATTGCTTTTTTGATCAGTATGAAAGCTGAAGTTTGAGATGACTGGCAACTTATAATGCTCGCAAAGGGGGTTGAAACATGGCCATTGGCCTACGCCAAAAGGAATGTCGTTTTCTAACAAGGGCTGAAAATCACGTAGTGACGCAAGCACTGTAAGATGCACCACAGGATGAAGCGAGTAGACGCGTTGCGTATTTAACTTCGCGATACTTTTCTCAAATTTTTCTATATCGATATGCGAGTAAATAGCGTTAAACTGGTTAATATGTTTTTTCGCTAGCTCTACAATCTTTTTGATGTTGAATTTACTACCATGCTTGATCAGTTTTTTCTGACTCAATAACTCCCAGTAGTAATTTCGTATATCAAAACCATCCTCTTTTTCAAAGCTGGCGTTGCTCAGCGCTTGAAGTAGATTATCGAGCTCAGGATCTCGTGATGGTATACACACTAACGAAGATGAGCACATGCAATTGTTTTCGTTTGCTGCCTCAAAATGAAACTTCGCACTCGGTAAAAACTTAGCAGTACTACTAACCAGTTCAACCCCATGCTTCTCGCAGTATCCCGGTAATGTGAACTGGTGTGATCGGTGCCAATAATATTCGCCATACTTATCATGACTCTCGATGTTACAAGCAGGGCAAAATTTTAAGAAACGCGGAGCTTTTACCCATGACGCGACACTGCCAATACGCGTATGTACAGTGTTTCCCGCTTCGCCTAACATTGCATTCCGAATCTTTTGACGTAGGGTTAGTTCAAGAAAAGGTCTCCAAAATGGAAAGAGCGTATGCTTGCTTAGCCAATTCTCAGGCGTTGGTAAATTTAGCGCTCTTAGGCTGAATGAAAGTGCATTGAGGTGACTAGGAAAATCAACGACGGCTGCGACATTCTCTGAGGAAAAAAGGGCTTTGAGGGAAGACTTAATACTCGTAGTACGCATATGCTCAAAATATCGAGCAATAACACTATACAAAAGCTCATCTTCATATGGTTGGGGAAAATAGCGCAACATCGTACCACCTCCTTGCTTAAGTATAGCTCAGTAACGAAGTACTAACTCAGAGGAAAGGTTTCGCTCAAGAGATTCCAAGCTTTGTCATTTTTATGTATAGCTCATTGATTGAATAGAGGTATACATAATTTCGACAATTGTCATTATTATGTATAGCAGACTGAATGGCTTGAGCTATACATGATTTTGACTTTCCAATAAATAACGGAAAGTACAGGCTGGCATCAATTATCAGGAAGAGAAAGCTATAATGGTTGATTTCAAGCAAGAACCAACACTAGAAGAAATGTTGGAAGAGTGCATTCACGCTCGTTCTAAATATCGAGAGCATGTTGTTTCTAGGTTAGATGATGCGCTGGTTGCATTAAACCGTGGCCACTCCGTCCCAAAAGATCCACATGCCCCCTCTCTATGGGTTCTTACTAAGGATGGCATTACGAGGCGCTTCAGTGGCTAATTTATTCACTTAGTTAAATACGCTCTTTAAAGAGACAATATAAGTGATACAAATGACCACCATTTCTCGTGACAAAAGAGAAAATATTATTACTTATCAGATAATTACATGAGTCGGAAGTGATATTTAAAGTGATATATTATTGAGTATTTAGAGGCTTCTTACGTCGAGACCGGGGCTTTTGTTGATAATTATGCGAAGGCTTCACTCCAATCTTTCACCGATTTCTAAAACAGGTCTGAGAAATTCCTGCAACTTATCTCGTTTTAGTCGTGCCATTCACGTAATCCATTACCTGTTACAATTTACGCATTTCACACCACTCTTTGGCGAGTCGATCAAAATCAGAGGCATTAACTTTCAGCTTCAAGCGAGTCTCTCTACCTTTAATGAGCTCAAGGCAATCGACAGAATCAACATATAAATTAATTTCTTCAGAGTCTTCTATTTCGTCAAAAACACCATCAGGCCCGATAGAAAGCTCACCGCTTTTAATTGAAGCATTTCGTTTATCAATCATATATCACCCGATCACGCTGACTTAGTACCGTCTGTTTTCAGTGCGCGCTTATCAAATGTTCACGGAGTAAACAGTCAATTCTCCTTCACACCAAACTACTAGGACGCCTGATGGAAATCTAGTCGCCAATAGATGAACAATTAACACCATCAACTAACGCACTGGAGGTACATTTCTGCTCATTCTCTGTAAAATGATAGCGTATAAATAGTATCCGAACTTTCTGCTGGCCATCCAAATATATATCTAATTTAATCCTTTTCTTGACCAATTATCCAAATACTGTCTATATCTTAAGTATACAATCAAGCTTGAAATGAGCAGCCCTAAAATTGTTGAGACGCTAGTGGTTACCGAAATACATGACAAACACAGAAGCTCTCCTTCTGAATTAAGTAACGATTCTCAAATCCTCTTAGCCGAGGATCATGAAGTAAATCAGTTGGTTGCTGTAACCATGCTTGAAATGTTGGGGTATACGAATGTCGACATTGTTGAAAACGGTGAGGACGCTATTCAACGGCTCCAGGAAAAGAAATACGACATTGTTCTGATGGATATCAGAATGCCAATTTGTGATGGTATAGAAGCATCACGCAGAATACGTCAAAATTTTAACTATACGAATAAGGTTTCAGCTAGCTTTGACTCGAATATACCGATAATTGCACTGACTGCAAACTCCTCTAAAGAGGATATCGAAGCCTGTTTGGAAGCAGGTATGAACGGATATATTTCTAAACCATTAGACATGAAACAACTCGAAGATGAAATAAGAAAATGGGTTAAATAGGCTTGTTTCCCACGTCTTTATATTCAGAACCACTGACGTCTCGTTATTATTTAACTTAGCCATAACGCCATGCCAAGTTAATACCGGCTAACTCACAACCGCTAGTAAAGCAAAGCTTTCCTTAGCGTTTGGCAAGTGCATGTGATTATGACGAGAGCCAGACACCTAGTACTGCTCTAAATGTTGCACAGCTTGAAACCATGTCAGATATTCAAATGACCAGTGTCACTGTACCCAAGATAGCCCAACGACTTTTCAGTCATAGCGATACGCTTAACGAGGGCGTTGTTATTAATGATAGTTAGTTGGTTATGATTGGGTAGAGGCAAATATTAATTTTGAACCTGGTCTTGGAATGAAACATACCGATCTAGTTTACCTCTATTAGCGTCCAATCTTTAACTTTAGGATTAAAAAAGCCAGATTCCGTATATGGGGTTCAACTACAAAAGCGGTAAAAAACGCCCACTCACCCGACTTAAGTTATTGATATAAAACAATATCATGCGGTCCATTTTTTAAGAATTTATCAAAAATTCAGACATCTGTAGATTTTTGGTTAAAACGCTCAGCCTGAATCTTTTGCGATCTCCGGGCTAGACACAGGCTGCGCGTAATATGTGCTGATTTTATCGAACATTTCATTCTTGACGTCTAGCTCAGATTTTAGCTTGGCGATTTCAATATTTAAATCCTGTTGTAACTTAATGGCGTTAACAAGATGCTTCTTGGCTTCAGTTAATTCCTCTTCTTGTCGCTTTGCAAATATCTGTTGTTCCGATTTCTGGCTGGTTAACGTGGCGTTCTTGTTAAGGGCGGTCGATAGCTGTTTTTCCAGTAAAGTAATTTTTGTATCCAAAGGCGGAATAAGCTTTCGTGTCTCACTTATTTCGGTAACAAAGCGGGCATTTTCTTTGTTGAGTTGAGTAATCTCCGATAGTTTGATAGACAGGGTTTGGCTCAAATGACGTTGCTCTGTTTGTAGCAGCTGAACTTGCTGTTCATGCTGGCGTTGATCCTGATCTCGCTGTTCCTTTACTGCCCGTCGGTAATGTTCTGCAGCGTCACGGGCGTGCTGATGCTTATCCTCAAGTGACTGGATGCGCTTATCTTTTTCTTCAGCTAAGGCGATTAGGTCAGTAACTTCTTGCACTATTCTTTGATTTTCAATGGTTATCGTTCTTAGTTCTTTATCGGCTGTGAATCGCAACTTTTCAGAATTTGCCAGTTCGTTCTTCAGCTTTTCAATAATTTTTTCTAATTCAGAAATGCATTGCTTCTGTTTCGCATCTTGTTCTTGCCACTCACGTTGTCGATTATTTTGGCGCTCTTCAGCTTCCTTAACGATGGCGTTCGCTTCCATGTGAAGATTTGACGCAAGATTGGCCACTAAGTTTTTAATGTTACCGCTTAATAATGCCTCATCATCCAGCCTAGCGCTTTCAGATTCTTCTAGCTCCTTCAAGTATCTATGGATGGTGGTCTTCGACCCCGTATTGCCTAATTCAATACGTATCGTATCGATGGACGGATTTTGCCCTTTTGCCAGGATCGCATCACGCGCTTCTTTGACGAGTCTTTTATTGATTCCACCACGGGCCATCATGCTCTCCTATTTTTTCATACTGTATTACGTACCATGTAGATACATACTATATTAATAGTTCCAGTTTGAGAAATATAGCGTTAAACTGACATCCAATAATCGGGCATTATCCTATGCTATAAGCTTTTCTCGCCTGAATCAGGCTCTGTTTAGTATGAATAGACCCTTTTGTCTGAGCCTTCCATTTAACGAGTACCGTGATGCGTAAAACCCAGAAACCTTCCGTAATAAGTGCCACCCCAGAGCAAACTCAGTTGGTTGAGGAAATTCGACAATTAATTGAAGAGACTAAATCGTCTGTTGCTGTCGCGGTGAATGTGAGCATGACCATGCTGTACTGGAAGGTAGGTCAGCGAATTCATAAAGAACTACTGGGTGGCCAGCGGGCATCTTATGGCGAGGAAATTGTTTCTATCGTGTCGGGACAACTACGAGATCATTATGGACGGGGCTTCTCCGAGAAAAATATTCGTCACATGATTCGTTTTGCAGAGGCTTTTCCCGATGAATCAATTGTCTCTACACTGTGGAGACAATTGGGCTGGTCGCATTTCAAGGAAATCATTTACCTGAAACAGCCGCTTCAAATGCAATTCTATGCCCAAATGTGCCGACACGAACGCTGGAGTGTCAGAGCTCTGCATTCGAAAATCAACTCCATGCTGTATGAGCGTACAGCACTATCTAAGAAACCTGAAGAGCTTGCACTCATCGAGTTGCAAGCACTGCGGGATAGCGACAAGATGTCGCCCAACCTGGTGTTTCGCGACCCCTATCTACTTGACTTCCTGGAGCTGAATGATCGCTATCTGGAAAAAGATCTAGAAGATGCCATCTTGCGCGAGTTGGAAAAATTCCTGCTGGAGCTAGGCACTGGTTTTGCTTTTCTGGGTCGCCAAAAACGGATTCAAATTGACCAGGAGGACTTTTACATCGATTTGCTCTTTTATAATCGCCACCTAAGACGCTTAATCGCGATTGATTTGAAGATCGGCAACTTTAAAGCCGAATACAAAGGGCAAATGGAGCTCTATTTGCGCTGGCTGGATAAGCATGAACGTCAGCCAGAAGAAGACTCCCCCCTTGGAATCATCCTGTGTGCCGGCAAAAGGCAAGAAATGGTTGAGCTCTTAGAGCTGGATCAGTCCGGCATTCACGTTGCTGAATATCTAACGGCGCTACCCTCGAAAGCACTGCTGCAAGAGAAACTACATAAGGCGATTGAGCAGTCTCGTCTTCGTCTGGAAAATCGGGGCAGTGATGATGAGTAAAATTGACCAATATATCCATGCCGCAACTAGGGAAAATACCCGAATCAGTTATCAATCCGCCATTCGCCACTTTGAAGAGACATGGGAAGGTTTTCTACCCGCCACCGCCGACAGCGTAACCAGGTATTTAGCTAATTATGCAGACACTCTGACTATTAGCACATTGAAATTACGTCTGGCTGCCTTATCCCAGTGGCATATAGACCAGGGCTTTCCTGATCCAACCAAGGCGTCCATGGTTAAAAAGGTGCTGAAGGGGATTAAAGAGTTGCATCCTGCTCAGGTAAAACAGGCCAAGCCGCTAAAAATCGATCAACTTGAGCAATTAGCGATCTGGATGGATGAACGTATCGAAAAGGCGAAGGCCGCTGCCGACCATAAAATGCTTTTGACGCAAACGCGCAACAAAGCCCTGGTGCTAATAGGGTTCTGGCGAGGTTTTAGAAGTGATGAATTAAGCCGTCTTCAAGCCGAACATATTCAGCTTGTACCCGGTGAAGGCATGACGATTTTTTTGCCTAGAAGCAAAGGGGATCGGCAAAATCTGGGGCAAGAATTCAAAGTGCCTGCTTTGAGTCGACTCTGCCCCATCAACGCTTACCAGGAGTGGATTCTGTTGACCGGCATGCGTGTCGGGCCGGTATTTTTCGGCATCAACCGTTGGGGGCAAATCTCGGATCGCGCATTAAATCCCAACAGTATTATTATGCTGTTGAAGGGATTATTTCGAGATGCTGGCTTGCCAGACGCCGATAGTTTCAGTAGCCACTCGTTACGCCGAGGGTTTGCGTCTTGGGCCAGTGACCACCAATGGGACATTAAATTATTGATGGAATACGTGGGATGGCGGGATATCAAATCGGCTATGCGTTATATCGACACGAGTGATAATCTTGTCAAAAATAGAATAGAACGGGCCTTAGAGTAAGGTTTCCGCCAAGCGTCAACATCACTCTCAATCCAAACAACCCAACAAGAATAACAACAATGACTAAACTCGCTATCCTGACACCGACGGAACAACGTATCTTTGATACGCCGCCGAAGATTCACAAAATCGATCGACCCCGCTATTTTTCCGTTTCACCTGAAATCAGGCGGTTAGCCTTTAACGCCCTTAGAACTGACATTAATCGAGTCGGCTTTATACTTCAGTTAGGCTATTTCAGAGCGTCCGGGAAGTTCTTTGTTGCAGAAGACTTCCGTAAACGCGATCTTCAATATGTGTCTGGCATGCTGGGCATCGATAAAAAGATCGACATCCAGCATTACAGTGAAACATCGCGTAAAAACCACAGGGAAACAATTTTGTCGCTGTCAGGCTGGACACTGCCCGACGAATCAGATGACAAGAAGCTAAAATCTCAGGCGCAGTGGTTTATCGAGCAACAGCTTGCTCCTCGAAAGGTTCTTAAGGCACTGGTAGAATATTGCTGGAATAATAAGCTATCTATTCCCACCTACAGCAAACTTTCTGCTTACATCACCGATCACTTCAATGAATATGAAGAGCAATTACTTGAGATCATCGCGACGGGACTCACTGCAGAACAAAACAAATCACTCAAAACCCTGTTCAATCCTGAAGACAATTCGCCTCCTCTTGCACGTCCGCCCATTACCTGCCTGAAAACGATTAGTCAGTCTGTAAAACCAGGCGAGATTCAAAAAAATATTGATGCCTTTGAGCGAGTCAAAAACTATCATTTTGATTTCAGTTCGCTAACCAATAAGCTACAACTCACCGACCAGGCAACGGAGTACTTCGCCACTTGGGTCAAAAAAGCACAGACCTTTCAACTGACAAGCTTTTCCAATCCACACAAGGCTTATCTGTACATGCTGGCTTTCTTAAAGCATCAATTTTATTTGCGAAATGACATTCTCATTGATATCTATTTGAAGTCAGCACTGTCAGCGAAATCTCACTTAACGGCGCAATTACAAAAGATTGAAAAAGAAGAACAGTCTAGCCGTAATACTGCAATAAAGGCCGTTTCAGGATCAAACAAGGAGCTCACCAAATTCAGAGAAGAGGTCATTGATATCGTCACTCAAGCGCCGCTCACTGAAACTGAGGTCGTTAGCAAGCTTCGAGAGCTGATAGGGGAAAGTTTAAAGTCCTATGACAAAAAAGAACAGGATCGCATTCGTGAAATGGAGGCACTGCTAGATAATTTGACCGGAAAGGATCGTTATTTCGATATGCTTGAATCGCTGTCTCTTCGATTACAACGGCGCGTGTCAAACCTGTTAAAGGTGCTCGAATTTTCGAACAGAAGTACCAACAAGGAATTACTCGCAGCAATCGAACATTTTAAACTGACGGGCGGTGATGTTGGGCATACTCCCCCTCTATCATTCTTAAAAGACGATGAACGTGGTGCTGTTCAGCAAAAAGAGGGCTTTAGGGTTTCACTCTATAAAGCTCTGTTATTCATGCATATCGCTGACGATATCAAGTCAGGGCAAATTATCTTTGACGCAACCTATAAGTACAAAGGAATATTTGATTACCTCATTTCGGAAGAAGTCTGGTTTCGGGATCGAGATAAATTACTTCAAGCTGCAGGACTCGATCAGTTCAGTAATGTTGCCATGGTATTGGATGGGCTCCGGGAAAAACTCAGACTTAAATATTGCGACGTAAATGCGCGATTGGCCGCCGGTGATAACCCGTACTTTCAACTAGATAAAGACCAAAAACCCAAGGTCAAAACGCCAAAAATTGAAAACAGTGATTTTGGCTTCGTTGGTGACACGCTCATGCAAAACGGATACGTGCCGATCCAAAAAATCTTGGCGGATGTTAACCGCGTGTGCGACTTTAAATCTAGCTTTACGCATTTTTCCAACAAACACAAAAAAATGAAACCTTCGCTGGATGTATTGTTAGCCGGACTTATTGGTAAGGGATGTAACCTGGGATTAAATCGAATCGCTAATATCTCTGTTGGCATTAGTGAAGATATTTTAAACAACACTGTGACCTGGTTCTTTGACCCTAAGAACATTCAAGCGGCTAGTGATAAGATCGTTAGCTATATCGACAAGCTGTCTCTGGCGAACGCCTATCGGCATGACACCCAGCTCATGCACACAAGTAGTGATGGACAGAAATACTATGTCGCCGTTGATTCCTTGAACTCTGCATACTCATTCAAATACTTTGGCAGCGACAAAGGCTCTACAGTTTATACGTTTATCGATGAGCGCCAGGTGCTATTCTATTCAACGGTCATAAGCGCTTCTGAGCGAGAAGCTGCCTATGTTCTTGATGGTATTACCCATAATGATGTTGTGAAGAGCGACATTCATAGTACGGATACGCATGGTTATACCGAATCAATATTTGGTGCCGCACATTTCATGGGAACCTCTTTTGCTCCGCGCATTAAAGGGCTAGGAAAACAGTCCATCTATGATTTTGACGATAAGAAACAACACACCAAAAAAGAGCATGCGATAAAACCAAGCCGGGCCATCCAGCAGAAATTAATCACCGATAATTGGGAGGACATCTTGCGCTTTATGGTGACGATCAAACTCAAAAAAGCATCCGCCTCTCAGCTTTTTTCCAGACTTAACTCCTATACCAAACAAATTCCACTGTACAACGCGCTTAAAGAATTTGGCCGCATCATGAAATCACACTTCCTGCTGACGTATTATGACGATATGGAATTGCGTCAACGGATCGAAAAGCAGCTTAATCGTGTTGAGTTATCCAACAAACTTGCCAAGGCGATATTTTTTGCCAATAACCAGGAATTACAAGAAGGTGAGGAAGACGAGCAGGGCCTAACAGCGGCCTGCAAGATGCTGATTCAAAACGCAATCGTCTTATGGAACTATCTCTATTTATCGGAATATTTAGCGAATTTAACGGATGATGAGGAGCGTGCGAATGCGGCTCAATCAATCCTTAATGGTTCTGTTCTGACTTGGCGCCACATCAATTTACATGGTGAGTATGATTTTACGATGAGCTCAGCAAATGATGATGTATTCGATTTAGAGCGAATACTCGCTTTGTCGATTGCAAAGTAAGGCTTATGAGTAAAAGCACCCTTTTTAATTGATAAAAATTGTATTTTGTTAATTTTTTGTTCATATTAATAAGAGTTGCCTTCTATGATACATATATAAGTCCAATCTCTCAGTTGGAGTAGATTTTTAGATATGCCCCACTTGAACAGGAA